>Ga0255096_1000246_pt1 | contig 30205 bp, 29 predicted proteins | sample Colum_Atlam_RepA_2_FD_188563 | JGI IMG/M metagenome (GOLD analysis project Ga0255096, IMG submission 188563) | Freshwater microbial communities from Columbia River, Oregon, United States - Colum_Atlam_RepA_8d | ecosystem: Environmental > Aquatic > Freshwater > River | place: USA: Oregon... | reverse complement strand
AAACGCCCGCTGTAACGCGATACGCTGCCGCTCGCGGATCAGCAAGCCAGCCGAGGCCGCCCTGCCCTCCAATCGGCCAGAAATCTCTGCAATAAGCCAATCAATACCCGCGCCAGTCTTGCCCGAAACTGCCCGCTCATCCCCAAATCTCGTGTCAGCTTTACCCAAAACCACAATATCTTCGGCATCAGGCGCCAGCATCAACGCCTCACCCGGCTCACTTAGCAAAAACACCCGCAAATCTGCCGCACGCGCCCGCTCAATCGCCCGTTCAACACCAATCTGCTCAACCACATCCGACGAATCACGCAGACCCGCCGTATCCAACAACGTCACCGACAGACCAGAGATATCCATCTTCACTTCAATAACATCGCGCGTCGTGCCAGCGATTTCAGACGTAATCGCCGCCTCTCGCCCCGCCAAGGCGTTCAGCAAAGTTGATTTTCCGGCATTCGGAACACCAACAATCGCCACCTCAAAGCCGTCCCGCACCCGCTCTGCCGCCGTAGCGCCCGCCAGTTCCGACCGCAAAGCCTGCAAAAGCCCCGCTATCAGCGCCGCCACCTCGGGCGTCACATCTATCGGAACTTCTTCGTCGGCAAAATCAATCGTAGCTTCAATCAACGCGGCGGCCCGCACAATATCCCGGCGCCAGGCCTCAACCCGCTGCCCCAGCGCGCCCGAAAGCACCCGCATCGCCTGCCGCCGCTGCGCTTCGGTTTCCGCGTCAATCAGATCGGCCAAGCCCTCAACCTGCGTCAGATCAAGCTGGCCGTTTTCCAGCGCACGGCGGGTAAACTCCCCGGCCTCCGCCATGCGCAGGCCGTCAATATCCGCCAAAGCCCGCAACACCCGTGCGACCACGGCGGTCGACCCATGCAGTTGCAGCTCTGCGCTGGCCTCCCCGGTAAAGCTGGCCCCCGCAGCGAACAGCAGCACCAAGGCCTCGTCCAGCACTTCGCCGTCAAGCATCAGCCGCCGCAAAGCCGCGCGCCGGGGCTCTGGTAAGGTGCAAAACTTGCCCACCGCTGCATGTGCCAAAGGACCAGACAGACGCACAACAGCAACGCCAGCCTTGCCCCGTGCAGATGCCAAGGCAAAAATCGTGTCCATCGCTAACCCTTTGGTTTAAAACGCCTTATGCGTTCATCGACTCGAAGAATTCGCCGTTCGACTTGGTTTGCTTCAACTTCGAAATCAGGAATTCAATCGCATCCGTAGTGCCCATCGGGTTCAGAATACGACGCAGAACGTAGGTTTTCTGCAGATCGGTCTTCTCGACCAACAGATCTTCCTTACGCGTGCCCGATTTCAGAATATCAATCGCCGGGAAGACGCGCTTGTCGGCAACCTTACGATCCAGCACGATTTCCGAGTTACCGGTGCCTTTGAATTCTTCGAAGATCACCTCGTCCATCCGGCTACCGGTATCAATCAGCGCCGTCGCGATGATGGTCAGCGACCCACCCTCTTCGATGTTGCGCGCCGCGCCAAAGAAGCGCTTCGGGCGCTGCAATGCGTTCGCATCCACACCACCGGTCAACACCTTACCAGACGACGGCACAACCGTGTTAAAGGCGCGGCCAAGACGCGTGATGCTGTCCAGCAAAATCACCACGTCCCGCTTATGCTCCACCAGACGCTTGGCCTTTTCGATCACCATCTCGGCCACCGCAACGTGGCGCGTCGCCGGTTCGTCAAAGGTCGAAGACACAACCTCGCCTTTGACCGAACGCTGCATGTCGGTGACCTCTTCAGGCCGCTCGTCGATCAACAGCACGATCAAATAGCATTCCGGGTGGTTTACGGCGATGGAATTTGCGATGTTTTGCAGCAAAACCGTCTTACCGGTCCGCGGCGGTGCCACGATCAACGCGCGCTGGCCTTTACCAATCGGGCAAACCAAGTCGATAATCCGGGCCGAACGGTCTTTGATCGTCGGGTCTCGACTTCCATCTTCAGCCGTTCATCCGGGTAAAGCGGCGTCAGGTTGTCAAAGTGCACCTTGTGGCGCGCTTTTTCCGGGTCGTCGAAGTTGATCTTAGTCACCTTCGTCATGCAGAAATAGCGCTCGCCATCGCGCGGGGCTTGAATCACCCCTTCAATGGTGTCGCCGGTGCGCAACGAAAACTGCCGCAAGATGTCGGGCGAAACATAAATATCATCAGGGCCGGGCAAATAGTTGGCCGACGGCGACCGCAAGAAGCCAAAGCCATCCTGCAGCACTTCCAACACGCCATCGCCGCCGATTTCCCAGCCTTCTTCCGCATGCTCTTTCAGGATCGAGAACATCATCTCGCCCTTGCGCATGCTTGGCGCGTTTTCAATCTCCCATTCTTCGGCCATCGCCAGCAGTTCTGCCGGCGTCTTGGCTTTCAGATCAGCAAGATTCAAATGCTCAACGGTCATGGGGAAGTCACCTTCAGCGCGCAGCCCAAGCGGGCCAACAGCAGCAATGTCTATGGAAAGCGGGATGGCCGGACGGCCGCGCTGTTCGTCCCCTAAGGCCGTCGCCCTTCAAAGTCAACCTTTTCAGAACTTCACGATGACCGAGATCACAATAACCGCCATCAGCAGCGTCGGCACTTCGTTCATCAATCGGTATTGCCGCCCGGTCAAGGTATTGGACCCAGCGACGAAATCTTTCCGCCGCCGCGCAAGCCAGTGGTGAAACAGCGTCATTCCAATCACCGCTGCCGCTTTCGCCCAGGGCCAAAGCTCTGACCAGCTTACGATTCCGGGCGTAAACACCAAACACAGGCCAAAGCCCCAGGTCGCAAAGCTTGCCGGATTGATGATTGCCTTCAAAAGCAGCCGTTCTTGATGCTGAAACAGCAGATCCATCTCGCTGCCACGCTGGACCCCCCGCTTTTGCAGTCCTTCAACGTGGTAAACGAACAATCGTGGCAAATAGAACAAGCCCGCCATCCAGGCGATGACCGACATCACGTGCAGGGCTTTCACCCAAGGATACCAACTTGCCAGAAAATCCGTCGCCGTTTCGATCATTACGCGCCCCTTTTCTTCTTAGCCTCTTCTTAAAGAATAGATTCTAGAAAGGAAGATGATGATGTAGGGGCCGTGGATAACAGAATTTCTATGGTTCTCCCTAAAGCTATCCCCAAGATTAATGCTGTTGGCAAATCTGATCTGGTGCGGGATAACTTTTTTATAAGTTCAATAATTCTAATATTTTTCAATATGATACTTTAAGGATGAAAGCCGCCGCTCTCGCCCACAGGCAGTGGACAAAACTTCATCCACATCAGCCTGCGAACTTTGTCCCGTTGTGGGCAAACGCCGCGACTCACCCCCGTTTGTCTTGACAAAACCGTGAAGCTCCCGCCTCCTCGCGTCAAATCTGGCTTCTCCCCAAATTTGGCCGCCAGAACAAACAGAGCTTATCCACAAGGCCGCCAACATGCCGCGCCCCCTTCTTCTTGCGTCTGCGTCGCAGATCCGGCTTCAGCTTTTGCTTCAGGCGGGCATCACTGCAACCGCGCAGCCCGCGCGCATTGACGAAGAAACCATTCGCGCCGGGTTAGAGGCCGAAGCCGCGAAACCGCATGACATCGCCGACGCTTTGGCAGAGATGAAGGCGCGAAAGCTGGCGGAAAAGAACCCCGATGCTTTGGTTTTGGGCTGCGATCAGGTGCTTGCCTTCAACGGTCGCGTCTATGGCAAGCCGGAAACCGAAGCCGAAGCGCGCGCGCAACTTCACCAGCTGCGCGGCCACACGCACCATCTGCTGTCGGCGCTGGTGCTTTATGATCAGGCGAAGCCGATCTGGCGCCACATTTCACATGCGCGGCTGACAATGCACGCTGCATCCGACAGCTATATTGACGACTATCTTGCGCGCAATTGGCACAGCGCACGGCATTCAGTTGGTGCTTATAAGTTGGAAGAGGAAGGCGTTCGGCTTTTCTCTGCCATCGAAGGCGATTACTTTACCATTCTGGGCCTGCCCCTGCTGCCGCTTCTCACTTACCTCGGACAAAGAGGCTTCATCGCAACATGACCGATCTTCCGCGCATTCCTTTGGCTGGCGTTATTGGCCACCCGATCGCCCACAGCCGCTCTCCCGCGCTGCACGGCTTCTGGTTGAAGCGCTATGGCATCAAAGGCCACTACGTTCCGATGGATGTCGCGCCGCAAGACCTGAAGCAAGCGCTTGAAATGCTTCCGAAACTTGGCTTCGTTGGCGTCAATGTGACGATCCCGCACAAAGAGGCGATTCTTGAAATTGCCGATGTGATCACCGATCGTGCGGCGCTGATTGGCGCTGCCAACACCTTGATTTTCCGCAAAGACGGCCGCCTTCACGCTGACAACACCGATGGCGCGGGCTTTATGGCGAACCTTCGGCAAAATGCCCCGTTGTGGAATCCTGCGGCCGGTCCTGCTGCCGTCTTTGGCGCTGGTGGCGCCGCGCGCGCCGTGATTGCGGCGCTGATCGAAGTGGGCGTGCCCGAAATTCGCATCGCCAACCGCACCCGCCCGCGGGCCGAGGCGCTTCGCGCCGATTTTGGCGCCAAATTGTCGGTGTTTGATTGGGTTCAGGCGCCGAATATGTTGGAAGGCGCTGCCACGGTGATCAACACCACCTCTTTGGGCATGGCCGGGAAATCCGATTTCCGTGTGCCGCTGGATGCGCTTGAAAGCTCTGCCGTGGTCACCGATCTGGTCTATAACCCACTGAAAACGCAACTTCTTTTGGAGGCAGAGGCAAAAGGATGCACCGTGGTTGATGGCCTGGGCATGTTGCTGCATCAAGCCGCGCCCGGCTTTGAACGCTGGTTTGGCACCCGCCCCGAAGTTGACGAAGCAACCCGCAACGCGGTGTTGATGGCATGACGTTTCGGCTTGGCCTGACCGGGTCGATCGGCATGGGCAAATCGACCACCGCCGCAATGTTTGCTGCGGCTGGTCTGCCGGTCTGGGATGCCGACGCAACCGTGCATCGGCTTTACGCTAGGGGCGGCGCTGCGGTGGCTGCGATTACAGCCATATGTCCACAAGCCATTGAAAATGAAAATGTTTCACGTGAAACGCTGAAACGGGAAATTGCTAAAACACCCGCGCTTCTGCAGAAAATAGAGGTAGCGGTGCACCCACTTGTTGCCGCTGATCGCGCCGAATTTCTTGCCAAGGCCGCCGCCGATATCGTCGTCTTAGATATTCCGCTGCTGTTCGAAAAATCGTCGCAGCACGAATTTGACGCCACTTTGCTGGTCACCGCGCCGCCTTATCTGCAGCGCGAAAGGGTGCTTGCCCGCCCCGGCATGACCGAACAGCAGTTCGAAACCATTCTGGCGCGCCAAATGCCCGATGCCGAAAAGCGCGGCCTTGCCACCCATATCGTCGAAACCCTCGACCTTGCCGCGACGCAGGCCTATATCACAGCCCTGATCGCCCATATCCGAGGCCGAAATGCGTGAGATTGTCCTCGACACCGAAACCACCGGTTTTGAACCCAGCGAAGGCGACCGCATCGTCGAAATCGGCGCGGTAGAGCTGTTCAACCACCTGCCAACCGGCAACACCTATCACCAATATATCAACCCCGAACGCATGATGCCGAAAGCCGCTTTCGAAGTGCACGGCCTTGGCGACGACTTCTTGCGTGATAAGCCGGTGTTCAAATCCATCGCACAGGCCTTCATCGACTTTATCGGCGACGCGCAGCTTGTCATTCACAACGCCGCTTTCGATATGAAGTTCCTTAACCACGAACTCAAAGCCGCTGGCTTCGCCGGCCTGCCCTATGGCCGCGCCACTGATACGCTGATGATCGCGCGCGCAAAGTTCCCCGGATCGCCCGCCTCGCTTGATGCACTTTGCCGCCGCTTCGGGGTTGATAACTCGGCACGCGAAAAGCACGGCGCACTGCTCGACTCTGAAATCCTGGCAGAGGTTTACCTAGAGCTTATCGGTGGTCGGCAACCCGATTTTGGCCTGAACCCCGAAGCACAAAACAAAACCCAAAAGCTGCAAACCACCAGCGATTGGCGGCCGCGCCCACGGCCCGAACCGCTGCCGCCCCGCCTGACCGAAGCCGAAATTGCCGCCCATAGCGCCTTTGTCGAAAAGATGGGCGATGCGGCAATTTGGAAAAAACGGCTCTAACATCGCCAAAATTTGCATAAGGCCAAAATAATGAAGACCTTTTTCGTCACCGGCTCTGCTGGCTTCATCGGCTACCATCTGTGCCAGCTGCTGTTGAACGAAGGCTTCCGCGTTGCGGGCTATGATGGCATGACCGATTACTACGACGTCACGCTAAAGCAGCGTCGGCATGCCATGCTGTTACAGCATCCGAACTTCACCACGACAGAGGCGCTGCTGGAAGATCAGGCTGCCTTGTCTGCCGCCATGCACGCCGCAAAACCACAGGTTATCGTGCATCTCGCGGCACAGGCAGGGGTGCGCTACAGTCTGGAAAACCCCCGCGCCTATCTTGATGCCAACCTTGTGGGCGGTTTCAACGTGCTGGATCTTGCCCGAGAATTGAACGTCGAACACTTGTTGATGGCCTCGACATCCTCGGTCTACGGCGCGAATGAAGAGATGCCGTTTCTTGAAACCCACAAGACCGAAACACCGCTAACCTTCTACGCAGCAACGAAAAAAGCGAATGAGATGATGGGCCATTCCTACGCCCACATCTACAATCTGCCGATCACGATGTTCCGGTTCTTCACCGTTTACGGGCCATGGGGTCGTCCCGATATGGCGATGTTCAAATTCACCCGCGGCGTGCTGGAAGGCACCCCGATCGACGTTTACAACAACGGCGACATGTGGCGCGATTTTACCTATGTCGAAGATCTGGTGCGCGGCATCCGCCTGCTGATCAACGCCGTGCCGCAGCGCCCCGCAACCCCGGCCGATATCGCCCCGGGCGACAGCCTTAGCCCCGCTGCGCCCTTCCGCGTTGTCAACATCGGCAACTCTGACAAAGTCCGGCTGATGGACTTCATCGACGCAATCGAGGCTGAAACCGGTCGCAAAGCCATCCGCAACTATATGCCGATGCAAACTGGTGATGTTCCGGCCACCTGGGCCGACGCCAACCTGTTGAAAACGCTGACAGGATACCAGCCGCAAACCAACTTCCGCGAAGGTGTTGCTGCTTTCGTGCGTTGGTATCGCGATTACTACCAGATATGAAAAAACCGGCCCCTGAAGGCCGGTTTTTCTAGCATTTGAAAGGCCTTAGTTGACTGCGGCCTGCGCTTGTGCGCGCCGCGCCAACTCGGTGCGGTACAGCGCCAGAAAATCCACCGTGTCGATGTTCAGCGGCGGGAAGCCACCGTCGCGGGTCACATCCGAAATGATCCGGCGCACAAACGGGAACATCAGGCGCGGGCATTCGATCAGCAAGAACGGGTGCAACTGTTCGTCCGGCACGCCTTCGACATGGAAAATCCCACCGTAGTCGACCTCCAACAGGAACAACGTATCGCCGTTCACCTTGTTTTTCGACGTCACCTTATACTTGGTGATGATGTCAAACTGGTGATCCTGCGACCGCTTACGCGCATCAAGGCTGACCTGCACCTGAATATCAGGCTGCACGTCGCTGGCCGTCAGACCCTTTTGCGCCACCATGTTTTCGAACGACATGTCGCGGACAAACTGCGCCAGAACCGACATCTTGATCTGCGGCGCGCCGCTATTTTCTTCGGCCATAAGACCACTCCCCAAAAGACCTGCGCCTTCCTATCAGGTCACGGCTTGCGCCTCAATGCCTCGACCATTTTGATGGCCCGCCGATCTTATCGCGATCCGGCACCACTTCTTCATACTCGGCATCCACCCAATCCTCGGCAGGATCACGCCGAAACCGGCTGGCCGCAAAGCCCTGCACCTGTATCCGTGGCCCCAGCGCCGCAATCAAACCGCGTCGAACCAGCGGGATCATCAGCATCAGCCCCAACACATCGGTAAAGAACCCCGGCAGGATCAACAAAAACCCGCCCAGCAAGATCAACGCGCCATGCGCGATGGGCGAAATCGGGTCAACCGCACCATTTTGCTGCAAATCACGCAGCACGCCCATGCCCTGCCACCGTATCAGCGCAACGCCCAGAACGCCCGTGCCCAACACCACCGCCAATGTCGGCCACAGCCCAATCGCCCCGCCAACCACCACAAACAGCCCAATTTCCAGCAACGGCCACAGCAACAGCAGTGCAAACACCCTCATCTCCGTCCCTCTCGTGCAATCTCTGCCTCAAATGGTAGACTTAGGCAGACCCAACACCTACATAAGGCTCCAACGCCCGGATCACCAACCCCCCGGGCCCGTTTCGAGGCGTCTGATGAATTCTATCATTCAATTGCTGGTTTTGGCCGGGATCGCCGTGTTCTTGATCCTGAAACTTCGGTCTGTTCTCGGCTCGCGCGAAGGCTTTGAAAAGCCGCCGCTGCCGATGGCGGCCGCAAAGCCAAGCGCCAAGCGCAATTTCGAAGTCATCGAAGGGGGCGTCGACCCCGATATCACCGATCATGTCCCCGAAGGCAGCGCCACCGCCAGCGCCCTTGCCGCGATGAAATCGGCAGAGCCGGGCTTCAATGTTGGCGAATTCTTGCGCGGTGCCCGTGGCGCGTATGAGATGATCCTGATGGCGTTTGAACGCGGCGATATCGATCAAATCCGCCCGTTCTTGGCTGACGAAGTCGAAGCCAGCTTTGCCGAAGCCATTGCCGCCCGCAAACGCGACGGCCATACGGTTGATGCCAGCTTTCTGGGCATCCGCGATCTGACCCTGACCGAAGCCGAATTCGACAACGCCTCGCGCACCGCTGAAATCACCGTGCGGTTTACCGGCGAACTGACATCGGCCGTGCGGGATGCTGCCGGAACCATCGTCGAAGGCTCCACCACCGAGGTGAAACGCCAGCGCGACGCCTGGACGTTCTCGCGGCGCATGGGCGTGCAAGATCCTAACTGGCAACTTGTGGCCACTGGCGAATAGCGGGGGTCTATGCGTGCCTTGCTTTGCGCCTGTGCAATGGTGGTGGCAATGACCACAACGTCGGCCACGGCGCAGGTGCTGAATTTTGAAAATCTTGATGGCTGGGCAGATGACAATCATCAGGCGGCGCTGACGGCGTTTTTGCAGACCTGCGATACGTTCGACGCACCAGATTGGCAGCCGATCTGCAAACTTGCCGCCGATGCCAATGCCAGCGATGCCTCGGCCAAGGCGTTCTTCGAACTGATGTTCAAACCGGTGCTGATCGGTGATCCCCCGGCGCTGTTCACCGGCTATTTTGAACCCGAACTCAAAGGCTCGCCGGTGCGCACCGCGCGCTTCGCCTATCCAATCTACGCCCGCCCGCCAGAGCTTAAAGATGGCCAGATCTTCTATGATCGTGCCGCCATCGAAAGCGGTGCCTTGCGCGGCCGCGGGCTTGAAATCGCCTGGCTGGATGATCTGGTAGAGGTGTTTTTTCTGCAAATCCAAGGCTCTGGCCGGATTCACATGACCAATGGCCACACCATTCGCGTCGGCTATGCGGGCCGCAACGGTCATTCCTATCGCTCTGTCGGTCAGGAAATGATCGCGCGCGGCATGCGCACCCCCGATCAGGTTTCCGCGCAAGACATTCGCGCCTATGTGCGGGGCAACCCGATGGCGGGCAATGACCTGCTTAACGTCAATCCGTCTTATGTGTTCTTCCGCACGATTTCCGATTTGCCGTCCGACAAAGGCCCGATTGGCGCGATGGGCCGGTCAATCACCCCGCTGCGTTCGGTTGCCATCGACCCCGATTTCACACCGCTGGGCGTGCCGGTCTGGATCGAAAAGGCGGGCGATACGCCGCTTCGCAGCCTGATGGTGGCGCAAGACACTGGCGGGGCCATCAAAGGCCCGCAGCGTGCTGATATCTTCTATGGCACGGGCGACGCGGCGGGCGATGCCGCTGGCACCATCAAAGACGCCGGCCGGATGATCCTGCTTTTGCCGATCGACCGCGCCTACGCCATGTTGCCAGAGGGTTGATCCGTGGCTCGCCGTCGCACCCTGCGCCCCGAGGAAGAAGAAATTTGGCAGGCGGTCGCGCGCACGGCCAAGCCGCTGCATCCGATGGGCCATGTGTTTCTGAAGCAGATAGAGCCGAAACCGCATTTACCATCCCCTGAAACTGCCGCTCCCGCGCCGACGGTGACGCATCCGCGGTTGCCGCTGTTTCGTTTGGGCGAAAAGGCCCGCGTCAAACCCGCGCTTGATCTGGCCCCTAGCCTGTCAGAAAGCCTTGCCGCCGCGCCGCTGCAGATGGATGCAAAAACCCACGGCAAGATGACCCGTGGCAAATTGCTGCCAGAGGCGCGGATTGACCTGCACGGCCTTACCCTGTCCGAAGCCCACCCCGAACTGATCCGCTTTATCTTGAACGCTCAGTCCGCTGGGCTGCGCTTGGTTCTGGTGATCACCGGCAAGGGCAAACGCGGGCAAGACATTGGCCCAATTCCGCAACGCATGGGCGCGCTGCGCCATCAGGTGCCACAGTGGCTTCGCCTGCCGCCGCTTGGTCCAGCCGTGCTGCAAATTTCCGAAGCGCATCTGAAACACGGCGGTTCTGGCGCCTATTACATCTATCTGCGCCGCCGCTAACTCGCGGCGCAAAGATTAACAAAGTCTGAAAGACCCCTTGCTAACCCATTGATCTATATAAGCCGCTTTCGTGTCGCACTGTGCGACACCTGATCAGCGTGCAAAATCAGACGCCACGCCAGCCACCGGATGCAGCACAATCTGGGTCGCATTTTGCACCGTCAAAACCACCCCCGGCAACAGCCCCACGCGCGACCGGCGATCATTTTCAAACGCGCCCTCAACATCGGCAATCCGGTCCAACAGCAAGATCAACGCGGCGGAATCTCCCATGGTGAAATGCCCCGCCCCTTCCGAAAACTCGCTGACATCCATGAACGTCACATTCAGATCCGCCACCTTTGACACATCCGAAAGCGACCCCAACCGTTCTTCCTGCCCGGTCAGCAGCGCCGAAAGCCGCAAGAACTTATCGCGGTCCGACCCAAAGATCACGAACGGTTGCGGCAACCCGCCCATCTCATGTGCCGACCGGCGGAACACGTCGACGTCGATATCGGGCGAAATCAAGATCACCCCGCCGATCATATCAAGCGTGTGCCGGTCACCCCGGATCGCGGTCTGCCGCAGCGCCTCTACGGTCAGGCCCGCGCCCATCGAATGCGCCACCAGCAAGATCCGCTTCGCACCCGCCGCCGCAACCTCGTGCAGCAAAGATTCCAACCCATCCCGCGCAAACAGCGCCGAGTCGCGGTCGTAGGCATAGCCCAACGGCTCTGCCGCCGACGGCCAAGCATAATGAACCACCGCGCCGGGCAGCTTCAGATCATGCGCAAATTGCGCGACCCGATACACCCCTTCCGAGAAGTTGTTGTTATAGCCGTGCACAAAGATCACCGCTTCGCCACCGTTCGCGGAAAGCTGTGCGCGCAGATCTTGCCGAAACAGCGTGTCGTTTTGATACACGATCTGATCCGTGGTCAGGAAATGCCGCTTCGGGTTCGCCGTGCCATGCTGCGGCGGCCAGTTGATCTCGCCCAATTTACGTTCCGGCGGCACCGAAATATCATAGCGCGCAAAACGCACCTGCTCTGACCGATGGCTGCCAAAAGAGCCGTCCTGCTCTTGCTGCCGCGTGGTGCCGATAAAGATCTTCTCAACCTGCCCCACCCGCGCTGCCGCCGGGTCAAGCGTAACGGTTCCGCGCGGGGTGCAGGCCGTCAATAAAACAAGGAAAAGGCTGATAAGAATCCGGGTCATTGCCTGCTCTTTTGGCTGCAAGAGTCAGGGGTTTGACGCCAATGGTCAAGCACCCATCTGGCCATCGGCGGAAAGCCCGCTAATGGCCAGATCGGGCTGAAACAAAGTTACGAAAGCCGCCCCCGCTCGATCCGCACATATTCCACCAGCCGCTGATTTTGCGGCCCGGTTTCGCGCGGTCGCTGCCAAACGCTGCGCCAAGCGGCATCAGACCGATCACGGGCGATGCGAAGAAAGTGTTTCAACCGCCCCGCCCCGGCTGCGTTGCGATGATCTGCAAGGTGTTTGGTCATGCGATCCTCCTAAGGTTGAGGTTTCATGCTAACGCAGATTCGCGAAACGCCCTAGCACAAGCTGAAAATTGTCGCGATATGCCGCCGATCCAGCATTTCGCCGCCAGCCTGTGCCGAACTAGGTCAGACCGCCGAAAACCCGCCATCGACAAACAACTGCGTGCCGGTGACAAACTCTGCATCGTCCGACGCAAGGTAAAGTGCCGCCCGCGCAATATCTTCCGGCTGGCCCAATCGTCCCTGCGCCGCCTTGATCGCCGTTTCTGACGCATCAACCCCAAGCGCCGTCAGTTCTTCAATTTCGCGTTTGCCGTGCGGGGTTTCGATAAAGCCGGGGCAGACCGCGTTGCAACGAATGCCCTTGTCACGGAATTCCACAGCAATCGCGCGCGCAAACATGTGGCAGGCGCCTTTGGTGGCATCATACAGCACCTCCATCGGGGTGGCGTAGACCGCAGAGATGCTAGAGGTGCAGACGATAGAGCCTTTGCCCTGCTCGATCATCATCGGCAGCACCGCGCGGGTCATCAGATACATCGACTTGACGTTAACATCGAAAAGAAAGTCCCAATCCGCCTCTTCGGTTTCAAGGAAGGGTTTGATCACGATGGTGCCGGCATGGTTGAACAGCACGTTCACCGGGCCAAGCTGCGCTTTTACCGTCGCAACGGCCGCCTCCACCTGATCTTTGCGGCTTACGTCAGCTGTGGCGAACACCACGCGATGCCCCGCCTGCACCAGATCAAAGGCAAGCGCCTGACCGGCCTGAACATTGCGGTCAATGATGCCCACCGCCGCCCCTTCGGCCGCAAAAAGCCGCGTGGCTGCGGCGCCAATCCCCGTCGCCCCGCCCGAAATAATCGCAACTTTGCCAGTCAACCGTCCCATCTTCGTCCCCCTATTTTGGCAGCAGCCTAACAGGGCAAGGGGCGCATTCAAGCTGTTAGATCTGGGCGGCTGAAAGCCTGCTAATGGCCCATTCCGCCGCCTCTGCCACCGCTGGGTCCGGGTCATGGCGCAGCGCTGCGGCATGGCTCAAAAGCGCGGGCAAGCCAGAATTCCCAATCGCATAAAGCACGTTGCGCACAAAGCGGTCCCGTCCGATCCGCTTGATCGGGCTGCCGGCAAAGCGCGCCCGAAAGCTTGCATCGTCAAGCACCACAAGCTCGGCCAACTCTGGTGCGCCAACGCGGGCGGTATAGCCGATATCGCGCGCGCTTTGGGCAAACTTGTTCCAAGGGCAAACCGCAAGGCAATCGTCACAGCCGTAAATCCGGTTGCCCATCAGCGCCCGCAGATCAAGGTCCACCGGGCCTTTATGCTCGATGGTCAGGTAGGAAATGCACCGCCGCGCATCCAATTGATAGGGCGCGGGAAAGGCGTTGGTTGGGCAAATATCCAGACAGGCGCTGCACTTGCCGCAATGGCTGATTTCGGGCGCATCTTTCGGCAGATCAAGCGTGGTAAAGATTGCCCCCAGAAAAAACCAGGACCCAAGATCGCGCGCCAGAAGGTTGGTGTGCTTGCCCTGCCAGCCAAGCCCCGCCGCCTGCGCCAACGGCTTTTCCATCACAGGGGCGGTGTCAACAAACACCTTAATCTCGCCACCCTGCTGATCCAGCAACCAGCGCCCAAGCCGTTTCAACCGCCGCTTTACCAGATCGTGATAGTCTTTGCCTTGGGCATAGACCGAAATCGCCGCCCGGTCGCGCTGCTGTAAAACCGCCAGCGGCTCGGTGGTTGGGGTGTAAACCTCAGCCAACATGATTACGGACATTGCGTCGGGCCAAAGCGCCGCGGCAGACCCGCGCCATTCTTCCCGCTCTGCCATCCAGCCCATCTGGCCATGCCGCTCTGCCTGCAAGAACGCCCGCAACCGCGCCGCGCTTTCTGGCACCGCATCCGGGGCGCAGATGCCAAGTTTGGAAAACCCCTCTTCCATCGCCCGCGCAATCAGACGCTGCTTCAGCACGACGGGTTCATCCTCTTGGTCTAAGTATCCTCGGGGGTCCGGGGGCAGACAGCCCCCGGCAGCATCAGCTAGAAATCCAGATCGGCGTAATGCGCTGGCTGCGGAAAGCCCGGCACCTGATCGGCAAGCAAGGTGCGAAACGACGGCCGCGATTTGATCTTGGCGTACCAATCTTTCACCGTCGTGCTGCGGTTCCAGTCGACATCTGAAATATAGTCCAAGCTAGACAAATGCGCCGCCGCAGTCAGATCGGCCAGCGTCATCACATCCCCCGCCAACCAACGCCGTTGGTCCAGCAGCCAGCCCATATAATCCAGATGATACTTGATCCGCCCTGCCCCGGATTTGACATTCTTCGAATCCGGATAGCCCTGCGCCATGATCTTCTTGTTGACCCGCTCATACAGCAGCTTTGACGTGACTTCGGTGTGAAACTTGTCGTCAAACCACGCGCACAAACGGCGCACTTCAAACCGCATATCCAGATCGCGCGGCATCAGCGGCGGTGTCGGAATGGCTTCTTCCAAATACTCACAGATCGCCTGCGATTCCGACAACACCTTGTTATCGATGCGCAGCACCGGCACCTTGCCCGCCGGATTGCGCCGCAGAAAATCTGGCGACGGTTCCCAGTAGCGCTCTTCGATCAGCTCAACCTCAAGCTTCTTCTCGGCCAATGTCAGGCGAACCTTGCGGCAAAACGGGGATAGAGAAAAGTGATACAGGCGGATCATCGGAAGAGGTATCTTTGCGTTCGGGGTTTGATCTTCAATGCCGCGACGGGGCGACAAATTCAACCGGAATGACGCCTAGTCTGTCGTATCAAAGCAGGCCGCGCGGCCATCCGCCGCAATGGTTTCCGCACCCGACATGATCGCCCCGGTGCGCTTTTTGACAAAGCGCGATGGTTTGCTGGCCGAACGCTCTTTCGGGTCGGGCAGAACGGCAGCCAGACGGGCCGCTTGAAGCGCCGATAGATCACGCGCATCGACGCCGAAATAATGCTGCGCAGCCGCCTGCACCCCGAACACGCCTTCGTCAAATTCTGCGACGTTCAGATAGACCTCAAGGATGCGCTGCTTTGACCACACCAGCTCAATCAGCGGCGTCAACCCGGCCTCTAACACCTTGCGGACATAGGATCTGCCTTGCCACAGAAAGACGTTCTTGGCGACTTGTTGTGTCAGGGTCGATGCGCCGCGATTTCCACCTTGCTCGACCGCTTGTCGGATCGCCGCAATGTCAAAGCCCCAGTGCAGGCAGAAATTGGCATCCTCGGCGGCAACAACCGATCGGCCCATCACAGGCGCGATGTCGTCCCATGATACCCAATCTTTCTCTATCCCACCCAGCCGCCAGCTTTCGCCCAACTGGTACAGGTTGATCGGCGGCGGCAGAAAGCTGAACAGCAGGATCAGCACACCGTAAAACGCCGCTATTCCGGCCAAACCGCGCAGCAGCCAACGCCGAATACGCCCGCCAACAGGCGCGGCGGCGATCAGGTCTGGTGCTGGCTCCGGCTTTTTGCGGGATTTCGATTTCGGCGTGTCTACCATGGCGCAGCTTAGGCCTTATCCGGGCGCGACGGTCAAGCCTTTGGCTAAACCATCAGTGTGGCTTGAACGGCGCGGCTCCAGCGGGCGTATTTTGCGGCGCGCGTTGCGGCCTCCATCTGCGGGGTAAAGCGGTGTTGCAAGGCCCAGCTTTCGGCGAACTTGGTCGGTTCTGGGCAGATGCCTGCCTGTAGCCCGGCCAGATAAGCCGCGCCAAGCGCAGTGGTTTCGGTGACAATGGGGCGATCAACCGGAGCGCCCAGAATGTCGGCCAAAAATTGCATGGTAAAATCGCTTGCCACCATGCCGCCATCAACCCGCAGCACGCCATCTGCGGCGCTGCCCCAATCGGCGCGCATTGCTTCCAGCAGATCGCGGGTTTGATAGCCAACACTTTCAAGCGCCGCGCGCGCCATTTCGGCGGGGCCAGAGTTACGGGTCAAGCCAAACACCGCGCCGCGGGTTTCGGGGCGCCAATACGGCGCACCAAGGCCTGTAAAGGCGGGAACAAGGATCAGGTCTTGCGACGGATCGGCGGCTTCGGCCATAGCTTGGGTATCGCGGGCAGCGGCGATGATCTTCAGCCCATCACGCAGCCATTGCACCACGGCGCCGGCGATGAAGATCGACCCTTCCAGCGCATAGGTGGTTTGGCCGTTCAGCCGATACGCGATGGTGGTCAGCAGGCGGTTTTTCGATGCAACCTGTTCTGCGCCGGTATTCAGCAGCGCAAAGCAGCCGGTGCCGTAGGTGGATTTCATCATGCCGGGTTGAAAGCAGGCTTGCCCGACGGTTGCCGCCTGTTGATCGCCCGCCACGCCGGTGATTGGGATGGCACGGCCGAACAGGGCGGGGTCGGTGCTGCCGAAATCGGCGGCGCAATCTTTCACCTCTGGCAGAAGCGACAAGGGGATATTGAGCAGGGCGCAAATTTCTGTGTCCCACTGGTTGCTGGCGATGTTGAACAGCAGGGTGCGGGCGGCGTTGGTGGCGTCGGTGGCGTGAACTTTGCCGCCGGTCAGGTGCCAGATCAGGAAACTGTCAACAGTGCCGAAGGCCAGCTTGCCTGCTGCGGCTTTTTCGCGCGCGCCGGGGGTGTGGTCTAGCAGCCATTTCACCTTGGTGCCGGAGAAATACGGGTCCAGCAGCAGGCCGGTGCGGGCGGTGATCATGGGTTCCAGCCCTGCGGCGCGCAGGGTGGCGCAGGTGTCGGCGGTACGGCGGTCTTGCCAGACGATGGCGTTGGCGATGGGGATGCCGGTTTCGCGATCCCAGATCAGGGTGGTTTCGCGTTGGTTGGTTATGCCGATACAGGCGACTTTCGCGGGGTCTGTTTTTGCCAGCACGGCGCGGATCGTGGACAGGGTGGTGCGCCACAAATCGGCCGGGTCATGTTCGACCCAGCCAGAGGCGGGGAAGTGCTGTGGAAACTCTTCTTGCGCCTGGGTCAGCGGGCGCAGGGCGGCGTCGAACAGGATCGCGCGGGTCGATGTGGTGCCTTGGTCGATGGCTAGGATTTGGGGCATAGCAAGGCCTTTGGCTGGCGGTCCCAACGCGGGACCATTTTTTATTGTTGTATATCAGTCTGTTGACTGATCGAATTTAACGAAATCTTAAGGTTCTCGCCTTGACCACCATGCAGCGGCAATGTCGGGAAGCGCCGCAAAATCGTCAAAGGCGGCGTGGTGCGGCAGGTCTGCGACGGCGGTTTTGCGGTAGCCTTCGGTGTAAAGCGCAAAGGGCGTTGCGGCGCGATGGGCAGTTTCGGCGTCGACTTCGCTGTCACCGACAAACAGCGCGGCTGGGTTGCCAAGGGCCGCGACGGTGGCCAGCAGCGGTGCCGGGTCTGGCTTGCGGGTGGGCAGGCTATCGCCGCCAAAGATCACCGGAAACGTCTGCAACAGCCCAAAATGCGCCAGCACGGCGCGGGTGGGGGCGACGGGCTTGTTGGTGCAGATCGCCAGCGCCCAGCCGTCTTTTTGCAGCGCGGTCAGCGCGTTTTGGACATTGGGATACAGCGTGGTCTGATGCACGGCGGTTTCGTAGTGCTGCAAGAACTGCGCCAACATCGCGCCGTGGCGGGCCGGATCGGCGCCGACGGCGGCGATCATGCGTTCGATCAGCACGCCCGCACCATGACCGACAAAGCCGCGACTTTGTTCAAAGCTGACCAGCGGCAAGCCTTCGGCAGCCAGCACCTTGTTGCCGGCAAGATGAATGTCGGGCGCCGAATCTATCAGCGTGCCGTCCAGATCAAACACAATCGCCTTCATATGCCCCCCAATTTTGGGTCGATGGTGGAAGAAGGCCACACGGGGTTCAAGCCTGTTCCTGCATCCAGATTTCAAGCGCCGCGATTTGGTCGGGCGTCAGCCGCAGGCCCAGTTTGCTGCGCCGCCACACCACATCCGCCGCGTGATGGGCGTATTCGTGCTGCATCAGCCAACGCAGTTCGGCTTCGGTCAAGGTGGCGCCGAAATCTTGGCCCAGATCGGCAAGGCAACTGGCATCGCCAAGAATGTCAAAGGCTTCGGTGCCATAGGCGCGGATCAGGCGGCCCGAATGATAATCGGTCAGATAGGGGTGTGCCGCGCGCAGATCGGCGGTCAGACGGGCGACGCCGTTGACCGGAAAATGCCCGCCGGGCAGCGCAACGCCCGCCGTCCATTTCGGCCCCATCGCCGGGAAATGCGGCTGCAACTTTGTCATAGCACTTTCGGCAAGGCGGCGGTGGGTGGTAATTTTGCCGCCAAAGACGTTCAGCAGCGGCGGGCCATTTTCATCAAGGCTAAGCACATAGTCGCGGGTTGCGGCGGTGGCCGAACTTGCGCCGTCATTATACAGCGGGCGGACGCCGGAATAGGTCCAGACCACATCGTCGCGGGTGATCGGTTTGGCGAAATACTGGCTGGCGAAGGTGCACAGGTAATCACACTCTTCCGGGGTGCAGATCGGCGTTTCGGGCGGGCCTTTATGGTCGATGTCGGTGGTGCCGATCAGGGTGAAATCCTGTTCGTAGGGAATGGCAAAGATGATGCGGCCATCGCTGCCCTGAAAGAAATAGCAGCGGTCGTGGTCGTACAGCCGTTTGGTGACGATATGGCTGCCGCGCACCAGCCGCACGCCTTCGCTGCTGTTGATATGGGTGACGTTGCGGATGATGTTTTCAACCCACGGGCCACCGGCGTTGACCAAGGCGCGGGCGTAGTGGGTTTGCGCGCCATCCGGCCCGTTGGTTTCAATGCGCCACAGGCCGTTTTCGCGGCTGGCATGGCTGACATGGGTGCGGGTTAGAATGGTGGCGCCGCGTTCGGCCGCATCGCGCGCAGTCAGCACCGTCAGGCGGGAATCTTCGACCCAGCAATCGGAATATTCGAAAGCGCGTTTGAATTTCGGCTTCAGCGGTTTGCCAGCGGCATCGCTGGTTAGATCCAGCGTGCGGGTGGCGGGCAGGATCTTGCGGCCACCCAGCGTGTCATACAAGAACAGCCCCAGCCGGATCAGCCACGCCGGACGACGGCCTTTCAGAAACGGCAGCAGGCGCGAGGTGGGGGTCGTGGTGTCAAACCGCATATCGGGGTGAACCGGCAGCACAAAGCGCATCGGCCAGGAAATATGCGGCATGGCGGACAGCAGGGTTTCGCGTTCTTCCAACGCTTCGCGCACCAGCCGAAATTCGAAATACTCCAGATAGCGCAGGCCGCCGTGGAACAGTTTGGTCGACGCTGATGAGGTTGCCTGCGCCAGATCGGCCTGTTCGGCCAAGGTGACTGTCAGGCCGCGCCCGATGGCGTCGCGGGCAATGCCGCAGCCGTTGATGCCGCCGCCAATGATGAAAAGATCTGTTGTCATGGCTTGATTTGCGCAACAAGGCGCGGTTCTGTCAATTATGCACGCGAATATTACAAAAGCGAAGAAAAACGAACATCGGGGGGAAGCATGCTGAGTTTCCGGCAAAGCGAGATTGTTGCGATTGCGCGGGCCTCTGGTCGGGTGGTGGTGGATGATTTGGCGCAGCGGTTCGGGGTGGCGGTGCAGACCATTCGCCGCGATCTGGCCGAGATTTGCGAGGCCGGTCAGTTGGACCGTGTGCATGGCGGCGCGGTGGCGCGGGGTGGGGTTTCCAACATTGAATACACCGCGCGGGCGCGGCTGAATGCGGCGGCAAAGGCGGCGATTGCGCGGGCTTGTGCTGCGGAAATTCCCGACAATGCCAGCGTGATCTTGAACCTTGGCACCACGACCGAAGCGGTGGCGCGCGAATTGCTGCGGCATCGCAACCTGACGGTTTTGACCAATAATATGAATGTTGCCAATATCTTGGCGTATAATCCGGGCTGCGAGGTGATCGTGGCGGGCGGGGCGTTGCGCCGGTCTGATGGTGGTTTGGTGGGCGAGTTGACCTCGGGGTTCTTCGAGCAGTTCAAGGTGGATTTCGCGGTGATCGGGGTGTCGGCGTTGGACGCGGACGGCGATCTTTTGGATTACGATCTGGCCGAGGTGCGGGTTTCAAAGGTGATCATGGCGCGGGCGCGGCAGGTGTTTCTGGTGGCGGATCAATCGAAACTAGGGCGCAGGGCCCCTGCCCGTCTGGCGTCTTTGGCGCAGGTTTCGGCGTGGTTCACCGATGCGCCGCCGACGGAGGATTTGGCGCGGCGCTGTGCGGGGTGGCAGACGCGGGTGGTGGTGGCCTGAAAGCAAAAGGCCCCCTTGCGGGGGCCCTTCCGTTTATTCTGCCGGCACTTTCGCGGCTTCGTCCGACAGCGGATAGGCCAGATGCGGCAGCATTTCTTTCGGGCAGATCTGCAGGAAATGCCCGCGTTCGGTCGCCCAATCGGCCAAGATCCGTGCGGCGATGCGCGACCCGGTTTCGGCGGCGTGACGTTCGATCAGGCCTTTCAGCTGGGCTTCCCAATGCGGGTGGGCGACAGCGCAGGTCAGGATGGTTTCTTCGTTCATGAAATCCTCTGCCACGCCTTTCGGGTCGTAGACATAGGCCATGCCGCCAGTCATCCCGGCACCGAAGTTGGCACCGACGCGGCCCAAGATCACCGCAACGCCGCCGGTCATGTATTCACAGCCGTTCGACCCGCAGCCTTCGACCACCACCGACGCGCCCGAGTTGCGCACGGCAAAGCGTTCGCCGGCCCGGCCGCTGGCAAACAGATAGCCCGCGGTTGCGCCGTAAAGCACGGTGTTGCCGATGATGGTGTTGTCTTCGGCTTTCAGCGGCGAGGCCATTTGCGGACGCACCACGATGGTGCCGCCCGACAGACCCTTGCCGACATAGTCGTTGGCGTCGCCCTGCACTTCGATCTTCAGGCCGTTGACCGCAAAAGCGCCCAGCGACTGACCACAAGAGCCAGACAGTTTGACCGTCAGATGGTCGGGCTGCAGGCTGTTCTTCATGCCGAACTTCTTGACGATATGCGATGAAGCCCGCGTGCCGATGGTGCGCAGCGTGTTGCGCACGGCATAGGACAGCTGCATCTTTTCGCCATCTTCAAAGAAGCGCGCGCCGTCTTTGACAATTTCGGCGTCCAGCGTGTCTGGCACCGCGTTGCGGGGCTTCGAGCGATCATAGGTGATCTTCGACGCACCATCGACGGTGATCAGCAGCGGGTTCAGGTCAAGATCGTCAAGGTGAGCAGAGCCACGCGACACTTGGCTAAGAAGGTCCGCACGCCCGATGATTTCATCAAGGCTGCGCGCACCGATCTGCGCCAAAATCTCGCGCACTTCTTGCGCATAGAAGGTGATCAGGTTGACGACCTTATCTGCGGTGCCGGTGAACTTGGCGCGCAGATCGGGGTTCTGGGTGCAGACGCCCACCGGGCAGGTGTTCGACTGGCACTGACGTACCATGATGCAGCCCATTGCGATCAGCGCGGCGGTGCCGATGCCGTATTCTTCGGCCCCCATCATCGCCGCCATCACCACGTCACGACCGGTGCGCAAGCCACCGTCGGTGCGCAGGGTGACGCGTTCGCGCAGGTTGTTCATCGCCAAGACCTGATGCGCCTCGGTCAGACCCATTTCCCACGGCAGACCGGCATATTTGATCGAGGTGCCCGGAGACGCCCCGGTGCCGCCGTTGTGGCCCGAGATCAGGATGATATCGGCTTTCGCTTTTGCCACACCGGCCGCGATGGTGCCAACGCCCGATGCAGACACCAGTTTCACCGTGACTTTGGCGCGCGGGTTGATCTGCTTCAGGTCATAGATCAGCTGTGCGAGGTCTTCGATGGAATAGATGTCGTGGTGCGGCGGCGGCGAGATCAGCGTGACGCCTTGGGTTGAATGGCGCAGGCGCGCGATCAGCGCCGTAACCTTCATGCCCGGAAGCTGACCGCCCTCGCCCGGTTTTGCCCCTTGCGCGACCTTGATTTCAAGCTCTTCGCAGGCGTTCAGGTATTCGGCGGTCACACCGAAACGGCCCGAAGCCACCTGTTTGATCTTGGCCGACGGGTTGTCGCCGTTGGGTTCCGGCAGGAAGTGTGCCGGATCTTCGCCGCCCTCGCCGCTGTCGGATTTCGCGCCGATGCGGTTCATTGCGACGTTCAGCGTCTTGTGCGCCTCTGGCCCCAAAGCCCCCAGCGACATACCCGGGGTGACAAAGCGCTTGCGGATCGAGGTGATCGATTCGACTTCCTCGATCGGAACCGGTTTGCCCAGCGGCTTGATATCCAGCAGATCGCGAATGTGGATCGGCGGGTTGGCCCGCATTGCCGCCGAATACTGTTTCCAGATGTCATAGGACGCGCGGTCGCAGGCCGATTGCAGCATGTGCATCGTCTGCGCTTCCCAAGCGTGCTTTTCACCCGACCGACGCGCCTTGTAGAAGCCGCCAATCGGCAGCACATCAGCGCCGCCCAGCCAGCCCTTGGCGTGAACCTCTTCGACCTTCATCTGCAAACCTTGCAGACCAATGCCGGAAATCCGCGACTGCATGCCGGGGAAATATTCGGCCACCATGGCGCGCGACAGACCGACGGCTTCAAAGTTCAGGCCGCCGCGATAGGACGAGATCACCGAAATGCCCATCTTGGACATGATTTTCAGCAGGCCCGCATCGACCGCATAGCCATAGCGGCGCATCGCATCGACCAAAGATCCTTCGATCAGGCCGCGACGGATGCGGTCTGCGATGGAGTCTTGCGCCAGATAAGCGTTGACGGTGGTTGCGCCCGCGCCAATCAGCACGGCGAAATAATGGGGGTCGATGCATTCTGCCGACCGCACGTTGATCGAGCAGAAGGTGCGCAGGCCCTTGCGGGTCAGCCACGAATGCACAGCCGAAGTGGCAAGGATCATCGGCATCGCGACTTTGTCGGTGCTTTGATGTTGGTCGGTCAGCACCAACTGGCCCGCGCCAGAGCGCACGGCGTCTTCCGCCTCGGCGCGGATGCGTTCCAGACCCTGACGCAGCGCGTCGGGACCAGCACCCACAGGGAAGCTACAGTCGATGAACGCCACCTGATCGCCAAAGCGTTTGACGACAACGTCAAATTCCGAGTTGGCAAGGAACGGGCTTTCCAGAACCAGAATTTCGGATTGCGCGTTGGATTCGTCCAGCACGTTGCGCAGGTTGCCGAAGCGGGTTTTCAGGCTCATCACCCGGCCTTCGCGCAAGCTGTCGATCGGCGGGTTGGTGACTTGGCTGAAGTTCTGCCGGAAGAAATGCGACAGCGGACGATAGACTTTCGACAGCACCGCAGCCGGGGTGTCGTCGCCCATCGAAGCGATCATTTCTTTGCCGTCTTCGGCCATCGGCGCCAGAACCTGTTCCAGTTCTTCTACCGTGTAGCCAGCCGCGATTTGACGGCGGCGCAGGTCGGCCCCGGCGAACATCGGTTCTTCCGGCACGTCACGCAGCAGCGCGTTCAGGTCAACGATCTTTTCGATCCATTCGCCATAGGGCTGTGCCGAGGCGAGTTTGTCTTTCATTTCAACGTCGTGATACAGTTTGCCTTCGGCCATATCGACGGCAATCATCTGCCCCGGCCCAAGCGCGCCCTTTTCACGGATGGTGGATTCGTCGACCGGAACCATGCCAGCTTCGGAGCCTGCAATCAGCATCCCGTCGCCGGTGACGACATAGCGCATCGGCCGCAGGCCGTTGCGGTCAAGCCCGCCGCAGACCCAGCGGCCATCGGTCATCGCCAGGGCGGCGGGGCCATCCCAAGGTTCGATGACAGAGTTGCAATAGGCATACATATCGGCCCAAGCGGGCTTCATGTCGGTGGTGGCTTTGCTCCAGGCTTCGGGCACCAGCATGGTTTTGGCCAAGGGCGCATTGCGGCCCGACCGCACAAGGGCTTCGAACACCGCGTCCAGCGCGCCCGAATCCGACGTGCCTGCCGGAATGATCGGTTTGATGTCTTCGGCGGCATCGCCAAAGTTCGCCGAGGCCATGCGGATCTCGTGCGATTTCATCCAGTTGACGTTGCCCTTCAGCGTGTTGATCTCGCCGTTATGGGCCAGCATGCGGAACGGCTGGGCCAGCCACCACTGCGGGAAGGTGTTGGTGGAATAGCGCTGGTGATAGATCGCAAAGGCGGATTCAAAGCGGTCGTCCATCAGATCGGGGTAGAAGGTGGCCACTTGCTCGGCCAGCATCATGCCCTTGTAGATGATCGACCGGCACGACAGCGAACACAGGTACATGCCCTGAATCTGGCTGGCCAGCGCGGCTTTTTCGATGCGGCGGCGGATGATGTACAGTTCGCGTTCGAACTGTTCCTGATCAATGCCCTTTTCGCAGCGGATCAGGATCTGTTCGATTTCGGGCCGCGTCGCATTGGCCTTTTCGCCCAGAACCGACGTGTCCACCGGAACGTGGCGCCAGCCATAGATGTAGTGGCCCATGCGCAGAACTTCGGTTTCCACGATGGTTCGGCAGCGTTCTTGTGCGCCAAAATCGGTGCGCGGCAGGAACACCTGCCCCACTGCGATCAGCTTGTTGACATCAGGTTCATGGCCGGTGCGACGGACTTGATCGTAGAAGAAGCGCACCGGAATTTGCACGTGGATGCCCGCGCCGTCGCCGGTTTTGCCATCGGCGTCAACCGCGCCACGGTGCCAGATTGCCTTCAGCGCGTTGATGCCGTTTTCCACGACCTTACGCGATGGTTTGCCCGAAACGGCAACCACAAGACCCACGCCGCAAGAGCTGTGTTCGTCTTCGGTCTTGTAAAGACCGTTCGCGTCCAGCCAAGCGCGCTTGGCTTCTTCGGCCTTCACCCAGTCTTCGTTATAGATCGTCATGGGAAAGCTCCTTCAGGCGTTGTGGTAGCGTCAGCGACGACATAACGGCGTCACATTCGTAAAGCGGTTGCGTGGCGGCGAAGCCTTTTTCGCCGGGAAGGAAGAATTGCACCGGGCTGCCATCCAAGGGCAGCCATTGCGTGCCATCCCACCATTGCGAGGTGCCGGAAAAGAAGTTCCGCCAATCTTCGCTGATGTATTCATTGCCGTGCGACTTGCGCAGTTCGTTGCCGGCATCGTCGGTTTCGACATATTCGTATTCGGTCTGCTTCAGCACGACGCCGTCGATTGTCACCGATTTTCCGGTCAGCTGATCATAGCCAGAGACGTTGGTATGTTCGCCGGTGTCTTTGGTCAGCCCGAAATCGAAATCATCGCGGCCGGTTGCCAGCAGGTTGCTGAACGACGCGGGGTCTTTCGCGTTGGGGTCCAGCGTCTGCTTGACCGTCGGGTTCATGTCGTAGCTTTCGACCCACTGCGTTTCGCTGTCGATCTTTGACATGTAGAACATGCCTTCCTGATCGAAATCAGCGCGCCATTGGTCGCCCGGATTATCGCCTTCGCAGGTGTAGTAGTTTGCCACATAGCAACCGCGCGATTGCACGGTCAGCGTGGCGGTGCAGCCTTTGGGCGGCGTGAAGCTGCCCGCAAGTGCAGGAGAGGCTGCCAAGAACAGGGGAAGAAGAAAGCTCGTCCGCATGTCATTGTCCTTTTCGGGCGGGTGTGGCGGTCAGATCACTCTGCCGCAACACTTGCCGGTTGTGCCAGATAGGCAAGGATGGAGTCGGCGGCTTCGCGCCCGTCACGGATCGCCCAGACCACCAGCGATGCGCCGCGCACGATGTCGCCAGCGGCATAAACGCCGGGAAGGTTGGTGGCGTGGGTGCGGAAATCTGCCTTGATGGTGCCCCAGCGGGTGACCGCCAGTTCCGGCACGCCCCACAGCGTCGGGATGGCTTCGGGTTCAAAGCCAAGCGCCTGCACCACCAGATCGGCGGGTTCGACATAGTCGGCGCCTTCGATGACTTCCGGCGATTGGCGGCCCGATGCGTCCGGCGCGCCAAGACGCATGCGCTGCACCATCACGCCTTCAACGCTTTCACCACCGGTGAAGCCTTTCGGCGCTGACAGCCAGACGAAATCAACGCCTTCTTCTTCGGCGTTCTGGGTTTCGCGCTGCGACCCCGGCATGTTGGCTTTGTCGCGCCGATACAGGCATTTGACTGAAGTAGCGCCCTGACGAATGGCGGTGCGCACGCAGTCCATCGCGGTATCGCCACCGCCGATAACGACGACGCGCTTGCCCATCGCGTTCAACTCGCCCGAGTCGTATTCGGCCACATCATCGCCAAAGGACTTGCGGTTTGACGCGGTAAGATAATCCAGTGCGCGCACAACACCCTTGGCGCCAACGCCGGGGGCTTCGATGTCACGCGCCTTGTAGACGCCGGTGGCGATCAGCACCGAGTCGTGCTGGCCGCGGATCGCATCAAAGGTCAGGTCTTCGCCAACTTTGCAGTTCAGCACAAAGGTAACGCCAGCAGCTTCAAGCTGCGCGATACGCTGCATGACAACCGGCTTTTCCAGTTTGAAACCGGGGATACCATAGGTCAGCAGGCCGCCTGCCCGATCGTAACGATCGTAAACGGTGACTTGCAGGCCAGCACGGCGCAGCACGTCGGCAGCAGCAAGGCCGCCCGGGCCAGCACCGATGATGCCAACGGATTCGCTGCGTTCGGTCTGCGGCTTGATCGGCTTGACCCAGCCATTCGCCCAAGCGGTATCGGTCAGGTATTTTTCCACCGACCCAATCGTCACGGTGCCGTGGCCAGATTGTTCAATGACGCAGTTGCCTTCGCACAGACGGTCTTGCGGGCAGATGCGACCGCAGATTTCCGGGAAGGTGTTGGTGGCCTGCGACAGCTCGTAAGCTTCTTCCAGACGGCCTTCGGCGGTCAGGCGCAGCCAATCGGGGATGTTGTTGTGCAGCGGGCAATGCGACTGGCAATAGGGCACGCCGCATTGGCTGCAGCGGCTTGCCTGTTCGGCGGCCTTTTCGGCGGCGAACTGACGATAAATTTCGTCAAAGTCTTGGCTACGGGTTTCAGCATCGCGCTTCTGCGGCATCTGTTTGCCCACAGTCACGAATTTCAACATCTGTTGCCCGGCCATATCACGCCCCCAAGTGCAAATTATCGGCTTGGCGTTGATACTTTGGTCGTGTTTGGAATAAAAGTCAACAATGCTGACCTAATTGTCGGTTTTTTCGGGGTTGAGCGGTGAAAACTTTCCGATAAGCGAAAATTTAGGTCAGCTTGTGATACCTATGTATTCAGAACCCCAACAAAAGCGCAGCCAAGGCCACGCCTCCGACGATGATTCGCCACCAGCCGAACGGCGCATAGCCATTGCGCGACACAAAGTTCAGCAGACCGCGCACCACCAGAACCGCCGAGATAAAAGCGACGACAAAGCCAACCGAAATGTCGGACCAAGCCGAGAAATCCAGATCGTGGCGGGTCTTGTAGATGTCATAGGCCACTGCGCCGGCCATGGTAGGCAGCGACAGGAAGAACGAAAATTCGGCCGCAGCGCGTTTGGAAACCCCCAGCAGCAGCGCGCCGACGATGGTTGAACCAGAGCGTGAAACGCCCGGAATCATCGCAAGGCATTGAATGAAGCCAATCGCCAAAGCTTTGCTGAACGGCAGTTTGGTGGCGTCATCGACGCTGGGTGTCGGGGCAAAGCGTTCGACGAACAGCAAGACAACGCCGCCAACGATCAGCATGATCGCAATCAGCATCGGCGATTCAAACAGCACCTTCTTGATGAAGTCATGCGCCAAGACGCCGATCACCACGGCGGGCAGAAACGCCAGCGCTACCGAAACGATGAAGCGAAATGCAGCGGGGTCGCGGTGGGCGGTGGAAAACACCGTCCACAGCTTGCCGAAGTAGACAGTCAGAATGGCAAGCACCGCGCCAAGCTGGATCACCACTTCGAAGGTTTTGCCGGTGCTTTCAAAGCCCAGAAAATGCGCGGCCAGCAGCAAGTGGCCGGTGGAGGACACGGGGATGAACTCTGTCAGCCCCTCGATTAATCCCAAGAGGCTGGCGAGCAGAGTGTGTTCCACGGTTTAGACCTTCTTCAGGTTCTTTGCAGACTCTTTGATGGCAGCGTATTGGCCCGACGGGCGATAGCGCCACAGGTATTCCGGTATGACAGAGGCATAGTCGGTGGCAGAAATACCCAAATCTGCCAAGGTCTTGGCGCCCGGCGCAACCACGTTGTCAGATTTCAGGCTATCAACCTGATCGCGGGTCAACATGGTGTTGGAAATCAGACCGCCGGTCGCGAAGGACACGAAATCCAGCGAACCGCCGATGATTTTGGCAACCCAGAACGGCAGGTTCAGCACCAGACGGCGGCGGCGGACCACCAGCAGCATCTTGGCGATGATGGTCTTGAAACTTTCAATATCCGGCCCACCCAATTCATAGGTGCCAGTCGCCTGCCCCAACACGCCTTTGACAGCGGCTTGCGCCACGTCATCGACGTAGACCGGTTGGAATTTGGTGTTGCCGCCCACCAAGGGCAGCAGCGGCCCCAGACGCGACATGGCGGCGAAACGGTTGAAGAACCCGTCTTCGTTGCCGAAGATCACCGAGGGGCGCAGGATCAGCGCGGCGGGGAAAGCGGCCAGAACCGCCGCTTCGCCAGCGCCTTTTGATTGCGCGTACAGGCTGCCACCTTTGGCGTAGGCACCGATGGCCGAAATATGCACCAGCGACGCGATGCCCTGTTCCGCCGCGATGCGGGCGATCCGGCCTGCGCCTTCGGTCTGCACGGCTGAAAAGTTGTTCTTGCCGCCACGGTTAAAGGTGCCAACGCAGTTTACCACCGCATCCGCGCCCGCCATCACTGCGCGCACCGAAGCGTCGTCGCGGATGTTGCAGAACACCGGTTCAACCTGACCGACAGAACCGTAGGGCTTGACGAACAAGGCTTCGTTCGGACGACGGCAGGCAACGCGGACGCGCCAGCCTTCTTTTGCCATGCGGCGCGCGATATAACGGCCGACAAAACCCGAACCGCCGTAGATCGTGACAAGCTTGCTCATGGGAAACCCTCTTTGGCAGCCTAGTTAGATGTTGCAGCCTGAATAATCCCCAAGCAGCAAAGCGGCAAGTCCAAACGCCGCATTGCGGCAGCCGTCGATCACGTCGATGTTTTTTCCAGAAATCCTGATTTCCCCCTGTTGACACCCCTCGCAGGCTTGGCTACATCGCCCCCACGACATCTGCCCAGATGGCGGAATTGGTAGACGCGCTGGTTTCAGGTACCAGTGTTGCAAGACGTGGAGGTTCGAGTCCTCTTCTGGGCACCAAAGTCCAACAGGCCGCCTTCGGGCGGCCTTTTGCTTTTTGCGCCTTGCTGCGTTGACCGCCGCGTGCTGCGGGTCTAATTCCTGCACAGCACTTGATGATCGGATCCCAGCCTTGGCTATTCACCTTCACAAAAACGACCTGCCCGACGGGCTTAGCCTTGGCCCGGTGGTGGCGATTGACACCGAAACCATGGGGTTGAACCCGCGCCGCGACCGGCTGTGTCTGGTGCAGCTTTCCAGCGGCGACGGCAATGCGCATTTGGTGCAGATTGCCAAAGGCCAGAAATCTGCGCCAAACCTTGAACGGTTGCTGACCGATCCTGCGGTGATCAAGCTGTTCCACTTTGGCCGCTTTGACATTGCCGCGATGAAACAAGCCTTTGGCGTGACCACTGCGCCGGTCTGGTGCACCAAGATTGCCGCCAAGATGGTGCGCACCTTTACCGACCGCCACGGGCTGAAGTTCTTGTTGAATGAGCTGGTGGGGGTCGACGTATCCAAGCAACAGCAAACCTCGGACTGGGGGGCGGAAAAGCTGACCGATGCGCAGAAAGACTATGCGGCGTCGGACGTGCTGTATCTGCACCGGCTGAAAGCGGCGCTAGAGGCGATTTTGGTGCGCGAAGACCGGCTTGATCTTGCGCAACGCTGCTTTGATTTCTTGCCCACCCGCGCCGAACTGGATCTGCTGGGCTGGGAGGAGCCGAATGACATCTTCCACCACTGATTTTCTGGCCACCGGCCGCCGGGTGATCCGGCGCGAGTCCGAGGCCTTGGACATGCTGGCCGACCATCTGGGGCCAAGCTTTGGTCAGGCGGTTGATCTGATCATGGCGGCGTCGGGGCGGGTGATCGTTTCGGGGATGGGCAAATCTGGCCATATTGCCCGCAAGATTGCTGCC
>Ga0255096_1000245_pt1 | contig 30290 bp, 20 predicted proteins | sample Colum_Atlam_RepA_2_FD_188563 | JGI IMG/M metagenome (GOLD analysis project Ga0255096, IMG submission 188563) | Freshwater microbial communities from Columbia River, Oregon, United States - Colum_Atlam_RepA_8d | ecosystem: Environmental > Aquatic > Freshwater > River | place: USA: Oregon... | reverse complement strand
GACTCGGTGAATCGGTCGGCCGCGTGGCATCAAACGGTCCCTGGATGCGCAGCAGGCCCAGTTCCGGATGGTTGTGCATGCCGGGCAGGATTTCGTTTTCCAGCGACTTGCGGTCGAACTCCTTGATGAGGCTGAAGCTAGGGCGGTAGTTGCTGGCGAGGAAGGTGACACCGACGTGATGGGTGCCGGCTTTTACCGGCACCTGCACGTTGAGATCGCCTTCACCACCTTCAACACGGCCGCGACCGAGCTTGGTGTAATCGAACATGTGCACTCGTTCGCCATCGATGCTGAGCTCAAGCTGTTCACCGGAAATGAAGGTACCCACCCGCAGATTCTGCAGCATGAAGGTGTAGAGCCCATCGGCCGGGAACGTGTAGTTCACCAGCATGCCGCCGCGGGTACCGAACGGCAGCCCAGGCAGTTGCTGCGTTTGCGAGGTGTCACCCGGCGGCAGGAACGTCACTTCAGTAGGCGAGCCCTGGTAGCCGGCGGCGAGGCTTGCCACTTTCAGTGCCGCCGAGGTATAGGCTTCAAGCAAGGTCGAGGAAAGCGTCAGCGAGCCGGCCATGTTGTCGAAACCACGAGCCAGTGTGTCAGGTGGCAACAGCAGCGAGGCATCGATTTCAAGATCGAGCAGGTCGCGGATGGCGTTGGCGTATTCGGCACGGTTGAGACGATGCAGGGTCTTGCTACCGGCATTGGGCACTGCCGTCGCATCGAGGGTGTTCTCCAGCGTTTCCGTCAGCGCGAGATAGTCTGCTGCTGCGGGGCGTTTTTCACCGGTCGGCGGCATCATGCCGGCGCGTAATTTACGGATCACCCGTTCCCAGGTTTCGGCGTGTTGCGCCGGTGCATCCTGCAGCACCGCACTGAGGTCGAGTCCGCCGGCGTAATCATCGGCGTTATGGCAATTGGTGCAGTACTCACCGATGGCGGCCTGGGCATCAATAGCAGGCTGCGACTGCGCCACCAGCACACCAGGCAGCAGCGCAGCCAACAGGGAATATCGCAATTCAAGCCGCATCGTCATTACCAGCTGAAGTTAGCGCTGAGGTTGTAGCGCCGGCCGTAGCCATCATAGTTGTTGTTGGTCGTACCGAACTGCGGTGGTTCCTTGTCGAACAAGTTATGGACGTTAAGGCCTACGGTCCACATGCCGCCGATGCGGGAGTTGAACCAGGTCATCGACGCCACCGTGTTGTCATCCACGCCACTACCTTCAACCCAGGTGATGTTGCCCTTCGCTTCGTCGACATAGCGCGCCAGCCACGTTGAGGAAACCGTCGAGACTCATTGTCACGCGGCTATCGCTACCTCGCTGGATCATACTGCAACTCCTCTGGTTTCTCTTATTCAAAAATTCAGCAAGTCAAAAACCATGATGTGCCGGATTCATTTGGATGGTTGTCTCACTTCTGAATTTCATCGGCAACTCTGCAGCAAACCAAAAAGCCTTTTACCGGACCGTTCGGTTTGGCTGAGCCGAACACTGTTTTCGTGCTTTAAAGCACACCAACATTTCACTACTATCCCGCGCATCCCTGCAGTCATTCACCCAGCCGAATTCCGCATTTCGTGAATTCATGCCAGAGGTCAACAACGCATGAATGCACCACCTCGCTTCCCGCCAGCAGGCCGTGCCGCCCTTTTGTTGCTTGGGCTAGCCATCCACAGTGCTGTTTTTGCCCAGGCAAATAGCAAACCGGACTGGTCACTGCTCGATCAGTACTGCGCTGGCTGCCACAACAGTGAAGACTGGGCTGGCCAGATTGCATTCGATGCCACTGATCGCAGCGATGTCAGCCACGATGCCGCCGTCTGGGAGCGTGCACTGCGTAAATTGCGCAGCGGCATGATGCCGCCTGCCGGCGAACCGCGCCCACCACGTGCGTCGCTTGATGAGTTCACCCATTCGCTTGCGCTGGCGCTCGACAGCAACGCCGCACCCCGCCCAGGCCACAAGGCACTCGCCCGCCTCAACAAAACAGAATACGTCAATGCCGTGCGCGACCTGCTCGCCTTCGACATGGGCCCGCTCGCCGCCACCTTGCCGGATGACACGTCGCTCGAAGGCTTCGACAACATGGCAGAGACTCTCACCATGTCGCCCACACTGCTCGATGCCTATCTGTCGATCGCCATGGAAGTGAGTCGGCAGGCAGTAGGCAATCCCGATATCGGTGCCACTGATGTGCACTACTACAGCAATGGCAGCGGCCCGCAGATGATGCATATCGATGGCCAGGCACTGGGCACGCGCGGCGGCATGCAGATCGCCCATCAATTTCCGCTTGACGGCGAATACGTGATCCGCGTGAAGGCTGACATGCTGGAATCGGGCTGGGTGAATCCCACCCACCACATGTACTGGTGCAATGGCCCCGCGGTGACAGTGTCATTCAACGGCGCACGCATCGACGTGGACGACTGGCACCAGTTCCGCGTGAGCGTCCCGGCAGGTCGCCAGCAACTGAACGTGGCGCTACTGGATGACAAGCGCTGTGCCGGTGTTGGTGAAACCTACCTCGGCCAGGCACTCGAATCACCCAACGGCGCCATACAGGAAATCGAAATACAGGGCCCTTACAACGGCAAACGCGACCCCGGCAGCCCAAGCTACGCCGCAATCTTCCGCTGCCAGCCAGTCAGTGCCAGCGATGAAGACGGCTGTGCGCGTGACATCCTCAGCTATCTCGCTACCCGCGGCTGGCGGCGACTGGTGACACCGGACGACAGCGCACTCGAGCCTCTACTTGCACAGTACCGTTATGCGCGCGAAGTCGAGCATGGTGATTTCCATCTTGGCATCCAGTATGCCGTGGCACGACTCCTGGTTGATCCGCAATTCCTCTATCGTTTCGAGCAGGAGCCGGCAGCACTTGATGCTGGTACCACTTACGCCCTCAGCGATATCGAACTGGCGACGCGGCTGTCGTTCTTCCTGTGGAGCAGCATTCCTGACGAAGCGCTGCTGGCAGCCGCCATCGACGGCAAGCTATCGGATGCCGACACGCTGCAGGCCGAAGTGGCCCGCATGCTGGCTGATCCACGCGCACGCTCACTGGTGGACAATTTCGCCGGCCAGTGGCTGAAGCTGCGCTCGCTCGCGGATGCAGCACCCATAGATTCTGGGTTTGACGAAGAACTGCGGCGGGCCATGATTGACGAAACCACATTGTTTTTCGCGAGCATCGCCCAGAGCGGCGGCAGCATGTTGACCTTGCTCGACGCCGACTACACCTTCCTCAATGAACGACTGGCGCGTCACTACGGCATCGACGGCATCAGGGGCAGTTACATGCGCCGCGTAGCGCTGACAGCGGACAGTCCACGTCGCGGCTTGCTGGGGCAGGCAAGTCTGCTGACTGCCACCTCGATTCCGAATCGCACCTCGCCGGTGGTGCGTGGTGTATGGGTAGTGGAAAACCTGCTGGGAGCACCGATTCCTGATCCACCACCCGGCGTCGAAGTGAATCTGGACAAACCTGATGCCGACGCTGGCCGCGTGGTCGATACGCTGCGCGCACGACTGCAGCAGCATCGCGCCGATCCTGTGTGCGGCAGTTGCCACGGCATCATGGATCCGATTGGACTTTCGCTGGAAAACTTCGACCTCACGGGGCGCTGGCGCGTGACAGACAATGGAGAACCCGTGGATGCGCACGCCGTCATGGCCGACGGTACCGCGCTTGATGGTGCTGCCGCGTTGCGCGCAGCACTGGTCTCACGCAGTGATGCCTTCATCAACACCTTGAGCGGCAAGCTGCTCAGCTACGCGCTTGGCCGCGAGCTTGAACTGGAAGACGGCCCGACTGTGCGGCGCATCGTGCAGTCGGCACAGAACAACAACTACAGTTTTGCGGCACTGGTGAGCGGCATCGTCAGCAGCGAGCCCTTCCGTTTGCGCGTGGCAGAAGGCAATACTGCGGCCACACGCGGCAACCAAACCGCCTCGACGCGTCCGTGATGAGGAACCAGACATGTTCTTTCTGACCCGCAAAGCTCTTTCCCGCCGCATGCTGTTGCGTGGCGCCGGCACCGCGCTGGCACTGCCACTGCTCGACTCGATGATTCCGGCCGGCGTGCACGCAGCACCGGTGCCAAAGCCACGGGTTGCCTGCATGTACATGGCACACGGCGCCATCCTTGACCAGTGGACTCCGGCGGGCAATGAACGCGACTTCACGCTGTCACCTACACTGGCGTCATTGCAGGACTACCGCGACTATGTGACCGTGGTCAGCGATCTCGATCTGCCGGCTGCGCGTGTCGGTCCCAACTCCGCCGGCGACAACCACAACCGCTCATCAGCCTGTTGGCTCACGGCGTCGCCGATGCGCAAGGGGCCAACTCCTTGTTCTTTCGACCAACTGGTGGCGCAGCGCATAGGCCAGGACACTGCACTACCATCGCTGGAACTTGCTCTGGATAGCGGAGTGTCGATTTCGTTCCTGACACCAACCACCGCGCTGCCGATGGAACTGAATCCGCGCATCGTGTTCGAACGCCTGTTCGGCACCGCCAGCAACGCCCAGGAGCGGGCAATGCGTCAGCGCCAGTCCGCCAGCCTGCTCGATTCGCTCACTGGTCAGGTGGCAGGACTGCAAAGACAACTGCCCGGGACTGATCGTGAGCGACTTGAACGCTATCTGGACGATGTGCGCGAGATCGAGCGTCGGCTTGAGCTCAACAGCACGCTGCCGGATGGAGTCGACATGCCAACCAAGCCAGTGGGTATTCCCGATGATTTCGAAGCGCATGCGCATCTGATGATCGACCTGATCGCACTGGCGTGGCAGGCCGACCTGACGCGTGTCTCCACGCTGCTGTTGACACGCGAACTCGGTAACACGGTATTTCCTGCGAGCGGCATCAATGAGCCGCACCACGCCTGCTCGCATCATTCCGAACAGGCCGACAAGATCGCACTGTATGCCCGCATGAATGCCTATCACGTGCAGGCGCTGCTCGGTTACACCATGGAACGGCTGCGCTCGACACCCGATGGCGACGGCAATCTGCTCGACCACTCGCTGGTGTTGTACGGCAGCGGCATGAGCAATTCCAACAACCATGACCACGATCCGTTGCCGCTGGTGCTGGCCGGCAAGGCCTCGGGACGCGTGCAGGGTGGACGCCACGTGCGCGCCGGTCGCGGCACTCCAATGGCAAATCTGCTGCTCAGCATGCTCGATGTACTGGACGTCCCGGCCGACTCGTTCGGTGAAAGCAACGGGAGGATCACGCTGTGAAAAAGCCACTGGCGCTCAGGTCCGTGTTTCTACTGCTGCTTGCGGCTTCACCGCTGCACGCCGCCGAATCGTTGGTGATTCCGCGCGTGCCGGCTGCCGGCACCGTGCAGGTATCGGAACTCGCTACCGCTGCGATGCAGCGCGATGGGGAACGCGTGTTGGCCTTGCTGAATGCGGAGTCCGGTCTCGACGTCAACGCGCCAGGGCCGGAAGGTACACCGGCGCTGCACTGGGCAGTGCGTTACGGCGATGTGGGCATGGTGCAGCGGCTCGCAGCTGCAGGTGCCGATCTCAACCTGGCCAATCCTTACGGCGCACGGCCGCTGCAACTGGCCATCGAGAATGGCCATGCCGCGCTCGTCGACTGGCTGCTCAATGCAGGTGCCGATCCCACTTCACGCGATCTGGCTGGCGAACCTCCTCTGTTCCTGGCCGCCACCATGGGAGATACCACCACGATCAACGCCTTGCTGGCGCACGGCGCACCAGTGGATCAGCAAGACCTTGTCTATGGCGAAACTGCGTTGATGGTGGCAGTGCGCAGCGGACAACCCGGGGCAGCACGACTGCTGCTCAGTGCCGGCGCCAACGTCAACAGCCAAACCAGCAGGACCGACGTGATGCCGGGTCGCGATGAGAAATTCGTTCCTCCGAGCGAAATTCCCGGCTCGCTCACGACCGGCGTCGGTCTCATCCGTGGTGGCTGGCCGGAGCGTGGCGTGCGTCAACCGTTGGCCGGCGCCAAGACACCACTGCACTACGCCACCCGCATGGGCGATCTGGCATTGACACAACTGCTGGTGGAAGCCGGAGCCGAACTCGATACGCCGGATGCCAACGGTATGAGTCCATTGATCAACGCCATCATCAACACCAACATCGTCGCGCTGCACCCGGAAGTGCAGGGACATCTGGGGGTGGCCTCGTATCTGGTTGAAGCAGGCGCCAACGTCAATGCCGAAGACTGGTACGGCGAGACGCCGCTGTGGGCAGCCATCGACATGCGCAACATGATTTACCGCAACGTCAGCGCTACCGACAACTTCGTGAATCGTGATGCCGCACTAAAGTTGATTCAGCAATTGCTTGATCGAGGTGCCGATCCCAACGTGCGCGTGCGCGAGTATCCGCCGTCACGCCAGTTCATCCTCGGCGTCGGGTCAGTGGAGTGGGTTGATATCACCGGCCAGACTGCCTTCATGCGCGCTGCACGGGCCGGTGACCTGACAGTACTGCGACTGCTGCTCGACCACGATGCCGATCCCAATCTCACCACCTTCAACGGTACCAACGCGTTGATGCTGGCCGCCGGCGTCAACTTCGCCGCTGGTGAAACCTATACCGAAGGCGAACAAGCGATGCTGGATACCGTGAAGTTGGCGCACTCGCTCGGCAACGACATCAACGCGATCAACACTCTCGGCCTGCAGGCCATGCACGGCGCTGCCAATCGTGGCGCCAACGAGATCATCACTTATCTGGCAGAAAATGGCGCCGATCTCGATCGACCCGATCAGCAGGGGCGCACACCAATCATCTGGTCGCAGGGGCAATACCTGCCATCTCGTCCGTTGATTCCGAAACCGGAAACAGAAGCGCTGATCCGCCAATACCTTGCGTTGCGCGAAGCAAAGCAGCCCTAGAAAGCAACGCAGACAAACCCGACGAGAAGATCAAAACCGGAAGGTGTAGTTCATTTTGAGTGACAGATCAGCAACTGTCGAATCAAAACTGTTGTCCTTGTCGGCATCGGTCAAGCCCCAGTTGAGCACAAGGAACGCCTGTTGGCCGGCCTTGGGAATCCAGTGCAAGCGACTGTTGAACCCCACCGCTTCCGACACGTTGTCGTACTGCAGCAGGTTGCTCCATGACAGCGTGGAGGAAAACGCGAACTGCGTGTTGAAGCTCAGCTGACGTACTGTGAAGTTGCCGTAACGCAGATGTATCTCGTCTTCGGTATAACCGAGTTCGAATGACATGTTGCGGTTGGGACGGTAACTGATATTGGTGCGGCGCGAGAAATGATTGCCGTCATAGTATTCGCCGGCATTGAGAAAAATATTGGCGGCAAATTTGCGTTGCTGTCCCATCTGCATGATGAGCCCGACCTCATCAAAGGTGTAATCGCCCTTCGGTATCGTGATGCGTTTGCTGCCGTCGGAGAAGCGGTTGACCGTGAAGTCGGTCAGCAGCACTTCGCGGCTGCGCGTTGGACGGAACACCAGGTTGTCGGCCCGGTTGGTGTTCAGAGACAGCCGCGGACCAAAGCTCTGCGAGCTGACCTTGCCATCACTCAGCGTCTCGGCACGATAGAAGTCAAAGGCTGCCAATGTTGACCGTACGAAGCCACCCGGTTTCACAAAGTGGCGATAGCCTATATTGAAAATATGATCATCTATGCCAGTCCGACTGACATAACCGACAGCCGGCGAAAAATTCTTCTCGACGCGCTTGTAGGCATACTGTCCCTGGACTCCCTGGGCGGAAGGCAGCGAAGCGCCGAATCCGAACGCAGCATTGTCGCCGACTTTGCCATCGGTATCGGTCTCCTCGTAGTAAGCCACGCCTTCCAGTATCTTGCCGCCGGGCAGATTGGAATTGCGATAGCGGTAATCGGCTCCCATGAGTGTGCTGCCGAGATTCGACTGCGGATCACCATCGGTGACGATGACGCCGACCTGCGAATTCGACAGTACATTAAGCACGGCCCTGCCGACAAAAATGTTCTGCTGGTCTACACCGGTGACTGGTGCCTCGTCCTGTGAGATCACCAGTGTGCCGACATTCCAGTTGGCGACTCGACCGCTGACCTTGGCGCCGGCAATGATGTCGACCGGGTTGCCGGCATTGTCGAGACCGATATTGCGCGAAAAGAACGGGCGTGCATTCTGTCGCGCCGGCGCTGACGCTATCGGCGAGCCGATACCGGTATTCTGGTTGAAACCGCCATTGCCGATCTGACCGAACTCGAAGATGTCGGCATCACGCAGGAAGAAGTCGCGCTTCTCCGGGAAGAAAAGATTGAATCGGGTAAGGTTGACCTGACGATCGTCAACTTCGGTGGCGGAAAAGTCGGTATTGATCGTAAGCGCCGCGTTGAGCTGCGGCGTTATCTTGTAGAACATGTCGAGCGACGGCTCATAATTGGTGTCACTGAAATTGCCTGGCCCGAATTTGCGTCGCTCTCTCATCGAAAACGACGGCACGACATCAAGACCAATTCCCTGTCGTAATCCTGTCATGCCGGTCATTGTTCCCGCGACACTTGGATTCACCTCGCGGTTGCGTGACACCCACGCGATGTTCTCGCCTGAACTGCGGCGCGCGCGAAAGAAGTTGATACCCCACGTGCCGGCCTCTGGATTGAATGAGATGGTCTGGAACGGGATTTTCATCTCCACCGTCCAGCCCTTGTCGTCACGCACTGCTGCAGCCTCCCAGATACCGTCCCAGTTGGCCTCTACTTCGCTGATGTTCTGGAACAAGCCATCCCAGCGCACACCGTTGGGATTTACTTCAAAGCGGTAGCCGTTGCGGCGATCGAGATAGGGATCGAGGATCACAGCGAACACGTCGTCGGCATTGAGACCCTGTCCCTGCCGCAACACTTGCGCAGTGATCCTGCTGGTGTCGCTTTCCTCCATGCGGGCACTGATGAACAGCGCATCCTCGGTATAGAACATGCGCACCGTGGTGCGCTCGAACGGCTCGACGAATTCGCGCGGATTGAACTGGTGGAAATCTTCGATCGGATCAGTCTGGGCCCAGACTGCTTCGTCGAGCCTGCCATCGATATCAGGATCGGCAGCCAATCCCACAATCGCTACGCTCTTGTCGCCGGGATTCACGCCACTCGTTATCTGCTGCTGCGCAGATACCACTGACGAAAAAAGCGCAGCAACAATAAGTACGCCGCCGAGGGTGGAAGTTGAGGAACGAGACTTTGGTATTACCGCTTGGCTGGACGTCTGCACAAGCACCTAGACTTCCAGCTTGCCGGTACTGTTGCCGAAGCTGTCGCGCTGGATGCCGAACTTGTCCAGCAGGCCGAGGTAGAGATTCGCCAACGGGGTGTGGTCGGCAAACTTCAGGTGACGCCCACCCTCGATCAAGCCATTGGCGCCGCCCATCAACAACAACGGCAGCGGATCGAAGTTGTGTTCGTTGGCATCACTCATGCTGCTGCCATAGATGATCAGTGAATGATCGAGCAGCGTGCCGTCACCATCCTGCGTGGCCGCAAGACGATCGAAGAAACCCTTGAGTACGCCGATGTGATAGGTGTTGATCTGCGCAAACAGATCCTTGTTCTTCTGTTCGTTGGAGTGGTGCGAGGAGTTGTGGAACCCTTCAGTCACGCCGCTCTGCGGATAACGGGTGTTGCTACCCTCACCTGCCATCATCAAGGTCGAAATGCGGGTAATATCGGATTTGAAGGCCAGCACTTGCAGATCGAACATCAGCTTGATGTGGTTTTCAAAACCATTGGGGATACCGAGCGGCGCATCCGGCACTTCGAGTGCTTCGGACGACAGCTTGGAATCTATCAAGGCAACACGGCGCTCGATCTCGCGCACTTCGTCGAGATAATCGCTGACGCGGCTACGATCGGCAGCAGGCAACTTCAGATTGAGACTGGCCACATCTTCCTTGATCGAGTCCAGCATGCTGGCGGACTGACGGCGGCGCTCACGACGCTCCGCATCCGTGCTGCCGTCACCAAACAGACGCTCGAATACCAGTTGCGGGTTGTTCTCCATAGGCAAAGCAAGCGTCGGAGTTTTCCATGCCAGCGAACTGCGATAGGAACAGGTAAATGCCGCATCACCACAGGTATTGCCCGAGGGTTCAATCGCCAGTTCAACCGACGGCAGCGGTGTATCCTGGCCTAGTTGCCCGGCTACCACTTGATCAAACGACTGACCGACAAAACCGCGATCACCCTTGACCGGATGCGCAGCAGTGAGAAACGCGGCAGCGGCACGCTCATGGTTCTGCGCACCCCCACTGTCTTCCCCCTCCTGTGGACCCACCGGTGTATTGGCAAGGCCGCTGATGATGTTCATTTGGCTGCGGTACTGCTCGAGCGGCTTCAGGATCGGCGTAATGTCGAAATCCTTGCCGGTTTTTGTTGGCGTCCAATAAGCCATGGTGGCGCCGTGCGGGATATAGATGCAGCCGAGACGCGGTGCCGGATTGGCGGCGGTCTGCGCCAGCGCCGTAGAGGCCGGAATCATCGAATCCAGCAGTGGCAGCGCAATCACCGAACCGGCACTTCTCAACAGGGTACGACGTGACAGGTGTTTCTTCGTGATGAACATGGGTGTCTCCCGAATCGTGTGATTCTCAGCGTTGGGCCGTTTCGGTTGCTGTTTCACTTTCGTTTTTCGTGCGATGGGTAAAAGCATCACTGAGGGCGATTTCCCGCACCAATGCGCTGAAGCGGAAATCTTCAGCGGTGGCTCCGCGCACTACTTGCCGCACATGCGGCATATCGTAGTACTCGACTTTGCGCCCCAGCGCATAGGTCATCAGTTTCTCGGTGAAGTTCTGCACGAACAAATCCTTGCGCGCCATCATCATCTGATAGAGCCCGTCGGGGCCGGCAAAGCCGGTGCCGTCCCAGAATACTGCAGAGGCGTCGACCGGCACGCCGTCAGCATGGTCACGGAACTTGCCGACTGCATCGAAGTTCTCAAGCGCAAAACCGATGGGGTCCATCATGTTGTGGCACGCCGCACATGACGGATCGACGCGATGCTGCTGCAGGCGTTGGCGCATGGTGGTCGGTGCGCTGCCGGGCGGTGTCTTGGCATCGAGATTCACTTCCACACCGGGCGGTGGCGGTGGCGGTGGTGTCCCCAGCAGATGATCCATCACCCATGCCCCGCGAATGACCGGCGAGGTACGGTTGGGTGCCGACGTGATAGTGAGGATGCTGCCCTGCCCCAACAGTCCGTGGCGGCCGGTAGATGCCGCGGATATTAGGTATGCCGTAATGCTTCGCCAGCCGCTCGTTGACAAAGGTGTAGTCAGCAGTAAGCAGTTCCATGATCGGTTTGTCTTCGGTAATCACCGACTGCAGCAGCAGTTCGGTTTCACGTTTCATCGCTACCCGCAGACTGCCATCGAAATCTTCCGACACCGGGTTTACGTTGTTCAGCTTGCCCAGTTCCAGCCATGCGCCGGCAAAGTTCTCGACCAGCGCGGCCGCTTTGGGATCCTGCACCATGCGGACAATCTGCTTCTCCTGTTCTGCAGTGTCGCCGAGTGCACCGGATGCAGCGGCTACCAGCAGCGCATCGTCCGGAATGCTGCCCCAGATGAAGAACGACAGTCGCGACGCCAGCTCGTACGGACCCACGGCATAGTTGTCGCCGTCTTTGACGTTGTCGGGCTCTTCCTCAAAGCGGAACACGAACATCGGATCGACCAATAGGCGTGCAACGCCGTACTGGATGCCAGTGTCGAAATCGCGCAGTTCACGACCGTCGCGATAGAACGACATCACCGTCTCCATTGCCTTGGCGGAAACAGGGCGCCGGTACGCGCGATAAGCCAGTTTTTCGAGTATCTGGCGCGCACAGACATCTTCTTCGGCAACGCTGGCCGGCGTGCAAGTGAAAATCCTGCGGCGGCTCGGTGTATCGCCGACACCGGTGGCATTCATCGGTCCTGTGACGGCCACGCTACCGACCGACGTACTGTCGGCCCATACGTTGTGCAGATCATCCACGCCGCGCGGCGCCTGGGTTTTTACAAAGGCAGCTTCGATCTTGTGTGGCCCGGCTGCTATGTTCAATTTGACCTGACTGGGCGCACCCACCGGCAGCAGCGCAACACGCTCTCCGTCGATTACCAGTTCAACCGGATCTTCGATCCCAACAGGATCCAGCGCAAATGCCGAGTTGGCACTGGTGCGGGCAATCTGGAACTGGTACTCGGCATCGAGCGGGAATACGTGGTTGAACGTCAGCCCGCCGCGGGTACCCAGCGTGATGCCGTCCAGTTGGGTGGACTGGTCCTGGCCATCGGCACGATAGGTTGTAGAGGTCAGGCTGGTAGTGACATCACCTACGGCCAGACGGCTCACCTTGTTCGCTACCGATATGTAGGCCTGCATCAAGGCAGGCGACACGCTCAGCACGCTGGCAAGGTTGTCGAAGCCTTCGCTCGAGCTGTCGGGCGGAAACAGTGTGGCGGCATTGATCGGCAGATCCAGCAGATCACGGATGGCGTTCTGGTATTCGCGGCGGTTCATGCGATGCAGCAGCGGAGCGCCGGCATTGGGGGCGCTCGCCCACGAGGCATCCACAGTGCGCGACACGTCCGCGACAAAACCAGCCACCTGCATAGCGTCCGGACGATCCTTGCCCAGTGGCGGCATCATCCCGGCCTGGAGTTTCAGCAAGACTCTTTCCCAGGTTTCTGCATCGGCGCGGACATTGTTCGCGTTGAGCAGGTCAAAAGAGATACCGCCGGCGAAGTCTTCCTGGTTGTGGCATTCACTGCAGTACTTGTCGAGCATCTGCACGTGGTTGTCGGCGATGCCAGCCGACTGGGCCTGAGCAATCACGGGGACACAAAGTGCCGTTGCCACTGCCAGTTTGCGCAATGCCGTTGTGAGTGAAGCGCGGGAAACCGGATTACTCATGTTTGATTCCTGCCTTGTCCATCAACTCTTTCAGCAACGCGATCGTTTCGGGCTTTTGTTCGGCGCCAACGGCAGCAAGGAACACACCTTCAGCCCAGCGCAGCGCAGTACGACCCACAGCGTCCTGCACATCAAGCTTCGCGCCCTGCGAGGCCAGATAACGGATGATCGGATTGGCACCACGGTTGGCAGCCCCAAGCAAAGGCGTCAGGCCCATGGAATTGGCGGCATTCACATCAGCACCGAGTTCGATGTTCATTTTCACGGCGTCGAGCAGGGCGTCTTCCGACACAGTGTAGGTTTGCGCCACAGTCCAGTTAACGCCGGCGGCCGCCATCAGCGCGGTGGTGCCTTCGTACGTGGTGATATGTGGATCGGCGTCGTGAGCCAACAACAGCGTCATCACCGGCAGATCGCCTGCAGCAGAAGCGCGGATGTATGGCGTCTGTCCCGTCATGTCGACCCACGATACGTCATTCAATGCATAGAGCCATTTCTTCTCGGGCTGCCATTCCTTGGTACGGGCATTGACGTTGGCCCCTGCCGCCAACAGACGTTCGATCATCGGCATGATGGCATCACGGTCAACACTGTTGTCCTGCGGATCATCCGTACGTTTGCTGTTCATATCGATGTTGCGGTAGTCCACTGCAGCAAACAGCGGGCTGCGGCCATAGAAATCATCGACATTCACGTCAGCGCCATAGTCCAGCAGCAGGCTGGCCACCGCGAGTTGATTGTTGAGCAACGCCATCAACAGCGGCGTGATCTCGTTGGCTTCAGCAAGTTCGACATCCGCCCCGTTGTCGAGCAGCAGTTTGGCAGACTCAACACGACCATCCCGTGCAGCGTAGAGCAAAGGCGTCATGCCGCCCTTGGCATCGTGGCGTTCGCCACGATGCGGCACACCGCTGCGGTTAATGCCGGCACCTTCCGAGCCACAGCCCGTACCTTTGCAGGGCGGCAGATAGGCCGGCGTGGGACCGACACGAGTGCTGGCATCAACTTCAGCACCATGGCGGATCAAGCTCTCGACCACGGCGGTCTGCCCCTCACGCACGGCAATCATCAACGCCGTTTGTTTGAACTCGGGATCGCGGGCGTCCACCAACGCGCCATTGGCCAGCAGCAGTGATACCACTTCAGGTTTACCGGTGAAGGCGGCCGTCATCAGGATGGTTTCGCCACTCTCTGACAAGGTATTGGGATCGGCGCCGGCCTTGAGCAGGCTGGACACTATGTCGGCATTGCCGTTCTGCACGGCCAGGAAAAGCGGAGAGATGCCATTGCGGTTGAGCAGCACAGGATCGGCACCAGCATCCAGCAAGGCGGCAACGGCATCCTGTTGGTCGCGCAGCACAGCGAGATGCAGCGCGGTGCTGCCATCACTGAGGCGGCTGTTCACGTCGGTGCCGGACTTCAGCAACTGCTGCAATTGTTCGACTCGCCCCTGCTCCGCAAGCCTGGCGAGATCGCCATTGGCCCGGGCAGCCAGTGGCAGTACACATGAGGTGAGCGCAAACACCCCATAAAAAATGGCCGTACGCATTGAGCTTGTCGGCAGCTTGATCACAAAGAATCCCTCTGGGTTTTGCGGACACTGCAGGGTGGTCGACCACCTCTGTTCACATCGTTGGATGGCCCTCAGGCTATCACAGCCGGCAGTTGTCACCCACAACGTAGCCAACAACTGTGCAAGCAATGTTGCCCATGAAGTTTGCCAAAACGGCTATACCCCAAACGCCATCCCTGAGTGTTTCTGGTACATTTGTCGCGCGCCACCGTCTGTCTGTGGCACAGGGCCCCATCCCCAAAAAAAGCAAAATTCGGACATGGCAATGCAACTGATCCCCCGATTCCTGTTTCTGCTGTTGGCCGGTTTCACGCTGACCGCCACCGCCCAACCCCGCGAATCAGTGGAAGGCGTACATTACAAGGCACTGGCCAAGGTCGTGCCTACCGAAACGGCGGCCGACAAGATCGAAGTGCGGGATGTGTTCTGGTATGGCTGCCAGCAATGCTCGACGCTGGAACCGATCATGACGCAATGGCGCAACGGCGTAACCGGTGACCTGGTGTTTGCCCGCATGCCTGCCGTGTGGAATGACTTGATGGCGCTGCACGCCCGCATTTATTACACCGGCCGCGAGCTCAAGGCGGAGGACCGCATCCACCAGGCTGCATTCCGCGCCATCCACGAACAGCAGAACCCGCTGCGCTCCGAAGAACAGATCAAAGCATTATTCGTGGCCAACGGAGTCGCAGCCGAGGCCTTTGAGACGGCGTGGAACTCGGAAGCCGTGAGCACAGCAGTGCAGCAGGCCCGGCTGCGCACCGCCGATTACGGCATCGCCAAACTCCCCAGCGTCGTCATCAACGGTCGTTACCAGGTGACGCACAACGCCAAGGTGTTCAATGACACCGAACTCAACATTGCGGTTAACAATGTCATCCGCAATCTGCGCAACGAGCGGCGCTCAGACTTTTGAGGTCGGACTGTCAACGCAAGTAGCGCCCCATGAAAATCATCGATACCAGCTGGAAGGAATGGATTCAGTTGAACCTATCCAGGGGCTGCGACAAGGACGGCATCGCAAAGATCCTGTTCGACAACGGTTTCGATCCGGTGCAGATCGTCGCCGAAATGCGTTATCTGCCCCAGTCGCCGGAACTGGCCGCCGCCATGAACGCCCGGCTCGATCAGGGCGATTCTCTGCCGGCCGGCCAGCCGGAAATGCTGGCCGCCTACCGTGACATTAACGATGTCAGCCTGCCGTTCGCGCGGCGGGTGGACACCAACAAAGCCCATCTCTACCTGCTCGACGATTTCCTGACGACGGCCGAGTGCGACGCGCTGGTCGCACACATCCGGCAGAAGAACCTGGCGTCAATGATCACGACGCCCGATGAGCCCGACAAATACTTCCGCACCAGCCGCACCTCATACCTGTCGCAACAGGGCGATCCGTTCATTGACGAGATCGACACCCGCATTGCCGACTATCTGGGCTTTGAGCCTGAGCGCTCGGAAGGGATACAGGGGCAGTACTACCGCGTGGGTGAGCAGTTCAAAACCCACACTGACTACTTCGAACCCAACACCCGCGAATACGAGAAGTTCGCTGCCAGCCAGGGCCAACGCACCTGGACCTTCATGATCTACCTGAATGATGTTGAAGCCGGTGGTGTCACGGAATTCCCGCGGCTGGGAGTGGGGGTAAAGCCGAAAAAGGGAATGGCGGTAATCTGGAACAACCTGCATCCGGATGGCTCCGGCAACCCCGATACATCCCACTGGGCCAAGCCGGTGGAGCAGGGCGAGAAGTACATCATCACCAAGTGGTTCCGCACCCACGGTAGCCTGAAGAGCCTGTATCGCGGCCTGCCCAGCCGCAAGGTGCCGGTGTTCACTGCCGAAGGTTTCCGCAAACTGGCGCTGCCCGTGTCGCTCAACGCTGAGCTCACAGCGTTCTATCGGCAGCAGCGCCCAGCCAGCCTGGTGGAAGACAACGATTCAATCGGCCGCTACATCCGCACCCACCATGAGCACGCCCCGGCCCACATGATCGAGTTGGACGATGCGATGCGCCAGCGCATTGCCAGCGGACTGAAGCCGCTGCTCGAGGCCTGGGCAGGCAAACCACTGCGGATGACAGCGGTGTACGGCATCCGCGAATACCAGCGCGGGGCCGTGCTCGACATGCATGTCGATCGCGTCGACACCCACCACGTCAGCGCCATCATCAACGTGGCGCAGCAACTGGAAGCCGACTGGCCGCTGCAGATCCTTGACCACAAGGGATGCCGGCACAGTGTGTTGATGCAGCCCGGCGACATGGTGTTCTACGAATCAGCGCGACTAAAACACGGCAGGCCCACTCCTCTTCACGGTGACCACTTCGCCAATGTGTTTGTGCACGCATTGCCGGTGTAGGGTATCCCTGTCCTCACCGGCTTCAGTCTTGTATCAAGGCACAATCTCGAATGCGAACAGCGCATTGCCGGGGCGACCGACGATGCAGCAGTTGCCCGACAAGAGGTAGACCATGCCGTCAACCACTACCGGGCCCGAGCCATCGAAGGACCCACCAGCGGCAGGTACACCGTTGATTGTCTCGAACTGAGGGTTGCTGTCGAAGGTCCACAATACCTTGCCATCACTGGCGCTGTAGACCCGCATGCCGCCATCCGCAGCGCCGGAAAACACAGCACCGGGGACAGCTGTGACTGCAGCCGACTGGGTCGCACGGCAGCCAGGGCCCGGTCGGCACAGCAAGTCCTGCGGACCAGTCACCCACACCCCTTTGCCTGTTGCCAGATCAATGGCGTGGATGCCGCCGGAATTGGGACTGCTGTAACCACTGGCCGAGACATAGGCGAGCCCATCGGCCACTGACATGCCCCAGAAACCACCGGAACGGCTGCCTTCGTTAACGCGGTATTCCCACACCAGCTGGCCCTTGTTGGCAGGATCAAGCGCATAGGCCATGCCGGACTTCTGCGGGATCACCAGCAACTGTTTGCCGGCAACCGTGCTGGTGAGAATGGGCGACGCGGAAAAGTCGAAATCCGGTCCGAGATCGTCAGGACAGTTGGGACTCTCAACATTGTCACAGCCACCGATGAAGGCATCACCTGCAGTGAACTGGTTGACCCAAACGATGGCACCGCTTTGCAGATCAAGCGCGAGCACGGCGTCAGAAGTTTCCGGCGCGGGATCGCCATAGGCATTGCCGGTGGCGGTATAGAGCACGCCGCGCTCGGGATCGATGGTCGGTGCGCTCCAGATGCCGGCACCGGAGGGGCCGAACAGCGGCACGCCTTCGGCACTGACGCCGCGCTGCTTCGGTTCGTCCATCATGTAGGTCTTCCACACCACTTCACCGGTATTGGCGTTGACCTTGGAGACGCTGCCCCTGAACGTGCAGCAGCCGTAGTTGGAACCTGAGGAGGAAGTTTCTTCCACCACGCCGGCGGCAGGCACAAAGAGATGACCGTCATAAAACGTTACCGAGCCGGTGCCGCGTACACCCGGATGGGTTTCAACGCGGGTGGTCCACAGCTCTTCACCTGTCTGCGCATTCACCGCGTAGACGTTGGCGCGCAGATCGACGAAGTACACGGCAAAGCCGCTGCTGCCATCGGCCAGTTTCACCGGCCCGACCGAGATTGCACTGCGAATGCCGTTGCGCGGCAGGTAGCTCCAATAGGTGCACCCGGTTTTGGCATCCAGCGAATACAACGCACCGGCCTTGTTGCCGACGAACAAGCGGCCATCCGCCACCGCAGGCTGTGCGCGTGGTTGGTCTTCTCCGGGCAGTCCATAGACCCACTTGAGGCGCAGCTTGCTGATGTTGGCAGCGGTGATGCCGGCGTCGAGTGCAGCGCGATCGTTGTTGTAATCACGGCCCCAGCCATTCCAGCGCGGGCTCAATGCAGGATCACGCATTGGCGGATTTGACGGACAAAGGTTGGTGGTGATGGCCAATTCGATTTCGGTCACCGGACTGCCGGTGACAAACTCTGACACGGAGCGCATGTCGGCATCACTCAGGCCGGAAGCCTGCATGCGCATGACCCCTTGCGACAGCGCGTTGAAGATGGTGTTGGGCGACATGGTCGCCAGTTCAGTGCGTGGCGGTGGCGGATGTGCAGCACCGGCAACCGGCATTTCGTGGCAGGCAGCACAGCGCGTCGCATAAAGATCGCTGCCAGCTTCGGCGCTCTCCTGTGCCTGTACCGGCGTCAGCAACACACCAATGACCAATACAACACAACCCACCGCTCTGATTTTTTTCATGCTTTCCCTCTTCACTGTACCGTGACTTGATTCATGTCCCTGAAAATCACATGGGCAGCGCTATCATTGCAAGCAGACTTTCTGCAAACTTGCCGCCGTTTCTGCTACGGGATGCCACTCCGATGGAAGTTACCCTGTTCCCCAATCCCCGCCGTCCCGGCATTGGTTTGCGTCCGAAGAAGGAGGCGCAACGGCCGCTGCTGCCGCAGCATGCACGCCTGTGTCCGGTGCTTGAAGCCGGCAGTTCACTCGGTGCGCTCGTATACCCCTCTTTGGCGAAGAACGAGCAGATCCAGATCGGTTACGAAGGAGAAGGCGTCTATCACCTCGGTTATGCCGTGAACGCCACCGGCAACCGCTGGGACCAGTTGTTCACTGTCACCTACCGGCTTGCGGTTGGTGGCATCGGCCTGCGTACGGAAGAGGTAAAGCTCAACGTGCCGGAAACTCCCGGCTTCAAGGAAACTGCCAAGATCATGGCGCGCATGTTCATCGTGCCGGACGACATCGGCACACCAGCCGGCGCTGTGACATTGCGTGGCGCCTACAACTTCAAGACGCCTCCCGGCTGGGATACGGTTTACTCGTCAGTGCTGAACCAGATTGAGCGCCCGATTGCACCGATGCTGGTGATCCGGGTGGAAACCGACTGGCATGTGCATGACTCCGAGTTCCGCTACGTGCTGGCGCCGGGCGAGACAATGTCGTTGTCGCATTCATTGCCGATCGGACAGGTGTTTTTTGTTCCGCGGGAAGAAATCACTTTCCGCGACGGTACTGAGCAGGAGACGACTGAGCGGCAGAAAGCCGGCAAGCAGTTCTTCGACGAGAAGGCCACCCACAAGATCAAGACGCCCTATGGCCTTGAGTACAGCCCGCACTACCAGCGCAAGAGTCGTGAGGCCAACAAGGCTGCCGCCAGTGCCACCGATGGTGATTCCGCCGGCGATAGTGGCACCAAGAATTGAGGCGGCGTTTATGCCGGGGCAAACAGTGCCGGCCTAGCGGCCGTACAGCGACATTTCCTTGCCGTCAGCGAACGTGATTTTTTCGAGTCGGATGATCTTCTGGCCGTCGCGAAACTGGTAACCGACACCGGTGATTTCGTCACCCTGCTTGACGGTACTTTTCGTCCATCCCTTGGCTTCCATGCGATTGATTGCAGGCCCGCCGATCTGCCATGCCTCTTCCTTTCCATTGGCCGTAGCCACGATGAGCGTGATCATTGGATGCGGATTTTCCCAGGCGAAACCGGCAACGGTTCCGTGCACCGAGACAAGGTTGTCCATGTTTACCGGCCATGAGTGATGCGCCAGTGCAGGAGTGGCGCACCAAGTACGATGACAGTTTTTTCATGCGGCTCTTCTCCTTTCTGTGGACGACCTGTTTGGCCGCAATTCCTTTCAACTCGATCAAAAACAGGCTTCTCAACCACAAAATAACGCAGCAACGGGCATAAAAAAGCCCGGTTAAACCGGGCTTTTTCAGGAGACAGCAGTATCAGTTCAGATCCAGCGGATCATAATCCACCGAACAGACTTCTACGATACAGATCGATTCCAGCGTGCGATCGGCCGGAGGTGGTTCAAGGCCCGCCTTGAGCATCAACTCCCGCAGCACGGCAGCTGTTTCAGGATGCGGAATCGCTGACTGCACTCCAACGCGCACCAAGCCATCGGCGTAATCGATCGGGATCCATGTGTGAGCCGCAAGTTCGGCGCTACCACGATTATCAGTGTTGCCGAAATCGCGGATATCCATGCGGGCACCGGCGGCCACCAAAATTTTGACTACCTCAGTCGCACCCTTGTGGGCAGCACCGTGTAGCGCAACGCGGCCGGTATCGGCCTGATAATTCGGGTCGATGCCAAGTTGCAGCAACAACTTCACTGCCTCAACTGTCTGGGCGGTTGACCATTCCTTGGTAATACCCTCAACCCAGCCGATGCCAGAGGCAACCGCTAGGGGCGTAATGCCCAACTTGGTGTTGATCTTGGGGTCGGCTTTGTAATCGAGCAACAGCTTCATCAATACAAGATCACCGGACTGCGAAGCACGCAAGAAAGCCGTGGCTCCGTCTTCATCCAGCCATTGGTTGGTGAACACCGTACGGGTTTCCGAACTTTCAGTCATCTGGGCATTCGGATTGGCACCCTTGTCGAGTAACAGTTTGATGTATTCCAGCGAATCCAAATCGGCGGTGCGAGTCGGATAGTCGCCGCCTTCAATGTTGCGGTTATCGGTGGCAAGGTAGAGCGGTGTCCAACCACCTTTGTTGGCCAGATTTACATCGGCACCGTGTTCGATTAGGAACTTGCCCATTTTGTAGTTCTGGTTTTGTGTTGCAGCCAACAGCGGGCTCCAGCCGTAACGAGAGGTCTGGTTGACGTCAGCGCCCGCGTCCAGCAACACTTCGGCGGCATCAACGGCGCCAGTGCGGGCTGCATAGATCAGCGCGGTCAACGCACCGCCATCCGGTTCACGCGGCCCACGGTTGTTGTCACCGCCATTGAAGAAGCCACCACCGCCCCAGCGTTTGCAAATTTCTTCGAGTGTCAGTTCTGCCTCAGGTATGCCAGCGGCCAAGGCATTTTGCTCGCCTAGCGTGGCCAATTCTTTCAGTGTGGCAATATCGTCCGACTTTTGGTCGCACATCACTGAGATAACCTGGCGGCGCACAGCTTTGCGTGGGTCTTCAGACTGGCCCAGTGCTGCGGTGCGACCATCACGCATTAATGGAGCAGAGATAGCAGCGACATTGGCGCCATGATCCAGCAATTCCTTGAGGACTGCGGCGTGACCCTGATCGGCTGCTTGCATCAAGGCAGTTGTACCGCGTTGGGACTCGGTCGCATTGGGATCAGCGCCGTGCTCAAGCAACACGCGGACTGCCTCAACCACACCGGAACGCGCGGCCAACATCAGTGGCCTGCGGCCCAACGGAAGATCTTCGTTGGCGTTAGCGCCCCCTTCGAGAAGCGTCTTGAGAACGGCAGCGTCGCCCTGGGTCGCGGCCAACCACATCGGGGTAGACCCGTTGCGATTTGGAATTGCAGGGTTGGCACCGGAACCTAGCAAGAAGCCAGTCAACTCTACATCACCATGGTAGGCCGCCCAGTGCAAGGCGGTGGCGCCATCAGCCTGAGCACCATTCACATCAGCTCCAGTCTTGAGCAGGCGTTGAACTTCAGCGCTATCGGCCCGCATCGCAGCATTTGCGATTTCCGACTGACCAAAGGCTATAGGCGAGGACGCGAGAATCAGCGCCAGCGTTAATGTTTTTATTCCAACCATACGCATACGTCGTTGACTCATTTTAAGTCTGCGCCCGGTTTGCACCGGGCTTTGAAATAGAGGATCTACATCAGTTTCAGTTCAGCTCAAGCGGGTCGTAATCCACCGAGCAAACGTCAACGATACAAATTGATTCCAGTGTCCGACCCTCAGGTGGCGTTTCCACGCCAGCTTTGATCATAAGATCACGCAACACTTGCGAGGTTTCAGGGTGCGGGATAGCGGACTGCACGCCAACACGCACCAACCCATCGGCGTAATCAATAGGCAACCACGTATGAGCTGCCAGTTCTGCACTGCCGCGGTTGTCGGTGTTTCCAAAGTCACGTATGTCCATTCGAGCACCGGCTTCCACCAGAATTTTCACAACCCCGGTAGCACCCTTGTGCGCAGCACCATGCAAAGCAACGCGACCAGTATCGGCCTGAAAGTTGGGATCAATACCCAGCTCCAACAATAACTTTATGGTTGCTTCCGTTTGCGCGATTGACCACTCGCGGGTAACGCCTTCGACCCAGCCTATACCAGCAGCGGCAGCCAACGGGGTAATGCCGAGCTTGGTATTGATGGTTGGATCCGCCTTGTACTCAAGCAAGAGCTTCAACAGTTCGATATCACCGGATTGTGCCGCACGAAAAAAGGCGGTAGCGCCGTCTTCATCCAGCCATTGATTGGTGAACACGGTACGGGTTTCCGAGCTTTCGATCATGCGGGCATCCGGATCAGCACCGCTGTCCAACAGCAGCCTGATATATTCCAGCGAGTTCATATCCGCGGTACGGGTCGGATAATCGCCGCCTTCAATATTTCGGTTGTCAGTTGCCAGGTACAGCGGCGTCCACGCGCCTTTATTGGCAAGATTTACATCCGCACCGTGCTCGATCAGGAATTTTCCCATCAAATAGTTCTGATTCTGGGTGGCAGCCAGCAGAGGACTCCAACCGTAACGTGATGTCTGATTTACATCAGCGCCGGCTTCGATCAGCGCAAGAGCCGCATCAATACTGCCTGAGCGAGCCGCGTAAATAAGGGCAGTCAATGCCCCGCCATCAGGTTCGCGTTGCTGTCCACCGAAGCCCCCGCCGCCTGCACCACTACCAGCCACAACCGCGAAGCCGATATTTCCGCGCTCGAATTTGCTGCAGATAGACTCCTTTGTGATCTCGGCGCCTGAGCTAACCAACTCAACAAGGACCTTGTCCTGACTGGCCCCATCCTGCGCGCCATTGCTGGCAAGCTTTCTCAAGATATCCATGTCCGGAGCAGGTTGCTCGCAGTGCGAGACAATAGTCTGCCGCCTTACGTTGATTCGAGGATCTTCGGAGTTACCCAACGCAGCAGTACGGCCATCGCGCATAACAGCTTTAGACACGGCGGCAACATTGGCACCGCCTTCGATCAGCAACTTCAGAACATCGGGGTGTCCTTGATCGGCCGCTTGCATCAATGCAGTGGTACCACGCTCGGATTCCGCCGCGTTCGGATCAGCTCCTTTTTCCAGCAGTTCGCGCACGGCGTCAACCACGCCTGAACGCGCAGCCAGCATCAGCGGTTTGCGGCCCAGCGGAAGTTCTTCATTGGCGTTTGCCCCACCCTCGAGCAAGGCCTCGATCACAGCAGCATCACCACGGTTGGCGGCGAGCCACATCGGAGTCGAGCCGTTGCGGTTGGCTACCGCGGGATTAGCACCTGCCTTTAGTAACTGTCCAACCAAGGCAGCGTCACCATGGTAGGCAGCCCAATGTAGCGCTGTCGCGCCATCAGCCTGACTGCCATTCACATCGGCACCGGCCTTCAGCAATCGCTCCAATTCAGCAGTATTTTGCTGCATCGCAGCATTTGCAATTTCAGACTGCGCCAACACCACATTCGCGGACGCGAGCAAGCACGCCAACGCAACAGTTTTGATTCCAAACATATGCATACTTCGTCGATTTGTTACGGACTACCCTTTACGGACCCAGGCATTACGCTCTGTACCTACCCAGCTCTACACTGGTTTCGTACTAGACCAGCTTGTCGAGGCGCCCGGTACTATCACCGAATTTGTCCCGCGGGATATCAAACTGGTCGAGTATGCTCAGCAGCAAATTGCCGGTAGGCACAGTCTTCGTGGGGTATGCCAAATGCCGACCACCCTTGAGCTTGCCATTGTTGCCTCCAACAAGAATGTGAGGCACATCGTAGTGCAGGTGCTGGTTCGGGTTGCCCATGTTGCTGCCAAACATCAGCAGCGAGTGGTCGAGCAGAGAGCCATCGCCATCTTCGGTTTTAGCGAGTTTGTCGACAAAGTACGCCAGCATCTTCACATGGTACTGGTTGATTTTGGAGAACTCGTCGATACGCGCAGGATCTTCACCGTGATGCGAACCACCATGGAAGCCCAAGGCAGGAGCATCGCTTTCCGGATATATGCGGCCGGTCAGGTCGCGTGCCAGCAGCATCGTGCCTACACGGGTAATGTCTGCCTGGTAGGCCAAGGCCTGCAGATCGAACATCAACTTGATGTGCTCGTCAAAAGACTGCGGGATGCCGGGAGGCACATCGAAGTTCTCAGGAGCTGCCGATGTTGCGCCAGCAGCGATTTGCAAACGACGCTCGATTTCGCGGACATTTTCGGTGAATGCATCCAGACGCGAACGGTCAGGTGCACTGATCTCGCGGCGCATGCCGGAAATCTTGTCGGTGATCGAATCCAAAATACTCTGGTTGCGTTCACGGCGTGCCACGCGCTGTTCCGGCGTGCTGCCACTGCCGAACATGCGTTCAAACACTACCTGCGGATTCAATTCCATCGGCAACGGCGTCGTTGGCGAAGCCCATGCAATCGTATTGGTATATACACAACTGTAGCCTTCACCGCAGTTACTCGAACCCGAACCCGGATCTTCAACCGAAATTTCCATAGACGGTAGCAGCGTTTCCTGACCGTACTTGGCGGCGATGATCTGGTCGATCGTTTGGGCGGCATATACGTCGGCACCAGCGGTCTTTCTCGGCTTCTCGGCGCCCAGGAATGCAGCAGCAACCCAGTGGTCGGCGCCGGTTTCGCCCGGAGGCGGCTCAGCGGATGTGGAATGCAGACCAGTCAGGATGTTCAGGTGGTCACGGAACGGCTCGAGCGGCTTCCAGATGAATGGCAACTCAGCCTCGAGCTTACCTTCGGCTTTGGGTACCCAATAGCCCGGCGCAGCGCCATGGGGGACGAATCCACCCCAGAAACGCGGCGGGGGCACGGCAGCGGTCTGCGCAAGGGCTGTGGCAGCCGGGATCATCGCATCAAGCAATGGGAGGCCAATCGCCACCCCGGCACCACGCAGCATGTTGCGGCGGGAAATATGCTTCTTGGTAATAAACATTGGTTTACTCCTCTCTCATTGCGACAGCATCTGTTTTCAGATTCATAGTGAAGGCGGGACTTTCAACAACCTGCATGATTACAGTAGAAAACTTGTAGTTGTCTTCAGCCGCTTTGTGGGTGATGGAACGAACCAGCGGCATGTCTTCAAACTCCATGCCGCGACCCATTGCATAGGTCATCAGGTTTTCAATCACCACTTCTGCGAACATGTCACCCTTACGTACGGTGAGATCGCGCAGACTTTGCAGACCTTCCAGCTCAGTACCGTCAGTGATCATACCCTTGGTATCGATCGGATTGCCGGAATCCTGTGTACGCCATTGACCCACGGCGTCGAAGTTTTCCATCGCAAATCCAAGCGGCTCAAACATTTTGTGACAGGTAGAGCAGGTCGGATTCGTATGATGCGCTTCCAGCCTTGCACGCAGGGTTTTGGGCGCTTCACCTTCTTTCTGGCTCAGGTTGACTTCCACACCCGGCGGCGGATCAGGAGGACTGACACCCAGGAACGTTTGCAGGAACCACTTGCCTCGCTTCACAGGTGAAGTACGAGCGGCCTCCGAAGTAATGGTCAGCAAGGCGCCCTTGCCCAGCAGCCCATGACGAACATCCTGGTCCGAACCCAACTCCACACGACGGAACTGCGAGCCATAAATGTTTGGAATGCCGTAGTGTTTAGCCAAACGCTCGTTGACAAAGGTGTAATCTGCGGTGAGCAGGTCCAGCACACTACGGTCTTCCTGGATGATGCTGGCGAAGAACATTTCGATTTCGGTCTGGAATGCATCGCGAAGGGTGCTGTCGAAATCGGGGAACATTTCAACAACAGGCTCCTTGGCCTGGATTCCCCGCACGTTTAGCCACTGACCAGTGAAGTTCTCCACCAGAGCCTGCGAGCGCGGATCAGCGATCATGCGCTCAACCTGCTTTTGCAACACATCGGTTTCGTGCAGACGGTTCTCGGAAGCCAGCTTTATCAACTCTTCATCAGGGATGCTGCTCCAGACAAAGAACGACAAACGTGAGGCAAGTTCAAGATCGCTGATGCGATAGGCAGCGCCGGGAGCAACTTCACCCGGTTCGATTTCCGAACGGTAAATGAATTCCGGATCGGCAAGGATACGCTGCAGTGCAGCTTCGATACCGGCATCGAAATTACCACCTTCTTCACGACCATCACGGAAGAAGCCCATCATCACGTCAAGATCAGCACCGGCCACAGGGCGACGGAAGGCCTTGGTAGTCAGGGTCGTAATAATCTGACGCGCACAATTGGTTTCTTCGCCGACATTTTGCGGGTAGCACTCGAATACCTTGTCACGGCTCTGGGTAGTGGTTGCAGCAACACCTTTGAACGGCCCCTCAACGAATACCTGACCCACATGTGGGTAGAAGGTATAACCAGAGATAGAACCCGGCGAGTTCATGGTACGCACGAATGATTTATTCAAACCGGTGTCGGGCAGATCGCTTGTTGCAATGAAGGTAACACCAATTTTGTGGAAACCCGCCTTGATTGGGATGGCAGGCGTCTTGCCGCCACTGCCTTCAGTGTTTCCTATTTGCTTGTCCCAGTCGTAAAGGTAGACACGCTCACCATCAACGGTAACTTCGAGCTTCTCACCCTGAACATTGCCCAGTACACGGGTGAAATAGCCCGTCATACCCTTGACGGTGAAAATGTATTCGCCATCGGCCGGGAACTCATGTTCGATCAGCATGCCGCCGCGGGTACCAAAAGGCAGACCTTCAACATATGCATTTTGTGAAGTGTCGTGCGGCGCATCAAATACCGCGAGCGTCGGAGCCGTCTCGGTACCGATTGCCAAGCGACTGATGTCACCGGCAGCCGAAAGATAAGCTTCCATCAGGGCAGGAGAAGTCGTCAGGGTACCTGCCATGTTGTCAAAGCCGTGACTGGAGTCGTCCGACGGCAGGAACTTGGTAGCGTCGATGTTGAGTGCCAGCAGATCACGGATGGCGTTGGTGTATTCGGTACGATTCAGACGGTGCAGGCCCGGAGGGGGCAGATAGACTGCCTTGGACGCCGCATGGGAATCGATGCCTTGCTCCAGACTCGCGGCCAGACTGTCTACCACTGCGGGAGCCGGGCGCTCCTCACCGACAGGCGGCATCATTCCTGCGCGCAGACGCTTGATCACTTTCTCGCCAACTTCTGGGTTTTCAGCGACGGTATCCGCACTGAAGTCCTCGAGGCTGATACCTCCGGCGAAGTCATCAAAGTTGTGACACTTGGTGCAGTACTCCCCGATCAGGGCGCCACTGTCGACTGCCGCCCCTTCATGTTGGGCAAAGGCGACTGGAGTAAATGCGGCAACACCCCCAAGGAGGGCGACAATACTTGGTAAAGCTTTGATTTTGATAGTTGGATGCATAACGTTCCTGCCTTTTACCTGAGATGGCTTGCAGTGCAATTCGAAATCCTAGACTGATGAGTATTGCGGGTCCAGCAGCTACCAGCCCGTGACAGCTTGTTCCACTGTTTTTTCTATTTTCGAACTGGTCGGTCTCGCAAACCCCCTTCAAATCGGGGGATATTCGGTAGTCATGCTCCAGCTACAGCTGTGCTATCGTCGGTCACCACACCACTGAGAGACGGGAATACGCCGTGACAAACAAAGAACGCCGCACCGTGCCCGCAGAGGCAATCGAACTCTATAACCAGTACATCCATGGCGAAATCACCCGCCGCGCCTTTCTCGACCGCGCTCGCCAGTTTGCGGTGGCAGGCTTCACAGCCACCACGCTGGCGCAGGCGCTGATGCCTGACTACGCCATGGGCCAGCAGATTGCGCGTAACGACGAACGTATCCGCGCCGAGTATGTCACTCTGCCGTCGCCACAGGGTCACGGCTTCATCAAGGGCTACCTGGCACGCCCGTTCAGCGCCGATAGCCGCTCGGCCGAACCCGCCAAACTGCCCGGCATAATCGTTGTGCACGAAAATCGTGGCCTCAACCCGCATACTGAAGATGTGGCGCGCCGCCTTGCCCTGGCCAATTTCATGGCCTTCGCGCCTGATGTGCTGACATCAGTGGGCGGCTACCCCGGTGACGACTATCAAGGCGGCCAACTGTTCAACGGGCTGGATGCCGGCAAGCGCTTCGAGGATATCGTCGCCAGCGCCCTGTGGCTGAAAGCCCGCTCCGACTGTACCGGCAAAATCGGCGCAACCGGCTTCTGCTATGGCGGTGGCGTGTCAAACCAGCTGGCGGTACGGCTCGGCGCCGATCTGGCCGCCGCAGTGCCTTTCTATGGCGGCGCAGTACCGGAAGCCGATGTGATGAAGATCAAGGCGGCGATACTCGTACAACACGGCGGTCTCGACACCCGACTCGTCGAAGCCTGGCCAGCGTTTGATAGCGCCATGACAGCCGCAGGCGTGACGCACGAAGGACGCATCTATGAAGGTGCGGTGCATGGTTTCTTCAACGACGCTACGCCAGAACGCTACAACGAAGCGGCCGCCACAGAAGCGTGGACCCGCATGGTGGACTGGTTCAACACCCACGTCAGGGGTTGAATCGCGTCACCAACCTCCGGTCCCTGCACTGGCCCACAAAGTTTGACCTGTCTCGGTGCGGGTGACGGATGATCCGTTGGCCGTAGCGGACGATGCGTTCACCCAAGGGGTGGGCGTGCGACGAATGCCAACATGCCTGCGACGAGGATCAACTCCTTGCGCGTGGGACTTCCCTCATCGGAGAGCAGCGCCGCATGGTGCAACAGCCGGAACACATCACAATCGTCTCCAATACCGGCGGCAACACTGACACCGCTGGCTGCCGACTTGTCCAACGGTCAGAGACAGCGTTTGATTGCACTTGTAGTCTTGGCGCTGTGTTCGCTATCGGCGCAGATGGTATGGCCAGCAGAATTCCCGAGGTTCAATTATCTGCCGCATGGCCGTTCAAACGGGTGCCTTGAAGCAGAGCGACAGCGAAGTGCAATCTCCTGCACTCCGCTGCCGTTGAGTACTACCGCCGAACGATGGTGATCACCGCAGATCGAAACGATCCAACTCCATCACCTTGTTCCACGCCGACACGAAATCCTGCACAAACACCTGCTGCGCATCAGTGGTGGCGTAGTATTCGGCCACTGCGCGCAACTCGGAATTGGAGCCGAAGATCAGATCAACCGGAGTGCCGGTCCACTTGAGCTCGCCACTGGCCATGTCGCGGCCTTCGTAAACAGCGGCATCTGACTTCGATGGCGTCCACTGCACCGACAGATCGAGCAAATTGACGAAAAAGTCGTTGCTCAAGGTGCCGGGACGCGCAGTGAACACGCCGTGACCAGTATTGCCTACGTTAACGTCAAGTGCGCGCAATCCACCCACCAGCACTGTCATTTCCGGCGCGCTGAGACTCAACTGGTCGGCCTTGTCGATCAGGGCGTTGACCGGGGCGTACAATGCACCTTCATTGTAGTAGTTGCGGAAGCCATCAGCCTTCGGCTCCAGCACAGCAAACGAGCTGACGTCGGTCTGCTCTGCCGTTGCATCGGTACGACCAGGCGTGAACGGTACTTCCACCGTCACACCTGCTGCCTTGGCAGCCTGTTCGATTGCGGCGGCACCGCCAAGCACAATCATGTCGGCCAGTGACACCTGTTTGCCGTCGCGCTGTGCCCGATTGAAGTCCTGCTGCACGTCTCCAAGCGTGCCGAGCACGTCGTCGAGCCTTTCCGGCTCATTCACTGCCCAGTCTTTCTGTGGTGCAAGTCGCAGGCGCGCGCCGTTGGCGCCGCCGCGCATGTCGGAGCCGCGGTAAGTTGAGGCAGCCGCCCATGCGGTTTCGACCAGGTCGGAAGCGTCGATCCCACTGGCCAGGATATCAGCCTTCAGCTTGGCCACGTCGGCGGCGTCGACCAGCGGATGATCAACGGTCGGCACCGGGTCCT
>Ga0255096_1000244_pt1 | contig 30349 bp, 21 predicted proteins | sample Colum_Atlam_RepA_2_FD_188563 | JGI IMG/M metagenome (GOLD analysis project Ga0255096, IMG submission 188563) | Freshwater microbial communities from Columbia River, Oregon, United States - Colum_Atlam_RepA_8d | ecosystem: Environmental > Aquatic > Freshwater > River | place: USA: Oregon... | reverse complement strand
GAAATGTCGCAGTCGCAGCCTTATGCGAAGGCAGTGGGCGCTGAAGCGGACATGGATTTCCTCGACATTCCCGCGTTCATTCGCAAGCAGGCTGACTAGGTACGAGGCCCGCAACAGCAGGGATTCGGCCAACGCCCCCGGCCGGATCCTCGTTGCGAGCCGAATTTTTGCTTTGGGGGTCGGTTAAGGGTTTGCTAAGATTCCGAGATTAGGCAGAGGTAAGATGAGACTCATGATCCGCCAACGTACCCTCAAGAACAGCATCAAGGCCACCGGCATCGGTTTGCACACCGGTGAAAAGGTGTACCTGACGCTGCGCCCTGCCCCTGTGGACACCGGCATAGTCTTCAGTCGTACCGATCTCAACCCTGTTGTCAGTATTCCAGCCCTGGCCGAGAATGTCGGCGAGACCACGTTGTCATCGACGCTGGTCAAGGGAGATGTGCGCATTTCGACCGTTGAGCATCTGATGTCCGCGATGTCCGGTCTCGGGATCGACAACGCCTATGTCGATGTCAGTGCTCCTGAAGTGCCCATCATGGACGGTAGTGCCGGCCCCTTTGTGTTCCTTATCCAGTCCGCTGGTATCGAGGAGCAGAATGCTCCGAAGAAATATATTCGCATCACCAAGGAAATCAGTGTTTCCCAGGGCGACAAGATCGTCAAACTGAAGCCATTCAATGGTTTCAAAGTGGGATACACGCTGCTTTATGATCACCCGGTACACCGCAAGTACACCAAGCAGGCCTGTATCGATTTTTCGAGCACCTCCTTTGTCAAGGAAGTCAGCCGTGCACGCACCTTCGGTTTTATGCATGAGTTCGAGGAACTTCGGAACCGCAATCTTGCCTTGGGCGCCAGTATGGACAATGCAGTGGCCATCGGCGATTACCGGGTTCTTAACGAAGACGGTCTTCGGTACGAAGACGAATTCGTAAAACATAAAATACTCGATTCGATCGGCGACTTATACCTGCTGGGCAAGACTCTGATCGGCGAATTCAGTGGCTACAAATCCGGCCACGCCCTCAATAACCTGTTGTTACGCAAACTGATTTCCAGCAAAGACTGCTGGGAAATTGTCACCTTCGAAGAAGAAATTGACGCCCCGATTTCGTACCTTCGCCCGGTCTTTGCAGGCTAAAGAGTTTTTCTGCTATCTTCGGTCCCATTGTCGCTGTCGGCCTTTGCCGACAGGGCTTCGGCGTCTGGTTTTCGCGTTGGTTTCCAAATAGCAGCACAATGAAAATAATACTTGTCGATGCCCGTCATGGCGCGTCCAGATCAATCACTGTCAAAGGTTGGGCGCGGCTCGGCCTGAGCCTTTGCCTGTTGGGTCTGCCGATGCTGATCGGTTATGGCGCCTACCTGATGGCGGAGGCCAGAGGCGTGAAGGTGGCTCGTGATGCCGCTACCGAAGCCTGGACCGAATCCATGCGTGAGCAGGAAGCTGATCTCGCCAAGGTTAAGGAAGACACCGTCAGCCGTCTTGAGGCGCTCACTGTACGACTTGCCAATCTGCAAGCGCGACTGGTGCGTCTTGATGCCCTTGGTGAAAAGTTGTCCACTGTTGCAGGGTTTGCCGACTTCGATTTCACCCAGGAGCCCGCAGTCGGAGGGCCTGAGGTAATCGATAGTGAACTCGCCAAGCCTGATTTCATAGGCGAACTAGAGGCACTCGAAAAGCGGATTGACGAGCGTCAGCAACAGTTGGAAATGCTGAATTCGATGATGACGGAGCGGCAGAGCCTTGCTGAGTTCGATGTCTCCGGTCGCCCTGTGACCGGTGGCTACATCAGTTCTGATTATGGCCGTCGACTGGATCCGTTTTCTGGAAGTCTGGCTTTCCACCAGGGTGTCGATTTCAACACCGGCCATGTCGGTGAAGATGTCTTCGCAGTTGCTGCCGGCGTGGTGAATTACGCTGGTTGGAAAGACGGTTATGGCCGCATGGTGCAGATTGACCATGGCAACGGCTATGAAACCATGTACGCACACGATCAGAAATTGCTGGTAAAGGAAGGTGATGTGGTCAAGAAAGGTCAGATCATTGCACTCTCCGGTACTTCCGGTCGCTCCACTGGCCCGCATGTGCATTTTGAAGTGCACAAGAACGGCCGTGTTGTTGATCCAGCCTCTTATATCCAAAGCACGATTCGCTGAACCTCCGATCCCCGTAGCGGGCTTCATTGTGCCGGGCTGCGTTAAGCGCAAATAGCCCGCACACTTGCTGCTATTGCAGCCGTTAGTACCAATTCCTGTTCAAAACCCCATTTCCACGCGGTAATCACTATGTCCATTCTAAAATGGTTGTTTGGCAGCAAGAACGATCGTGAGCTCAAGAAAATCGGCAAGGTAGTAGAGCAGATCGCCACTTTCGAAACTGCGCTGCAGACGCTCAGCGATGGCCAGTTGCGCGGCAAGACAGCAGAACTCAAGGATCGCCTCGTCAAGGGCGAAACACTTGATGACATCCTTCCTGAAGCATTCGCAGTAGTCCGAGAAGCCGGTGTGCGCACGATGCAGATGCGTCACTTCGATGTGCAGATGATCGGTGGTTATGTGTTGCACACTGGCAAGATTGCCGAGATGCGCACCGGTGAAGGCAAGACGCTGGTGGCGACGTTGCCTGCATATCTGAATGCCTTGAGCGGCAAGGGAGTGCATCTGGTGACAGTCAATGATTACCTCGCCCGACGCGACGCCAACTGGATGCGGCCGCTGTACGAATTCCTTGGCATGTCCGTCGGTGTCGTCGTACCTGGCCAGGATTCGAATGAGAAGCGCGCCGCCTACGAGGCTGACATCACCTACGGCACCAACAACGAATTCGGTTTCGATTACCTGCGCGACAACATGGCATTCCGTCTGCAGGACCGCTTCCAGCGCAGCCTAAACTTTGCCGTGATAGATGAGGTCGACTCGATCCTGATCGACGAAGCCCGTACTCCACTGATCATTTCGGGTGCCGTGCAGAACGCGTCCAAGCGTTATATGGAAATCAATGCGCTAGTGCCTTTGTTGAAGAAGGGCGACAAAAAGCCGGAGAAATCCCAGATTGAGCGCCAAGTAGAAGTGTATGAAGCGCCCGACTGTGATTTCTATGTCGATGAGAAGCAGCGACAAGTAGAACTGACTGATCCCGGCCACGAGAAGGTCGAGCAATTGATGGTCAGTCGCGGTTTGCTGCGGCCTAATGAGTCACTATACGCCGCCACCAACCTCACGCTGTTGCACCAGTTGAATTCAGCACTGCGTGCACACTACCTGTTTAATCGTGACGTGGAATACATCGTGCAGGAAGACCAGATCGTCCTGATTGACGAACATACCGGGCGCACGATGCCTGGTCGTCGGCTGTCGGAAGGTCTGCACCAGGCAATCGAAGCGAAAGAAGGTGTGCAGATCCAAAACGAAAGCCAAACGCTGGCGTCCACTACGTTCCAGAATTATTTCCGGCTCTACAACAAGCTGGGCGGAATGACCGGCACAGCCGATACCGAAGCCTACGAATTCCACCAGATCTACGGCCTTGATGTAGTGGTGATTCCGACCAATCGTCCGATGGTGCGTATCGACGACAATGATCTGGTATTTCTGAGCACGCAGGAAAAGTTCGACTCCATCGTGCGTGACATCATACAGTTCCGCGACAAGGGCGCTCCGGTGCTGGTAGGTACAGCCAGCGTGGAAACATCAGAAATCCTGTCGAAGTTCCTCAACAAGGAAAAGATCAAGCACAACGTGCTGAACGCCAAGTTCCACGCACAGGAAGCAGAAATCATCGCTGAAGCCGGACGCCCCGGCATTGTCACAATTGCCACCAACATGGCAGGTCGCGGTACCGACATCGTGCTCGGAGGTCGCTGGCAGGCCGAAGTGGCAGCGCTGCCTGAAGAGCAGCGAACTGAGCAGAACGTAGCTGCCATCAAGGAAGCGTGGAAGAAACGGCAGGAGCAGGTATTGGCCTCTGGCGGTCTGCACATCATCGGTACTGAGCGCCATGAGTCCCGTCGCATCGACAACCAGTTGCGTGGCCGTGCCGGTCGTCAGGGTGATCCCGGGTATTCGCGTTTTTATCTATCTCTTGACGACAACCTGATGCGGTTGTTTGCCTCCGAGAAAGTAGCCAACATGATGCGCAGTCTGGGCATGGAGAAGGGTGAAGCCATCGAGCATCGCATTGTTACGAACTCGATCGAGAAAGCGCAGCGCAAGGTTGAGAACCGCAATTTCGACATCCGCAAGCAATTGCTGGAATACGACGACGTTGCCAACGAACAGCGCAAGATCGTGTACCAGCGCCGCAATGAGTTGATGGAAATCGATGACATCTCCGATGTCGTCAAATCGATGCGCGAAACCGTTGTCACGGAGTGTGTCGATACCTTCTTGCCGCCCGGCTCTCTTGACGACCAGTGGGACCTGCCTGGCCTTGAGTTGGCGTTGCACGCTGATTTTGGCGTCAAACTGCCGGTGCACCAGTGGCTGGCTGACGACAAGCAGTTGTCTGAAGATGCGCTGCGTAAACGCATCATTGCTGAGACGGAAACAGACTATGAAGCGAAGTGCGCGGAAATCGGCTCCAACATGCGCGTGTTTGAAAAGCAGATCACACTCCAGATTCTCGACACATTGTGGAAGGAACACCTTGGTCAAATGGATAGCCTGAGGCAGGGCATCGGTCTGCGCGGATACGGCGGCAAAAACCCCAAGCAGGAATACAAGCGCGAATCCTTCAATTTGTTTGAGCGTTTCCTCAAAGACATCCAGGTTGAGGTCATAAAGTTCCTCAGCCTTGTCCGCATACGCAAGGAGCAGGAAGTCGATTCGATCGAAAAGCAGCGTCAGGCAGAAGCAGCGAAAGTAGTGAGTCAGTCAATTCACCAAAATCCGGAAACGGCGGCCATTGCAGGCGATCCGGAGCAGGCGGTACCGCCACCGCCTGCTGCCCCAAAGGCCCCGGTGATGCGCAATGCACCGAAGGTGGGCCGCAATGATCCGTGTCCGTGTGGCTCTGGGCAAAAATACAAGGCATGCCATGGTAAGTTGGAGGCCTGATACTCCTTCGCCAAGGCAGGCTGAGGCGGATAAGTGCCCCTATTAATGGGCAGTAAACGGTAAAAGCGGGAAGACGACGATGGCGGTAGGTAGTGGTGAATTGGGCTTGTTGCATCCGGTACGGGGAGTCCGGATGTCGGCGGTATCGGCTGGAATAAAGAAACCGGGCCGGCTTGATGTTGTCGTATTTGAGCTGGCAAATGGCAGCGTGACGGGCGGCGTATTCACGACCAACGCGTTCTGTGCAGCGCCCGTGGTGTTGTGCAAGCAGCATTTGGCGCAAACCACGCCTCGTTACTTCCTGATCAACACTGGCAATGCCAATGCTGGCACCGGTACCCCCGGCATGCAGGCAGCGCGAAGCTGCTGCGACGCGCTTGCCAATGCGACCGGCGTTGCCAGCAATGCGGTATTGCCATTTTCCACTGGCGTGATCGGTGAGTTACTACCGGCTGCCAAAATTATGCATGTCGTGGGCAATGCACTGGCCGAACTCGATGTGAATGAATGGCACAAGGTAGCGCGGGGCATCATGACAACCGACACGCGCCCCAAGGCTGCATCGCAACAGCTGCAGCTTGGTGGCAAGACTGTCACGATCACCGGCATCGCCAAAGGCGCCGGCATGATCAAGCCGAACATGGCGACAATGTTGGGCTACGTGTTCACCGATATTGCGATGGACGCAGTAACAGTGCAAGCGATGGCAAAGCAGGCAGCAGACAAGTCGTTCAACCGTATTACTGTTGATGGCGATACCTCTACCAATGACTGCTGCATGCTGGCAGCTACTGGCCACAGCGGCGTGCAATATGCGTCGCTTCCTCCAGCCGAACAACAGCAGTTCATTGCAATGTTGCAGGCTGTATTCATCGATCTTGCCACTGCGATCATCCGCGACGGTGAAGGGGCCACCAAATTTGTCACTATCCGTGTCAACGGTGGTGCTACTACGCAGGAGTGTTTGCAGGTGGGCTACGCCATCGGCGAATCACCGCTGGTCAAGACAGCGCTATTTGCATCCGACCCGAACTGGGGGCGCATCCTTGCAGCAGTAGGGCGGGCGGGTTTGCAAAATCTGCAGCTCGACAATATTGAAATCCGACTCGACGATGTCTGCATCGTCAGCAATGGTGCGCGAGCCCCCGGTTATACCGAGGCGGCGGGCCAGTCAGTGCTATCGAAAGCCGAGTTTGCAATCAATGTAAGTCTTGGGCGTGGCAGTGTCAGCGAAACGCTGTGGACCTGCGACTTCTCGCATGACTACGTCACCATCAACGCTGAGTACCGTACTTGAAGAAACGCATCCATGTAGCCGCCGGTGTCATTATCAGCAGCAATGAAGTGTTGCTGGCGTTGCGCCCGAAGTACAAGCACCAGGGTGGCTTGTGGGAGTTCCCGGGAGGGAAAGTGGAAGCCGGTGAGCTCGTAACCGATGCGCTGCGCCGCGAGTTGCTTGAGGAACTCAACATTGTTGTCGAACATGCCGAGCCTCTGCTCGTTACAGAACATGACTACGGCGACAAGCATGTCATGCTCGATGTTTGGACCGTACACCGTTTCAGCGGCAACCCCGAGGGCAGGGAGGGCCAGCAGTGGCGCTGGGTAAAAATCGCCGACTTGCCTCGCTACCAGTTTCCTCCGGCCAACGTCGCCATCGTGCAAGTCCTGCTTGCGCAGGTTTGAACACCAATGACTGATTCCGTCTTGCTGTGGTATTTCGCCGCCGGCTTTGGCGCGCAGCTGATTGATGGCGCCATTGGTATGGCATTCGGCACGTTGTCCTCTTCCTCCTTGCTGTCGTTTGGCTTTCCGCCGCAGGCTCTTAGTGCCACGGTACACGCGGCGAAGATATTCACCGGTGTGGCGTCATCCTATTCCCATTGGCGACTTGGAAATATTGATCGGGAGTTGTTCCGCAAGCTGGCGCCTGCTGCCGCAGTGGGCGCACTGTTCGGCACGCTGGCTATTCTGGCAATGCCCGGGGAAAGATTGCGTCCGCTGCTGGCGTTGTATTTCACGTTCATTGGCGGCGTTGTCACGGTGAAGGCGCTTTGGCCAGCGGCCATTGATCCGGTGAAACGTGTCAGGACCCGCGTGCTTGGCGCTATAGGTGGCTTCTTTGATGCGTTCAGTGGTGCCGGTTGGGGTGAGATTGTCTCTTCCGGTCTGATCCTGCGTGGCGACAATATCCAGAAAGCCGTGGGCACGATGAATCTCGCAGAGTTGGTCGTAACAAGCATAGTGAATGTCGTCTTCATTGCCGTACAGTCGGCAGCCGATTGGTCGGTTGTGCTGGCGCTGGCAGCCGGCGGTATTTGTGCAGCGCCACTCGGCGCGTGGGCCTGCAAGCACTTGCCATCGAGGCCTTTGATACTTTTCTCAGGAGTCGTTTTGAGTCTGCTCGGGGTGCGTACACTGTGGCTTGCTTGGGGCTGACGCTGCACACCAGCAGATCAGAAGACGAACAGGAGATTACTGCATGCGTGCAATCATCAAGGACTGGCTGAGACGTTTCGTGCTGCCGCTGCCAGGGATCAAGCGTCTGTATGGTGCTTGGAGTTACAGTCGTCGGCTCCAGCGGGAGAAACGCAACTACGACGGTTGTCTGAACGTGCATGATCTGCCGGCCATATTCCATTACTGGTCGAACACCCATCTCGCGCCACACAAGTTCCATCCGTTCGGCATCGCCAACCCTGAGCAGTTCTATCAGTGCTATATCGAGAAATTCCATCAGCAGTACCCAGAGACTGCAATGCGAGTACTCAGCATCGGCAGTGGCAATTGCGATCTGGAAGCAAGGCTCGCACGCAAGCTTATCGATAGCGGCCTTACTGCGTTCACGCTGGAGTGTCTTGATATGAATGACACGATGCTGGCGCGCGGACGTGAACACGCGCTGCAGCTTGGTGTCGCTGGCTACATCACCACCACAAGTGCGGACTTCAATCACTGGCAACCGTCGGCGACCTACGATGTCGTCATTGCAAACCAGTGCCTCCACCACGTCCAGGGGTTAGAACACCTTTTTGGCCTGATCAAGGGGTGCCTCAATCCTGCAGGCTATTTCGTAACGTCAGACATGATCGGTCGCAACGGCCATCTGCGCTGGCCGGAGGCGCTGAAGCTCGTGCAGCAGTTCTGGCAGGAACTGCCGGACAGCTATCGTTACAACAGGATGCTGCGGCGCAAGGAGAAGCGCTACATCAATCATGATTGTTCAACCCACAGTTTCGAGGGAATCCGCGCCCAAGACATCCTGCCGCTCTTGATCGAGCACTTCCATTTCGAACTATTCATCCCGTTTTCCAACATTGTGATGGTGTTCATCGATCGGCCGTTCGGCCACAACTTCAATGCGGAATCCGCGTGGGATCGTGATTTCATTGATCGCGTACACGCCCGGGATGAGGCGGGAATCCTGAGTGGGGAACTGAGCCCTACCCAGATGATGGCGGTGTTGCGGACGGTACCAGTGGAGACCCTGTTGCTGGATCCACGCCTGACGCCGGCCGCCTGCACCAGGCGGCCGGAGTAGTGGTCATTGCGCCATCAAAGCGGCACGGCGTGACAGGATGAACTGCTTGATTGAGTCCGCTTCCTGTTCACTCAGGTACTGGCCGAGATTCGGCATGCCGAGCCCGCTGTAAGCCCCTTCACGCACAATGTTTTGGAAGATGTCGTAGGTAGCTGGAGCGGCATAACGCAAGTCGGCTAGCGAGCCGCCACCGGCGGCATTGCGTCCGTGGCACATGGCGCAACGCTCTCCGAACAAGTCGCTGCCTTTCTGCAGCACGACGGGGTCGTTGTTGAACGGCACTGCGGTCAGCGCAGGCAGTGGTTGGCCTTTTACCGGCACGATGTTCTTGTCGCCGCCAATCACGAAGGTCCACAGCCGGCCTTCGGGTTTGTATTGGCCGGTTGGATTGACGCCGAAAAGGCCAGTGGCACCGCCCCAGCCGGCCAGCACTGATAGGTACTGTTTGCCGTCAAGTGCGTAGGTGATCGGCGGCGCCATCACAGCCACCCCCAGGTCGATGTCCCACAGCTTTTCGCCGTCGTCAGCGGCATAGGCAAACAGATGGCCTTCGGAGGTGCCCTGGAATACCAGATTGCCGGCGGTTGTCAGTGTGCCGCCGTTGACCGAGTTTGCGTAGTTGATCTGCCAGCGTGGTTTCATTTCGATCGGATCCCACGCCAGTAGTGCGCCCGCAGTTGGGTTCACCGGACCGGCACCTGCTCCATATTCATCCTGCGGACGTTGGGGCAGCGTCGTGCTGTTGCCCAATATGACACCGGTATTCCACTTGCCGGGCTGGTATTCAAAGTCCGGAGCTGCGACATAATTGAAGCGGGTACCTTGCGCGGTGGGCAGGTAAACAAGGCCGGTGATCGGGTTGTATGACATCGGGTGCCAGTTATGCGCGCCGCCCGGCCCCGGCATAACCGTCGAGACAAAGTCTTTGTAGCGTGCATGAGCGGTTTCGATCGGCCTGCCGGTTTCCTTGCTGATGCCGGTAGCCCATGTCACATTGGCGTAGGGCTCTGCCGACAGCAGTTCGCCGGTGATCCGATCGAGCACGTAGAAGAATCCGTTTTTGGGCGCCTGCATGATGACCTTGCGCTCCTTGCCGTCGATGATCAACTCGGCCTGCATCAGGCCCTGCACCGCGGTGAAGTCCCAGTCATCGCCGGGCGTGGTCTGGTAGTACCATGCGACGCGACCCGTATCGACATGCAGCGCCACAATAGAGGACAGAAACAGATTGTCGCCCTTGCCGTCGCTGCGCAGTTCTCGGCTCCACGGTGAGCCGTTGCCGGTGCCGACATAGACGAGTTTTGCTTCCGGGTCATAGATGATCGAATCCCACGACGCGCCGCCGCCGCCCTGTTCCCACCATTTGCCGTACCAGCTCTGGGCAGCAAACTCCATGTCAGGGTTCTCGAAACCGTCAGCAGGGTTACCGGGTACTACCCAGAATCGCCATGCTTGTTCGCCAGTGTTGGCGTCGTAGGCAGTGACATAGCCGCGCACACCGAGTTCGGAACCCCCATTGCCGATCACTACCTTGCCGTCGGCGATGCGTGGCGCACCGGTGATCGTGTAGGGGCGGCTCTGATCAACGGTCATCACACTCCACAATTCTTTGCCGGTCTTGGCATCAAGCGCAATCAGTCGCCCGTCGAGGGCACCGACGAAGATCTTGCCTTGGTACATCGCTACACCGCGGTTGACGACGTCGCAGCACGCCTTCCATCCCATACTCTTGTCAACCTGTGGGTCGTAGTCCCACAGCTTTTCGCCGGTGCGGGCATCAAGCGCAAACACGCTGCTCCAGGGCCGCGTGGCGTAGATGATGCCGTCATAAACCAGTGGTGTTGATTCAAGGCCGCGGAACGAATCTGTATCGAATGTCCACGCCACCCCAAGCTCGGCAACGTTGGTATCGTTGACCTGGTCGAGCGTACTGAAGCGGGTTTCGGCGTAATCGTGTCCGTAGGTGAGCCAGTCGCTGTTCTGAGCTGCGTTGGCGAGCGCATCAGTATCCTGTGCGAATAGCGGGAGTCCAGGCATGGCGCTGGCAAAAATGGCGCCAAGCGCGAGCACTGACCTTAGGCGTGAAGACATTGGGTGATCCTCTGGAAAGATGGAGCGGGCGCCCTGCACGTACGGGAAGGGTGATTGTGCGGATAGCGTCGGTTTTTGCAAGTCTGTGTGACTGGGCTGCACTCTTCAGCATGGTCGGTCGTTTTGTACTCCGTCGGCCTTGTTGTTGAGATGAGCCAGTGCAGTGTCGAGGCCAAATATCAGCGGGACGTGATTTGCGACATGGCTCGCTTGGTTTATGCTTCAGGCACTAATCAAGTGAGACCAAGACCGTATGTTCAATTACTCCGGCGCCACCGTTCTCCTTTCAGTCAGTTCATTGCTTGCTTCGACACTGCTTGCAGCCAGCCTGTTTGCCCCTTATGCCCGAGCCCAACAGGACCCAGTTGTGCTTGATCAGATCAAGCAGTGTGCCCAGGTTGCAGAGGCTGCTGCACGCTATGCCTGTTACGATCGCGCTACCGCAGCCGCTGGCATGCGTACTGACAGTAATGCCCAACAAGGCGGCAATACGCTTGGCACCGTCAGGCAGTCACGTATACCTGCGACGATACCAGCACCTTCTGCTGACCCGGCGACTACCCTCTCTACAGAACCCTCCTTCCAGGGTGCACCGTTCGATCCACCTGCTGTCGCGGCTGGCAAGCAGGCGAAAGCCAATGGCGATGACAACGTCTACCACGACAAGATTACTGAATTAAAAGAGCGTGAACCCGGCCAATGGCTGATCACTCTTGCCAGCGGCCAACAGTGGCATCAAGTGGAAAGCAAGCCCTACAGGATGCGTGCCGGCATGGATGTGCGCATTTTTCCGGGGCTTTTCAATGGAGCCTGGCGCATGTCCGCCGAGGGGCTTAACGGCTTTGTCCAAGTCAAACGCATCAAGTAACCGAAGCCATCACTTGCATTCAGCGCGGGCGCATTAAGGAAAAATTATGGGTTGACGGTGGTGTCAGATAGTAGCTAGGCTTCCCGTTCACCTGATTTCCAATTACTAACAAGAGAATCAGGTTGCATTGTTCAATCTAGAAAACAATTTCACCTATAAAAAAAATGGTTTGGGGGTATTAAATGTATAAAAACCCGTTTTTCATCAAACGTTCCTTATTGTCACTCTCAATTACTGCCGCCCTCGGTTCGATCTCGATGGGTGCAATGTCACCTGCCGTTGCGGCGCAGGACGATGCGGCACTGGAAGAAGTAGTCGTCACCGGTTCGCGTATCGTACGCCGCGACTTTGAATCCAATAGCCCGATTGTCACGGTTGACGCGGCTGATTTCGAACAGCAGGCGGGCCTGAACGTTGAATCATTCCTCAACCAATTGCCGACTTACAACCCGGCGGCTTCGCCAGTGACCACACAAGGTGACGTACAGATCACACCGGTAAACTCCGTTGGTATTGCGTCCATTTCGCTGCGCGGCTTCGGCCCCAACCGTAGCTTGGTACTGGTCAACGGTAAACGCGCAACCCCAATCAATGCACTGATGGTCACTGACGTCAACGGAGTCCCGTCGGCACTGGTGCAGCGCGTTGAAACGATCACCGGTGGTGCTTCGGCCGTATACGGCGCCGACGCTATAGGGGGTGTTACCAACTTCATCCTGCGCAACAACTTCGAAGGTTTCGAGGTTGATGGCCAATATGGTTCCACTGAAGCTGGCGACGGCGATGAGTACCGCGTTTCCATGGTAATGGGGGCCAATCTGGCCGATGGCAAAGGCAACGTCGTACTGGGCTTGGAACACTACAATCGCGATGCTGCACTGCAGCGCAGTCGTGACATCTACAAGGAATTCTGGGCCAATCCTTATACTGCAGGCACCTTCGGCCTGCAGGGTATCAATGGCTATTCCTGCGCATCTGGCACCACGGCGCAGAACGACCAGACCTGTCCCGCCGCTGCAGCTGTCAGGGCACTTTACCCCGTTGGTACCAACCCGTTCTCCGCGACCCAGAACATTCGTCCCAACGGTTCAGCCAACGTCGGTATCAACTTCAACCCCGATGGCACTATCTTCACCAACGTTTCGCCCGGTGGTCTTACCAGGTTCCGCACTCCTATCGACGGCCAGGAGTGGGCAAAAACCCTTACCCTCAGCCCGCAGGACATCAATGGTCGCACTATCTCGGAAGGCGTGAAGTGGAACAACCAGGAAGCCTTTGCCAGCGCGCCGCAGGAACGTTATTCATTCTTCAGCAGCGGCACTTTTGAAATCTCGGACACCGTTGAAGCCTTCGCCCGTGCCACTTATGCAGAGAGCAAGACCAATACCCTGCTGTTCGGTACCAGCGTTGTCAGTGGTTGGGAATTCAACGTCCCCTATAACCCGACTACCGATAGCCCGGTCAATCCGTCCTTGAACTACAAAGATGAAGCGACGGTTCGCTCCATTTTGGCCAACCCTTCTGCGTTCAGTAACCCCGGCTACATCCCAACCGGCGCCAAGGGTGCCAACTTCCCGGTGCCGCTCGAAATGGCCGTGCTGCTTAACTCCAGGGCAACGCCGAACGCACGCTGGCAGCCATCGTGGAACCCCGAGGGCAGTCTGCCGGCGCGCCAGACCACCAACACCAACGCCGTATGGCAGATTGAAACCGGCTTCAATATCGATCTGCCGTTCCGTGACTGGACCGCCGAACTGTATTACTCGCACGGTGAATCGTCGACCTACAACAATGCTGATGGCAACCTGTCGCTGAGCCGTGTCCGCACCCTGCTGAACTACCCCGACTACGGCCGCAATGCTGCCGGCACCGGCAACGAGTTCTATACGGTTGGCACCAACATCGGCAATGCGCAGGTTGTACCAACGATCCGTCCGCAATTCGGCGTGGGTGACTTCAAGTGTACGTCCGGCTTCTACGACACTTTGTTCAAGGGCGACCAGCCTATGTCTGCCGACTGCTTCCAGGCGATCAACGCCACGCTGCAGACGCGAGCGTCGAACCAACAGGACATTATCGAGATCAACCTGCAGGGTTCCGTGATGGAGCTGCCTGCCGGTGAACTACGCGTAGCTGGTGGTTACCAGATGCGTGATAACGCTGCCCAGTTCGTCCCCGACATCTTGCAGTCGCAGGATTCCTTCACGGATCAGGTGATCGGCGTTTACCCGACCGGTTATCTCAATGCCAGTACCAAGGTAGATGACTATTACGTCGAAGCTCTGGTGCCTGTGATCAAGGACCTGCCCGGCGTCCAAATGCTGGAGCTTGAGCTCGGTGCCCGTTACTCCGACTATCGTGAAACTGAAGCGCAGAGCACCTGGAAAGCGCTGGTCAACTGGGAAGTCACTGACTGGGCGCGTCTGCGTGGCGGTTTCAACCGCGCCACCCGGGCTCCCAATCTGGGTGAACTGTTCCTGAATCAACAGGAAATCTTCACCAGTGGTGGCGTGTTCAGTGATCCGTGCGGCATTCGTTCGAATTCGCCGTATGGTGCTGGTGGAACGACGCTGGCAAAAGATCCGATCAAAACCACACCGACCGAAGTGGATCCGTTTATTGCCGCTGGTCAGACTCAAGCCGGTGCCAACAGTGCGGCACTGATCTGCCAGGCGTTGATGGGGCCGACCGCCACCCAGAACTTCTACAACGCTGGCAATGACGTAACACAGCCGGGCGCTGGTGGTGGATTTGCGTGGGTGCTGCAGGAAGGTAACCGTAACCTGCAGTCGGAGACAGCAGACAGCTGGACCTTCGGCGGTGTATTGCGTTCACCTATCGACAATGCCTGGTTGTCGGGCCTGAGCCTCACCATGGACTGGTACAAAGTAGAGATCGAAGACGCCATCCTGCAGTACTCTTTGGATTTCGCCCAGTTCCGTTGCTTCGGCCAGACAGTCGTCACCAATGCTACAGAGGCTGCAGCACAGGCAGCCAGCCCGGGTTGTCAGTTGATGCCGCGTGACCGGAACAATGGCGCCGCCCTCAGCACCAAGGTTTCCTATGACAACCAGGCCACAGTCGAGACTTCCGGGTTTGATATTGGCGCCAACTGGTTTGCCAATTTCGCCGATCTGGGGCTTGATCTGCCCGGTGGCTTGGGCCTGAGTGTGAACGCCACAGTGCTGGATTACTTCCGTACCAAACAGTCCCCCGGGGTATTCGATCCGGAAATCGAATGGGCTGGTTCGCTTGGTCCGAACCTGACCTCGCTCAATGCTGGTGCGTATGATTTTCGTCTGTTCGGTAACATCAGCTACATCCGTGACAACTGGAGTGTGACTCTGCGTTGGCGTCATCTGCCGCAGGTTGATTCGGCCGCTATGGCTACAACCAAGGCAAGCATGAGGAACAACGCTGCGGTAGCAGCCGGTGCCCCTGGGATTATCCTGAACTATAACCCGATCACTGAAACAGGAATCGAGGCGTACAACATCTTCGACTTGGCGGCCAACTGGACCATCAACGACAAGCTTAGCTTGCGCGCCGGTGTCACCAACCTGCTGGACGTTGAACCGGAAACTTCCTATAACCCTGGTCGTCCGCTCGACAAGCCGCTGACCTCCTACTGTCAAGGTCTGCCGACAGGCTGTCTTACCCCGTTCAGCTATGCTGTGCCAAGTGTTGGTGGCTTCAACGGTGGTTACTACGACACCCTCGGGCGCCGTATGTTCATCGGTTTGAAAGCTTCCTTCTAACGTAGTCAGTCCTCACAAGGGGACAACAGGAAGTGCAATAAAGAACGGCGGATCCTCGGGTCCGCCGTTTTTTTTGTGGCCGAAACAGGATCCAGTGGAGCATACAGCCGCGCGTAAGTGGTCGAATATCCTGAAACCGAACGGGTGAGTCGATAGACCGATTCTTGCTTTGGTTCTAGTATTGCCCACACCACAAAACCATGAAGGGGGGATCGTTATGCTCGTCAGAAAAACAATAATTTCCGCTGCCATCGCTGCAACGTTGTTCATCGCCGCTGCCGTAGCACAAGAGGCTGCACCGGCGCCTGTTTTCGTCAAGCCGGTGCCACTGATGCAGGAAGGTCGTTCGTTTCCAGGTACCGGCAATGAGGGCCTGATTACTGCACGCTATACAGTCAAGGCAGATGGCACTACCGCCGATATCGAAATCCTTGGTGGCTTCACCAATCCGTTCTATGAAGACATGATCCGCCAGAGCATCGCCAAGTGGACTTTCACTCCCGGCACGGTCAATGGCGAGGCGCGCGATTTCTTCAACCAGGAATACACCTTCAAGGCGAAGGTATCGGACACACTCGCCATCTCGCCCAATATCCAACAGCAACTTGAACCCATCCGCCAGAGTATCGCGGCCAAGGATTTCGCCGGTGCGCGCGATACCATCAGCGGCTTGCTGCAGAAGGACGTGCACAGTGTGCTCGACTTCGCGCTGATGAACGAAATGATGGTTACTGCGCAGATGGGCCTGAATGATCCGTTTGCTGCACTGGCAGCCAGCAAGCTGGCGACTATGGGAACTCCTGGTCTTGCGGGTGGTGTTGAGTACAACCTGACGCCGGAATTGCTTGAAGGGGCATTGAAGCAACAAGTGGTACTGGCTGCCACCGTGCGCCAGCAGGGAGAAGTGCTGAGGGCATGGGAAGCGCTGAATGCAGTATCGGATGCGCCTGCGGACGACAAGTTGAATGAGTGGGTGGAAACGGCACGCCAACAAATTGCCTCACCCGATCCACTGTTGGAGCTTGGCAAGATCGTGGCTGACAAGCATTGGGTGCATGTGCCATCGCGCCGCATTTTTACGGTGGCTGACGTGCGTGAAGGCAAGCTCGACAAGATTGTTGCCCACTGCGAACGTCGTACGCTTGAGCTTGAATACCAGGAAGGCGTTGACTGGACGATGCCGCCGACCTTCGGTGACTGCACCCTCGATTTCCAGGGCAGCAACGGTACGCTGTTCACAGTCTATGAGTTTGCCCAGTAAGTTTTCCCCGGCTTTTGCCTGATAATCCGCGCAATTCAATGGTCGCCCGCTGTGTTAGCAGCGGGCGACCATCCTGCCTTTCCCGCTAGAGAAAAACCATGACGACGATGACAAGAAGGAGGCGGTTGCCCGCATTCCTGCTGGCAAGTCCCCATGTGCGACTGGCCGTCAATGGCTTTAATGGCAGTCACCAATGACAGCAGTGGAATTGACACCCAGACAACAGGCCGACGCTGACCTGCTTAGCCAATCAGGTATGGGCGGGCTTTTCTTCACGATAGGCGCTATGGCGCTGAGTGCCGTGGAGCCGTTGATCTGGCAGAATCCATGGGTGGCAGCGATGTTCCTGACGCTGCTCGCGATAATGATGTCAATTCGGCTGTACTTCTACTTCACGCTGCCGGCCATGACTGGCTTCGTGCTGCCTAAGCTTTATTACCTCTGTCTGCTTGGCAATGCCGGAGTTTGGGGCGTCTACGCTACCTGGATAGTCAGCCTGCCGCCGGAACCGAATGCCAGCAGTGCCATCACTCTCACGTTGTCGGCCGGTGCTGCCTGTGGCGGCTCGGTAGCGATGGCAATGAATTTGCGTCTGGCACGCTCGCTCATGCTGCTCTACATCGCGCCGCTTGTGCTGTACCTGCTGCTGCACCCCACCAAACCCCAGTTGTTCACACTAGGCTTCCTGCTGATCATTTTTCTTGCCTACCTGTATTCGCTGTCGAGCAAGCAGAACCAGTCGTACTGGGCGATGATCGGCAATACTGAAAAGCTGCGTAAACAGACGCAGGAGCTCGCAGAGGCCCGCAACGAAGCCGTTAAAGCCAATAATGCCCGCACCGAATTCCTGACACATATCAGCCAGGAAATCCGGACTCCGCTGAATGGCATCCTCGGTGTTGCCGAGGCGCTTGGCAAAACGCCGCTTGATCCTTACCAGCAGGATCAGGTCAACGTGGTCCTGCAGTCGGCCACGCTGGTGCAGGGCCTTATCAACGATGTGATGGATTTCTCGCAGGTGAACGCCGGCAACACTGTGCTGGGCTCGGTGGATGTCGATCTGCGCGAGCTGGCACATTCGACGTTGAAAGTGCTGGAGCCGTTGGTGCGACCAAGCGGCAATCGCATCGATTTCATCGACGGACTGGACGGCAACAATGGCGTCCGGGTGGATCGCTTGCGACTGCAGCAATTACTCACGAACCTGTTATCGAATGCCAACAAGTTCACGCAGAACGGCCATATCGAATTACGCATGCTCTACCTGCCCGGGCCGCACCCGGACCAGGACCTGCTGCGTTGCGAAGTGCATGATGACGGTGTTGGCATGACGCCCATGCAGCAGAAGCAACTGTTCGATGAGTACTACCACGTCAGCAAGAGCGATCCGAATTCGCGTGGCGCCGGGCTGGGGCTTGCGATCTGCAGCCGGTTGATCAAGCTGCTCGGCGGCCGGCTCGGGGTCAAAAGCGACAGGATGCACGGTTCGTGTTTCTGGTTCGAGATCCCGTTCGTGCGTGGCACGGCCATGGAGTCCCCGGTATTCATGCATGACCAGATCAGCGAGCCCCGGCCGTTTTCAATTCTTGTCGTCGAAGATAATCGGATGAACCAGAAGGTCATCACCGCCTTTCTCAACAAGCTGCAGTTTGACTACATGGTGGCAGACAGCGGTCAACAGGCGGTTGATCTCTACGAGAAAAACCACCAAACCCACATACTGCTCGATATCGGATTGCCGGATTTCAGCGGCATAGAGGTGGCGCAGCGTATCCGTAGAAGCGAGCAGGACCGCAACTGGCCCAATGCCATTATCGTAGCGGTAACGGCTGATGACGGCAGCCAGGCCAGGCAGCAATACTTTGATGTCGGTATGAACGATCATCTGCCCAAGCCGGTAACGCTGCGTTCATTGCAGAACATATTCGATAAGTGGGGCCGTCATTGATCCGGGAGACTGCTGACTAGTCTTCAGTCTCTCCACTCACGTCAGGCGGTGTGTCTGCCGCAATGGCGTGTCGTTCTGTCGCCCACTCACCGAAGTCGATCAGTTGGCATTTGCGGCTGCAAAATGGCCGATAGTGCTCACGCTCTGTCCACGCCACACGCTTGCGGCAGGTAGGGCAATCTACATGGCGGATATTGCTGCTGTCAGAGGGCATTGATTGCGTGCTGTCGTTCATCGGCGAGTTTCTGGTAGCGGATGGAAAGTTCCTGCACCTGTTGGCGCAGACTGGCAGGATCGCCGTCATTGTGGATGATGTCATCGGCACGTGACAGCCTTTCACTGCGCGGCAGTTGTGTCTGCATGATGCGACGAACATTATCCTTGCTGGTGTTGTCGCGCGTGCTTGTTCGTGCCAGTTGTGTCGCTTCGTCTGCATCGATCACCAGCACGCGATCGACAAAATCATAGTGGTTTTTTTCCAGCAGCAGTGGTGCGGCGACGATGAGCCAAGCGCTGTGCGAACGCTGTATACGCTCAAGTATGGCGCTGCGTATCAGCGGATGCAGCAATGCTTCAACCTGCCTGCGCGCTGCAGAATCGCTGAAAATCAGTGATCGTAGCCAGCCGCGATCAAGGTTGCCGTCATTGGCAACAACAGCAGCACCGAAATGTTCACGCAATTGCTGCAGAGCAGGGGTGCCCGGAGCCACAACCAGGCGGCTGATCTGGTCGGCATCGATAATCTCGGCACCGAGTCCGGCGAACAGGGAACATGCAGTGCTCTTGCCGCTGCCGATACCGCCCGTCAGTCCAACGATGTATGGTCGCAGCAATGACACCAGCTACCGCCACAGCGCAAACAGCTGGCCGGAGACCGCATCACCCCACAGCAGTGCAATGAAACCTGCGGCAGCAAGGTAGGGGCCAAACGGCATAGGGACTTCCTTGTCGCGACCTTTGAGTACTACGAGTGAAAGACCGACGACAGCACCTGCCACCGACGACAGCAGTATTATCTCGGGCACTGCCTGCCAGCCCAGCCACGCGCCCAGTGCGCCCAGCAGTTTGAAATCGCCATAGCCCATCCCTTCTTTGCCAGTAAGCAGCTTGAAAGCGTGGTACACGCCCCACAGCACCAGGTAACCACCGGCGGCACCGAGCACTGCATCGCGTAATGGCACAAGACCATCATGGGCATTGACCAGCAGGCCGAGCCAAAGCAAGGGAATCGTCAGGTCATCGGGCAGTAACTGGTGGTCGATATCTATCATCGTCAACGTGATGAGGATCCACATGAATACGAGCAGTGCGAGTGTCACCCACCCAAAGCCGTAGTGGTAAACGATGACGGCGCTCAAGAGACCGGTTACCGCTTCCATGATTGGATAGCGAGGTGAAATCGGCACCCGGCAGTGTTTGCACTTGCCACGCTGCCACAGGAAGCTGAGCACAGGAATATTTTCGCTGGCACCGATGCGATGCTTGCAGTGCGGGCAGTGAGACGGCGGCATGGCGAGATTGAAAACCGCCAAACTGTCTTTGCCCGGTTCCGGCGCCGGCATGTCGAGAAACTCATGACACTGCGCGCGCCAATCGCGTTCCATCATCAGTGGCAACCTGTAAATCACCACATTGAGAAAGCTGCCGACTATCATTCCGATAATGACTGCATAAACCAGCAGTAGCGTTGCATGGCCGGAGAAATATTCGGCAAAAGTCATGGTATTTTTGTCCTGCCTTACACCACGGCGCCAATCTGGAAGATGGGCATGTACATCGCGATCATCAGACCGCCGACCAAGACGCCGAGGATCGCCATGATCATCGGTTCCATCATTGCGGTAAGGCCATCAACGGCGTTATCGACTTCGGCTTCGTAGAAGGTAGCGCATTTGTCGAGCATTGCATCCAATGCGCCGGATTCCTCGCCGATCGACACCATCTGCAGAATCATGATCGGGAAGAGCTGTGCTGCCCGCAATGAATAAGTCAGCTGCTGGCCGGTGGTGACATCGTCACGTACTTTCATCAGCGCATTGCGATACACGACGTTACCGCTGGCGCCTGCGCACGATGTCAGCGCATCAGGCAGCGGTACACCGGCAGCAAAGGTGGTGGCCAGGGTGCGGGTGAAACGGGCCAGCGCAGATTTTTCCAGGATTTCGCCGATAACTGGCAGCTTCAGTGTGAGCCGCTCAATTGATTCACGGAATGCTTTTGAGCGGAAACTGGCTTCCTTGAAGGCGTAGCCGCCAGCGATGATCAGGCCGACTGCGTAATACCACCAGGCAATGGCGAAGTCGGAAATCTTCATCACAAACTGCGTGAAAACCGGCAATTCGGCGCCGAAACTCGAGAAGGTTGCGGCAAACTGCGGTACCACCTTCACAAGCAGGATGCCGGTAACAATCAAGGCGATAGTGACGACCGTGATCGGGTAGTTCATAGCCTTCTTGATCTTGGCCTTCAGCGCTTCGGATTTTTCCTTGTAGGTGGCAAGACGGTCGAGCATGGTCTCCAGTGAGCCTGATTGCTCTCCAGCGTCGACCAGGTTGCAGAACAGTTCGTCAAACTGGCGTGGATGCTTGCGGATCGATTCGGCGAAATTCGTGCCGGCCGAAACGTCATCGCGAATCTGCATAACGATTTCACGCATGCTGGGATTATCGAGGCCTTCGCCGACAATCTCAAACGACTGTACCAGTGGAATGCCGGCTTTCATCATCGTGGCCAACTGGCGGGTAAAGATAGCGATGTCCATTGGCTTGATGGGTTTCTTGCCACCGGCGAACAGTGAAGCCGATTTTTTGCTTACACGGTCGGCACGGATGCCCTGCTTGCGCAGTTGCGCTTTGACAGCTGCCACGTTGGTGCCGGCAAGCTCGCCCTTCATTGCGTTGCCACGCGTGTCTTTACCGGACCACTGGAAGACGTCCAATTTTTTGCTTGCTGTGGCTGCCATGATTGTCAGTTCCGGGGAAGGGTATAGATCATGAGGTAATGCGGTTCGCTTCGGCGAGGCTGGTGAATCCTTGAGCGACCTTCATCAGTGCCGAAGTGCGGAGGTTGTTGTAGCCCTCTGCGCGGGCCATATCGGCAATGTCAATTGAGCTGCCATCGTCCATGATTACGCGGGCGATCTTATCGGTTATGGGGACGACTTCATAAACCCCTACGCGACCCTTGTAGCCATCGTTGCAGCGCTCGCAGCCAACAGCGCCGAACAGTTGCATGTTCTGCAATTGCTCTTCGGTGAATCCTTCCTGCAGCAGTATTCGTGGCGGCAATCGCAGCGGCTTCTTGCAGTGGCTGCACAGGCGCCGGGCAAGGCGCTGTGCAATGATGAGGGTGATCGATGTCGCAAGGTTATACGATGGAATGCCCATGTTGCGCATGCGCGTCAGGGTTTCTGGTGCGCTGTTCGTGTGTAATGTCGACAGTACCAGGTGGCCTGTCTGCGAGGCCTTGATGGCGATCTCAGCGGTTTCGAGGTCACGAATCTCTCCGACCATCACTACGTCCGGGTCCTGACGCAGGAAGGAGCGCAGCGCCGTGGCAAATGTCAGGCCGACTTTGACGTTCACCGCCACTTGGTTGACCCCCTCCAAGTTGATTTCGACCGGATCTTCGGCAGTGGAGATGTTGCGCTCATGTGTGTTGAGGATATTGAGTCCGGTGTACAAGGACACCGTCTTGCCGGAGCCGGTGGGACCGGTGACCAGAATCAGGCCCTGATGCTGGTGCAGGGCATTCAGATACAACTGCTTCTGTGCCGGTTCGTAGCCGAGCGCATCAATGCCGAGTTGGGCGCTGCTGGCATCGAGTATACGCAGTACGATCTTTTCTCCCCACAGTGTCGGCAGCGTGTTGACACGAAAATCCACACTCTTGGTGCGCGACAGCTTCAGCTTGATGCGGCCGTCCTGAGGTATGCGTTTTTCGGCGATGTCCATGTTCGACATGATTTTGATGCGCGAGCAGATGCGGTTGGCAATATTGAGCGGTGGTCGGGTAATTTCCTTGAGGATGCCGTCGATACGGAAACGTACGCGGTAGATCTTCTCATAGGGCTCGATGTGGATATCGGAGCCGCCCATTTTCATCAGATCGACCAGGATCTTGTTGACGAAGCGGACAATCGGCGCCTCATCTTCGTTTTTGCTGTCGTCGTCATCGATACTGAGTGCGGTTTCATCGGCCAGCTCGACGTCGAAATCTTCCAGTCCGATGCTCTGCAGGTCGTCGAATTTGCCGACCTCTTGCTGCGAGCTGTTCACCAGCGATTCAATCAACTGGTTCAGTTTGTCGTCTTCGACGACTACCAGGTCAATAGAACAGCCCGTATTGAACTTGATCTCGTCAATACCGCTCTGATTGGAGGGGTCCGACACGGCGAGGAATATCTTGTGACCCTTTTTCAGAATCGGCAGCATGTTGTGTTTGAGCAGCAACTTGCCATCGACCAGTGCCAGCGGGAACAGCATCGGATCCATGGCAGCGAGGTCGAGCAGCGGCAAGCCGAATTCCTGGCTGGCGGTGCGCGCTACGATGCGGCTTTCGATCAGGCGGTGCTTGACGAGGTGGCGGACCAGCGGTGTGCCGTTCTTGTCGGCAGTGCTGAAGGCAGCGAGTGCCACGTCACGCTCTAGCAGGTTCTCCGATACCAATAGCCTCGCCAGACCGGTGATGGTCGATTCGGATCGCGTCTGTTGGGTGAACGGTTGCATGCTTGAGCGGGGCTGCGCCGAGGCGCTTTGATACCGGGCAAACCGGCTTTCGCCGACCTGTCGACGTTTCCAGTAGTGTAATAGAACTTTGTGATTTTTCTAGAAAATCCCTTGATGGTGACTTCAGACTATGCGCATAGTCACATTTCACTGCCACACCCTGTTTACCGAGTGGCGGCAAGGAGATCGACGTGACACCAGGTGATGCACTATCCATTGTGATGCCGGCCAAGAACGAGGCCATCAACCTGCAGAAGTTGCTGCCATTGCTGCAAGCCACGGTGCCGGGAGCTGAGCTGATTGTCGTCAACGACGGTTCTACGGATGCTACGGTCGCGCTCTGCGAGTCGCTCGGCGTCACGGTTGTTACCCACCAGTACAGCAAGGGCAATGGTGCCAGCATCAAGAGCGGTGTCCGCCATGCCAGCCGCGACACCGTAGTGTTCATGGATGGTGATGGCCAGCACAAGCCGGCTGATGTCCTGCGCTTGTACGAGCTATTTGCCCAAGGCTACGACATGGTGGTTGGCGCCCGCAGTTCCGCCACCCAGGCAAGCATGGGGCGGCTGGTGGCAAACACCCTTTACAACCAGCTCTCGAGCTGGATGGCCAATCAGACGATTCGCGATCTGACGTCCGGATTCAGAATCGTCAACCGCCAGAAATTCCTAAAATTCCTGTATCTGCTGCCCAATGGTTTCTCGTACCCGACCACGATCACGATGTCGTTCTTCCGGGCCGGTTATTCGGTTGCCTATGTCGATATCGAAGCCGGCAAACGCGAGGGCAAAAGCCACATAAACCTGATGAAGGACGGGGTGCGGTTCTTTCTGATCATCTTCAAGATCGGCACGCTCTATTCCCCACTGAAGATATTCATGCCGATTGCCGGTTCTTTTTTCGGGCTTGGCATCGTTTACTATCTGTACACGTTTTACAACTTCCACACCTTCACCAACATGAGCGCGGTGCTGTTCATCACAGCTGTTATCGTGTTCCTGATCGGGCTGGTGTCGGAGCAGGTAACGACATTGATCTACAAGGATTCCGAGTGAATCCAACTATTTGCTGAAACCCAAAACAACGACAAGTCAGAGGAAGCCTCCCATGCGCACACGCACTGCAATGAAAACACTCGCCGCCGCACTGCTGCTGATTCCTGCGCTTTCTACCAGCGCTGCGGAAGAGAGCTGGATGACTATGTCCGGTAGTTTCGATGGTTGGCGCCAGCTTGGCGATGCCAACTGGCGTATCGAGAACGGTGAGTTTGTGGCTGATACCGGCAGGGGCTTCCTGGTGACGCAAGAGTCGTTCACTGACTTGCACATCAAGCTGGAGGTTTATGCAAACGACGGCAAGGCCAATAGCGGCGTTTATTTCCGCATCGATAATCCCGACGCCGTCACTGATTCCACCGCCTATGAAGCCAATATCATCGATGAGCGCCCTGACCAGACTGGTCGTACCGGTGGTATTCCGCACTACGGTCCACCCAGCGAGATCGTCAACGCCGGTGGCAAATGGAATACCTACGACATTACGGTGCAGGGCGACCATATCGTCGTGATGATTAACAATATCAAGACGGTGGACATCCACGACACCAACCACAAGAGTGGACCGGTAGCGCTGCAATATGCGGCCGGGGTTATCAAGTTCCGCAACATCCAGTTGATGAAGTTGTAAAGGTGTGTTCGCGCAGCACGACTCAGTTGTCGAGTGTGCTGCGTGCGCGGCCGACGCCGCATAGAACGATATCGGTTCTGACCCGCGCAGTTTTAGTCAAACAACATGGAAAGATCGATCGCCCGCACATGCTTGGTCAGGGCCCCAATCGAAATATAGTCCACTCCGGTTTCTGCTACTGCCGCCAAACTCTCATCATCAACGCCGCCTGAGGCTTCCAATCTTGCACGCCCGCGCGTTTGTTTTACTGCGGCGCGTACAAGATCGAGGCTGAAGTTGTCGAGCATCACGATATCGGCGGCGGCGGCCAGCGCTTCATCGAGTTCAGCCAGGGTTTGCACTTCTACCTCCACCGGTGCGCCCGCCTCCAGTCGGCGCGCCATCGCAACCGCTGCAGTAATGCTGCCGCAGGCCGCAATGTGGTTTTCCTTGATGAGGTAGGCGTCGTACAGTCCCATGCGATGGTTGTGGCAGCCGCCACATTGCACTGCGTACTTCTGCGCCAGTCGGAGTCCGGGCAGGGTTTTGCGGGTATCAAGCAACTTCACGCCGGTGTGGCGCACCAGATCGGCATAGCGGCGGGCTGTGGTTGCCACTCCCGACAGCGTTTGCAGAAAATTCAACGCGCTGCGTTCCGCAGTCAGCAGCGAACGGGCGCTGCCGTGTACCTTGATGACAACGTCGCCGGGCGCCACACGTGCTCCCTCGGCCACTTGCCACTCTACCGAAATGCCCGCATCTATTTGGCTGAACACTGCATCCACCCAGGGGCGACCACAGATCACGGCGCTTTCACGGCTGATTACGCGCGCACTGGCGCTGCTGTCAGCGGGTACCAGGCTGGCTGTCAGATCGCCATTGCCGATGTCTTCGCGCAAGGCGGACGCAACGGTGGTGGCAAGGTCGCGGAAATAGTCAGGGGAGTGCATGGCAGTAAAGGCAAGCCACCAAAGGCGGGCTGAGTGTCGATTCAGCTGCCATTGTAATTCGATTACGCTATCGCCGGCCAAACCGCCCGTGCTGAAGTGCACAATAGTGCAAATCCCGAAACCGGAGCTTTACCGATCCATGCCTGCTTTTCGTATCGTCGACCACTGGCTTCACGGCGCTCAGCGCGTTCATTCGCCCAACCACAGCGAACGGCTGGCCGGCGACGATATCAGCCTGTTGGTAATCCATAACATCAGCCTGCCACCGGGGCAGTTTGGTGGGCCTTGGATCAGTGACCTGTTCTGCAACCACCTGAATCCCGACTTTCACCCTTATTTCGCTGGTATTTGCGCGCTGCGGGTGTCCTCCCACCTCCTGATCCGCCGTGACGGCGAGGTGCTGCAATATGTGCCGTTCGATCGCAAAGCCTGGCATGCCGGCAAGTCAGAGTTCGGGGGCAGGTCGGAATGCAATGAATTTTCGATTGGCATCGAATTGGAGGGTACCGACGACATACCCTTTAGCGACTTCCAATACGAGCGGCTCCAGCTGGTGACCCGGCTGCTGCAGGCGGCCTATCCCGCCATTACCCTTGATCGCATTACCGGTCATTCTGACATCGCCCCCGGTCGCAAAACTGACCCCGGTCCGTGTTTTGACTGGACCCGCTACCGGCAGGGGTTGGAATAGCTTCTGCTCAGGTGCTTCCCTATTTTTTGCGAACTCTTTTGCGCAGCACTACAAACCGCGTTCGCTTGTTTTTTCGGTCGCTTTTCAGTGTTGCGGAAGGAAAGGGTAGGGCGGCATGTAGTTAAACTACATGTAGGGCTTGGCGGTTTGTAAAAAACGCCGACACGCGAGTAGAATCCGGCCCCACTGTAATTTCACTACAGCACCAAAAATCCTTGTAGAGCATACAGATATGGCCACAAACCTACGTGACAACGACCCACAAGAAACCCAGGAATGGCTGGACTCGATCTCCGCCGTAATCCGCAAGCAGGGCATGGACAGAGCCCAGTTCCTGCTGAAAAGCCTGATCAATAAAGCCACCGAGTCCGGCCAGCAGCTGCCGATCGGCTCACTGACCACCCCGTATCGCAACACCATCCCGCTTTCCGAAGAGCCGAAAATGCCCGGCGATCTTTTCACCGAGCGCGCCGTGCGTGCCGTGATCCGCTGGAACGCGCTGGCCATGGTGATGCGAGCCAACAAGCTGGGCTACGATCTTGGTGGCCACATCTCCACCTTTTCGTCGTCCGCCACCTTGTACGATGTCGGTTTCAATCATTTCTTCCGCGGTGCCCACGACGATTTCCTCGGTGACCTAGTGCTGTTCCAGGGCCATGCCTCGCCCGGTATTTATTCGCGCTCGTTCGTTGAAGGTCGCCTGACCGAAGAGCAGCTCGACAATTTCCGCCAGGAAGTAGACGGCAACGGTCTGTCGTCGTACCCGCATCCAAAACTGATGCCCGATTACTGGCAGTTTCCGACCGTCTCGATGGGCCTCGGCCCCTTGCAGGCGATCTATACCGCCCATGTATTGAAGTATCTCGACAACCGCGATCAGGTGAAACTCGGTGATCGTCAGGTATGGGCCTTCCTTGGTGATGGCGAGTGCGACGAGCCGGAAAGCCTTGGTGCTATCAGCCTCGCTGCCCGCGAACATCTGGGTAACCTCAATTTTGTTATCAACTGCAACCTGCAGCGTCTTGACGGCCCGGTACGTGGCAACGGCAAGATCATCCAGGAACTCGAAGGCATCTTCCGTGGCGCCGGTTGGAATGTAATCAAGGTAGTCTGGGGTCGCGCGTGGGATGGTCTGTTGGCCAAAGACAAGGACGGCCTGTTGCAACAGCGTATGGATGAAGTCGTCGACGGTGAATTCCAGACGATGACCAGCCGTGGCGGCGCCTACTTCCGCGAACATTTCTTCGGCAAGAACCCAGACCTGCTGAAGATGGTTGAGCATCTGAGCGATGACGACCTCATCGAACTCAATCGCGGTGGCCACGATCCTTACAAGGTTTATGCCGCCTACAAACAGGCAGTGGAAACCACTGATCGTCCAACGGTAATCCTTGCCAAGACCATCAAGGGCTACGCCCTGCAGTCTGCCGAAGGCGCCAACACCACCCACTCCGCCAAGAAACTGGCGATGGATGAATTGAAAGCCTTCCGCGATCGCTTCGGCATCCCGATTCCTGACGACAAACTGGAAGAGGTTCCGTACTACAAGCCGGAAGAAAACAGCCCGATCATGCAATACATGCGTAAGCAGCGCGAAAAGCTTGGCGGTGTGTTGCCAGCGCGCCGTGCGCATTCGCAGAAGCTTGTGGTACCTGCGCTGGAGGCGTTTTCGGCCCAGCTCAAGGGCACCGGTGAGCGGGAAATTTCTACTACGATGGCCTTCGTGCGTTTGCTGTCGAACCTCGTCAAAGACAAGGAGATTGGCCAGCGCATCGTGCCTATCGTGCCGGACGAAGCGCGTACCTTCGGTATGGAAGGCATGTTCCGCCAGATCGGCATCTACGCCGCCAACGGCCAGCTCTACGATCCGAACGACTCCAACCAGGTGATGTATTACCGTGAAGACAAGCAGGGCCAGTTGCTGGAAGAAGGCATCAACGAAGCCGGTGCCATGAGCTCATGGCTTGCGGCGGCTACTTCCTACAGCGTCAACAACTATCCGCTGATTCCTTTCTACATTTATTACTCGATGTTTGGCTTCCAGCGCGTGGGCGATCTGTGTTGGGCTGCTGGCGATTTGCAGGCACGTGGCTTCCTGATTGGTGCCACTGCCGGTCGTACGACGCTGAACGGTGAAGGTCTGCAGCATGAAGACGGCCACAGCCATCTGATGGCGGCTACCATTCCGAACTGTGTCAGCTACGATCCTACTTATTCGTACGAACTCGCTGTGGTCATCCAGGATGGTATCCGTCGCATGTACGACAACGACGAGAACGTCTGGTATTACATCACTTCGATGAACGAGAACTACACGCATCCCGACATGCCGGAAGGTTCGCATGAAGGCATCATCAAGGGCATGTACCTGCTCGAAGACGGCAACAGCAAGGAATACAAAGTAGCCAAGAGTGAGTTGAGCGTTCGTCTGCTCGGTAGCGGCACCATCCTGCGTGAAGTGCGTGAGGCGGCAGCAATGTTGCGCAAGGACTACAAGATCAACGTTGACGTCTTCAGCGCCACCAGTATCAACGAGCTGGCACGCGACGGCCTCGACTGCGATCGCTGGAACATGCTGCATCCAGAAGCCAAGAAACCGAAAGTGCCGTATGTCACCTCGCTACTCAACAGTAGCAAGGCCCCGGTCATCGCCGCCACGGACTACATGAAATTGTATGCCGACCAGATCCGCGCTTTCGTACCGGCGCCGTACAAGGTACTGGGCACCGACGGCTTCGGCCGCAGCGACAGTCGTGAGAAACTGCGCCACTTCTTCGAGGTGAACCGCAAGTTCATCGTAGTGGCTGCGCTGAACGAACTGGCGAAAGCCGGCTCGATCAAGCCGGCGGTAGTAAGCGAGGCAATCAAGAAACTGGGTCTCGATCCCGAGAAAACCAATCCGCTGTTCGCTTGAGGATAATCACAAGTTGTCCGCAGGCGAGCATGGTGTAATCAACAAAAACGATTAAGGCAGGAGAACGATAGTGGCTGCAGAGAAACTCAATGTCCCCGACCTAGGGTCTGATGACAGCGTCGAAGTGATCGAAGTACTGGTCAAAGCGGGCGACACACTGAAACTGAATGATTCGGTTGTTGTGCTTGAAAGCGACAAGGCTGCGATGGAAATCCCTACCACGCTCGCCGGTGTCGTCAAGGAAGTACTGGTCAAGGTTGGCGCGCAGGTGAAGACCGGGTCGCCGCTTCTTGTCGTTGAGAGTGCTTCCTCCTCCGCGGCTAGCGCCGCTACGGCGGACAAGCCGAAAGCGGCTGAAGCGGCTTCGGCCAAGGCGGCTGCCCCCGCTGCCAAAGTTGAAGCCCCGGCCGCGTCCGCAGACGCTTCCACCTCCGCACCAGTAGCCGGTGGTGTTGAAACCATCAGCATCCCCGACCTTGGTGGCGCTGCTGATGTTGAAGTCATCGACATCCTCGTCAAAGTCGGCGACACGGTGAAGAAAGAGCAAGGCCTTATCACGCTGGAAACCGACAAGGCTGCGATGGAAGTGCCATCGCCAAAGGCCGGCAAAGTGACCGCGATCAAGATCAAGCTTGGTGACAAGGTCGCCCAGGGAGCAGTAATTCTTGATCTCGAAGTAGCGGGTGGTGCTGCGGCAGCTCCTGCTGCAGCCAAGATGCCGGCGGCTTCCATCCCGTCGGCTGTCGCCCATGCCGTAGACAAGACGACAGACAAGCCAGCAGTAGCGGCCCCTGCACTTGCCGCCGCTCCGGTTGCCCCTGCCGTCGTTGCCGCACCAAGCGGAGACGTTTACGCCGGTCCTGCCGTGCGTCAG
>Ga0255096_1000242_pt1 | contig 30423 bp, 41 predicted proteins | sample Colum_Atlam_RepA_2_FD_188563 | JGI IMG/M metagenome (GOLD analysis project Ga0255096, IMG submission 188563) | Freshwater microbial communities from Columbia River, Oregon, United States - Colum_Atlam_RepA_8d | ecosystem: Environmental > Aquatic > Freshwater > River | place: USA: Oregon... | reverse complement strand
GCCTGAAGCTTCACACTAAATAGGGCGCTTGCACATGGCCACTGCAGGCGATGTGCAATTCGTACTGGAGCCACCCAGTGGCAATGGCATACTTTCAGAGGCCGACAACCGACCAAATTCTGCCTGAAACTCAATAGTAACTGAGTAATGACCGATAATCCGTGGGGCTGGGGCTGGGCCGTCTCTATCCGTCGTCTGTGTGAACAAGCTTAGGCCGCCGTAGACCTGATCTCATAGACCGACCGGATACGCTCGCGGGCTTGCGCCTTCTCGGCCTGTTGTGCTGCCGCAGCCGGAATAAGCCGGTCGAATTGAAAATCCATATGCGCAAGTGCAGCTTCGCGGTCCAAACCCCCGGTTTGCAGGCCCGCGGCAAGCCAGATGCCATCGATCATCGAGCGGATCGCGAAGGCGATTTTGTCCTGATCCTCTGGCGGTGCCAGCGCCCGCAGCGGTGGCAACAGATTGCTCAGCATCCGGCGGTGGATGACCGTCTGAAGCCGCTGATACTGCCGGTTGTAGGGCACCTCGGCACAAAGGGCGAGCCAAGCGTGGCACAGGGAAGGCCGAAAGACCTTGTCCGAGAAATTGCCCTCGACCACGGCATAAAGCCGCTCCCACGGGGTGCGGGCGTGCCGCAACAGGCCGACGACTTCCAGCCGCGTGACGGTGTTCGACTGCCGGACTGCCGCCTCCATCAGGGCTTCCTTGGTCTTGAAATAGTGAAGCACGACACTCTTTGACAGGTCGGCCTTTTCCGCAACCCGCAGTAGCGACGTTCCCTTCAGGCCATGTTCGGCCAAGGTTTCGAAGGCGGCACGCGACAGTTGTTCGCGGCGAATATGCTCAAGTGAGCGACGCGGCATGAAGGATCTCCCCGATTGTCGAAAACACTTGCCATGATCACATTGGTCTGTCTACTGTCTATGTAATCCATTTATAGACCAATAGGTCTATTTATAAACCAAGGAGGGTAAGCTGCTGCGTGCTGCTGGGTTTACGATGCTTGCGATTGCACTTCCTCTTGCCGGACCGTCTTGGGGGCAAGAGAATGAAGCCTGCACTTCTATCCATTTCGCCGAAACTGGCTGGACCGATCTGGCGCTGACGACAGAGACCGCGCGTCTTGTGCTGACAGCCCTTGGCTATGAGACGCAAAGCGACATGCTTGGCATGGGCGTCATCTATGAGTCCCTTGGGTCTGGCGATATTGACGCGTTCCTTGGCAACTGGCCCTTGGCACAAGTCGAGTTCCAACCCTACTACGAGCGCAAAGCTGTGATCGTGCTGGGTAGCAATCTGGAAAACACCAAATTCACGCTCGCGGTTCCCAGCTATGTTGCGCAAGCCGGAGTCACATCTTTTGATGATCTGGCTGCCCATGCCGAAAAGTTTGGCTCGAAGATCTATGGGATAGAACCGGGGTCTAACAGCTATATCCTCGACATGGTTGCAGGCGGGCGCCACGGAATGGCTGGTTGGGACGTCATCGAAAGCAGCGAGCAAGGCATGCTTGCGCAAGTCGAAAGTGCCGTTAACCAAAAAGACTGGATTGTCTTTCTGGGTTGGGCGCCGCACCCGATGAACAGCCATTTCGACATGACCTATCTGTCGGGCGGCGACGATGTATTTGGTCCCAATTTCGGTGCCGATACCGTGCGGACCGTAGCGCGGCCGAAGTTCGACAGCGATTGTCCGAATGCCGCCAAGCTGTTGGCGCAGATCAAATTCACGATGGAGTTTGAAAACGCCGGCATGGCCCGAATCTTGGATGACGAGCTGCCTGCAAGTGACGCCGCGCTGGAGATGATGCGCAAGAACCCGGATCTGGTCTACGGTTGGCTTGATGGGGTCACGACTCGCGATGGCCAGCCCGCGCGTGCCGCCGTCGAGCCGCTCTTGAAGTGATGCCGCTACGTTGCCACAGTAACGCCATCCGGGTGCCGACCATCGGCGCTCGGCCGTCCAGAATTTGGTTCCGAACATGACACATCATTCCCCTGCAACCCAAGACGGCTTGGCTCTTGCCGCACAGATTGCTTGTAAAGACCTTTCAGTCCGCGAGGCGGTCGATGCTGCCATCGATATGATCCAGCGCCTGAACCCCAAGCTGAACGCGGTCGTTGCCGAACGCTTCGAAGCGGCGAGACTGGATGCCGACCAGATGGAGCGGGAGCGGCCCGAGCAGCCCGGCCCGTTATGGGGCGTGCCATTCCTTCTGAAGGACGTGAACCTTTACTCTTCGGTCCTTCCTACTCGTTTTGCGTCGCGGTTCTTTGCGAAGGCGCATCCGAAAGGCGACAGCACTTTGGTGCGCCGCTGGCGGGAGGGGGGGCTGGTCATTCTGGGTACCAGCAACACGCCTGAATTCGCAGGCGATTTCATAACTGAACCGCTGGCATATGGGCCTTGCCGGAATCCTTGGAATACCGATGTTACGGTGGGCGGCTCCAGTGGCGGTGCTGCGGCTGCGGTGGCGGCGGGGATGGTGCCATTGGCCCACGGCACTGACCTTGGCGGGTCGATCCGCATTCCCGCTGCCTGCTGCGGGGTCTTCGGATTCAAACCATCTGTCGGACTCAATCCGCTTGGCCCTTGGTGGGAAGAGATTGCGGGCGGCCTTGATTCCGATCATGTCTTAACCCGAAGCGTACGGGATAGCGCCGCCGCCCTTGATATGACAGCCGGTCCGGACCTTGGCACCCGAGTTGGCTGGCAGCCGCCCCAGGGTGGCTATCTTGCCGCACTTGAGCTGCCCCTTGCCCCCCTGCGGATCGGCATCACAGTCCGCGACGCGCACGGTCGCAAGGCCGGCCCCGCACAGGTTGAAAGCGTGGAGCGGGTCGCCGCCTTACTTGAACAGTTGGGTCATCACGTCGAGCCATACGCTTATCCGCAAGCCGCACAAAGTGGGGCGTGGTTCGAGTCTCTTTGGATAGTGGATATCCTGCATCTTGTGAATGAACGCGCTGCCGAGTTGGGGCGTGAGCCCGAAATCGACGAGTTGGAGCCGATCACTTGGGCGTTCCTGGAAAGGGCCCGCACCCTGTCCGCGCTGGATCACCTTCAGGCGCGTCAGTTGATGGTGGCTGCCGCTCAGGCGCTTGGGCAGAGCATGGCCAACCTCGATCTGATCCTGTCGCCCGCGCTTTCCCAAGATCCGCCGCCGATCGGAACCCTGACCTTCGAAGCAAATGGCCGCGATCTGGATCGCTGGGCCGAATGCGGCTACGCCTTTGCCCCATTTGCCACACCGGCGAATCTTGCCGGACAGCCATCGGCTGTGCTGCCTGTGGCGCTGACCGCCGGCGGTCTACCTGTCGCGGTGCAGATTACGGGACAACCAGGCCGGGATGCTCTTGTCTTGCGTACGGCCCACGCAATCGAGAGAATTGTGGACTGGAATGCGCTTTGATCAGAGTTGTAGACGGTGGGCCTGGGATGTTGCGCCATTTCGTTTGCGTGCGCGCAGCAAGGATTTGGAATGAAACGCCTTACGATGGGGCGATGTTTTCGCAACAATGGCGACCCGTTTGCTCAGCTATCAAAATTGTCGTGGCGCGATAGGCAGCGATTGCACGCAACTGCCGCTGCCGTACTGTCTCTGAATCAGTCAGTTTCCCGCTCTGATTGCCCTCGGATGAATGCCTACCCTCTCAGATATTCTCACTGTTGTGCATGTCAAAAGCCGTCACGCTGGACCAGTTGCCGCCGTGACGCGTGGTAGATGCTTTGACCATGCCTTTGATCAAGTCACGCGCCATACGGTCCAGCGGGTGTGAAATAACCAGTGTCAGCGTGCCGTCCAGCAGGGCGGCGCGGGTGACATTGGTTAGTTCATCGCCTACAACCACCATTTTCCCGGCACCGCGATGCGATCGCAGTGCCGCAATCGCACCACTGATGCCGCCACCTGTGATGTAAAGGCCTGCAAGATCGGGATGATCGGTCAGCAGCTTTTCGGTGACTTCCTGCGCCACCGCCGAGGATTCATAGGTCGAAAGTGGTTCGAGCAGGGTGAAGTCTGGCTCGTTTTCGCGGAAATAAGACCGGAAGCCGATCTCTTTCATCTCTTGATTGCGGTAGCGGTGACTGCCTGTAATGATGCCGATCTTGCCGGGGTTTTTGCAGTGGTTGGCAATGGTCCAGGCCGAGGTGCGGCCGACTTTCCAGTTATCCAGCCCGATGTAGTGCATCTGCCCTGCAGCCGACAGTTGGGTGATAAAGGCAAACACATGAATGCCTTTGGCGGCGATCTCTTCGACGGCATGGATGATTTGCGGATGGACGGCTGACGTGATGGCGATTGCGTGACCGTGTTCTGCCAAAGCGCGCGCTGCGTCGGCGGTGGTCTGGGGCGACAGGTCATCAAGAAATTCGATTCGCATCTCAATTTCCGCCTCAGTCACCTCGGCAGCGGCGGCGCGTAAGGCTGCGGCAACATTCTGATAAAATGGGCGGTGCGGCTGCAAAAGCAATGCGCCGAACCGAAACTTTGGGCGGCTGGCCGCGACACGGCTTTGAATCGCGACAAGCCCGTAAAATCCAATTCTTTCAGCAGCTTCCATGACAGCTGTCCGCTTGCCGGCGCTGACACTTCCTTCGCCAGAGATCACCCGGTTTACCGTTGAAACCGACACGCCTGCCGCTTTGGCAAGATCTGGAATGGTGGGGCGATCCATGGTGTATCCTTGATATTTTTCGTTTCATTGATGGCGAAATCTGAAATGAAAGAAACGATCTTCCAGTTCGAACATCATCTGCACTTGATTTGATTCACGTCAAGGCGGCATTCATTTGTTCATCGCGGTGCTGCGGTCTTTGGACGCAGATGCGGCAGACGGGGAAGCATTACAGCAGCAAGACGCCGCGTCGCGGCGCACGACCGGCATGTCCGGGCGCGGCTTTCTGTTGTCTTGGCACTGGACGGAGCGGGAGTTGAAGATGGACGATCTGAAATACGGCACGCGCAACAAGCGGGGCGATTGGGCTCCGAAAGAGCCGCTGGAGGTTGCGCCGTTCTGGCAATGGCCGCTGAAGCCCGGCAAGATCTTGGGCTGGATCCCGAACTACATTTGGCCGTGGAACACGCTGCACATGGCAATCACGCTGGCCTATTGGCACTTCGTTATTCCTGATGCCGAAGTACTGAAAACTCTGTCATGGGGCTGGGCGCTGTGGCTGTATATGGTGAACGCAGCGGCGATCTTTGTCATCTACGGGTCGGTCGAACTGTTTTATTACGCCAAGCGCAAGCAGGGTAACCGTTTCAAATACAACGCTAAATTTCCTTCGGAAAATCCGTCTGATGTGTTTTGGTTCAAGTCCCAGAACCTTGATAACTTCTTGCGGTCGTTCTTCATCTCGATCCCGCTTTGGACGCTGGTCGAGGTGGGGTTCTTGCACGCCTTTGCTGCCGGTTACGTGCCGTGGCTGACCTGGGCGGACAATCCTTACTACCTTGCGGCCCTGTGCTTTATCGCCCCGGCGATCCATGAGGTGCATTTCTTTGTCATCCACCGCCTGATCCACACGCCCTTGCTGTATAAATGGATACACTCGGTGCATCACAACTCGATCAACCCGTCGCCTTGGTCGTCGCTATCGATGCATCCTGTCGAAGGCTTTCTTTACCACGCCGTAGCGCTTTGGCATCTGGTGATCCCGTCGAACCCGATCGTGGCGCTGTTCCAACTGCATGTGGCGGGGTTTGGCGCGATCAACGGGCATATCGGCTTTGAAAAGCTGGAAGTCAGCGAAGACACCGCGATCAACAGCGAAGCCTACGCTCACTATCTGCATCACAAATATTTCGAGGTGAACTACGGCGGCGAGGGTTTGATCCCGTTGGATAAGTGGTTCGGCACTTGGCACGACGGCTCGAAACAAGGCGATGCGATGATGCAGGCGCGGTTCGAGAAGAAGAAAGCCAAACTTAACGCCAAGAATACGGCCTGACTGGCCAGAAATTTCGGCAGCACCTGCGAGGAGGTAGGCGCTGCCGGAAAGAACCGGCCCCCGGATTATCCGGCGGCCAGATCAACGCGAATGCCAGCCGAAACGGCGGCACATCAGGAAGGAAACCAAGATGACATTTTCCAAGGGCTTCATTTGTGCCGGCTGTGGCGGTGCAGATGTCCGCCCATGCTCTCAAAGGCCGACAAGGGCTCACGCCGAACTCATTCAAACGACGGGCGCATTGCGGCTGCGAGTGCGCAAAAGCAGCTTTTTGTCAGCTTGGACTTAACGCCGCAAGCCTCAGCAAGATATGTGCAAGCCCGCTCTGCCCCTGTGTGAAACGTCTTGCCCCTGCCTTTGCCCTTCTGCGAACGATACAACGACAGTGCTTCTGCCAGCGTTGGCCCTGTTGGCTCAACTTCATGCGCTTTAGCAACTGCGGTGCTTTGAGGGTGGGCTGCAAAGCTGGGCGAAACCTTCATCAGCTTAGAGCCAAATATTTCACCATGCGCCAATCGCAGCTGCGACCAGCGTTCATCAAGTTTTGCGGCAGCGACAAGGGCACGTGTTTTGGCAGTCTGTGGTGACTTGGTGCGAAGCCCCTGCACAATTCTTGGATAAGTGTAATGTTGCAGCAAGTCCGATGGCACACGACGTGAAAAGTAAAAGTAGCCGTCGCGAGTGAATGTGTAGGGGATGTTTTTGGTCTGCATTCTGGATCACACAAAGCTGTGCCTACGCTGAGGCAAGTTGCAGTTATGTGTGCATTAACAGATGCTTAGATAGGCGCTGGGCCTAAAGCTAAGTGGAGAAGTGGTGCCCAGAGCCGGAATCGAACCAGCGACACGCGGATTTTCAAGATTTGGCTTGTCGATAAGCCATTGATAGTAAACGCATATTAATCGCACGGAATGAGTGTGCTACAGAATGTGCTATGCAGTGCTGCTGCACGATATATAGGTTTTGCTATGTTGAACACAGTAACACAGAACACTGAGGTAACACAGTCTTTTCATGTGGTTAGAGCCAAAGCGCATATGCCGCCAGACCCACTGGCATCACCAAGAACCAGACCCATAAGTATATGCCCGCATGTAGGTTCAGGCGTCCAACCGATTTGTTCATCGTGTCCAGTTGCCCAACCATTTGGTCCGCTTTTGACAGCAGGTCACCGATCTGCTCAGCGCCCCCATCCTTCAACCTTGTATCAGCATTTGATCGCAAGTTGGACAGTTCCCCAAGCGCAGCTTCGAACTTGCTTTGCAGTGGACTACCACCCGCACCAAAGAGTGACACGCCACTGACCTTGGTTTCGCTGTTCCAACCCTTGAAGCTATGCAGATCACCCAGCCAGCTGAGAAGGTGGTTTAGCGTCAGAAACATGAGAAGGATGTCTGCTGCTATCCCAATCGCCTCCTCTCCCGGCTTAACATTCATGATCTGTAGGTCGTTCAGTCCAATGCCGAGATGAACGACGAAAATCTTGCTTGCAGCCAACGCGACAACACTGCGGCTTGCGACTTGAGTTTCGCGGGAGACAAGCTGCTGGCCCTGAAAATGCACGGCATCACCTTCAAACACTTGTTCTTTTGCCGATCATGGACAGATGCACTGCTGGCCGCAACCCTATCCAGTGCTGATCCGTTCATCGTTCTGGTTCTGATCGACGTCTAGAACGACGGCGTTAGGCCAGCTGCACGACCAACCAAGAGGTGTGCAGATGACCTTGCTCGACAAACTGAACTTCCAGACCGTTTCGCGCCAAGTGGAGCGTGATCCCGTAGCCGAACGCCGCGCCCGGTTCCGTGCTGGCATTGCCGAACAGCGGCTGGTGCTGGCGGCACTGGCGAAAGGTGAAGCCTATACGGACCCGAACCGCGTCGGGAGAACGGGCAAAGCTCGTGCAGTCCGTGCATGGTTTTTCCAGAAGGGCAACGGCTGGTTCATCCAAGCCCGCTATGGTGCCCGCGTCCTGCTGCTGGATGGCAAGAGCAACGCGATCAGCGTCAGCAAGGTAGCCGAAATCGAACCCGTGCTAAGTACGCTGGAGAGAGCGGCAGAGGCTGGGGAACTGGATGCTGTACTTGCTGCTGCCGCGCGGCGCGGGCAGGTGGAGAAAGCCCAATGACCGGGTCTGTCGTCCAACGCATCCGCGAACTGAACGATCATGCCCGGCAAACCCTAACCGGTTGCCGGGTGCTGATCACGCCGGGGGTGATGGCGCTGAACGCGACCAGCAGCATACTTGCCATGGTGCGCCAGTATTCCGCGTTTACTGCCGACAACGATCCATATGCCGAACATGACTTTGGCAGCTTCCAGTTTGCTGGCGAAACCATCTTCTGGAAATTCGACTATTACGACCTGGACCTTATCATGCATTCGCCAGACGCGACCGACCCCGAAGTGACTGCACGGGTGCTGACAGTGCTGTTGGGCCGCGAATACTGACCATCAGCCCAGCGTCAACGCTGGGCAAGCATCGCATATTTGGCGGCTTCCAGCACGGCAAGGAGGTCGGCTTGCTTGGTTGCCCAGTCACTTTCAGGGATGCTGATGTAGCTGATAAGGGGATCAGCCTTGAACAGTTGGGCCCCCTCAAAGCCGCGTTGCTGCCAGACATTGGGATAGACATAAGCGCCGATGCGAAAAGCCAGTTTCCTCGGTTGCCACTGGACGGTGACGAACACCTGCTGCAACAGCCGTCCTTTTGGGTTGCGCCATTTTGCAGCCAAACGCAGATCAGGTACGCTGCGGAAGTACACGGCAACATCTGGCTGATCTCGGAAATGGCTCTGGATCAACTCGACCGTGGCAAGTGCATTGGTCGGAGCATCGACCATCTTGTCGAAAAAATCCACCCGCCCTTGTTCGTCGTCCTTTGCCATGTTGCCCCCAGTTTGGCGTGTTTGCAGGGGAAAACACTCTGCCAACAGATGGAAAACGACAAGGGGGCGGATCGAGTATTCCAACTATGCGCGCGATGGCATGAGGATGGCCGGTGCGATTTGCGCTGGCCCGGCCATTCTTCGCCCTATGTTCGTGCCGCTGACCGGCGTTGATGCGGCAACATGCTGTGTTCCCACACCGTGTTGGCTTGCTGTGTTACCACAGCGAAACGTCATGCCTACCGATGGCCTCCCGGCAAACTTGCTGGTGGAACACTGTGTACGAAGGGACGCCGGGGGCGCATGTTCTTTACTGTGCCAACCGTATCAGCGTCCGGTGCTTTTGGCCGTTTCGGGGCTTTGGGTGGTTTGGGCTTGGGCAGTTTCCGTTTGCGTTCAGCCAGTTGGGCCTGATGCTGTGCAGCCAATTCTTCAACTGAGCGTTGCAGTTGGGCGATTTGCGCTGAAAATTCCGCTCGCGAAACCGGGTCCATCACCAGTGCCAGCATGTCCAACGTCTGCCTGATGTCGCTTGCCCAACTCATGCGTCACCTGTGGGTACGTCCGAACTGGTACCCTGAAACTGTAAGTACTTCCCCAGCGAATTCCGTCGCGATCTGGTCGGGGTGCTGCAACTAAATTCAGGCCCCATAGTCCATGCGCCCCTCAGTGGCCCAGCAACGCTGCACATGGGCTTCCAGCGCCAGTTGGCAACGCTGGTGTAACCGGGCAAAAGTCTCTGCCCAATCAGCCCTGTCTGCACCTGCCGCAGTCAATCGTTGGCCGTAATGCCCGAGCTTGCTTACCAAGATCGCCATAGCTTCGGCGCTGGGGTCTTGTTCCACGAAGCGCAGGGTGCGCATGTAGCCGATCCCGCGTCCCAGCCAACCCACGCAAAACTCGGGTTCGTTCTTCACGATTTCCATCTGGATCAGGGTGTCCCTGACCTCGTTCAATACCTTGATACTCATCACAAATGCCTTTCCATCGGGCAGCGCCAACTGGTGGACCTGCCCGATGTATTTATTCCCAAATGGACTACCAGCCCCAAACCAGATGCCGGACACCAGACGCTGCACCAAAGCCGCAAGCGACTGAATTCACTTGTATTTGCTTGAAGGCTTATCAACACATCTGCTTCGCATCTGTGTGCTGCCGGGTGCTTCGCCGCTCGCCATCCGGCTCACTTGAACCACCCCGGCATCGGATTTCGGATATCGGATATAAGGGCAATCGCTGACACCGAACCGGCCTAAACGAACCGATATTTTTATGACCCATTGCAACGAGCGGTCAGATCAACGCCGATAAAGGCGTCGATACCAACCGCTCAGTACATTTTGCACGTCGCCTGTCAGCCCGTATAACCAAACCCTGAATGGGGAAGAGTAGGTTTTGCGATCAACTCTTTTACTGGCGCATCACACGCACATGCAGGACCAATACGGGATGGCTCCCCTGCATGTTGACGGTTCCCGTTTCCGGGGTTGTCATCCGTCTCACTTTTGCCGAGCGTTCCCGGCCAACCATTACGACCTCGCAAACGGTGTACCGCCTCCAATCTTTCAGGATAAAAGGATTTCTCTCCAGTGGGGTCACGTTTCAGGCATCCCACCGACGAGGATGGGGTAGTGCGAAGAAGATGAACAACGAGCAGTTCATTTGCCTACCGTCTCACATCAGAACGGGTTCGCAGCGTTATCATCGTCGGCACGCCAGCCTTGATCTCGTTTTTACTTGGCCATCTGGCCCTCACATTTATTTATCAATTTGGCCGGAAAACTTGCATAAAACGGCTGAATTTCCGTCACCCGTTGACCCTTGTACCCGGTTCGCGCAGCAAGCCCTTCTTCTCCGCTTCTATAAACGCCTTGTCGCTGACGACCGGGAAGAACCCCCGCACCACCCATTTCCTGATGCAGTTTGCTTCGCGCAAGTATCGGGCAATCGTGGCTTCACGGACGTTTCGGGCATAGGCATCATCGCCTTTCGGCCCAATGTTCAGGCGCAGGCCGATTTCCGACAAGGTGATTTTTGGTTCCGCCGCCCTGAGCTTGAGCACTTCCAGCCTGTTGTGCAGCGAGGACAGCACGGGCTTGGCAAAAACCGGATATCTTGCGCCGCTGAGGCCAACTGCGGTCTTCTGCGCGTCCATTTCGGGTTTCAGAATGTCGCGCAGTTCGGCCAGTGCTTGGTCCACATCACAGCGAAACGGTACGCTGATGTAGACACAGCCATCTGATCTGGGCAGATCATAGGGGCTGCTGGCCCAACGAATGCTGCGTTCTGGGGGTTCGCTGAACAACTTGCGCCCCACGCGCCGCCACCAGCCTTCAAAGCTGTCATATGCGTCAGGATCGCCGAAATCTTGCATTACCTGATCGCCCGCCGCCGCGTTGTGCTTGGCTCGGCGCATGTAATCGGCATCCTGCCGCAGAAACTCCCACCAATAATAGTAGACGCTGCACTTGTGGCTGGGGGCGTCTTTGAACGGAGCTTTGACCGCAGTGTCAGCGCTCAGGTCTTCGCCAGCTTCACCAAACACGGGTGGGGCATAGCGATAGTAGAAGGTCGTCATCTTCTGCCTGCGCCGCAGCCAGCCTTCCTGATTGTACATCGCCACCCCCGTCAGCTTCGCCTGAGCAGGCTAGCAGGTTGCCTTCGCAGGTAAAGCGGCTGGACTGAGACCCTAACAGCGATGGTCGGGGCCAACGCAGCTAGGCCGTTGCGGCGTCTCAATACGTCATTCCTGCAAGCACCGTGGCGCAGTGCCACGGCTAACAATCGGGAAACCAAAATCATGCAAACCAACTTCAACACTACCGTCGACAACGATCAAGCTGCCGACAATACCGCCAACTCCGTCGGCTATCAGCGCGCGACCGCGACAGCGCCCGCCGGTTTTGCCGCCGCCGCGCAGCCTGCGACCGCCGAGGCGATGATCGACGCATTTGCTGCGCTCAAAGCTCGTCGCGAAAACTGGGAACAAAACCAGCTTCTTGCCAGCAACGAGGTCCTCTACGGCGTTCTGCAAGATTGCTACACGATGTACGGTCGCACCCAGACCAACGACGCCCTGCGCGAAAAGTTCATCAAGGCTTACGAAGCGAAGTACGGTCACTGCAAAGCCGGAACCAGCGTTGCAACCAAGATTATATGGGCGGTTTTTGGTAAGGAACGCGAACAGCGCGCACACGACTATTCGCGCGTTATTCGCAACGTTTACCAAAACCTCAAAGGTAAGTCCGGTACGACCTTCCGCGAATATGTCATCGCTGCTGGTGGTATCGAAGAAATTCGCCGCAATGGTGGAAACACCAATGCAGTGACCGCACAGCGCGAAGCGAAGCGCCAGACTGCGATTGCAGCCCTGAAAACCAACCCCGGTTTCGCGAATTCCCTGCAAATCCAACTGCCCGCAGATCAGCAGGAAAAGAACGCAGACCACAACTTCCGCGCTGCCCTCATTCGCGAAGATGCCGACAACACCTTCACCATCGTCATGATCAGCACCTCCGAAGTGCCTGTCAATTCGATGCTCGCCGAGTTTGCCAAGCGCGAGGAAGACAAGCCCACGCCTGCTGCGACTGGAACCGTCGAAGCAATCAATGAGCTTGCTCAACTCATCTCCCAGAACAGCAACGCTTAATCAAAAAGGAAAGCAAAATGACCAAATTTGAAACCAAATACGCCCCGAAGACGCTGAACGACATCGTTTATCCGTCCGAAGTCATCAAAAACAATATTGCAGACATCGGAAACGGTAGCTGCCACGACAACGTCCTGCTTTTTGGTCCACATGGAACCGCCAAGTCGACCACCGTCAAACTGATGTTCGAAGCTCGCTACGGTTCCACTTATCAGGTTGGAAACTATTACGATGGTGCTGATCTAACCAGCGCAGCCGCCGCGAAAGATGCAATTCAGCAGATGCAGAACTTCCTGAACTTCCAGAAGTTTACGCCCGCAGGTTGCGTGATCGTGATCGACGAAATTGACTTTATGCATATGTCCGCGCAGAAGAGCCTACGCAGCTTTATGCAGAAATTTCCCTTCGTCCGTTTCATGTTTACGACTAACAATGAGACCAGCGTGTATTCCGGTATTCGCTCGGTATGTCGTTTGATCGAGTTCCCAGTACCTGCTGCAAAACTATGGTTGCCCCGCGCGCAGCACATCTTGCATGCGGAAGGTGTGCAACTGCCTGACGCAAACGTGCTGAACATGCTTTCCGGTGTCTCTGGAAGCGCACGTGACGTCTGTCGCCTGTTGCAGGATGTTGTTTTGAAGAACGCTCCAAGCGTTCCGCAGAACATGGTTGCTGCTGTGCCTGCTGTGCCGCCCGCATCGCTTGCTGTGACCATCACGCCGCCCCAGCAGCCTGCCAGCAACAAGCAGCCCACGCCGTAACACAGCGTCTTTTCGTGGAGTGAGCCCGTCTTGCTCCACGAAAACCTAAGACAATACGCATTGTATTAGGTTTCCGCATAACCAGTTGAAATCATTGAACACTGACAGCGTTCTGATTTCAGCCGACATCCAAAATCTCAGGAAATACCGTGAAGCCAGCGAAAGCATTAGGTTTCTGGAGGAACATGCAATGGCCCAAGCCGCGACACTTACCGACACGCAACTGCGACGCGTCCTGCAATACGTCAGCACCCGTCGCCACGCCCTGCGTGACCGCACCATCCTGCAAGTCAGCTTCAACGCAGGCCTGCGCGCCAAGGAGATTGCCGCGCTGTTGGTGGGTGATGTTTACGGCGCTGATGGGGCAGTGCGCGAGCACTTTAACCTGCGTCGTGCGCAAACCAAGGGCGGACATGAACGCACGGTTTACCTGAACAAAACCCTGCGCCGTGCGCTGGCCGAGTACCGGACACAGGTGGAACACAGCAAACCCAGCGACGCGCTGTTTCCCACCCAGAAGCAGGCGGCGTTCAGCGCCAACACCATGTGCCAGCTTTTCTTGGAAATCTACACGGCTGCCGGGATCACTGGTGCCAGCAGCCACAGCGGTCGCCGCACTTTTGTAACCCGCTTAGCAAATCAGGGTGTCAGCGTTCGTCAACTTGCTGCGCTTGCTGGCCACCGCAGCATCAGCACCACCCAACGCTACATCGACGTAAATTCTGAGCAATTGGCCAACGCGGTCGAGTTGCTTTGACCTCAAGACTATCCAAACCCCAACCCAAATAAGGAGAACCAACATGATATCCATCGAATGGAACTGGGAACACACGCTAGGCGATCAGCCAATTGAGCGTATTCTGTCAAGATTAAAGCGTCGTCGTGTTGATTTGGAAAGTGCGGCCAATGGCATGAAACTTGTCGATGAGATTGTGGGAAATATCGCCGAATAGAAAACTGCCGATATTGATGCACAGGTTGCATGGAAAACGCAGTATTTTTCCGAGTTAGTCCTCAATGCCCTCTATGCGCAGAAAGGTGGATACAAGAAGATAATCGACCTATCTGAAAAGTGCGCCGGTCTGGCAGCTGCACTTGACCAGATCGAACGCGACTATGGTGGAAGTCGCATTGCAATGAAGCGCATCACTGACCCAAATCATGCCGAGGCTGCGGAAAAGCTGCTGAAAGCCCGAGTTGCACGTCGCAAGAAGCTCGCTCAGCAGACCTAATCGGCATCATTTGCAGCTTTCTGCGCCTCATACTCTGCGCGGGTCAGGCCATAGTCTGGCCCGCTGAGCATATCCTTCTTCATGCGCGGTTGCAGGTGGCTGTAATGCCGCTCGATCATGGGGCTTGATGTGCCCATGTTCTTTGCCAGCACGTGAATATCCATACCGTCGTTCACCAGCGCAAAGGTCGCATAGGTGTGCCTGAGGCTATACAGGGTGCGATTTTGCTGTGTTACGGGGCACTTCAGCAACCCGTGTTCAGTCAAGAACCGTTTAAAGGTCTGATCCAAGTTCTTGCTGACCGTCCCATCTGGCAAACAGAACACCGGCAGGTCCAGCCGCTTTTTCAGCATGTCCTCGAAGGCCGTGCTCTGGATCGCAACTGTTCTAGCATGAATACGGCGTAGGGCAGTGAGCGCACTGGGGCGACAGATCGTATTGTGCGCCTTGGTCTTACCCTTGACCCCTTGAAATTCCAGATAGATGCGACCCTTTTCCTCGAACACATGCACATGGCGCCAGCGCAGATTTTCCGCCTCGGTGCCATGCCGTATGCCGCTGTTGGCCAACACGATCACATAGTCCCAGAGCAGCATCCGCATGTCGCGTGACTTCTGTGTGTGGACGGTTTCGTCTTTGGCCCAACTGGGCAGCTTGCGGATCATGGTCCGGTAATCGTCCAAGCTGAAATCCGGCCTGCGTTCCCCATCAGCACCAGAATTGACCAAAATCGGGATTTTGTTCTTGGTCATGTAGCTGCGATTGACCGCTTCCTCGAACACACGGTTCAGCGCCGTGTTGTGTGTGGTGATTGTGCTGGCTTTGGGTTCACGCAGCATCTTTGCCGCACGCCACACCGCATATTCCTTCAGTTCTACATGGCTGATGTTGTTGACGAATTTCGCGCCGAAGAACGGGATCAGGTAGGCGTTGATGGCAGTGATGTAGTCCTTGTACACCTTGCGTCCTGTGCCAGCGTCCAACTGTTTCTGCATGTCCGCGACTGCAAGGCGGGCAACGGCATCAAAGCGTTTGCTGACGATAGGCAGGTCATGTTTGGCCTTGAACCGATACTCCATGTACAGGTTCTTGGCGGCTTCTTTTGCATCCACCAGTTGTTTGCACTTGGTCGTCGTGCGCACCCAGCGATCACCGATCTTAAACGCAGCCTGCCACGCCGAACTGGCCTTGCGCCGGGTCAACCTGACATCGCCGTCCAGTATCGTTACCGTGTCATCGCTCAGCTTGACCATCACCAACCTCATGCTTGGGTTTCAATCTAAGAACGCAATGTTACGTTGTCGATCTGATCCCGAACCCAGGATGTTACTGATTAATGGCAAGTTCCTCGCGATTGGCAGCACGATCAACGTTCTTGAAGAGCACGTAAGTCTTGGAGATATCATCGCGACTTGGCGCATTCGACAGATAGATGCCATAATTGAACTGGTTGAATTTCAGACAATCCCCAACACAAGTTCTACCTTCATAAGAGATTTTTTGCTCACCATTTACGTACAGCCTGTATTCTCCATCGCTACGGTTGCTCCACCGTACGAACAATTCAAAGCGGGTCCATTTGCCAAGCAGATCGCGCATCCGGGCGACCCTTGTTTCCCGTATTAATTTGCATTCTGCGGAAGGTTGGTCTGGGGAAGCGCCCGTGTATTCTGTCATGCGCCACAATAGGTCGTCGTCGGTAAAACCAGACTGGTGGACCAAATAAATCGAAGCACACACTACGTTGTGCTTGAAGGAGGCAAACTGCACACCCCCACGAGCCTGTTGTTGTCCATAAGGAAAATTCTTCGGGAAATAGACTTCCCAGCTGTACCAAGCAGCGCTAGGCTGGCCATTTCGTCCCTTCTGTCGGTTCGTAAAGACGTCTTCTTTCATCGACGCTCTCGCCGAGTTTGTTTGGCAATCGGCGTCGATGCATTTGCTGGGGTCCAGCACGAACATCTGAACTTTTTCACCGTTGGTCGAAAGTGGGTCGATCGCTTCGGCGAAGCTAGATCGCGGTGCTCGTTCCGCTCTCTCAAAGCGAAATGGCGGAACGTCCTCCGCGTGCGCATCGCCACACCAAACAAAAATGGTGCTGGCAATCAGCGTCATGAACTTACACAAACCAGTCATCTTCTTTGCTCCCGAGTTGGCATTGGAGCCAGTCCTTGGCGCTGCTCTTTGCTGCCCCCGAACTTACTGCACTCCCTGCAACGATGTCGATGCTATCATCTTCGGTTAGGTTTTCATCTTTCGTCGATAAATAAACGGGAGACGGGAGAACTCTTTTGTATCAGAGATTTATTCATCAGCGTGAACTGCGCGACTACCTGCTAAAGCGCGATTGGGACGTGTTCGGAACACTGAAATTCCAGACCAAGCGGCTGATTTCCGGTCATCGCGCACATCAGGAGTTACGGTACTTCTGGAACCGGCTGGATCGCGTGGTTTACGGGAAAGCAGCCGAAGCCGGGTGTCGTGTACAGCGATGGTGCTTTGCCCACGTGGGCAGTCACAACGACAACTACCATCTGCACTTCGTGGCCAAAGCACCAGTTGACCCCGATCTGTTTGCCGTGCTGGCCAACACCCTCTGGACCCGGCAGTGCAGTTCTTCCGCCAGTCTGAGAGAAAACTGGATCACGCCGGTCCTCTTTCCGGCACAGGTTGCATGGTACGTCACCAAGGAAACGTGGAAGATCGGGGCAGACACCTTTGACCCCAGTCTGAGTGCGGATACTCGTGTAACATACCAAATGAACACTGAACGGGCGCTGGCGCAGGAACTGCGCATCGCCCGCGCCATCACAGCCAACGAGTGGCAGGCTGCACAGAATGCCCTCGAACTGCACAAGGCAGGAACACTCCATCGCCTTGCGCTCCGCGACAGAAAACCGAGTGGCAAAGCCACCGGCCAGTAGTCGAGCACGGAGGAACGTCAGGATGACTGGGGGTACGAAGATCGTACCAAATCCTTGTCATGACTGAATGTTCAGGCCGACACGGTCCAAACCGAACACGCTCAGGTGGAACCGATGGGCAACACGGGGGCAGGGATAAGGCGGGCAAAGCACAAGAGGCAAGGAGAGCCTGGCACTTGGTGCAGAACACTGTGTTACAACGGTCAGCCAGCACACTGTGTTAACACAGTGAATATGCTCTGGTAGGAAGCCAGCCTTTGCTGCGGTGGTTGCAAACACGGTAAGCTCACCAAATTTGCGGTACCCGACGCGGGGTTGCAGTAAGGCAACTTTAGGCACAAGATGACTTCTAGGTAGCCGGACGAAGCAGTTTCGACACATGACTGGAAGCAAAAGAAGGAGATACGGTGTCTGATCGGAAATTCTCGGAGCGGGTCCGGCGCGCCCTAGAAGTCATCGCAAGCGGTGAATTAACCCGTCGAGGTTTGCGAAACTTCTATGATAATGCGACACGCGATCCGAACCTAACAGAAACGGAACGCGAAGCAGTAATTTCCGCCCTTGAGACTAGGATACGGATTAGCTCGCCTAGAGATGCGAAAGCGATTTTTGGCCCCAAAGATACCGAAGCGCGAGCGCTCCTTTCAAGGATAAACGATGAGCTTAATGCTCAGTTTGACTTGAGTGGAAATACAGTCGGCACGGGCGTGAAGACTGGCGGGGACATGATCAGCGGAGAGGTCCACGTTTCAGTTTATATCTCTTACAAGGGGGCAGATCGGCGTCACGCGACCCTTGGCGTCCTTCAGCGCATCCCGGAAGTTGACCCTATCCTCGTAGTGCGCATCTACCAGACGGGGCGCGATGTGTCGGCGGCTGAGGCTCGTGAAGAGTTCGCTATTGATGCTGTCAATGAGGCGGTCGAGCGACATCGCGCAAACTTAGCGCTTATTCTCGAGACCTAAATTGGGCTGGCCATATGAGAAAACTATATACTCTAACTGATGAGGGGTTGGCGCGCATCCTCGCCACGGATGCTTTTCTCTCGCTAATGCCAGATCAGGCAGATTTTGCCAAAGATGCACTGTTTGACGCTTTCATGGGCGCGAACCAATTCAGTATGCGGGTTGCCAAGTTGCGCGTTGAAGCGCTGATATGCAAGGTTGGCCCCGCAGATGAAGAAGGGTTCCGACGTGCAATGTTCAACGCAATCTCACCGCTGTGAATTTGGTGTTTGTGGTGCATGTCTGTTATGGTAAGCCTCAGAAAACTTGACGGCCTAAAATTGGAGGGGCGATTTTGATAGCTGTAACTGTGGGCGGAAGCAGCCTTTTGGAGAATAGGGTTGAAACGCTCTTGAATGAAATTAAGCTCGCCAAGAGTGGAGTTGTAACTGAGAAAACAAATATTATAATTCGTGAGGTGTGTGTCGACATTTGGAATATCTTTTTAAATGTTAATGCTGGAAATGAACCGCACAGACGGCCAGATCATGCCTGCGTTTCAAGGAAATTTTTTGAGGCTTGGGATGATTGTGGCTTAAGGGCCGACGTCATGACAAAAATTGGGGTGTCGGAACACCGAAAGCCTATGAAGGTGGTTCGCAGTGAAATACTAGCGCTATCTGGCCCACAGGAACTCCCTACTTTTGACAGTATTATTAAATATTTAAAAGATGAGCTGAAAATTGTTTGGATCACGAAAGAGGAAGATCAACAGCTGAATGCAATGGGGATACGGTCTAAAATGCCGCCTTGTGGTAGTGATCGCTATGATCTGGCTGGAATTGAAGTGTGGCCTCAGATGATAAAATATAAGAAAATCAAAGCTAACCTTAAGAGTAAAGAGACTGACTGAATGTCAGTCTGACGGGTTCCATGACTTTGTATTGGCCCCTCAATTCTTGCGGCAAATATATTATTCTCTAATCAAGTATAACTTCATCCAAATCCACTGGGGCTGAGCCGGAAACAGACACTGACACCATGCGCCCGAGGGGAACCATGAAATCGAATGTTACTGTTATGTCGTTGACTGGCTCACCTTCCGCAGCATAATAACTTCTTGAAATCTTGCGGATCGTCGCGTTCAGTTTGGCGAGTTCCAATTCCGAAAGTTCGAAGCTTTTATTGTCCATAATAGTTTCCGAAGACGCCACGCTTTAGATATTGCTCTTTCACACGAAGTCATCCCAAAAATCTGGGTCGTCTTGTTCTGCGTTCTTCATCGCATCATCGAGTTTTAGAATGCTGAGTTGAAAGCCATCTTGAACAGGTGTTCCGTCAACTTGGCCGAACCTGTTGACCAGCAAAGCAAGCTTCTCTGTGTCGCGCTCTGGCGTTACGTCCAGATAGATGCAGGCGGGGCCGCCTTCAATGTAAACCACATCCGGCGAGAAGGCAGTGCAGAGCCGAAAGTCGATATTGTTAACCTCCAGCCATTCAGTGATCGGATCAACCTCGGCATAGATATCGAGAGCTTCGTCTTCATCATCCAGCAGCGCCAAGAACAACACATTCCGGCCTAGTTGCCTTGAGATGCTATCAATCGTGCCAACGTCGAATGCCATCATATCTCCTCGAGCGGTGCGGGTTGGTTAGTTCTGCTTTAGTGCTGAGTTTTATGCCAGAGTTGCTGGAAGCGCGGAAAGTACCTGTTCACGATAGGTGTGCGGCGCTACGTAGTTGGCGTAGTGTGGCACGCGGGCGATGCGAAAGCGCCCTTCAAAATTGCGTGTTAAGATTTTCTCGACGTCAGCGCCGAGTGCCACAAGGAGGGGGGCCTTCGCTCCGAGAAGCTCAACTTCTTCGACAAAGGTCTGAACATTTGACGCCTCCAAATCTGGATCGCGGCGCAAAGCTGCCATCAGTTTTGCTGAGGACACCTCCTCGAAGCCCTTGATAATGTCAGTCATATAGGCGCCCCAGAAGGGCGTATCACTAAGAGCATGGCGCAGCTTGTAGTCTTGGCCGGCTGGGTTGTCGCTGTGGAAGTTCGAAAAATTCAGGCGACCAGGATCACGCGAAATGTTGAGGCCGACAAAAATTGCCTTTGTATGTAACAAGCCTAATGTGACTGCGAGCTTTTCGTCCGCAAAATGACTGAGGTCCGCAATGCCGCTTTTCGGTGTTTCAGACGCAGGGGACCAAATTGCCCAACTGGCGCACCAACCAAAACGGTCCCGCACTGCATCATAGGTGGAACGGTCAATCATGGTTTGGGAGCAGCGTGTTGTCGTCTTTTGGGTCGATCAATTTGTTCTCCTGATGGGCGAGCAGGCATTTCCGGACGCTGGATTTCACCGCTAAGCTTTCGTGCTCGATGAACCCACGGCTCCAAAAGTCCCAGTTTTAGAGTAACCCGGCTAAGGTCGTGGTTCAAGAGCACGAAAGTATCGCGAAGTTACACGCAGCTTGAACCTGCGTGTGCTGATCCCAGCTTTCTGCGGCCATGGTTCCTCATTCTTGTTCGCGGGGCGGGGTGGCGGGCGTGCGGAGTGCGTCGTAGCGATCCAAAACTGTAGGAATTCCTCGCTCAAGCCAGAACTTCGGAGAAATCATTCCGCCTGACATGCCGCCCCTGTTGAACCTTTCGATCACAACCACATTCGGGTCATCAATACTCTGCCCCGTAGCGGTTTGGTATGCGTCCGTTAGGATGGCGGAGAGTTCGTCACGCGTTTGGGGAAGTGGGAAACTTGCAAGCTTTCTTCCCATTTCTTCCCAAAGTCCGCGATCACCGCGCAGCCCCATGGGCCGGGGCCGCTCGGTGAAAAGCATTCCTATAGACGTTTCCAGCATTCTGAATACCTCGACAAAGCCCTTCAAATACATTGGGAATGAAGGCATGGAGGCCAATCATTCATTAGCTACTATCCAGTGACTTAGCTGCGCGCTCTCCCAAAGGGTAAGCCAGCCACGCCACACTGGAAATTGGGCTAGTTGCGACGCGGCCATTGAAGCGGGCAGAATGACACGTACCCCTTCGTTTTAATCCTAGTGATCAGCCGCTGTCGTCGAGCGCTGCAGCTCCGCAGGTCCTGTGTCGCACCACCAACCCTGACAGCACCAGCCCCAGAGCGCCCCCTACGAGCGCAGGTACTTGATCAGCGCAGCGATGGCCAAGACCACCAGGGCGAGTATCAGCAACATGCCGATGCCAGCGCCGAACCCCATGCCTCCAAAACCGTTCATCATCGTCGTTCTCCCAGTTTATGGTCGTCCTGACGCAATACTGCTCCTGCTGCCCATGCCGCACGTTGATGTGGGTCAATGCAAAGGTACCGAGAATGCCCTGTACCATTGCGCCGGGGCCAGCAACGGCTACAATGCATGATCTGAAATCAATAAACGTTGCCACATGACCATCTTCCTGAGCATTGCCTTTGGCCTGTCGCTGGCCATCATCCTGCTGGGCTTCTGGGCGGATCGTTCTGCTGTAACGGCTCGGATCAATGGGGCAAACGGCTTGCCCATCTTGGTCGCGCTGGTCGTGTCGTTTCTTGGTTCCCTCGTCGTGGCCGTGATCGCTGGTCTGCTCGACGATTGGGAGATGCTCGGAAAAGTGTTGCTGTTCACAGTCCCGTATCATGTCGCGCTGGGTGGCCTGTTGATCTGGCGTTTGCAGGGCTTGGCCACCCGCGTAAAGGCGGAGGACAACGCCAACAGCCAGCGGATTGCTGACATGTTCCGGAAGCCCAACAAGCCTCAGTCGTAGGCTGTGCCCAAGCTGATCGAGATGCGTGAGTGCAGTACACTGATCACTGTCCCGGTCAGGAAATAACTGGCCCACATGGCCATATCGCCGAGTTCTGGGTGAACGAAGAAGACTTCGACAAGCATCATGTTCAGCGCGATGGCCAGAACGGGCAAGAGCAACAGCACAACGCCAAATGCAAGATAAAGCAGTCGCATCAGCCAACGCTGTTCCGCAACCATGGCAACACGGCCACCCACGCCGAAGTAGTAGAAGCCGTTCACAACCGGGATCAGGGCCATGATGATATTGCCCAGATAGATGCCCTTGCGCTGAGCATTGGCTGTCCGCTGTCGGATAGTTGCTTCACTTGCCCGTTTCATTCCGTGTGTCCCCAGTGCCCCTGCGTCGGAATAGCAGGGCTCAGGTGGCGAATGCAAATACAGCAGTGTGTAGCGGAGGCTGTGTTACCACAGTGACTGGCGCATGGAGTGACAAGGATTGGAGGACTACAACCTTGGCACTGAGTAAATTACACCACGTGCAATCCTTTGTTGGTCATCGACGTCAATATAGCAGAAGGCATCAAACCTCGCCCCTTGCAGCTGGGCCTTCATTTCATCGGGCATCGTCTTATCAACGTAATCACGCATTTCGTCTGTAGGCGGTACGCACGTTGACCAAACATCTTCGAACCAAGGCGCAACTGTCATTGGAACGCCAAGATACTTTCGTTCTGGGTCCGCATCAAAAATCCGCCGGAAGATCGCTGGGCGCTCTGCGATGCTTTTGTCGGACACATCCGCGTTCAGCATGATCCCACGTAGGCCATTCTTGAAGGACGCATTGTATGCCCCAGCGGGCATTTCGGGCAGGTCGAAATATCCGCCCTTGTGAAGGTCATAAGCGGCGTAACCGCAATAACCCACAACGCCCAGCACGACCAACTTTGCAATCCAACCCATTCACCGTCCTTCCCGCACCGGAGATCGTTCGCAACAAGTCACGAGCCCTGTATCGCCAAGAACGGTGCGTGTTGTCTAGGTCAAGCCCTTAAGAGCTGAAGCCCAACTAACCCTCCAGCGCCTCTCGTAGAGCCCCGCAGTAGGGCAAACACTATGTTGCACCAGCAACCCAGTTCTCTTTGCCCAACACACATCCCAGAACACTGTGTTCAACACAGTAAACCAAACGGTTAAGCGTGAACTGGGCGCAGGAACGCAGGCAGAACTGTGCTATGACTGTGCAACGCACGAACTCGGAAGTGTGCCATCAGCAAGTCATTGATTTTATAGGAATTAAATGGTGCCCAGAGCCGGAATCGAACCAGCGACACGCGGATTTTCAATCCGCTGCTCTACCAACTGAGCTATCTGGGCACTCTGTCAAGGCGCTGCCTTGCTTGGTGGGGGCGTGATACGTCAGGTGCGCGGGGGTGTCCAGAGGGTTTTGACAGAAAAATGAACGGACTGTGCGATCATTGTGGGTGCGGGGGCGATGTCGGGGTGGTTTCCGGGTTTTCGTCGTCAATAGCCTCGGCCGGGACGGCGTAGCTACCGGTCAGCCACTTGCCCAAATCAACATCTGCGCAGCGGCGCGAGCAGAACGGGCGATATTTCGGGTCGGAATCGCGCGCGCAGATCGGGCAGCTCATGCCAGAACATCCGTCAGCGGTAGGCGATCGCGTTTGCGGGTGAATTCGTAAAGGCCAAGCGTGGTCCAGCCCGCCAGATTGACTTCGGATTCTGATTTGAACGCGGCGCGGATCACCTGATCCAGAATCGCGCGATCTTTTTTCGGCATTGGCGCGAAATCGACCACGATTTGTCCGCCCAAACCGCGCAGGCGCAATTGACGCGGCAGTTCGCGGGCGGCGGCGATGTTGGCTTTTAGGGCTGCTGCAGGCGAGGTGTCGGCCCCGGTATTCACATCAACGGCAATCAGCGCGCGCGTGGGTTCGATCATCATATGACCTTCACCCAAGGCCACGCGCGGCGACAGCAGCGCGTCGATCATTTCCAGCACGTTGTGGTCCGCGAAACCGCCTTCGATCACATCGTCGGGCAGCGGGTCGGCCCAGTCGCGCCACGCGGTTTCATGCGCGCCAGCGCCTTCGACCAGCAATTCGGCGTTGCCCTGCAGATCGGCCAGCACCGCCTGCGCCAAATCGCGCATTGCCGCGATATCTTCGGCGATTTCAGTATCATCCGCCTCGGCGCAGGCCGAACGCAGAATAAGGCCAAGGGTTTCGTCGGCTCCCGCCATGCCCGCTACGGCCAAAGCCTCTAGATCTGCGCGCAGATCGTCGTCTTTGATCCGGCGCGAGATGTTCAGCCCCGGTGCGCCGGGGGTAACAATGGCAAAGCGCGATTTGAACAGCAGGCGGGTGGTAACCGGGTAGGCTTTGCCAGCCTCTGCCGGGCCAGTGATCTGTACCAAAAGCCGCTGGCCGGGCGCGATGCCCGCCGTTTGGCGCAAAAAGCCCGAACCTTCCGGCAGCTTGACGAACAACCCGCCTTGGCCTTTGACCGGACGGTCGGCGATAGCGCGATAGATCGCACCGGGCAGCGGGGCGTCTGACAGCGGGTCGATCGCCAGATCTTCCAGCTTGCCATCCACCAGCAGCGCGGCGGCCGGGCGATCTTTCAAGGTATCAAGCAGAACAATGCGCGAGGTCAGACTGGTCATCTTTGGGTCCAGACAGGGTAGCCTGCGGCTTGAAGCAGGGCGGTGGTTTCGGCCAAGGGCAGGCCGACGATGCCGGTAAAACTGCCGGAAATCCATGGAATGAAAGCGCCAGCGGCACCCTGAATGGCGTAGCCGCCGGCTTTGCCCTGCCATTCCATCGACGCGAGGTAGGCGTTGAGTTCGGCATCCGACAGGCGCTTCATCTTCACCGCCGAAACGCTTTCGCGCGCCCAGATCCGGTCGCCCTTGCGGACAGCGACGGCGGTGATCACCTGATGGCGGCGGCCGCCAAGTGCGGTCAGAAATTCCGCCGCTTCGCCGGCATCGCGTGGCTTGCCAAGAATGCGGCGGCCCAAGGCGACGGTGGTGTCTGCGGTCAACACGATGTCATCGGGGGCTGCCGCAACGGCAAGCGCCTTTTCCCGGGCAAGGCGCGCGCAATAGGGGCGCGGCTGTTCGGCCTTTTTCGGGTCTTCATCGATGTCGGGGGGGAGAATTGCGTCAGGCACGATTCCCAATTGCGCCAGAAGTTCCTTCCGGCGCGGGCTGCCTGATCCTAGAATAAGTCGCATGTCAGTGCCCCGCGGGTCTTGATCCGAAAATCGGTGTCCACTGTGGGGGACGCGCTTATTTGAAGCGATAGTTGATGCGGCCTTTTGACAGGTCGTAGGGGGTCATTTCCACCTGCACCTTGTCGCCTGCCAGAACGCGGATGCGGTTTTTGCGCATCTTGCCTGCCATCACTGCGATCAATTCATGGCCGTTGTCGAGTTCAACCTTGAAAGTCGCGTTGGGCAGGAGTTCCTTCACGACACCGGGGAATTCGAGGATATCTTCCTTGGCCATGGTCTCTCCAATAGGGTATGGCCCGCCCCAGATAGGTCTGGGTGCAGGCATGCAGGCGATATGCGCCTGTTTGGTTGGGTTTTCAAGGGGAAAGTGGCGGGCGTTTGGGGCGGGTAATCTGATGGCGCCCCTGCGGGGCACGACATTTACGCGCCGACCCGCAGGGGCGGGACGGCGCAGACGTGCCTCCGGCGGGGATATTTAGGCCAATGTGAAAGCAGGTGTCGCACGGTGCGACGCGAAAACGCTGCAGCAATATCAAGCGGTTCGTGGTTTATGTTTACCTGACGGTAACGATTTCTACCGGCAAGGCGATGCAGTCGAGTTGTTCGGGCCAGTGGGTGTAGTTCAATACGCCGCCGTTGCGGCGGACGTCGTGGACAAGCGCGAGGTCGATTTCGGCATAGGCCCATCCGGCCTGGTTCAGGTTGGTTTCCGCCAGTATGCCGGTTGCGGGAAAGCCGTTGTCCGGTGGGCCGTAGATGGCGGCGGCGCCTATGTTTTCATCGACGGCGGGGCAGAAGTCGCACAGGCCAACGGTGGGCGCCTGAACCGTGATGCACTGGTTTTCCAAGGCGCGCGCCATTGCGCCGATGCGCACGCGGCTAAAGCCTGCAAGGCTGTCAGTGCAGGACGGCACCAGCAAAATCTCGGCGCCTGCTGCCACCAAATGCTGGGCGAGCAGCGGGAATTCGCTGTCGTAGCAGATGATCACGCCAATTTTTCCAAGCGGGGTATCAAAAAGCGTCAGCCCTTTGCCGGGAACCACATCCCAGATTTCGCGTTCGAACCGGGTCATGATTTGTTTGTCCTGATAGCCAATCAGCCCGTTTGGCCCATAAAAATGCGCGCGGTTGACCGGGCGCGGGCCTGCAAAAACCGGGGCCGAGGCGGCAAGGATATAGACGCCATGCCGTGAAGCAAGATCGCGATGCAGGGCGTCGACTGCCGGATGATGGTGCGCGACTTCGTGCAGTGCGGCTTCCAGATCGGCGGAGACGCTGCGACCACCAAGCGAGGCAAGCTCCATGCTGCCATATTCCGGGAACACCAGCAGATCGCCGCCGTTGCCTGCAGCGGTTTCGACCCAAGCCGTAAGCTTGGCCGCGTAGGCTGCGAAATCTTCGAAATAGTCCAGCGGGTAGGCCGCAGCGGCGATCTTCATCGGTGGTCCCTTAGAACTTGCGCAAGACTGCGGCTTTCATACTGGTCTAAATATCCCCGCCGGAGGCATGCCACCTATCAGCGGGCGCGTGGCATGCTTTGGGGCGGTTTCACGCAGGCTGATTGTTCAACTTGCGCATCCAGAATTGCAGTGGCTTGACGGATTCGCTGGCGTCGCCAAGGTCTTTCCATGAAAACTCGGCGATCACGCCGGGCAGGGGGGTGTAGCCACGGCCCAGCCAGAACGCGTCATTGGTGCGGGCGTTTTCCGGTTTGGCCGGGTGGTCTGCCGGGCGCTTTACCGAACAAAAGGCAACATGGCTGCGGCCCATTGCGCGGGCGTGGGCTTCGCGCAGGTCGATGAAGCGGTGGCCAAGGCCGATGCCGCGATATTCTGGCAGCAGCACCGATTCAGCGCCGTAAAGAATGTTTTCCAAGGCCAGACCCAAGGCGCGGAACGGGGCCGAGAACGCGTCGGCGTGGTCTTCCATCAGGGTCGAGGTCGAGGCGCCGACAAGGCGGCCGTGGTGAAACGCGCCGACCAGCAGGGCGCCGGGGTTGTCGCGGTAGGTTTTCAGGTAATCACGCTCGTAGGCAAGGTTGCCATCGTAAAGATAGGGCCAGTCGCGAAACACCGCGATGCGCAGGGCGGCGACGCCATCAAGTGCTGCTTCCAGCGCGGGGCCGGTCAGGGCGCGAACGTCGATATCGTCGGGGTTCATTGCGAAACCTGTGCGATCCAGTCGTTCAGGTTATAAAAGGTGGTGATGCGGGTGATCTTGCCGTCTTTCAGATCAAAGAACGATCCGGCGGGCAGGATATAGCGCTGGCCCTTGGCTTCGGGCAGGCCGGGGTCTGTTTTCAGGTATTCACCGTGGACGACGAATTCGGCGGCGGCGCGGTTGCCGGAGTCGTTGACGAAGATTTCGATGTCTTGCAGCGTTTCGCGGTACGAAACCCCCATATGGGCGCAGAACTCTGCGAACTTGGCCGCGCCGCTGCGGATGCCGCCTTCGTTGACGCGGTGTTCGACGTTTTCGGACACGCAGGCCAACATTCCAGCCGGATTTTCGGCATTGAAAGCGGCGTAATAGGCGGTGATGGTGGCGCGGGCGGCTGAGTTCGACATGCAGGGCCTTTCAACTGTGTCGCACAGTGCGACAGCGGCGGCGTTACGTAAAATCAAGGGGTTAAAGAGGGGTCTTTAACCTTTCATTTACGAGTGTCGCATGACAGGTCCGGCATTTCCACGCAAGTTTCGGCACGCTGTGGCCCGATTGCGACGTGGGCCAAGCGGGCAAAAGCGGGGGGCAAACTGCCCCCCAAACCCAGATCACAGTGCTGCTTTGATGGTGGCTGCGATCGGCGTGGTGGGGCGGCCGATCAGTTGCGACAGGGTGTGGCTTTCATCCAGCAAACCGCCCGACGCGGCCTTGATGTCGCTGTCGGCCAGCACCAGCGCAAAGCCTTCGGGCAGGCCAAAGCTTTGCAAGATGCCCGCATACACGTCTTGCGGCAGGTTGTTGTAGGGGATCGCCTTGCCGGTCTGACGGCTGACTTCGGCGGCAAAGTCGGCCATGCTATGCGGCACATCGCCCGCCAGTTCGTAGGTCTTGTTGTCATGGCCTTCGCCAAGCGCCACGACGGCAATGGCGTCGGCATAGTCGGCGCGCGCGGCCGAAGCGATGCGGCCTTCGCCCGATGCGCCAATCAGCGCGCCATGTTCAATCGATGCCGCCAGCGAACCGGTGTAGTTTTCGGTATACCAGCCGTTGCGCAGCAGGGTGTAGGCAAGGCCCGATGCCTTCAGCGCGGCTTCGGTGGCGATGTGGTCTTCGGCCAGGATCAGCGGCGAGGTGTCGCCCTTCAGGATCGAAGTGTAAATTATGCGGCCAACGCCAGCGGCTTTGGCGGCGGTGATGACGGCCTTGTGCTGGCCGGCGCGATCATTGAAATCGTTAGAGGAAATCAACACCAGCACATCAACGCCGTTCAGCGCGGCGAAGGTTTCGGGCTTGGTGTAATCAAAGGCGCGGGCGGGCACGCCCAGATCTGCGGCGGGGTTGCGCACCAGTGCGACAAGGGCGGCTTTCGGCGCGCGGGCCTTGATGGCGGTGATGGCAAGGCGGCCAAGGTGGCCGGTGGCTCCGGTGATGGCGATGGTCATGGGCGACTCCTGTTGTTGATGGTGGTAGGAATACGCCTTTACTTACGAAACGTAAGTACCTACATTTTTGTAAGTATACCACAGAGGCGCACATGAGCATGTCTGATCCCGCACAACAGGCCGCGGCCTTGCTGGCCGATTTCCGCGCCGCGAATGTTTTGGCCGCAGATTGCCCGTCGCGGTTGGTTTTAGGGCATCTGACCAGCCGATGGGGCACATTGGTGATGATTGTGCTGGCGACGGGGCCGCATCGGTTCAGCCAGTTGCGGCGCAGCATTGGCGGGGTAAGCGAGCGGATGCTGGCGCAGACCTTGCAACAGCTAGAGGCTGACGGTTTTGTGCTGCGGCTGGCGCATAAGGTCGTGCCGCCGCATGTCGATTATTCGCTGACCGATTTGGGCATGGAAGCGGCGGCGCATGTGGTGGCGCTTTCGGCGTGGATCGAAGCCAAGCTGCCGGAAATACTGGGAAAAACGGCGATGGCCGCCGAATAAGGTATCAGTCTTGGCGCGGCGGACCAAAGCGGGTGATCATGCGGTCTCGAATTTGGTCACGCGCTTGGCGATAGGCGGCAAGCTTGGCCTCGCGGCCCTCGCCAATCGCGGTGGGGTCGATGATTGGCCAATATTCGACCTCTAGGTGATAGGTCTTGGTCAATTCAAGCGCGGCACGCTGGCTGGCCGGTGACAGCGCGATGATCAGATCATATTGACCCAGATCGTCGCCCTGATCCTGCATTTCTTCGAACGACCGCGACCGATGCCGCGACAGTTCGATGCCAAGTTCGGCGCAGACGGCGATGGAAAACCCGTCGACCTCCATGTCGTTCTTGACGCCCGCCGATTGCACATAGGCGCGCTGGCCGTAGAACTTTTTCATCAACGCTTCGGCCATAGGGGAGCGGACGGCGTTATGATCACAGCAAAACAACACGGCTTGCGGAAATGCCATCCCGGTCAGCCCCAATGCAACACGCAGATCAGGGTGAACAGGCGGCGGGCGGTGTCGATGTCAACCTCGGCCTTGCCATCAAGCCGTTCTTGCAGCACCCGCGCGCCTTCGTTGTGAATGCCGCGCCGCGCCATGTCGATTGCTTCGATCTGGCTGGGGGGCAGGCGTTTCACCGCGTCGAAATAGCTTTCGCAGATCTGGAAATAGTCTTTCACCACTTGGCGGAACGGGCCAAGCGACAGATGAAATTCGCCCACCTTTTCCGCGGCTTCGGTGGCAATATCAAAAACCAGACGGCCTTCGCGGATCGCCAGACCCAAACGGTAGGGGCCGGGCACCGAAGCGCGGCCATCGCGCAGCGGCAGCGCAAAGCTGTTGTCTTCCAAAAGATCAAAGATCGCGACGTTGCGTTCTTGTTCGATGGTGGGGGTAACGCGGGCAAGGCCCTTTTCATCAATGTCGATGGCGCAGATGCGGTTGCTCATTCGGCCCCCCTGTTC
>Ga0255096_1000241_pt1 | contig 30471 bp, 40 predicted proteins | sample Colum_Atlam_RepA_2_FD_188563 | JGI IMG/M metagenome (GOLD analysis project Ga0255096, IMG submission 188563) | Freshwater microbial communities from Columbia River, Oregon, United States - Colum_Atlam_RepA_8d | ecosystem: Environmental > Aquatic > Freshwater > River | place: USA: Oregon... | reverse complement strand
TCCATAATGCGTGGACGGGAGCGTGGGGGGACAAACACGACCTGACCAAGACTGCCACATTGCTGGACAAAATCGACAATACGCTGGCCACCACCTACGCCAGCAAAACCGGTAAATCGGTTGAGGATATTGCCGCGTATATGGACGCCGAGACCTGGTTTACCGCGCAAGAGGCGCTGGATGCAGGCTTCGTCGATGAGATATCGGCAGCCCAGAACGGCCAGAACGGTACCCAGAACTCGACGACCTGGAATATGTCGGTCTACCAAAATGCGCCCAAGCAGCCATCACCGAAAACCAAACCGGCGCCCGAGGCAGAAACGCCACCACCCACTTTGAATTTTGACCGTGCAGCCGCTGAACGTCGGCTGGCGGTCGCCCTGATTTAACGTTTACCCCCACAGCTACAGGCCGCATTTGCGGCTTTTTTTATTTGAGAGAAACGCAAATGAAGACTATCGCCGAATTACGCGCCCTGATTCAAGCCAAGGCGCAAGCTGTTCAAGCCTTGATGACCAGCACCGATGGCAAACAATGGACGCCTGAGAATCAGGCCAGCTATGACGCGCTGATGGCCGAAATCGACAACGCCAAGGCCGAGATTGGCCGCATCGAAAAATTCAACGCTGCGCTGGCTGACGATCAGATGCAGGAGTTTGCTGACAAGCATCAACACGACGGCGCCAAGGCTAAAAACAAAGCGCGCGAACTGTTCGCCAGATGGCTGAAAGGCGGCGACAAAGCCCTGACCGCTCAGGACTGGACCGACATCCGCAACACCATGTCTACTACCACTGCCGGTCAGGGTGGCTACACCGTACAGACCGACATTGCCAAGGTGATTGCAGATGCCTTGAAGTTGTTCGGCGGAGTTCGTTCTGTGGCCACGGTTATCCAAACCGAGGGCGGCAACCCGATGTCGTTCCCGTCGTCGGACGGCACCAGCGAAACTGGTGAGCTGATTGCCGAAAACACTACTGCCACTGGCGCTGATCCGAGTTTCGGAACCATTGCGCTGAACGTCTATAAGTTCAGCTCCAAAATAGTTGCCGTACCGATCGAGCTGCTGATGGACTCGGCGGTAGATATTGAGGCGTTCGTCATCGGGCGTCAGGCAACCCGTCTGGGTCGCATCACCAATACCTATTTCACCACCGGTACCGGCACCAGCCAACCCAAAGGCGTTGTCACAGCGGCCAGTGTAGGTAAGGTTGGCGCGTCTGGCCAGACGGCTACCATCACTGTGGATGACCTGATCGACCTGGTGCACAGTGTTGATCCGGCGTACCGCGCCAGTGGCCAGTGCCGGTTTATGTTGCACGACAACACCTTGTTGGCGATCCGCAAGCTGAAAGACTCCACCGGTCGCCCGATCTTCATCCCCGGTTACGACGGTCTGGGCGGTGCAATGCCTGACACTATTCTGGGTTATGAGGTTGTTATTAACCAGGATATGGCCACGATGGCGGCAGATGCCAAGTCTGTGCTGTTCGGCGACTTCAGCCGTTACTACGTGCGCGATGTGCTGCAAAACACCATGCATCGCTTTGAAGACTCGGCTTATGCCAAGCTGGGTCAAGTGGGCTTCCTGACCTGGGCGCGCGCCGGTGGCAACCTGATCGACGTTGGCGGCGCCATCAAATACTACCAAAACGCGGCCAGCTAATCGCTGGTGGTGATGACAAGGGGTTTAACAGCCCCTTTTTTATTGGTATGACGAAATAGTTCAGGGGTTAATCATGGCAGGTAAAAAAGGATCTGCAGCGATTGTTGCAGACAGTGAAGTGCCGGTAGTTGAAACGCCAGCGCTGGTAGTCGATACACCAGCACCGGCAGTCGATACGCCAGCACCGGCAGTTGATACGCCAGCGCCAGAACCAGAGCCGGTCAAGTGCGTGGCGCTGTATGCCTGTACCGCGAATAGCGGCCAACGGCTGCGTTGCGGTCAGGTAGTCACGCTGTCCAAGGCTGATTTTGATGCTCTGAAAGCCGTGGGTTGGGCCAGCAATGACCCCGCCCAGATTGCGCATTTCGAGGCTAATCCGGTATGAAAACCATCGTCATCACACCAGCCTCCGGGCAAGCTGTCACCACTGCGCTAGCCAAACAGCACTTGCGCCTGCCAACCGACAGCAGTGATGACGATGAGTTTGTTGACCACCTGATTGCTGTGGCCACCGAACGCGCCGAACACCAGCTTGGTCGTTCGCTGCTAACCAAAACCTACCGCACCATTGCCGATGATGTGTCTTGCCTCAAGCTGTTGCCAACGTTGCAGGCGGTTTCATCGGTAGTGCTGGTAGATGAGGATGGCGAGGAAACCACGTTGGACGAGTCGGATTATTACATCCGTAACAGCGGTCTGATCCCATCAATAGTGCTCAAGGTTGCCGCCCAAAAAACCATGATGGCAACCTATGACGCCGGTTATGGCGGGGCCGCCGCTGTGCCTAAAAGCATTGTGCAATGGATTCTGGTTGACCTGGCCACACTTTACGAAAACCGCGAGGCGGTGGCTGCTGGCAGTGTTGCCAGCATCCCGTATCCGTTTGTAGACGGTCTGCTGGATCCGCATAGGGTGAGTTACTGATATGCAAGCCGGAAAACTCCGTCACCGCGTCACTTTCCAACAACTCACCGAACAAAAAGACACCCACGGCGCTGGCAAAAACACCTGGGTAGACGTTTGCACCGTATACGCCCGCATCCGGCCATTAACAGGCCGATCGCTGTTTGCCGCTCAGCAAAACCACAGCGAGGTCACTGGCATGATCGACATACGCTATGACGCCCGCATCACCGCCAAAATGCGCGCCGTGTTTGAGGGCAAAATCTACAGCATTCACGCCGTGATTGACCCGGAACTGCGCCATAAAGAGCTGAATCTCATGGTCAGCGAAGGCGTGCGGGAGAATTGACCGTGGCCACCACCGTGCATGTCACCGGGCTGAAGGAGCTGGAACAGTCGCTCAGTCAGTTGCAAGGCAAGGTTGCCAAAAAAGCGCTCGAAATTGCCGTGAAAAGCGGCACAAAAGTCGTGCTGACCGAGGCCAAAAGCCGGGCGCCGGTCGGTACTAAACCGCACAAATTCAAAGAGCGCGGCCAAACTATCACGGTTCGTCCTGGCAATTTACGCCGGTCGTTGAGGCAGCGGGTCTACCGTGGCCAGCGGGCGGCAATGGGCAGCATTCAGGCGATCATCCCACTCGATGGCCGTGCATTCGCTGGCAAATTCCAGGAATGGGGCTGGAAGGCCCGCAATGGCAGATACATCGCTCCCCAGCGTTTCATGGGGCCGGCGTGGGAAGCCAAGAAAAATGATGCGTTGATACAGACCAGTAAGCGGCTGGGTGAAGAAATCGAGAAAGAGGCGCGGGAGTCTGCAAATGCTCGTTAGTGAGGCGATTTACAAAAACCTGAAACCGGTTTTCAGCAGCCGCATCTGGCCAAACGCGGCGCCAGAGGATGCTGAATACCCGCTGATGATTTACACCGAAACCAACAGCGACGCCCTGAATACCATCGACATGGGTTTTTTGGGGCATAGCAAAAACCGGGTGCAGATGTGGGTTTTTGCCAAAGAGTATGCCGAAGTCAAAAAGCTCAAGGATCAAATTATCAGCATCATGGCCGGTCAAACCGACCTCGATAGCTGCAATTACATTGGCAACCAGTATCAATTTGAAGAACAGACCCAGTCACATTTGATTGTGATTGAATTTTCCATGTGGGAGCAAACAACATGACCGCACCAAATGTATTACATACTCAGGGCACCAAATTCCAGCGCGGCACGCCGGGCGAAACCATTACCTGGGTGTGGATTGCCCAGTGCAAAGACATTACGCCGCCTGATGCCAGTCGCACGACCATCGACGTGACGACTATCGACCAGTACGACGGCAGTGATCCTGATCTGTACAAACAGGTTGTCGGCGGCCTGATCGAGTCCGGGGCGATCGAGATTGACTCGGTGTTTGATCCTGACATCAATGGGCCGCAACGATTGATCGAAGCCGATATTGAAGCAGAAGCGCCGGTGGACTACCGGATTTTGTACATTGATGGCAGCACCCGTCAGTTCAAGGGCGTTGTCACCAGCCTCAAGCCGACCAACGGTTTTGATGATGTTTGCCGCCAGACCATCAGCATCAAGGTTTCTGGCAAAACCATTTACACGCCGGCGGAATAAGGGGTAGGTCGTGAGTCTGAAATTAGCGATTTTGGCAACGATTACTGCGTTGCCGTTTGAAGTGGTTCCTGTGCCGGAGTTCGGCGACGGCCAGGCGCTGCGCGTCAGCGTGATGTCGGTTGCCGAGCGTGACCTGTTCGACAGCGCCTACCGGGCATACCCGGAGACCGAGCGCGCCGAGAATTTTCGTAGCCTGCTGGTGATTTGCACGGTCAAAGATGCTGAGGGCCAGCCAGTATTCAGCCTGGCTGACCTGCCGGATGTCAAAAAACTCAACTCGCTGGCGGTCATGCGCCTGGCCGACGTGGCGCTGCGCCTCAATAACATGGTCAAAAAGTCGGGGGATGACCCTGAAAAAAACTCCTAGCGCGTCCTGATCGCCAGTTCCTGTTTTTGCTGGCTGGCCATTTGGGGCGCACGGTTCGGGAGTTGCAGCAGACGCTGGGGGCGGATGAGCTGGAGGAGTGGCAGGCATATTACAACCTGACGCATTTTGGCGAGATGCGGGCCGACCGGCGCAACGCCGAGCTGCTGGCGATGACTTACAACGTCAACCGGCCGCCTCGGGCGCCGGCGCGGGGCAGTGACCACTTTATGCCCTACAAGCCAAAGCGGCGTGAACTGTCGGATGCTGAACTGAAAGCGAAGACCGAGGCGGTGTTTGCGGGGTTGTAGCCGACTAGGTATCGGCTGTTTGCATGATGAGTCCAGACAGCGAAACAAGATTCTCACCGCGTGATTTGGATAATTCGGCTAACTCCAGCCATACGCCAGCTGGGATTGATCGGTCTCCTGATAGCCACTCGCGAATGCGTCGGCTATCTTTTATGTCAAGTTGCCGTGCTAATTCGCTTTGCCATGTGGCACCAAAGAGAGCCTCACCGATAATTCGCAAGTCATCTTTGCCAAGAGCTTTTGACAGGTTAATTTTATGGGCTTGCTGATAAAAGCCAATATAAAATGGGCCTTGAAGCTCTATTTTAAGCGGTCCGGTTGGCAAATCTACTGGCAAACTTGAAACAAGTCGCTCAATTGTTGGGTCGTCCATAGCTGACTGGAATGCGTGTGTCGAGCACAATAACCCGAAACCTTGTGCTGGTAATTTTGTGATGGTTTCAACGACAGTTTCGTCGGCATCACCGACTTCGGGCCAGACCATTCGGCAAATGCGCCCGAGGGTATGCATTGTTTTTTCGAGATTCATGTTGTTCTCCGATGGCCGCCGGAGCGGCCTATTGGAATTATATGGATACGTTGGCCAGATAATTATCGGCAGCTTCGCGGGTGTTGAATAAATCGATAACATAATCGCCAATCATCAAAGCGAACCCATGAACGCCGCGCTGATGGATGACTGCTTCTACCCCATAGTAAGCAGACAGATGAGCATTGGCACGATCTTGGATGTCGTCGCCATCAACCATCCAGTTTTGAGTGCAGTTGCCAGTGGAGACATAGGCAAAAGTGTTTTCGACGATTTTGGGGAGTTGTTGCATGTTTTCCATTTTGAAGTCCTCATTTGACTACTGGGCGGCGCGATTGCCTTCCCTATGTGTTGAATTATGCGCCTATAATTAGGCGCAATCAAGCACTTTTTAAACAATATTTCTACCGTTCGTCGGCTTTTGACCGGCAACAAGTAACCCGCTTCGGCGGGTTTTTTTATGGGTGAATTTTATGGCAGGCGGCGTACAGATCGGGGCGTTACACATCAGCCTGTCGGCTGACAGCGCCGCTTTTGACCAGGGTATGAATCAGGCGCAGGACACTGCCGCCGACGCTATGGGCAACATCGAAAATCAGGCTAAAAAACTGGCTGGTGTGCTGGCTGGCATCTTTGCCATCGACATGATTCAGGACCACATCAAACAACAGATTGACTATGCCGATAGCCTGGCTGATGTTGCAGCTCGAGCAAATGAAACAGTTGAGTCGTTGAGCGCCATTGAGTACGCGCTGCATTTTAGTGATGCAACCCTGCAAGACTACACTGGCGGCCTGCAAAAATTGTCTGAAAGCATGTCAGCTGCGGCTCAAGGCAACAAAGAGCAAGTGGCTGTTTTCGATAAGCTTAAAATTAGTTATCAAGACCAGTTTGGTCACATGCGGAAAGCGTCCGATGTGATGATGGATTTTGCTGATGTTTTGTCAAAAATGGATGCAGGGGTTACTCAAAACAGTCTGGCGGTGCAGGAGTTGGGCAAATCTCTGGGCCCGCAATTATTGCCGTTTTTGAGTCAGGGTAGTGCGGCTATTAAAGACCTCACTAAAGAGGCTGAAAAATTCAATCTGGTAGTCAGTACTGAGGCATCCGAGGCTGCTGGCCAGCTCAATGACAATCTGGACAAAATGCAGTTTGCAGCCACCGGTGTCTGGCGGGCGATGGCTATTGAGCTGGTGCCGACGTTAGGCCAAATCAGCACCCACATGGTGCAAGGCGCGAATGATACAAAGGTCATGGAAGGGGCTGCTTACGCCTTGTCCACCGCCATCAAAGTTATGTACACCGGCTTTGAAGCTGGCATCTGGGGGCTGAAAACCCTGGGCGATCTGATCGGCAAGGTATCGGCTGTCGCTGTTGAGGCGGCGACCGGCAATTTTGAGGTTGCAGCAGCTATCTGGCGCGATACATCCGGCAAAGATCAAGCTAAAGCCGACCTGCTGGCCATCGGCAATTTGTGGCAGGACGCGGGTGTTAAAGCGTCTGCATCCGGCCAACAGCAGGCTGACGCTGCAGCGAAAGCGGCGAAGTCGTTGGAGATCCAGAACGCATTGGCTGCTGCCAAAGAGGCTGGCAAAGACAAGAAAAACAAAGACCCAAAAGACAATTTCGAGTATGGCGGATTGGCGCTGTCAGCCGCCGAGTACAACAACGCCAGCACCGCCGAGGCGTTATCTGGGCAGATGTATTCCGCCCAAGAGGATCTGGCTGCCCAGCAATTCGGCGATCAGATCGACGCCATGCTGGTCGAAATGGATGCTGCGCAAACCATCGCTGATGCTCAATGGGGCGAGCTCGTTGACAGCGAACTGGTCGCCATGGACGCCGCCAACGCCTACAAACTGCAAGCCCAAAGCGATTTTGTCAGCTCGTTTTTGACGCTCGATCAAGACCGCATCAACGCCGTTATCACAAACGGCGATGCCGAACTGGAAGCCCGCAAGGCCCAAATGGCACAGACCGTCAGCTTCTTTCATCAGGGCTTGGCCTCGATGGCGCAAGGCCACAGCAAGGCCGCCAAAGCAGCAAAAACCATCCAGCAAGCGCAGGCGCTGTACGAAATCGGTGTAAATACCTACCGAGCGGCGATGGGCGCGTATGCCGCTCTGGCACCGATTCCGATTGTTGGCCCGGCGCTGGGCGTCGCTGCCGCAGCTGCCGCGATTGCGTTCGGCGGCTCGATGGCGCAAGGCGTCATGAGTGGGGGATCACCGACCGGCGGTGTCGCTGGCGGCGCACCAGGTGCGCTACCGACAACCAGTTCACCGACCAGCCAAGCCGAACAACGAGCCACAGAAGCGAAACAGATCACTTACTTGCGCCTTGACCCGGATGACATTTTTACCGGACGCTCCATTTTGAATCTGGTTGGCGGGGCCTTAGCCGATAACGGCGGGGTTATTGAAAACTTGAGGATAGTGCCAGCATGACCTTAACCGCCAATCACGCCATCATCTGCTACGACAACCTGTTGGTGTCGCCGCTGGTCGACAGTATCACGCCGACCAGCGAGCGCGCCGGGTTCAGCGCGGCGAATGCCTACGACTGGTACACCACCAGCTATTGGTCGCCGACATCCGCCAGCGGCAACAATCGGCTGACTGTTGAGTTTACCGAGGCCGTCAGCGCCGACTATTTCGCCATCTACCGGCATAACCTGGGTACAGTCGGCGGCACAGTTGTGCTTGAGTATAGCGACGACGGCATCGCCTGGACCACTACGTTCACCGCCGAAGCGGCCGATGACAATGAGCTGGTGCTCAAAACATTCAACGCGGTATCGGCGCTGTTCTGGCGCATCACCTTCGCGCTGTCCAGCGCCACGCCGTTCTATGTCGGCGTCATCATGTTCGGCGCCAAGCTGCCGCTGTACCGTGGCATGGTCGGCGGATTCGTCCCGCCGCGTCACGGTCGTAAAAACCAGATCACCAACCAGAAAACCGAAGGCGGCCAGTTTGTCGGCCGGGTCAAAATTGCCCAGGGCGCGGCTAGCAACATCACGTTCAAAACCATCCCGCAGGACTGGGTGCGCCAGTACTGGGAGGCGTTCGTTGAGCATGCCGAGCTGCTGCCGTTTGTATTCAGCTGGAATCACACGTTCCGGCCAGAGGACGCCTGTTACTGCGCAACCGCTGGCGACATGCCGGACATTGCCATTGACGACAACCGGTTCCAGAACATCAGCGTACCGGTGCAGTGTTTGTTGAGCGGGGCGACGTTATGACCTACAGCGCCGAAGCTGCCAAATTTGGCCGCATCCCGACGGTGTTTGTCGAGTGTGACATGGACTATTGTGGCAACGTCTATGGCTCCAGCCCCTGCACGGCCAGCGTCGGCGTCACCGGTGACGACAAATGCTACAACACATACGCCACTTGCCAAGACAAGCCGAATTTTGACAAAACGGTCAAAACCTATCGCTTCTGCGATCAAAACGCCGATCTGCCGGTCGGGCTGTCGGCTATCCCGTTGCTCAAATCGGTGTCGTTCGCCAGTCAGGAAATCACGCCCGGCAAAGGTCTGGGTGTGCGTGGCAGTGTCACGGCCAACTTTATCAACGCACCCTGGCCGGATACCGAGATTGACCCGTACTGGCGAGAACGCGCATACGACACTAACCAGGGGACGTTCTGGGGCAAGTTCAAGGCGCGCAATCCGTTCTATGAAAACCGGGTTTTACGGGTGCGCCGTGGCTATCTGACTGGCGTGTTCAGTTGGGACAATTTTATCGACAGCGTGTATGTCATCGAGCAGCTGCAAGGCCCAGACAAAAACGACGGCATGAAGGTTGTCGCCAAAGACATTTTGAAACTGGCCGACGACAAAAAAGCCTTGTTTCCCAAGCCATCGAACGGTCGGTTGTCTGCCGATATCAGCAACAGCGACACTAGTTTCAGCGTTAGCCCGTCCGGTGTTGGCAGCGAATATCCCGCCAGCGGCAAACTGGCGATCAGCGGCGAGGTGATGACGTTTACCCGTTCTGGCGATGCGTTTACCGTGACGCGGGCACAGAGCAACACCGGCGCCGAGGCGCACAGCGAGGATGACACCGTGCAGCTGGTCGGCATTTATGATGACGAGAAAGTGCACGACGTCATTTACAGCCTGCTGACGGACTATGCGGGGATCAGTAGCAGCTACATCGACTACAGCGCCTGGAACACTGAATTTAACGATTACCTGGCCGGGGTATTTAGCTGTGAGATTACCGAGCCGACCGGCGTCAATACGCTGCTAGGCGAACTGACCGAGCAGGGAACCTGCCGCATCTGGTGGGATGAAGAAGACCAGCAAATCAAATTCCGGGCGATCAAACCGTTGCCCGAAGACCTGCCGGTGCTGACCGATGATCAGCATTTTTTGGCCAAAACGCTGGACGTCAAAACCGATACCAACCAGCGTATCAGCACGGTGCTGATCTATTTTGCCCAGCTCAAGCCGACCGAAAAACTGGACGACCAGAAAAACTATCAGTTGCGGGTTGCCACGCCGAATCTGGAGGCCATCAGCGATTTGGAATATGGCAGCAATCTGATCAAAAAGGTGTACAGCCGCTGGTTTAAAAAGACCTCGCAAGGCCGGGCCAATGCCCTGGCGGACGCATTGCTGAAAACGTACCGAGATCCGCCGCAGGTGCTGACCTTCGGGCTTGTACCAGGCCATCGTCGTAAAGTCGGCGACCTGTTTTATGCGCAGACCCGCAAAATGGAGTCAGTGACTGGCGCTCATGCCCTGGTGCCGATGGAAGTGGTCTACGCCCAACCGACGGACAACGACGACTATATGTATCGGGCGCAGCAGGTCAGTACTGCTATTCCGACCGGCAACAGTTACACGATCATCTATAGCGCCGACGAATATACCAGCGTCAACCTGTACGACGATTTTGTTGATGAATACGGCGAGCCAGAACCTGGTATAACCGTCCTGTTTATCGTCAATGAAGACGTCCTGATTTATGGGTCGACGACTTCAAACTATGGCATGACCGTTGATACCAGATGGCCGTCAGGCGTTGTGTTAACACTGGAAAACCACGGGATTATTGCGGGGCGGGGTGGCCCTGGTGGTGATGGTGGCTCGCTTGACGCATCAACAAATGAGGTGCCATCAGGCGACGGCGGTGATGGCGGTCCGGCCTTGTATGCAAATCACGCGATCACCATAGATAACTCCTCGGGGATTATCAGTGGTGGATGCGGCGGCGGCGGCGGCGGCGGAGCGGCATGGGGTTTTGTCGGCGTCGGCGACTTGCGTAGGGTGGGCGGTAGTGCTGGTGGTGGTGGCTGGCCATACGGGGCCGCTGGAGCCATGGTCCCAATCGTCGGCTCGCCAGACCATAACGGGAACCCTGGTAATGCGGGTACTGCAACTGATGCGGGCGCTGGCGGGGCATCGGAAAACGAAATCAGCAGGGTATTCGGCGGGGCTGGCGGGTTAGGTGGCAACATCCCGTCGGCGACAACCGGATATGACGGCGACGATGGTTCGCTCGTGAGTATTGGGACTGGCGCAGCATTCCCTGGGGCTGCCGGCGGATCAATCGGGACAGCAATTGCTGGCGACAGCAACATCACCTGGATAGACACCGGTACTCGCTACGGCGCCATTACCTGACAATTCAAATTCTCTGGGCCCAGCAATCGCTGGGCTTTTTTATGGGTGAAATATGCCATCACTACGACAAGACATCATTTTTGAAATAGATGCCGACGGCCCTTATCCGCCGCAATGGATCTGGCAAACGGATGACGGCACTCCGGTCGACGTATCCGGCGCCGACATCGAGCTTGTCATCAAGCCGGACAACGACAGTGACGACATCATCCTGACGTTGAGTACAGATAGTGGTCATATCACTGTCGAGGATCTGACCAAAATCACCGTCCATGTACCAGCGGATGAGGTCACAAAAGACCTGACGGCAACATTAACCCGCAAGGGCGTCGTCAGCGCTGGCGTTGTTGAGAGCGATGAGGGCGATATTGTCGTGTCGGCAGAGGGTCATATTGCTGAGTACTCACTCAAAATCACGCTGGATGGCGCTGTATCGTTTTTGGCGCATGGCCTGGTCTGTTTTGCGAGATTATAAAAATGATTGCTAAAGCGATTTTAGCCAGCCAACCGATTGTTATCCGGCAGGTGCCTGTGCCGCCTACCGCTCAGCTAGTTGTCCAGGCGGCGAATGACGCCCGCGATGAGGCTGAACAATTTGCTCAGCAGGCCGCAGATACGGTTGATCAGGTGCAGACCCTGAAAAATGAAACAGAGGTTATTGCCGCCGCTGCTGATACAGCCCGTCAGCAATCTGAAACAGCACGCGATGAGTCTGTTGATGCTAAAAACCAGTCGCTTGCGATTGTGGGCGACCTGGGAACCTTGCAACAGGCTGTCGCAGATGCGGGAGATTCTGCAGGCATTGCTACAACAAAGGCGGCAGAGGCAAATGACTCTGCTGTAGCAGCATCGGTCGCTGAAGCGGGCGCCCAACTAGCGCAAACCGGTGCTGAAAATGCCCGCGATGCAGCAATTATCGGGGCCGGGGTATATGCCACCGAGGCTGCTGGCCGTGCTGCTGTGGCTGATGGTGTGGCGTTTAAAGTTCAGGGTGTTGGCGACATTGCCGCATACGAATATCGTCGGGTTAACTCCGGCAGCTCGACATTGATTGCAACCTACCCGAGTAAAGCGGCGATTGACGCGATTACTGCCAAACAAACCGGCATGTTGGAAAATTTTACTCTGCTCACATCAGCAAATATCTACGATCCAAACATTGCTGATCATGCCGACAACAGTACATACAACCCGTCCGGCTCTGTAGGGGCTGTTACCGGGTATCACAGATCCGGATTGATTGCGGTCACTGCTGGCCAGCAACTGGTCATTGACATGACCAACTGCCACAGCGACTGGAAAATATTCAAACCCAGCAGCTTGGCTCGAGTGATGGGTTACACAGCCGCTCCTGCGGGAGGGGGCACGTTTCACTCGCTGATTACTGCTACGTTTTCCCAGAGTGACCGGTTTGCAACTTTTACAGTCCCCAGCGGAGTCAATTACATCGCGTGGTCGGCATACGACACAGTCGGCAGTGCGCCTACCACTCAGGATTTCGCGACTATGCGCGCCCGTGCGATGGTCTATTTGGGGACAGCCCAGATCGATTACGCCCAATATTACCCAGCAAACTCATACCAGGTGGATTCCGTGGATAACACTGATTACCCCGTGACGCTCGTTAAATCTGGCACCGATGTCTATATCCGTCAGCCGTACAACGCAACATATGACCTGGTGCGCAAACTAAAATACGCTGCGACTCAAAGTGCCAGCGAGGCCGGTGTAATTGATTTTGTTGGGGTGCGCAAAATTAGAATTGCATCAGCTGCCGCTGATACCGCGTTTATGTATGAGGCAGCACTGCTCACCGAGTACCTGCAGGCCAGCAACGACAACAGCCCGCCAGAAAAGCTGAATTCGATGTACCTGGGCGGTGGGCATGGCGTCGCGGCATCATTCAAGCTGACCAAAACCGGTCACGGATTGACGAATGCCGCTGTTGGCGATACGGGCACTGATAGCGCGGCAAAAATCTGGGTCATCACAAAAATAGATGATGCAAATAACATCACCGTTACAGCTCAAAACGATGGTGCATCAGCGAGTAAATGGCTGATCCGCAACACTGTTACGGGTTCGACAATCACGTTTGCAGGCGCAGGTGTGTATACATTCACAGTAAACACGGCTGTGTTGTTTTTGCCGCTCGCCCAAAACTACACATCGGCGATTTATGTTGATGGCGTGCAGGTTACGGCAGATGGTACATACTCAGGCTACCGCGCCGAGGTCCGTGAGAGTTATGGCATTCCTAATCCTGCTCGATGGCTGACGGCGCTCATTGCCGCCAAACCGGCAGTCACGCCCCTGCTGCCGAATGACCCGGCAAATGCCACACAAATTGAGGTCAATGCCTCATGGCAGTTTGATCGGTATGGCGCCCAGGTCGGTTATTTTGATCACTATGTTGTTGAGCAATACGCGCGGTCCGGCGGCTCGACGGACGACTACTGGGGCGGGCAGCAGTGGCAGGTCACGTATCGCAATGTCGCCGCAGGTGAAACCGTCTGGCAATATGTGCCGGACTTGACCGGGGCTGTAGGTGGATATGATTTTAGCAACATTGCCGAGATCACAAATAACGCGGCAACAGTCACAGTTGCTAAGGCTGATTGTCTTAATACCAGCGATCCAGCATCGCATTTTGCTCAAATTATCAAGGATTCCTCAGGCAATAAACTCAGGGGGTTTGTGCATGGTTATGCGCGGAATGTAGGGGTTGGTGTTCCTGCGACACGTGCCGCCCTGTGCGTTGAGTTGTGGCAACTATCAACCGCTAAAAAACAATATATCCGAGCTGTAGATAGCGGGTATGGCGCGACGGCGGCCGCCGGCGAGAATTTACAGGCCGTGACATTCAACGGCTACTACGACATGAGTACAAACCCGAACTACACAGTCGATTTCAAATATTCTTTGGCAGATGGTTCGGTCCACTGGATATTTGACTGTCATGCCACGTTATCTGCGCAATGGATCGCGATGCCGCCTGAGCTTGTCGGCAAGTCGGTTACAGTGATTAATTCAACTAACTTCACACTGCACACAAGCGGCGTGGTGACGGCCAAAGGCCTGCGGGTAAGCACTAGTGGCGGACGAGGTAGGGCGGTTATCAGGATCGGGTGATTTGATACAGCATTTGATACCGGTACAACTCGTTATGCCGGTATATTGCTGTAAGCCATTGATTTTTCTGGCGCTGAAAGGCGGAATCGAACCGCCGACCTACTGATTACGAATCAGAATATATTTTAAGCAAAATAAATATGTTATGCAAAAACGGTATCAAATACCTCTCTTGCAAGTCATTGTATCATAAAGGTGTGTTTTTGTATTTGATACCGAATTTTGCTTGATTATTGAGCATAAAAAGCCCCATTACAGAGCTGTTGATGGCTTATTTGGCTTGAGCTTTTCTACGATTTGTCTTGTTGGGTGTTGTCCGCTCTCCAATAGATACAGTTCCCAGGCGGAATCACTGGGCGAGCGTTCGCCCGCCTCATACTTTTTCCAGGTAACGAGCGAAACCCGTGCAAGATGGGCAGCCCTTGCTTGTGTGTGTCCGGCTTCTTGCCTGGTTTGTCGTATTTTGTCAGCTGTGATATTCACTGTGTACCTCCCAGCGCTGGCGCATCCTCCAGCATAACCTCGGCCAACAACTCATCAGCAATCGGGTCACGATCGCCGCCGTCTGCGATGTGATGCCCGTACCACTGGATAATCAGCCCGGACACATTGTCCTCCGGCATGTCACGAAAAACAGCGGGATTGATGCCGCTGGCGGTACAGATTGAGTCGATAGGCTGCCAGTCAAATGAGATATGGCCGTCATTATCGCGGGCCAGTTTAAGGTCAGAAAAATCGAGGCTGTCGGGGATTTTTACCTTTATTGCGTGTGCCATTTTGGCCTCCAAGAAAATGCCCCGTTGGAGCGGGGCTTTATGTTTTACTCTTCCGATGGAAGATGGGCTTCTTTGCAGGTGATTTCGTATGCGATGTCTCCGCCTTTTTCAGCGATCGCATTGGCCAAAGCCTCGCTGCAGCGTAGAACCACGATATCACCGACAGCGTGGCTATTGTTGCTGATGAACTCACTGATCTCTACATCGCCATCCATCCACTCATTGGCGTTGTTGATTGCTTCTGTGATGGTGCTGCCGATACCGTAAACCGCATAGCCTATTTGGATAACTGCGTACATGATATTTCTCCACCCTGATTAGTACCCTGGGTGCGGGTCGGTTAGCAGAATTGCTTACCTCATGTGGTTTATTATAGGTATACAAAGTACACCATGCAAGCCCTATTTTAATTATTTTCTGCCGTTCGTCGGATTACTTCAACGGCTTCACAATCTCGCCCCGCCTATAAACCCTCTTAGTCGTCGTTGGGCTTTCATGCCCCAACAGCGACTGTGCATCGAGCAAGCTCTGGCTGTCCGTGGCGGCCTTGGCTCGGATGTCCCGCACCTGCCACTTCACCTTATAACCAACCTCGGCGCTTGCCGCATCTCTTGCGTCATTAAACCGGTCCCGCATCATGGGTTGGGTTAATGGCTCGCCCTTTTCTGTGGCCACGATAAACAAGCTGCAGGCGGATCTGGGGCGGTTGATTGCCCTGTTGATAATATCAGCCAGTTCGCCAACGATTCGCAAGCCCATCCGCTTTTGTGTTTTGTCCTGGCGCAGCTGCAGTACGCCATCTTTGATCTGACTCTTGCGCCATTTGCGGATGTCCCCTGGCCGCTGGCCAGTGAGGTATGCCAGCTCCAACAGATCGGCCATTTCTGGCGTGCAGTGTTTTAGTACCAGGTGGAAATCTTCGTCTTCGACGTACACGTCGCGCGGCCGCTCTTTATTCTTTCTGACGCCCTCGACCGGATTGATCTTGTCGGTATAGCCCCATTCCCGGGCGCAGTTGAACACATGGCTGAAAAGAGCAACCTCCCGATTTGCTGCAATTTTGGCGGTGCGTCGATCGAGGTATTGCCGAATGTGTTTGGGTTGGATCTGGTTCGGCTCTGCGTGGCCGAAGGCGGCAACCAGCAGCTTCAATTGGTTGCCCTGGTCTTTCTGCGTTTTGGAGCCTTTCTGGGGCAGCACTTCTTTTTCATAACGAGCAAATATATCGGCCATGGTCGTTTTTTTGTTGACAGCACCTGACTCCAGCTCAGCCCATTTGATCTTGGCCGCATTCAAATCGTCGCCCAGGGGGATGCTTTTACCATCGCGCAGGCGGTAGTAGTACAGGATCTTGCCGCTGGCCATGATGCGGGCTGTCATGCGTTGGGGTAGGTGATGGTTTTTGCTTTTACGGCCGACCATGGTTGTGTGCTCTATTTGACAGCGCCGAGCTCAAATTCGCCGGCGTCGGAGTTTACAGGCTTCAGGCCGCTGCGTGCGGTTAATACGTCACGCACAACGACAGGGCGCTTGAGGCCGTTCAGGAAAAAGGGGATAGCATTGGCTTCCAGCCACTTCACCTGGCGACTGGTGATCTGATAGCCAGTGAGCTGCTTAATTTCTTCGGTGGTTAGAAAGGTGGTGTTCATGATTGTACCTCCCTCAAGCCTGCAGTCGCTGTTCGCGGCAAAAATTGACAACTTGCATCAACAGTTCGCTGTCGACCGGCAGATGAGTGCCGCTGCTGCAGATCAGCGCCTGGACAGCACTGGCTGCGGCAGCATAGGCATAATTCAGATTGCCCCCGACAATGGCGTCATCGGGCCATGTCAGCCAGCCGCGCTGACTGAAAATCTTGACTTCGCCTGGCATGAGTTCAAAGCAAAACTGGAGTTTTCTGCCGTCCAGTTTGAAATAACGAAAACCTCCTACCCAGTGCTGGCCGGTATAGGCCGCCAGAAGCTCGATGCCGCTTTCATCGGTACCGATTAAGTGCCGACGTTGCGTTGCCCAAAACGGGTTTTGGTAGTCATGGCCTGCGCAGTACTTTGCAGCTTCGGGCGGGGCGATATCGGCGAATAGATCAAGGATTGTCACGCTGCCACCTCTTCAACAACATCGACCATATTCGCTTTGACAATAGCTGCCGCAATCGGCGGACAAACGCTGTTGCCGATCAAGCGCACCTGGTCTTTTTTAGAAAGTTTTTTGCCGTTCAAATCTGTCAGGCGGTAGTCATCTGGGAAGCCTTGAGCCTTCGCCAGCTCGTGCGGCTCCAGCATGCGCATACCGATATCAACAATCTGGTACGGCTCGCCACGCACCATCACAAGACCGAACCGGTCGCGTGTAGGGATGGTGTCCATAGGCTCGTTGATATTGATGCCGCCTGATTCGTTGCCGTAGTATTTGATCAGAAAGGCGCGAATCTCGCCAAAATGACCGCCATTGCTGGTGATGGTATCCAGTGGCTTTTCTACGGATTGACCGATGCAGTTATTGCGTAGCTTCACAAGATGACTGGTAACAAGCGCTTTATGGTTCTCGGTGGTCAGCGTGCCGATGGGTTTATCAACTGGTGCAGGCTTGCCAGAATACTCTGATCCACCGGCGCCGATCAGCGTGGCAGTCACAAGGCTGTGATGATCAACTGTCGTCACTGTGCCAAGCGGCTGCTCAACACCGTGGCCAACAACTCCGCCGTAATGTTTGGCAAGGAATGCCGATACCACAGCAAAATGACCGCCTTTAACCTGAGCGCATTGCGTCCGCAGCGGTTCGTCGGCCGAAAAGTTGCGTTGATGGCTGGCGTTCGCGTGTTCAGTGATGATCGGAGCCAGCGTAGGCACAACAATACCAAACCGGTTCTCAGTGGTCTGGGTTTTCAGCGGCTGGCTGATGCCCTGACCTCTGAATTTCTCGCCTTCTTTCGCGCCGTAGTAGCTGACAATAAACGGTTCCGGATTGTTGACCACATATCGCATAATCCCGGCCGCAATCCGGCGACAGGTAGCATCTGCCAGCGGATTTTTGCGATCGAAAATGCTTGGGCAAGGCAATGACCAGTCGATGCAATCGGCGGCAGTCTTGTACGGTAGCAGGCCGGGGCCGTGCGTTGGCGCTGGCCATACAATTGGCTGGCCGTCGCGCCGTGCAATCAGGAACAGACGTTTGCGGCTGGTCGGTGTGCCATAGTCGCAGGCTCGCAATTCGCGCCATTCAACCGTATAGCCCTGCCGGCGCATGGCGTTGATGAACACGCGGAATGTGTGGCCCTTGCGACGTGGGCAGGGGTAATGGTCGCCGTCGTCATTGCGTACCACTGGGCCCCATGTTTGAAACTCCTCGACATTCTCCAGCACCACGACTCGCGGTTTACGTGTGGCCATCCAGCGCAGGACTACCCATGCCAGACCGCGAACGCGGGGCGACACTGGCGCAGCGCCTTTGGCTTTGGAAAAGTGACGGCAATCCGGGCTGAACCATGCCAGCCCGATGCGGTGTGCTGGTGCAACGTCACGCGGGTTTACATCCCAAACCGATTCGCAGTAGTGCGTGGTGTTGGGATGGTTGACGGTGTGGCAGGCAACGGCAATCGGGTCGTGATTGATGGCGATGTCAACCGGTCGGCCCATGGCCATTTCTATGCCGGTACTGGCGCCACCACCGCCGGCAAAGTTGTCGACCAACTGCTCGCCAAAGTTGAAAGTGTTCTGCGGGTTGACGCGGTAGATAGGGTGTTTGGCGTGTGGGCGGCGTTTCATGTTGCACCGCCTTTTGCCTGCATAGCTTCACGCATAGCTGCTCGCATCCTGGCAACAGTGCGATCCATGGTGTAATACCGTAAATCGGATCCGGCAGCCTGCAATACAGCATCCAAATGTTTATCAACTACTACGTCAGGAATAGGTGCAGGCTTCAAGCAAGCGCGCTTCCATTCCGGCCAAGTTTCAACCTCGGACGCGCACCGATCCAAGTGCTTTTGAAGGTCGCGTCGAGCATCTGGGTATGCCTGCTTCGCCTTATGCAGCATCCCGCCGATCTGGGCCATATCATCCACAAATTTGCTGAAAACGGCTGCGGGTACAACGGGATTCAGCTCCGGGGTATCGTCCGGTTCGGACGCCTCATGCAGGGCGATCATCGCATCATGGGCAAACTGCAATGCGGCCACGTCGTTAATCTGAATAGCTGCGGGTGGCTCTGCATACAGCGTTGTGACAATCGCGCCTTGTTCTCTCCGGGCGTCGGCCAGTTCTTTGGCCATGTACATGTTGGCTTTGATTAACCCTGTACCGTTGCTGTGTGGGTTGTTGGCCCAGTTGACGGCCCAACCAAAAATCTTTGGTTCATTGTTCATTTTCTTTCGCCTTATCATCATCACAAGCTTTTTTTGCTTCCTCGGCAGCATCAAAAACGCCCAGGCAAATCGCCTGCCACTGGTTTTCAACGCGCCAAGCCGAATATCTGTCCCGGTGCGGGCGCCCGCCTTTTGAATGGCTGACCTTGTATTTGCCGCACTCGGAAACGATGTGGTAATTGCTACCCTCTACCCATTCCACGGCCGGACTCCGGTTTTTTGGCAGCAATCATCAGTTCGACCGCAGCCTCAATGCGTTTAGCGGCTTCGGGAGTAGGTCGGGTGAGTTGGTTCAGGTAGCTGCTCAACGTACTGCGCTCGATCATCAGCATCTTCGCCAGCGATCCCTGGTTCAGCCCATACTCACGGATGAGCAACAACACCTCATGCGCCCGTTTCCACACTGGGTTAGCGGCTTTCGGGCGGGGCACGGCAATGTCATTCGGTTTGTGCACAACCACCACCTGTCGGCGCTGCGGCGGGGCTTTGTGCAACACAGTGGTAAAACCGGGTACGGCCTTCACCTGGCCGCCGCTGGCCAAAAACACTTCAGTCAGGTATTCAATCGCGGCCCGGTCGGCGTTGGCTTTAGTGGCGTGTAGCGTCAACATGTTTGACTCTCCGGAATTTGGTATAGCTAGGGATGTCGTACTCGATGCAGGTCAGTTCCAACTCGCTGTGTGCGCGCTCAACGTCCCAGCTCAAGCGGTTGTTGCTCAACCACAGCATTTGGTTTTCGGTTTGCAGGGCCTGATTTTGTTTGGTCAGGTCATGCACTTTGGCAATTAGTCCGGCCGTAAACAGCAGGCCAAGAGCGATCATCAACATGGCGAACTCCTTCTCAGCGGCTGCTTACATGGGCAGCAGCTCGGTTTTGAGGTTTTTGTTTTCGGCTTCCAGTTCGGCGATGCGCTTGTGGGCTGCATCGAGGTCGGTACGCAGTACCAGGGTGTCGGGGTGATCGAGGTCAATCACGGTGTTGAGCGCCCGGCTCATGTCAAAGTGGCATTCAGGGGTTTGATACCAGTCCGGGTGCTTACGCATAGCGACCATGAGCATTTCGGCGGTGACCCGGTTTTTGACTTTGTAGTGGTTATACTCACTGACAATGTGTTGGGCGCGTTGCATGATGCTGAGGTCTTCCCAGTCAATCGGGCCAATGGTGATGATGGCGGCTTTGAGTTGGCAGAAGGCGGGTGTTGGTTGTTTTGGGGCTGGCCGGTCTTCGGGGTTAATCTCCCAGAACGCGGCGCCGAGCGTGCCGTCTTCGAGCAGGCGGTCGATGGACAGCGACACCTTGATCTGATACGACATGCCTTCGACTTCGGCAGTGATGGACACCGGTCTGCTGGTGCTGGTTTTGAGGTCGGGGTTTTTGGTCAGCACTTCGTTGATGGCTGCGGCCAGTGTTTGCAGGCCCAGTTTGTTGCCGTAAATGACGGTAGGGCAGTCTTTGTCGGACTGGGGGTAGATAACCATTTTGGGGAGCAGGGCTTCCATTGTGTTCTCCGGGTTGTTTTTTTGGTGTTAGGGTTAGAAAGGGAGTTCGTCGGCGTCGGCGCAATTTTTCTCGTGGAATTCCCGGGCTTTTCGCCCTTTGCCATGAAAGTCTTCCCAGCCGTCATGCCAGTGTTCGTGCTTGGATGCACAGGGCGGATAAGGATTGGCGGATGAAGGCTGACCGGTTTTTCCGGCTTCCCAGCCAGCGTGCCAGGGGTCGATTTGGACATTGAGCGCATCAAGAGCTTTTCCCAGTAAATGGTGCTGCTCTTCGTCTATGATTTTGTGACTCAGCAATCCGTCAATATGGAAGCCCAGCATGAATGTCCAGTCGGTGTAGTCGCCTATGTCCGCTGACGCGTGGGCCTGAGTGATCATCCATGTGTGAGCAATAACCCATGCCGGGATGGTTGCACCGACACTGAGGTCAACACCTATAAAGGTGGGAGGCAGTCTAAAGCGGGCTACCACTTCTGGCGGTAGCTTCACGGCTTTACCGGTGATGACGTGATTAATGTCGGGTGTTACGGTCTTCTCAATGTCAGTGACAAAACGCGCCTTGCCCTGCTTTTCAGCAATATCAATGGCGGCATCAAGCAATCGTGATTGCTCTGTTGAGATGGAACCGACGAGGTGCAAACCCAATCGAAAGCCATGCAACTCATAGGCAAGGCCGGTTACGTGTTCCAGTTCATCGGTGGTGTGCATCCAGTGCGCTGTTTCAATGAAAAAACACGCCCATTTCGGAATGGGTTCTGGCTCGGTGTCGATGCTTTCAAAATAGCCATCCAGCTCGTCGTGAAGCCCTTCCATGTAGACGACTGCTGCATCTTCTGAGCGGCCGTCATCGGCGTTGAGCAACAGATTCATAACCACGGCGCCGCCCGAGTAGAAAGCGCCTTTCATCCCGTCACGCTGGATCTGGCAGGCGTGCGGGTGAATGACCTTTTTGTTGAAACTTGTCCAGTGTTCCCGGATTGTTTGCATGATTAACCTCAATGTTTAACAACAGCCAGTTGGCCGTTCTGGTTGATGATGATGGTTGCCTTTAAGCCGCTTTCCAGCCGGGCAATGCTGGCCGGGTTGGTAAGGGCTGGCGCCAGCAGGCGCTGGGTGTTTTCGGGGAGTTGTTGTTGTGTGTGCATGGTGGATCTCCGTTTTGTCCTGAGACAAAAATAAAATAATACCTCACAGGTATTATTGCAATACCTGCTAGGTATTATTTAAGAGAATAAAAAACCCGCACTAGGCGGGTTCAGGTTTGACTGATGAATTTATGAGGCTGGCGGAGATGCTTCTGGAATGGGCTGAGCTACTGGTTTGGGGAATGCTTCTTTGGGTTGAAGGGCTTCAATCTGCGGCAGGGCTTTGACAAGCGCTTTTTTTGCAGTTGGATCGAGAGAGGATGTTTCGATATGGAAGTAGCCAACCATCACATTGTTAACCCTGAGCATTGCCTTCTCTGCATTGATCAATTCTTTAGCCTGGTCAAGCGTGAGAGCGAACATCTTGCTTGAAGTAGCTTGACCTCCGCCAACGCTCCAGTGTGGCAATTCCTGACTGGTTGGATAAGAAACGATCTTGTCGTTGATTTTTGATTCAAGCGAAGTGATGTTTGTTACGCCATCCATCTCAACTACAAAGCCGACAATTTTTGGATATTTTTCACTCCAGTAAAAGCCGAGTTTGAATTTTGCGGGCCATGAGAACTTACTATCTTTGTCACGAACAAAGGCGGGCGATATCATGATTGTTGTCAGTCCGTCAAAGTCGGACTTCGTCGTCGTGATCTTCCCCATAGGGTTGACACCAATATCCTGTAAGAAGCCAGCATTCACGGGTGTTGCGATGATGAGGGTTGAAAGTAGTGTGAGTGTTGCGATTCTCGCTTTCATGAGATGCTCCATATCTAAGATTTTGATTTTGTTTGCTATATTTTTGCTTTTGCCTTTGCTATTCCTGCAACATAGTGCATGGTCAACACTTCCTGTTTGAGCAAGACAATCTTTTCATGGTCGGCATTGGTGCTTTCCAAGTGCACCCGGTCATCACGAAAATACAGGAATATTTTAACCATCCGGCGCCCGTCACTGGTGACGACAAAAACCTCATCACCGTTAAAAACGGTTCTGTTTGGCTCGATGATGGCGTATTCCTTGTGCCTAATGCGCGGGGCCATGCTATCCCCAATACCTTGAACAGCATAAGCGTCAGGATCGTCGCTGTACCATTGAATGTAGCCGTCACCATGTCCCTCTGGATACTCGAATGTTTCCCAGAATCCACCGTCACCCAATTGAGCGCACCCTTTTATTGGTATTAGTTGTGGTAAGGCGTACGTCCGTGACTGTTCTCTGATTGTGTCTTGAAAATGGGGTGTATCCATCCAGCCTTCAGGATGACCATAAGCTACTTCGATCTCTCTGGCAATCTGAGGGCCAATATTCTTTGTTGGGTTCTTCCCGATGTAGTGGCTCATCAGGGCGTGCGGCTTCCCAAGCTTATTTGCAAGGCCTTTGATTGGGTGTTTGCTGTCAGTCTGCTCTGCAAGCATGCGCGCATTGCCGCGTCTTATGTCGTCGATATTCATTGAAAAATTAAACACTTTCATACCTGCTAGGTAAATGTGCTTGCAGGTATAATCCCGCTGGGGTATCGTAATACCTGACAGGTATTATGAGTTTTGCTACCATGACATTTCCTGAATTCATTCGTTCCCTGACGGATGCTCAGTTAGAACAGTACGCCAAAGACTGCGGCACAACATCGGGCTATATCAAAGTTCATCTGATGCACGGTCGCAAATATCCAAAAAAAGAGCTGATGAAAGCTTTGTCGGCCAAGTCGAATGGTCTGATACGTGACGTTGACGTGCTTGTGCATTTCGGTCTGCTCGAAACAGATAGCTTAGAACATACCTCGCTGGCTGCATCCTAACTGCAGTCAGTGCCGGGCAATTAAACAATACGCACAAATAAAGACGTTAGAAACGACGAAATACGTCGTGTTTCACCACATAAAAATCAGGGAATAACAATGAAGAGCGGTTTAACACGTCAACAGCGCATCGAGCAGACCATCCTGCCATTACGGACAGCGATCTATCACGCCGTCCACGACATGCGCGGCGGTGTCGGCGCCGTCGCCGGCGCGACCGGCTACAACGCCAATACCCTGCAAAACAAAATCAACCTGAACAATGAAGGGCGCCACGTACTCACCGTGCCTGAGCTGGAAGCCATCATCTCGCTCACCCGTGACCCGCGCATCATGGACAGCCTGTGCAGCATCTACGGCAATGCCATCTGGATCGACATCAGCGGTCTCGATACGGTCAGCGACAGCAGCATGTTTGTACAGCTGGGCGAGGTGTCCAGCAATGTCGGCGACCTCACGCGCAAAGTCGCCGCTGCCTACGACGACGGCATCGTGACCGAGGAGGAGCTGGCCATGCTGGACAAGGCAATCATCACCCTCATGCAATCCGCCCAGGCAGTGCTAACGCTGGCCAAACAGAAGCGGGAGCAACGTTGATGCTGGACATACAACTGCACGATTTGCCCGCCATCCTGTTGCATATCAACGCCGACGACCGCGACGTTTGGTTTAAAGTCGGCAACGGCCTCAAAACCGAGTTCGGCGAGGATGCGTACAGCCATTGGGATACATGGAGCCAATCGGCGGAAACGTACAACCGTAAAGACGCCCGTGGCGTTTGGGACTCCCTGGCCGTGGGAAAATGCACCCTCGGCACCGTCATCTATCTGGCCCAGCAAACCGGCTGGAAACCCAACAAACGCGACCTCACACCCGCCGAAAAGCGCCAGCTCAAACAGGAACAGGAACAACGCCGCGCGGAACGTGAGGCCCAGATCGAGGCCGACACTGCCAAGCGTGAAACCATGCAAGGCGTCGTCGCCAAAAACTGCCTCAAGATCTGGGAGAATTTTTGCCACGACTTCGGCGAGTCGGAATACCTCAAGAAAAAACAGGTAGGCGGGTTCGGCATACGGTTTTTTCATCAAAGCGTATTGCTCTGGATTGACGACGACAGTCAAAGCACCGGTGTGCTCACTGGCGGCAAAATCATGAAGTTTTTCGACAAGCTGCCCAAGCCGCGCCCGGACCACATCAGTTTTCTGTTTTTCAAAAAAGGCACGATTGTTATCCCGCTGCGCGACGTCGACGGCAAGCTGTGGTCGTTGCAGGCCATTTCCGCAACCGACAAGCTGTTCCCGAAATACGGGCGCAAGGCCGGTTTGTATCACATTATCGGCAACCTCACCGGCGCAACGGTTGTTGCATTTGCCGAAGGCTATGCCACTGGCGCCAGCATCCACATGGCCACCGAATGGCCGGTCGTCGTCGCTTTTGACGCCGGTAACCTGGTGTCAGTCGCCGCGACGGTTCGCAAACAGTGTCCGGACGCCAAACTGCTGATCTGCGCCGATCTGGACGAAAACGGTAAGGGACAAGCCAAAGCGCATGAAGCCGCGTCAGCGTCTGGAGCCGCTGTGGTGCTGCCTGATTTCGGCGACGTGCAGACGACCCTCGATGTCACTGATAAACAAGCGAGGTCGTTGTGAGCCACCCATTCGAGCGTAAAAAGAAAAAATCCGGGCAGCCCACTGACTTCAACGACCTCCACATTCTTCGAGGTCTGTCGGTGGTGCGTGAGCAGCTTCAGGCCGCCCTTGCTACCTACAAGCCCATACTCCCCGCACCCCTCGAATCGGCGGAGCCGACGCCAGAAAGTGATGGGCCGGAACCGCCGGAAGGGCAAAAAAATCAACCATTTAATATCGAAATGATGCTCTTTCGGTTCGCCCTGGTGCTGGGCAAAACCGACATTTGGGACAGCCAGTTAAAGCTGCTCATGAAAAAACCGGCCTTCCGCGACCTGGTCGGCAAAGACCTGTCGGCGCAATGGCTGGCGCATGAAAAGAAACGCACGATCAGTCTGGAAAACGTTAAATCGGCACAGGCTGACGCTGCTGCGCGGTCAGTGGGGGGCGGGGGGCTGGATGAGATGTTCCTGCGCTATGTTCTGATCTACGGAACAAAAGACGTATGGGATAAACGGGTTCGAACTCGCTTGCCGGCAGAAACGCTGCGCCTGGCATGGCCGAATGAATATGACCTTTGGCTAAAAAACCCGGCTAAACGCCTCATGGTGATGCAGGATCAGATTGTTTTCGACCCGACACAACAGGTTGGCGACGAATGCATAAACACGTTTGATGGTCTGCCGTTGACGCCTGGCGACGCTAAAACGTGTCATGACAAATGCTATGGCATCCGGCAATTGTTGCTGGAAATGTGTGAGTGTGACGTCAGCTATCAGTTTGTATTGCGATGGCTGGCGTTGCCCTTACAACAGCCGGGAACGAAGCTGGCGACGGCCATATTGTTTTATGGCCATGTACAAGGTGCGGGTAAGTCGCTGTTTTTTTCTGAAATTATGCGGCAAATGTACGGCGATAAGTACAGCGCCACACTGGGACAGAACGACCTGACATCGCAATACACCGATTTCAAAAGCGGCAATCTGTATGCAGTGTTTGAAGAAATTTTCAACCCGAACGATCGTCTTCAGCACATGGGCCTGATCAAGCATCAGATCAGCGGCAGCAGGCATCGTATTCAGAAAAAGTTTGTTAATGGTTGGGAAGAGGCCAATTACAGCAATTGCGTTTTTCTATCGAACGAAAATCAGCCCTTGCCCATTGAGCCGAATGATCGGCGTTTTCTGGTGTGCTGGCCTGACCATAAGCTGCCTGCTGATATTTTCCAGCGTGCTAAAGCCGAAATGGATGCTCCTGACAAAGAAGGCGTTCGCGCTTTCTATGCCTATCTGTTGCAACTGCCCATGACGTGGACCAGCTCGGTGCAGAATGAAGACGGGACGTGGCGCGAAGAAACCTTCACGTTTCACACGCACCTGGAGCCGCCTATGACTGAGGCCAAAAAACGGCTGATCGAATACGGCTTGCCGGGCTGGCAAGTGTTTCATCGGGAATGGAAGGAAAACCGCCTGCGTTGGCCGTACATGACCTGCCTCTCTCAACATTTGTATCAGGCATACACCCGCTTCTGTGCGCGATCTGGGGAGCGGCCGCTCACCATGACCAAGTTTTGCACCAACATCAGCGTGTACGAAAGAAAAGAGCTGGCTTGGTACACGGTCGGACAGACAGGAAAAAAACAGGCCACGGTGATCGTTGTTGGCCAGTGTCCAGCGGATCAAAAAAAACAGGACTGGCTTGCCAGTGAGATGAAAGTTTTTGCCGAATCGTTGGGCGGTAACGAATCAGACCAAATGTGTTAAGGGTTTTGTGAGTGATGTTAAGGGTTGTGTTAAGGGTTTTCGACTAACCCTTAACACGCAGCAAGCCAACAGCCGCAAGGCTTTGAGGGTGGCTTGTTAAGATGTTAAGGGTTTATGCGCGTGCGCGCGTGTGTGAGAGTAATTTTTTTTATAAACGCTGATTCACAAGCAAGAAAATTTTTCTCTCACACGCAAGGCTGATAAACCCTTAATACCCTTAACATCTTAACAAACCCTACAGCACCAATGGTTCAAGATGTTAAGGGTATGCTTTAAACCCTTAACACAACCCTTAACAAAGTAAAAAAACAGAAGTTAAAGGCTGTAGAAATGAAAAAAACACTGACAGACGTAACGATTGATTGCCTTCTGGCGTTTTTTCTCAACAGTTCGGAGCAAGCCGACAAGGTGCTGCGTGCGAATTTCGACAAGGTCAGCGTCAAAAACCGGCGTGTCCTGGAGCAAGTGCTGGAGCGCAGCCAAAGCCAAAAAAACACTTACTGGCTGGCCATTGCTGAAGAGGTAGGGCGTCAAGTGTTGATGGTGGGCGGGATCACTGCTGAACCGGTCAACCGGCGCCCGCTGTCGCTCGCTGTGCGTCCGGGGGTGAATCATGGCTAAAACCACTATCACCCCTGACGTGCTGGAAATGCTGCTGGAAAACTGGGGGCTGTTCGTCAACTCCGGGTCGTGGGGTCCACGTATCGCCAACCAGTGCGGGTCAGCCGAACGGGAATGGAACAGCAACTTGTCCCGGTACGTCTGGGACAACGAAGGACGCCCGGTGCGGGAACGCCAGTGCAACGACGAACTGGGCGATCGTGTCGAGCGCATCATCCGCGATCTGCCAATGGATTACATACGGGTGCTGCTGAGTCGGTATCAGAAAAACGAATACAACATGAGCGCCTACAACAAGGCTCTGTTGGTGTCTGCAAAGGTGTCAGTACAAGAAAAACTGGAGGAACAAGCATATGCGTGACCAATCACTCAATGACCGTATCCTGAAGGTGTTGCGTATCGGCGGGGCGATGTCGGCCAGCGAAATCCGCCGGGCATTGCCGGATGATGTCGAAAGCGCCGACCTGTCATCGCGTCTTGGCAAGCTGGTAAAGCGTAAAGACGTGGCTGTTCTGGAGTCGCCGCGCAAGGCGTTGACTGGGCCAAAGACGATCAAGGTGTACCAATTTATCGGCTCGCCGCAGTCCGCTCTTGCCCTAGATGAAAACCATTCTCAGGAAGTGAATATATTCACACTATTGCCGCAAAGCTAATGTTTTCGTAAAGTCGCGGACAGGAGAGTTGCGTCCGCTGCAAACCTCCTTTCGGATTTCCGTATTTATAACCCGCCTAGTGCGGGTTTTTTTATTCCTGTTTTTGGGTGGTTGTCATGACAAAGCATGTTCGTGTTGAAAATGCCGATAGCGGCAAAGACTTTAAGGTGGTGGTGCAGGTCTGGGATAAAGGCTATCCCGAAGGTCAGCCCGATGTGATGGCTCATGAAGTGACTCTGAACAATCCGTGCGACATCACCGGCCCTGACGTGTACCTGACCAGCACCCGTTATCTGGTCATCAAGGAAGGTTAATTCAATACAAAGCCCGGACAGGGCGCTGGCCAGCAGCCTAATCATGATCGCCCGTAGGATGCGGGTTTGCAGGATCAGCAAGGCAGGCTGCTGCAAGGATGCAAAACATAACAACCGCATGGGTACTGAAAGCGGCATTCACGTTCGCCAACCAACGACGTGACACAGGTTCGATGCCTGTGCAGTGCTCATTCGCATGTTGTGTTCGTTGCCGTGGGTCAGCCACCCCAGCACATGGATGTGCCCCGAAAGGGGTTAATCAAGCGAGGTGTCTATGCAAGGTCAATCAGAGTTCCTTCGGGCATTTGCAGCAACAGTCGGCCATGAAGGCGGCTACAGCAATAACCCAAACGATCTGGGCGGCAAGACAATCTGGGGCATTACCGAAGCGGTTGCCCGCGCCAATGGTTACATGGGCGACATCAGCAAGATGTCCATCGAAATCGCCCAGCGCATCTACTACACCCAATACTGGGAAAAGCTACTGCTTAATGAAGTCAGCCGCATGAGTGAGCCGCTGGCCGCTGAACTGTTTGATACTGGCGTCAACATGGGCATAGCAACCGCCGTCATGATGCTGCAGCAGGTGCTGAACGCATTCAATAATCAGGGCGAGTACTACCCCGATCTGTTTGAGGATGGGGTGATCGGCAAGACAACCATCGCTGCATTGCATGCGTACTACGCCAAACGCGGTCCCAAAGGTGGCGCCGTACTGCTGAAGACGCTCAACAGCCTGCAATGTGCTCGCTACATCGAGCTGACCCGCAAGCGTCAGAAGAACGAAGCGTTTGTGTTTGGCTGGATTGCCAACCGTGTCAGCTTGGCGTCGGTATGAAAGCCATGTTCCTGATCTTGTTATGTATCGCCTTCTCGGGCTGTGCGACTCTGCCAGCTCCAACACTTACAGTCCGGTGCACAGTCGGAGTCAGTCATGAATAAACAGGGGATACCCATGTCAGACGCTATCAGCGCCGCGACGTTGACCACGCACTCCAGTACTGCAGCCACCATTGGCAGTGCGCTTGTCATTACCAGTACGTTTGCACTTATTGCTGTGCTGATTGTGGTTGGCGTACTGGCCGCCCTGGTGATGATGGCTTTGACTCCACCGCGCAGCGGGCTGGAGTTCGCTGGCATGTTGGCCATGGCTGTATCGACATCGGTGTTTGGTGGGCCGTTGGCCATCGAATGGTTGTCACTGGGCTGGCTGTCGATTCATGCGCAAATCGGTTTCTGTTTCATCGCTGCAGCGCCTGCCTGGTTGGTTGCCCGTATCGTGGCCAATCAGCTGAGCCGGTGGAGAGATGCTAAGAATCCTATCGGCACCATCACCCGTGATGTTCGTGAAGCAAGGCGCGGGTAATGCCACATGCAGCCAAGCGTCCGTGTAGTCATCCTGGGTGCAAGCAGTTCGCGGTCAATCGTGGCCGCTGCGCTGACCATGCTACTCAAGCAAGCAGGCAAGACGCTGATCGTCGGGGAACAGCCTACGAGCGAGGATACGATCACCATTGGCAAAAGGCTCGGGCAGTCTTCCTTCGCGAGCATCCATTATGTGAAGGACCTGACTCACGATGTGCTGATCAAGGGCTTACAACACCTGCAACCGATGTTGACCATCGGATACCACACAAGGGCGATCAGGATTTGTTCTGGGATCAAGCCAACTGGCAACCGCTGTGCACCAGCTGTCACTCGGCTAAGACGGCCAGTGAAGATATGGGCGCATGGTCGCCAAAGAAATAAATAGGCAG
>Ga0255096_1000238_pt1 | contig 30624 bp, 28 predicted proteins | sample Colum_Atlam_RepA_2_FD_188563 | JGI IMG/M metagenome (GOLD analysis project Ga0255096, IMG submission 188563) | Freshwater microbial communities from Columbia River, Oregon, United States - Colum_Atlam_RepA_8d | ecosystem: Environmental > Aquatic > Freshwater > River | place: USA: Oregon... | reverse complement strand
ACTCGCCCGCCGCAGCGCGTCGATCATGATGAACATCTCCATGAGATGTTGGTTGGCCGGTGGGCTGGTGGACTGGATGACAAACACATCCGTCCCACGGACGTTCTCGTCGATCTTGACGAAGGTCTCGCCGTTGGGGAACGGCTTCACCGTGGAGCAGCCCAAGGGGATTCCGATGGAATCGCAGATTGCCTTGGCCAGACTTGGATTGGAATTACCGGTGAAGACTTTCACAGATTTGTCAGACAAGGCCGAATGCAACCGCTACCGACGGCGCCTCGGGCCGCCGAAGGCTCAAGGAGTCGGACTCCCCATCGCAAGCGCATTTTCCGTCGGAGCTCAATTGCTTGTCAGGACTGGCGCTTGAGGAGGTAGTCTGAAATGGCCCCCAAAGCGACGGCCTTGCCCCGGAACGGCTTCAGCGCCGCTTCGGCCTTGGCGGTCAATTCCGCAGCAATGACCTTGGATTTTTCCAGGCCCACAATCGACGGGTAGGTGGCTTTCTGAGCCTTCACATCCTTGCCAGCGGTTTTCCCCAACTGTTCAGAGGTTTGAGTAACATCCAGGATGTCGTCGATCACCTGAAAGGCCAAACCCACATGATAACCAAAGTCGGTCAACGCATCGAGCTGAGCGGGCGTGCAGTTGGCGCTCATGCCTCCGAGCCGCACTGAACAGGCCAACAAGGCGCTGGTCTTACGCTCATGAATGTAACGGAGTTGTGCGCGCGAAATCTTCTGACCCTCTCCCTCCAAATCGGCCACTTGCCCTGCAATGAGCTGCAAAGAACCGGAGGCCTTCGCGATTTCCATCACGATGTCTTTGGTGCTGTAGCGCTTCCAGCCTGAACAGGAAGCGGCGATCTCAAAGGCCTGGGTCAACAAGGCATCGCCTGCCAGGATCGCGATGCCCTCACCGAAGACCTTGTGATTCGTGGGTTTACCGCGGCGCAAATCGTCGTTGTCCATGCCGGGCAGGTCGTCATGGATCAGAGAGTAGGTGTGAATGCACTCCACCGCGCATGCCAAAGGCATCGCTGCTGCGTGAGTGCCACCACAGGCCTCCGCCGCAGCCAGCACCAACGCTGGGCGCATCCGCTTGCCACCCGCAAAGAGGGAGTAACGCATGGCCTTGTGGATCGTGGCCGGTTTGGCGGTGGCCTTCGGCAGGAAACGGTCCAGGGCTTTGTCCACCTCACGGGTTTGCGTGGTGATCCAGGAAGCGAGGTCGAATTGGGACATCGGTCCCGCTCTAGTAACTTGCCAGCGACCGGGCTTTCAAGGCGGGATTGGTCCGGAGCATCACATCGAATGAGATGCCTGCCGATTTGACGACCCCTCCCCCGACCACGAGCATTGCCCACCGCCCCGATGTCCAGTCCGACCGACATACTTTCTCGCACCACCCGTTTTTGGGAACGCCTAGCCACGCCGGAACTCCCGGATCTGGGGCCCGGCCCCAGGGCGGGCACGCTGTCTGAAGACACCGTTGAAATCCGACTTCTGGAACTGACGCGCGAATTGAAGCTGACCGCAGCGACAACGGATCTGCTGTCGGCAACCGCATTGCTGTACCACGACCACCATGACCCTGCACACAATCTGGTCGAGGACCGCGGAGATCGCGATGGCTGCCTGATTCACGCCCTTCTGCACCGGCGCGAACCCGACTACTGGAATGCCGCGTACTGGTTTCGCAGGGTTTCTGGGCACCCGATCTATCGGGCCGCAACGCCCGCAGCCATCCGGGCCGCACAAACTCCCGAGGCACAGGCCGTACTGGAACGACTGACCCTCTCTGGAACCCTGGATCCCCTCGCCCTCGTACAAGAATGCGAACGGGCGGCGGAGCGACCGGCAACCGAATCCATCGCCTACCTGAGAAGGGTTCAGCATTTGGAATTCGCGGCATTGGTTGAGCACCTCCTCGCCTGACAGCGACCCAATCATGATGTCCCTGAGTGATGTGCTGTCGGCAGTCTTGCCGGTTTTTTGTTTGGCCCTGGTCGGAATCGGACTCCGTCGGATCCGTTGGTTGACCGAGGAAGCCGACGCGACACTGCTGCGCTTGGTGGTCAATGTCCTGACCCCCTGCCTGATCTTTGACAAAGTGCTCGGCAATCAGGCCTTGCAACGTGCGGAGAACTTGTTGGTTCCACCACTGATGGGATTCGGGGGTATCGTTCTCGGCATCGGTGTCTGCTGGCTCTTCCGCCGAAAGGTCGGCCTCAAAACCGATCCTGAGCAACGAACCTTTGCGCTCGTCACCGGTTTGCAAAACTACGGGTATGTCCCCTTCCCGTTGGTCCTCGTGCTGTTCGCCAACCACCCCGACACTCCGGGCGTCCTCTTCGTGCACAATCTGGGTGTCGACATCGCGATGTGGACTCTGGGATTGATGACCTTGGGCCACGCCACCGGCCCCGGTGAATGGCGCAAACTCATCAACGCGCCACTCGTGGCGATTGTCGTTTCTCTGCTCCTCAACGCCTGTGGTGCGGCTCGGTGGATGCCACGCCCCATTGGGATCACGGCCTCCATGCTGGGTGCCTGCGCATTCCCGCTGGGGATCATGCTCACCGGAGCCATGGTTGCCGACCAGATCCGTCAATTGCATCCCGCACGGTCGGCCGGAGTCCTGTTCTGGTCGGCCCTCTTCCGGCTGGGAATCATCCCGGCATTGATGCTCGGAATCGCGCGGGTGCTCCCCTGCTCGGTGGAGATCAAGCGGGTGCTGGTCGTCCAAGCGGCCATGCCCGCCGGAGTTTTCCCCATCGTCTTGTCCCGACTGTACGGAGGTGATCCCGCCACGGCTGTCCGCATCGTGGCCGGAACCACAATCTTGAGCCTGATCACCATTCCGCTATGGATCCAGTGGGGCATGGCCTGGCTTCAATTGGCCCCCTGAACCAACGATCCTTTCGGGCCCAGATCAACAGGTCCAGGAATCCGAGCCGTTGCCCGGCAGGGCTGTTGAAGGCTCACCGCTCACCGCTTACCGGTTGCGGTTGCTGCTCGGTCCAATCAGGTTCCTGACAACTGATGTACGGACTTTCCGAACTCCCTGGTGGCCTCCGAGTCGTCACGGCCACCATGCCCCACCTGGCCAGCGTCGCAGTGGGCATCTGGGTCAACACCGGTGGGCGTCATGAGACCGCCCGCGAAAACGGGGCTGCCCACTTCATCGAGCACATGCTCTTCAAGGGAACCCGTCGGCGTTCGGCCGCACGCATTTCCCAGGATGTTGAAGGCATCGGTGGTTACCTCAATGCATTCACCGATGAAGAGCACACCTGCTTTTACAGCCGGGCGGTGGCCTCCCGTTTACCGGAACTCATCGACGTACTCTTCGACATGTTCCTCGAGTCGCGTTTCGCTCCCGCCGAGATTTCCAAGGAACGGGACGTCATTTTGGAAGAACAAGCCATGTACCGCGATCAACCAGCCGAACTGGTGCATGACCTTCTCAATCAGGTTCAATTTCCGAATCATCCACTGGGCCGTCCGGTGATTGGCTCAGCGCGCTCGGTTCGCGGGCTTCGCCGCAAAGATCTCCTAGGATTCCTCGAACGCCGGTACGTCACCGGTTCCACGGTGATCGCCGCCGCCGGAAATCTCAGTCATGATACGTTGGTCAAAGAAGTCGAACGGTGGTCACGGCGATTCCGAGGCGGCGTCCACCCACCCACAGAGACGGCACCCGCGACCCCAGAAAAACCTCGCCACCTCCTGCATTCCAAAAAAACCGAGCAAACCCACATCGCCCTCGGTTTTCGCACCGCATCCCGGAAGGACGAACGCCGTTTTGCCCTACGACTGCTCAATGTCCTCCTGGGTGAGAACATGAGTTCCCGACTGTTCCAATCCATCCGGGAGGAGCACGGGTTGGCCTACAACATCCAGAGCACGGGCACCTCGTGGAGCGACTGTGGTGATTTGGTGATCTCCGCCGGCCTCGAAGACGCGCAGCTAGAGAAGACGTTGAAGCTCATCCTCAAAGAGGTCCAACGCCTCGCAGATCGAGCTCCCGGCAAGGCCGAGTTGTCGCGGGCTCGGGATTATGCGCTGGGCCAGGCTGACCTCTCGCTCGAAGGTTCCGAGCAAATGATGATGTGGCTGGGGGAACAAGTTCTGGGATTTGGCAGAGTCGTCCCTCCCGAAGAAACCCGAGCCAGGATCGCTGCGGTTGAACCCGCCGATATCCGCCGAGTGGCGTGCGATTTCTTCATCCCGTCGCGCCTATCTCTGGCTCTGGTGAGTCCGCGCACTTCGGATCGAGGGCTCGGAAACCTGCTCGAGTCGTGGACTGGCAGGTAAGCGACCCGCAGCGACTCAAGAGCCATCGGATCATTCCTTGGCGGGAACCCCGGCCTCGGCCAAGGGCTTAATCCCAAGGCTCCGCCGAAGAGACTACTTGCTGCTCGATTCCATCACCAAACGCACACCCTCTCCCATGGCGCGTTCCAGCTTTGCTTTGGCCACCGTGTAGTCGCGCAACGCTTGGCTGTATTGGGTTCGAGACAGCTTGAGGGCCGTCTGGGCCGACAAGACTTCCAACTGAGTGCTGCTGCCTGCATCAGCTCGTGCGGTGACCAACCGGACGGCTTCTTCCGCCTGCTCGATGACCCGGGTTTGCGACACCAACACCTCCTTGGATTCGAGAAACGAGGAAAAGGCCGTACGCACTTCCAACTCAATCCGCCGACGAACATCTTCGATCTCCAGACGGGCCCGTTCTTCCCGGGCTCTGGCCATGCTCACCTTGGCTTGGGTCCCTCCGAAATCGAAGAGCAGCCAATTGGCCTGCACACCCACTGTCCAACCATCCAACGTGCGGTCGAGGTCTCGGATGAAATTTCGATTCTGCACACCGTAACCGGCCGTGCCAGACAGCGAGGGGAGCAAATCGGCGCGAGTTTGGAGAACCTCTTCGTGACGCAATTGAGAGGCCACTTGGGCGGCTTTGATTTCCGGGCGGCGAATCCATGCCGCATTGAGGGCGGCCCCCACCGATATCTCAAAGGGCTCAGCCCGTAGGCTGTCGGCTGTTCGCAGCGGGATATCCACTCCAGAGTCAGTCGGGATATCGCACCCCAACAGCAGGGCCAATGTATTGCGGGCGATCCGCTCCTGATTGCGGGCCCGAATCAGCGGCGGGAGGGCATTGGCCAACTCCACTTCCGCCCTGAGCACATTGAACTTGGGGACGGAGCCCGCCTCCAAACTCCGGCGCGCCGTTTCCAATTCACGTTCCAAAAGCTTTTTGGACGCTTCCTGAACGGCGATTTGTTCGACGGACAAGAGGACATCGCTGTAGGCGACACGCACTTCCAATAGCGTGTTGGCCACCAACGCCTGGTAGGCCGCGAGTGACGCCTCTCGGGTCAAACGCGATGAACGAGCCAATGAATTGTATTTGCCGCCCGCGTAAATGGGCTGCGTCACCACCAGATTGGCGTTCCAACTCTGGTTGTTCATGAACGGCATGGCGGGCTGAGCCGCAGAAAACTGGACCCGCTCGATCCGCCCCTCATCCAACTGTTGATAGTTGCCGGTCATGCCCAGGCGCGGCAAACGAGCCGACCGTTGCTGAATGGACAGACCTTGAGCCTCCTCCAGGTCTTGTCGTCCCTTCCGCAAGGTCACGTTGTGGGAGAGAGCGTACTCGAGGGCCTGATCGAGGGTCATCGGCCCGGACGGCAATGGCACCGCATTGGTACTGGCCGCCGTGGCTGGAAGTCCGAGACACAGCAGCAGCGAAGCAAGGGCAAGGGATCTCATGATGGCTTAAAGTTTCTTCGCGGGTTCCGTCTGGGGGCGTTGGATGAACACGTCCACCTGTTGTCCGACGTAGACCGGGAAGGCCGGACGATCGAAGGCGTACACGATTTGAAGGACGCGCGTGTCCACGCGCTCGAGGCTGTCGCCCGTCAAGCTGCGCTTGGGGACCACATAGGGTTCGATGCGGACAAACCTCAACGGCATGCGCAAATCCGAATGCCCCTTCAGGGACGCCACCGCCGGGGATTCCCCGCCGATGAGCACCGCATCCTGTTCGTCCACTTCAGCTCGCACCTGATAGGTGTCCACATCGCCCAACAACATCAGCGATTCGGAAGATGACTTGTTGGCCGCTGATTCGCCCTCTCGCAAATTCACCTGCAACAGGTAGCCGTCCCGGGGAGCCCGGACCGTGAGAATATCGAGATCCGTGCTGGCCTGACGCACCGCCTCTTCGGCCGCGGCGGTGGCTGACAGAGTGGCTTGGGCCCGGGCCTTGGCCGTGGCCAGCGAGTACTCGCGCCGCTTGACCTCATCCTCGGTGGCGACCTGCTCCCGACCTAGGCGGGTGAAGCGCTTCGACTGATCGTCCAAGTCCGCAATCAGGGCCTCATCCACGGCGGATTGCGATCGCAGCGACTGAACCTGCGCCTGCAACAGCCGAATCCGTGCCTGGACCTCCCGGTCGTCCAACTGGAACAGAGGGTCTCCCGCCTTGACTGCAGTGCCCACCTTCACGAAGACCCGCTTCACCAACCCCTCTCGGGGCGCGGCGACCTTTACATTCTCCCGAGAGGCCTCGATGAGGCCGGTCGAGGCCACGGTGCGTGCGTAGGGGGAGCGGGGCGGCTCGGAGACCGGACCCGGGTTCGGGACCTTCGCGTTCTGCCCCCGGAGGAGCAGGACCACTGCACCCACACCCAACAGGGCCAACCAGACTGAAATGCGTTTGAAGAGGATCATGGACAATCAGGAACGGTTTTCCGAATGAATGAAGGACGAAAGGGATTCTCCAGCATGAACGCCGGTGACCCGGCCATCCTCCATCTCGCTGATGCGATCGGCATAGCCGTAGACGCGTGGATCGTGGGTGACAATGAGCACGCAGCGTCCGGGTGCCTGGGCCGCACCGCTCAGGAGGTCCATGATCTGGTGACCGGTGACCGAATCCAAAGCGCTGGTAGGTTCGTCGCAAATCACCAGGCGAGGTTCATGAACCAAGGCGCGGGCGATGGCAACGCGCTGCTGCTGGCCTCCGGAAAGCTGTGTCGGCAACTGGCGCTCCCGTCCACCAAGCCCCACTTGCTGCAACCGCTCAGCGGCCTTGGCCTCGGCCTCACGGCGTCCGGCCCCGTTGAGCAACAGCGGAACACTCACATTCTCAACCAAGGACAGTGTCGGGATGAGGTTGAACTGCTGAAAAATGAAACCGATGTTCCGACACCGAAACCGCGTTACCTCCGACGTCGACAAACCGGTCAGGCGGGTGCCGAAGAGGTGAACCTCTCCCTGATCACTGGCCAACGTCCCGGCCAGCACACTCAACAGGGTTGTTTTGCCGCACCCGGAAGGACCGACGATGAGGTGAAGCTCACCTTCACGTGCTTCAAAATCCGCCCCTTTCAAGGCCAAGGTCCGTGCATCCCCCACACCAAAGGCTTTGACGATGCCTCGTGCACCCACCGCCTGACCCACCGGTTGGGCCTGAGGCGACGTCTTGGAAGAGGGAACAGTCGGATTCACAAATCGAAAAACTGAAGATATCGGCGAAGATCAACCACGGAACACGATGGCCGGCTCCAGTTTGGCGACGCGTCGAATACCGAAGAGAGCCGCCAACGCACAAATCAGAAGCACCGCCGCCAAGGCTTCGAAAACAAAGGCAGCATCCATCAGGAAGGGCGGTTGGCCGCTCTTGGCGATCGTCAACCCGAAGAGGGCCGTCATGCCGATGCCGATGCCAAATCCGATCAGACCGACGGTCATGGACTGCAGCAAAAGCATCCCGGCCAACAGCATATTGCTGGCCCCCATGGCCTTGAGGGCCCCCAAATTCCGAAGGTTCTCCAAGACAAAGGAATAGAAGGTCTGACCACAAACAGCGACCCCCACGACAAACCCCAGGATGATCGTGGTCAGGAACGAGATCGGAATGCCCGTATTGGCCCAAACCCATTTGAGGGTGGATTTTTCCAATTGCGGAACGGTGAAAGCGCGAAGACCTGTTTCCTTCATGATTCGCTGAGCCACGTCGGCTTCGTTCAAACCGGGCTTGGGCTCGGCCAAGATCATCGAAAGCATCTTGCGCTGGCGCGGAGCATATTGGAGGGCTTGATCGTAGCTGGAGAAGACGTAGGGATAGCCGAAGAAGTGGCGCTCCGTCTCGCAAATACCCACCACGCGCGCCTCGCGATCATTGATTTCAAAAGCGTCTCCGATGCGCAACGGCCGTCCCATGCCTGCTCCCAGCCGGTTCACTTCAGCGGCCACGGTATCGATGATGACCGCGTTGGGCAGACGCAACTGAGTGATGTCGCCGGCAATCATCCGTGGCGGGCGCCCGTAGAGAGTCCCGGAATGCAGGCCGATCATCTGGATCATTTTGTCGGAGCCATCCTGCGCGCGGGCCTTGAGAACGCCCTGAAACAAGGGAACTGCAAAATCCACCCCTTCCACTGACCGGACCCGATTCACATCGGTATCCCGCATGGCCTTGGTTTCATTCACCTGATCCACGCGGGCTTCAACGATCCAAATCGACGCCCTCATGTTGCGCATGTGGCTCGTTGTCCACGACAACAACCCCTGAAAGACCGAGTACTGCTGGGTCATCAGGAGCGATGAGAACGCCAAGCCACCGACCAGCATCCAGTACTTGGCGCGGTCACCGAGCAGCATTTTCAGCGCTAAAAGAAACATGGTTCAATACACGGACTCTCGGTCAACCACCCCAGCCTACACACCATCCCGTCAGCCTTGTCCGAGCATTGGGTTCAGGCGGCCAGAGCACCCCAGCAACGCGACAACCCTTCACTGACAAGTTGGTAGGCGTCAAACCGGCATTGGTTGAAACGAATCAGGATCGCCGCAACCCATCCCGTCGTGACCTCTTTTTTCCAGAGTGGCGATTGCCCACACCGGGGTCCTTACCTACTTTGAGTCACCTTTCATGATCGGAGACTTGTTTCACAAAGCCTACGTGGTGGTTGCGGTCCTGCTCTTCTTCGGCGCCTCGGTGTTCGTCCACGAATACGGGCACTTCTGGATGGCTCGTTTCCGCCGCATGGTCGTGCTGGGTTTCTCCATTGGTTTCGGCCCCAAAATCTTCGGATGGATGGATCGCCATGGGGTCGAGTGGGCCGTTCGATGGATCCCTGCCGGCGGCTTCGTGAAGCTGCCCCAAATGCTCACGTCGGAAGCCATTGAAGGATCGGCCGACCCGGAGATCGCCCCGGCGTCACCCATGTCCCGAATTTGGGTCGCCTTGGCCGGACCTTTGATGAACCTGTTCTTCGCCTTCGCCATCGCCAGCATCATCTGGTGGGTGGGGCTGCCCGTCCCGGTCAGCCCTCCCATCATCGGCTACGTCGAACCCGATTCCGCCGAGTCTAAAATGGGAATTCGCGAAGGCGACCGCGTCGTCCGAGTCGATGGCAAGACCGTTCGGCGGTGGCAAGATGTCCAACGCTTCACCGTGCTGGCCCGATCACAAACGATCCCAGTCGAGATCGCTCGGGGAGAATCCATCTCCAACTATGTGCTGACGGCCACCGTGAACCCCGCCTTCGGACTGAAGCTTCTCAACCTCGATCCCAAGGACCACCCCATCATCATGGATCTCACCGCCGGTGGTGCGGCTCAGGCGGCGGGTCTGGCGGTCAACGATGAGTTTGTCTCGTTCGGCGGAGTCCCGGTGGTGGGTCAGGCCCAGTTGGTGGACCTGATCCGAAGCCAAAAGGACAAACCCGCACCGATCGAAGTCAAACGCGGCAGCCAACGCCTGACCATCACCGTGACTCCTCGAGTGGATCCCGCAACCGGCGTGAGCCGCATCGGTGTGTCCATCGCACCGAGCCGAGTGCTCACCTACCAATTACAGCGACCGGGACCGACTCCGTGGGAACAGATTTCCGGGGTGGTCCTCCAAATGGGCGAACTCATCGGTGCCTTGGTCCACTCCAAGGAAACGGGTGTGAGCGCCAAGGACATGAGCGGCCCGGTGGGCATCTTCGGCAAACTGGCCGCCGACGTGAACGCTGACATCCGCCTGGCCATGAGCTTCTTGGTGATGCTCAACATCAACTTGGCCATCATCAACCTGCTACCGATCCCGGTGCTGGATGGCGGGCACATCACCATGGCGCTTTATGAAATCATCACCCGCCGGCGGGTTGCCCCGCGTTTCCAGGAGATAGCCACCTCCGCATTTGCCGTCCTGCTGCTGAGTTTCATGGCCTACGTTTCATTCTTCGACGTCATGAAACGAGGCCCTCTGTTCAAGGCTATGTTCCGCCAAGAGACGGTCATTGAGAGCCCTGTACAACCGACACCAGCCCCATAAGAGCAACCCCGTCACTGTTTCAGAGCGTTGACGAGCCCGGCCGCCTTCCCGTTTATTCCCCCCAGCGATTCATGAAGTATTGCCCATCTCCTTGGAGTTTCAGCCGCAGATCCGCCCGTGAAGTCACCGTGGGCAACCCGAGTCTCGGCGGTGTGGTGCTCGGGGGAAACCACCCCGTGGTCAAGCAGTCGATGCTCACCTGCGACACGATGGACACGGCCGAGTGCGTCCGACAGACACTCGAGCTCGTGGCCGTGGGTTGCCAGATTGTCCGCATCACGGCCCCCACCGTGAAGGACGCGGCGAACCTCGAAAACATCGTCCGTGAACTGCATCAAGTGGGCTGCCATGTCCCCATCGTGGCCGATATCCATTTCAAGCCGGAAGCCGCCATGGAAGCGGTCAAGTGGGTGGAAAAGGTCCGCATTAATCCGGGCAACTACGCCGACAGCAAGAAGTTCGCGATCAAGGAATACACCGACGAAGCCTACGCCGAGGAACTGTCCCGCATCGAATCCCGCTTCACTCCGCTGGTCTTGGAGGCCAAGCGACTCGGCCGCGCCCTGCGAATCGGCACCAATCACGGATCCTTGAGCGACCGCATCATGAACCGGTACGGAGATTCTCCGCTGGGCATGGTCGAGAGCGCCCTCGAGTTCGCGCGCATTTGCCGCAAGCACGACTTCCACAACTTCGTCTTCTCGATGAAGTCCTCCAATCCGAAGGTGATGATCGAGTGTTATCGATTGCTCGCCGCGCGCCTCGAATTGGAAGGTTCCGATTGGAACTACCCGCTGCACCTGGGCGTCACCGAGGCAGGCGAAGGCGAAGACGGCCGCATCAAATCGGCCATCGGCATCGGCTCGCTGCTGTGCGACGGCATCGGTGACACCATCCGTGTCTCTCTGACCGAGGACAGCCCGCGTGAGATCGCCGTCTGCAACGACCTGCTGGCACAAATCCCCCGACTCACCGGAACCCACCCGGCCTTGGGCAACCCTTCCCTGCCCTGGGACCCCTTCAATTTCAAACGTCGCGAATCGGTGGCGTCGCCACTGGGCGAGGTGTCTGCCGGTGCCGAGAATTTGGTCCGAGTGGTGGTTGAACGCACCACCTTCGACGCAGTGGCTCCAAAGATCTCCGCCAAGGCGGATGTGAAGCCAGAGGCTGTCTACGAAGACCTCAACCTGATGGAGGTAGACCCCACTTCGGATTTTCCGCATCCCCCTTGCGAAACCCAGTGGATCACCGTCCAAGATGGACTCTCCATCCCTCCAATCACCGCATTCCGATTGCTGACGGTCCGCTTGGCAGCCCTCGGCAGCCGCAATCCCATCCTGCTCAAGGACCGGCTGGTTGCGCCATCCGAGGCTTTGAGCCCGGAGGCGGCCCAATTGCAGGCGGCTGTGAATTTGGGAGCCCTGCTGGCTGATGGCATTGGTGACGCAATCCTGGTGCGCTCGGAACCCGGTGCCGGACAATCCCTGCGACTGGCCTTCAACATCCTGCAAGCCGCCGGATGCCGATCCTTCAAGACTGACTACGTCGCCTGCCCGAGCTGCGGCCGCACGCTTTTCAATCTTCAGACGGTCACCGCACGCATCAAGGCCCGCACCGACCACCTCAAGGGGGTGAAGATCGCCATCATGGGCTGCATCGTGAATGGGCCTGGTGAAATGGCCGACGCCGATTTCGGCTACGTCGGCGGGGCTCCCAACAAGATCAACCTCTATGTCGGCAAGAAGCCAGTGCGCTTCAACATTCCCGAAGACGAAGCCGTCGAGCGATTGGTGGACCTCATCCGCGAGCACGGCAAGTGGCGGGATTCTGAGGCGGCCTGACACCGCGTGAGGCGGCCTGACACCGCGTGAGGCGGCCTGACACCGCGTGAGGCGGCTAGATGCCCTGCCTCACTGGGTTCCACCCTGCTCTACTGGGTGCGGAGCGCCCTCCGCAAAAGGGTATCGGACTGAATCACTGCCTTCGTCCGATACCCAAATCCTTCATTTTATGGCGAAGCAATCGACCCGGATGGTGGATAGCGGATCCAGCCATCTGAGTCTTCAGCGGGGGGCTAGGGACAGAGTCCTGAACAGACCACCGCTCACCTGCCTCCAACCCTGAGTCAGGGCCAGATCTGATAGAGCACCAGATACACCAACACCCCGGTGATCGAGACATACATCCAAATGGGCCAGGTCCAGCGGGCGATCTTCTTGTGGCGTTCCAAATCGCCGGCACTGCCCCGACGCAGAGTGATCCAGGCCAACACCGGAACGGCGGCAGCGAGAAGGATGTGTGAGAAGAGCATCGCGTAATACCACGGCCGCAGAAAATCGGGCCCCTTGAACGGCGTGTGGACCGACTGCAGCAAGTACTTGTGCACGAGGTACAGCAGCAGGAAGACACACGAGGTGACGAATGCTGCCACCATGCACTTGCGATGGGCTTCGCGACGTCCGGCCTTGATGTGGATCAGACCCGCGACCAGAAGGATGCCGGCCAATCCATTCAAAGAAGCGTTGATGAGAGGTAAGAGGTTCAAGGATGGGTTCATAGAATACCTTTGAGACGCTTCACCGATCGGAGGACCCGATCCTCTGCGTCTGAATCTTCACTGTGGATGACGAATCGCAAGCGCCCCTCGGAATCCAGCACGCCGAAATCGGCCGAATGAATAAACAAGTCCTCAATCTTCGGAGAGGGCTCACCCGACTCGACCACCGCGAATTTCAGATCAGCAACCGCCACCCGATACACCTCGGATTTGCGACCGGTGAGCATCCACCATTTGTCCGAAGACACCTGATACTCCAGACCGTAGCGCTTCAAGACTTCAGGGGTGTCATGTTCCGGGTCGGCGGTGAGCGTGAGCAATCGCACCCCGGATGGGATGCGTGACTGAATACGCTGCATCTGGGCCGACAAACGCCGGCATTGGGTGGGGCATCGAGAAAACACCACATTCACGACGCTGATCCGACCCCGCAACGAAGCCCGGGTGACCGGATTCCCCAACTGATTCGTCAAAGAAAAATCATGAAGCTCACTCAGAATGGGTGGCGCACCCAGGGATCGGAAATAGGCCACCGAGACTGCCAGCAGGCTGGCAATCAGGGCTCCCCACAAACCCCTTTGGATAATGGACTCCATTTGGTGATCGAAAAAAAAGGCCGCCGGTCTCAAACCAGCGGCCGAAACGGCAAACTCAACCACTCCGCTTATTCAAAGCTGCCGCCACCGCCACCCGCCTTGGATTTCTCAGCGAACCACTTGTCGTAGTCAGCCTGCGAAACCACCTTGAAGACACCCTTCATCGAAGAGTGTCCATTGCCGCACAACTGCGCACAGGTGATGGTGTAATCTCCGATCTTGGTGGGCGTGAAGTGAACAGGAATGGACAGACCCGGAATCACGTCTTGGGTCACGCGCATGGACGGCACCTTGAAGCAGTGGATGACATCCATGCTGGAAGTCTTGGCAATCACCGGACGATTGACCGGCAGCAAGAAGGCTTCGGTCACCAAGGAAATGTCGTCCTTGGCATCGGCATCATTGTTGTCGATACCAAACGGGTTGAGACGATCGGCAAACTTGGTGTCTTGCTTGCCCCACTTGCCATCAGTACCCGGAAAATGGGCCGCCCACGCGAACTGCTGAGCCATCACCTGGATTTCTACCGGCTTCTGATCGGCCCCAGGAGGATTGTCGACCGCCTTGGCCCAAAGAGGCACAGCGAGGCCGATCAACAAGACGGCCTCCACAATTGCCACACCGATTTCGAGGTAGGTCGACGCGTGGCTGCGGACACCCACGTAGTCCGCCTTGGGATTGGCAGACTTGTTGAAGCGCACCATGACTAGCAGGAAGTAACCGAGCCATCCCACGAACAGCGCCGCCATGAGCAAGTGCACATAAAGGATCAACTCATCGATGCCCTTACCATGTGCCGAAGCCACTTCAGGCATTCCAAAATATCGAAGTAGAGAGGTCATGTATTTCCGAAAAATTGAAATCTATCAAACCGAGCGAGACTCACCCGCATCCGTCTCGGCGTTCACACGCTTGGAGCGGCGGGCAATAAAAACAAAGAAACTTCCAAAGAGAACCCAAGCTGCCGCCACAAAGGCCAGCATCACGTAGATGCCCGCATTCATCCCTTGAGCCAGAGCCTCATCCGTCTTGCCAAAGCAAGCCGTACAGGCACTCAGGGAAGGCGTTGACAACAGCGCGACGCCCAACAAACCGGCCATTCCTGAACGGAGTTTCATAGAAAACTAATGTTGCGAAGCTTCCTGAGAAAGAAACGACCGTAGACCATAAGGCCCACCACCGAGCAGGCCGCACACAGGCTCCAGACGAGGTATTCCGATGAGCGGGTCTCCTGATAAGACAGGAAACTCCAACCGCTCAAGAATGCCATCAGGACCACCGAGGCTGCGACGAACACGATGTGGAAAGCCTTAAGGGACATACAAGGTCTTGGTCACCGAATTCTTGGGCAAATCATTGCTACCCCAGAGGGTCAACCCCATCAGTGCAACGAAGAAAATCGCCGAAAGAACCAGAACTCCGTACACCAGTTTCTTTTCAGAAAGGAGATGCATGAAGTACCCGGCCACCAGAAACGCCTTGATCGACGCGATGAACAGGGCAACAGCCACGGTCAAAGCCATGCTGCTGAAGTCGACGTAATACATCGCCACCGTCAGGATGGTCCCGACGAGCAATGCACCGAAAATGATCATGTAGGTCCGGACATGGGCGGCGATATCGTGATCGTGATCGTCGCCATGCGAGGCCGAAGAGGAAGTGCTGTGTTGGCTCATAAATTCAATCAGAGGAGGTACACCACCGGGAACAAGAAGATCCAGACCAGGTCAACGAAGTGCCAGAACAAGCCACCCACCTCGATGCGGTTGATGAACTGTTCCGGGTTCGATTTCCACATCTTGGCACCTGGGAAAGCAAAGTAGCCGAGAACCAACGCACCACCCAGCACGTGCAAGCCGTGCAAAGCGGTGATCAGGAAGTACACCGCGAAGAACGGGTGGGTGGAAGGCGTGTAGGAACCCAGGAACTGGATGTCCGAAACAGCGATTTCGCGGACCTCGTGGTCATGGCCGGCGTGCTTCTTGGCGTGACCGTGGATATCGCGTTCAGGATCTACCTCCACCTTGATCTTATCCACCTTCTGGTCCGCCAACTTGGCGACATCCCACTGGTCCTGGAAGTTCCAGAAGCCCGGGTGCTTGCCATTGACCTCGATATGTCCGGTCAAAGCCTTGCCGTCCTTGAGGCGCACCACGTAGTGGCTGAACTTGTCGTTGTACTCGAAGGACTTGATACCCAAGAAGGCAAACGCGCACACCACCGTGATGACCATGTACACGCGGAAGCGGGCGAAGTTGTTCATCTTGAGCGACGCCCAAGCCAGAACCACCGTCACCGAAGAGGTGATGAGCACCGCCGTATTGAACGTACCGATCGGAATGTTCAAAAGACCCCGCGGCCAAGCGAGCGCCACGTCCGGCCAGAAACCAACCGGTGCACTGACTCGGAGAAGAATGTACGCCGAGAACAAAGCGCCGAAGAGCATGATTTCCGAGGCGAGGAACAACCAAATGCCCACCTTGGCGTTGTAGAGGCCCGTATCAGGACGGGCTTTGTACGTGTAAGGGATTTCCATTGTCTAATCGTTGAAGAGTTGGATCGGGAATGGAACCGGTCAGTTCTTGTCGCCCTGAGGGGTGAAGTCGGTCTTGGCTCCAGGGACGCTGTACTCATACGGGCCGCGGTAGGCCACCGGCTCTTGGAGGAAGTTGCCGTGCGGGGGCGGGGTCGGCGTGGCCCATTCCAGCGTGGTCGCCTGCCACGGATTGTCCGAGGTGGTTCGCTTGCCTGCGAAGATACTGGAGAAGAAATTAATGATGAACGGGATCTGGGCGATTCCAAGACCGATGGCGCACATGAAGATCATCTTGTTCAAGCCCAACACGCCGGGGTCGGCACCGATGCCGGCATCCGGTCCGAAGTAGGTGGTGCCACCGTCGGACATACGACGAGACATGCCCTTGAAGCCCTGAATGAACATCGGGGCGAACACGCAGTTCATGAAGAAGAGCGAGCCAGCCCAATGAATCTTACCCAGCAACTCATTCATGTGGCGTCCCGTGATCTTCGGGAACCAGTAGTAAATGCCTGCGAAGACAGCGAACATCGTTCCCGGGGCCACGACGTAGTGGAAGTGGCCGATCACGTAATATGAATCGTGCAAGAAGATGTCGGATGCATTGAAGCCGAGCGGAAGACCCGTCAGACCACCAATACCGAACATCGGCAGGAACGACAGGGCGAAAAGCGAGGCCGAATTGAAGCGGATCGATCCACCCCAGAGCGAGATGAACAAGGCTGTCAAGATGATGACCGACGGGATCGAAATCATCATGGTGGTGGTCTGGAAGAAGGTCGCCACCTTCGTGCCCATGCCCGTGAGGTACATGTGGTGGGCCCAGACAATGAACGAGAGGAAACCGATGCTCATGGCCGCATACACCATGCTCTTGTAGCCCCAGAGCGGCTTACGGATGTTGTTGGAGATCACTTCAGCCACAATTCCAATGGCCGGAAGGATGAGAACGTACACTTCGGGGTGACCGAGGAACCAGAACAGGTGCTGCCAGAGCAACGGGCTACCGCCACCCGAAACCGGCAAAGCGGTACCGTTCACCACCATGCCTTGGGGCAGGAAGAAGGAGCTGCCAAACAAGTTGTCCATCAACTGCATCAAACCAGCGGCTTCCAGCGGCGGGAAGGCCAACAGCAGCAAGAATCCGGTCACAAACTGCGCCCACACAAAGAAGGGCATCCGCATCCAACTCATGCCGCGGCAACGCAACTGGATGATGGTGGCGATGAAGTTCACCGAACCCAACAGCGAGGAGGTGATCAGGAGCACCATGCCCATCAGCCAGTAGGTCTGACCATCAAACCGGTTGGCCAAATCCGTCACGGAAGCCAGAGGGGAGTAGGAAGTCCAGCCGGAGCGAGCAGCGCCACCCGGGGTGAAGAAGCTTGCGAACATCACCACGCCACCGAGGAAGTAGCAGTGGAAGCTCGCCATGTTCAACCGGGGGAAGGCCATGTCGGGCGCGCCGATTTGCAGCGGCGTGACGTAGTTGCCGAAGGCGCCGAAGAGCACGGGAACGATGGCCAAGAACACCATGATGGTGCCGTGCATGGCACCGAAGGAATTGTAGAGGTCACCCCCCATGATGCCTCCCTTGGCCATGTCTTCGCCGAGAACCTTCTCGAGCAAAGCCCCAACCACCGGGATGGCTTTGCCCGGATTGGCCAATTGGAAGCGCATCACCAGCATCAGCAAAAACCCGAACATCAGGAACAGGAGCGACGACACCCCGTACTGGATGCCGATCACCTTGTGGTCGGTGCTGAAGATGTACTTGCCGAAGAAACCCGGCTCATGATGTGCGTGACCGTGCGATGAATCGGTCGCGCTCGTGTGGGCGTGGGATGCTGAGGATTGCATAGATGGAAAAATCAGGCGCCGTCTCCCGGAAGACGTAACCACCGATTGAATACAAACACTCCGGGGCGTGGTACAGAAATTGTTGAACTTCCGCGAAGTAATGAGCTTCTCGAAGACACTTCCTTAGTTCGATCCATGACCAGGACCGCCAAGATAATCGGAAGATAGAAAATTGAAGCGAAAAACAACCGCCGCGCCGACATGACGTTGAGCAGGAGTGCAAAGCGGATGGACTGGATCAGGAAGAGTCCACCCAGCACCAGCGCCACCGAGAGGTAGATGCGACCACTGATTCCCTGCAGAAACGGCACGATGCTCACAAATATGAGGGCGATGGTGTTGCGGATGGCGGACGATGCGGAACGTCGACCATCGGGGTCGCGACCCGAAAGCATCCGGAAGCCGGCCTGGGCGTACTCATCCCGATACAACCAGGCGATCGCCATGAAATGAGGCAATTGCCAGAAAAACAGGATGGCAAACAAGGACCACCCCCCTGCCCCGAGTTGGCCCGTCGCCGCAGTCCAACCCATGAGGGGAGGCAGAGCTCCCGGAATGGCACCCACCCAGGTGTTGAGTTCCGTCGTTTGCTTCAGCGGGGTGTAGAGAAAAACGTAGGTCGCCAAGGTCAGCGCCCCCAAAAAGGCCGTCAGGAGGTTTACGGCGAACACCAGCCAAGCCAAACCCACAATGGAAATGGCGACCCCGAAAGCCAGCACGGTCAAGGGTGTCAGGATGCCGGCCGGAATGGGCCTCGAAGCGGTCCGCCGCATACGAGCATCCAGATCACTTTCCCACCATTGGTTGAGGGCCGAGGCCCCGGCCGCCAACAGCGATGTGCCGATGATGGCATGTACACAACTCATCCCATCCGAGGATTCCGGCGAACCCAGTGAAAACCCCATCCAAGTGGTCAGCACGACCATCAAGGTCAAGCGGGCCTTGACCAAGTCGCTGGCAACCTTCACCCACCCACGCAGGTTTCGCGAGTGGACCGAGGTTTCGATTGGTGCAGCAACGTTCACAAAAATCGATTTAGGGGACCACAGGCGTTTCCGGCAGCCCAGAATCCGAGAGCGACCGAGAGTCACCCAAGATTGTACCTTGATGCAATCCGACCGCCCAACAAAACCAGCAACCCACGGCCAGCGTCATGGATCCCACTGCAACATGGGCTGTGGCCACGTCGGCGGCCCGGTCCGTGAAAACCGTGAAAAGCCCCAATGCAAACTGGACACTGACCAAGTGCAACCAAGCGGTTCCGAGGATTTTCAGTGGGTGGCCCTTGGCGTGAACTCGCGAAGATCGGAACGCCAAGAGAATGGTCGAAAAGGCCAGTATCGCATTGATCCGGTGGAACAAGTGCATGTGGATCTGGAGGGACGTGATGGCATCGACTCCCTCGCGACGCGACGCGTAGCGCAACAACGATTCAGGATCTGTTTTTGGCCACCACTGACCATAGGCCAGGGGCAAATCGGGAATGGCCAATCCCGCGTGCTGGTGACGCATCCAAAGCCCGAGGATCAATTGCCCAAACACCAAGGCGGTACCCAAGAACACCCAATGGGCGCCGCCAATATCACCGGCCCGACGGGGCCACCGCGGATACCAACCCGAAAGCGAGACAGCCAAGCAGGTGACCAGAACGAAGAATACCTGCCCCAAGCACCCATGGATCATGCCGAACACCGTGCCACCGGTGGTCCCACCAATGGCCCACGAATCCAACACCACGCGAAGCCCGCCCAAACTGCCCTGGATTTGAACCAACCAGAAAGCGGCCCAAGCCAATCGGACCGACAAAGGCGAAGCCGGAGAGTTCTTGAAACCCACCGCAGCCGCCGCGAGAACCACCCCACCGATCCCGAGCAGGAAGTGGGCTTCCCCTTTCCAGAGCGGGTTCACCCGCATCAGAAGCAAACCAGCCACCACCTCCACCAATCCCACCCCGGCCAGGGTTTTGCGGGAACCAGAGCCCGCGGTCCATCGAGCCAAAAACACCACCAAAAGCCCCACACCGGAGGCCCAGACCCGGTGAGTATGCTCATGAAACACCCCCCCGGTCATCCACATGGAGATGGGCAGCGCAAACATGCTGTAGCCAAAACTGGTGGGCCAGTCCGGAACGGACATACCCACGCCCTTGCTGGTGACCAACCCCCCAATGCACACCAATCCCAGCGTCGCCAATGCCACGAGACAGGCGAACCGGAACAACCAGACGGGGCGCTGGGATGAAGAGGTTGGGATCGTTGGTGCCATATGAAACGGCCGCGGCGGTTGACGCCGCGGCCTTTCATGCGCTGCATTGCAGCGATATCGAGCTTACTTGACGGCCAATTCCAAATTCAGCGTGGCCTTGCCACCCTTGACCTCGACCTCACCGGTGACGATGCCGGACTTCAGGTGGTTGGCCTCGACGGTGTACTTACCGTCCGGTAGGTCGCCCTTGATGGTGAAATTGCCATCCTTGTCGGACACCGCGAAGAACGGGTGATCGAACACATGGACATACCCGGACATCCACGGATGGACGTTGCAAATCAGCTTGACGGCCAATTCGGCCTTGTCGAACACCCGCGGATTCACAGCACCCTGTGTGGTCTGGGCGAAGTTGAAGGGCTTGTTGACCTTGGCCTGGCAGTTCACGTTGTGCATGAACGGGTCGGAATTCTTGATGTCCACGGTCTGACCGACCATGGCCACGGTGATCAGCGGCTCATAGACGCAACCCACCTGATCGATCAGGGGCTTGGTCGCCGGAGCGGAGTAGGTCTTGCCCGCCGGCAGACCGGCCTTGATGTAGACGGCCACATTGGCCAATCCGTGATCGGCACCCACCACGTAGGTGCGGGTCATGACCGGCTTGGTGTGCAGCGCGCCGCACAGCTTGTCACCCTTGATCGGGGTGATTTCCCGGGCAGGGGGAACCTCGCCGGTGACCTTGATTTTGCCGGTGATCTCGCCAGCAAAAGCGCTGGAAGCTGCAAAAGCCGCAACCATAGCGGCAACCTTCAGTGTGTTGTTCATTTCGTTTTCCCGTTTGGACCTTCGATCCGGTCGGACGCTAATCTTCGCGAATTGGGGGTCAAGTGAGTTCGTGAAATTTTTCACAAGCTATCATTCTGGACGATTCAGCAGGTTAGTTATTCGAACAAGGCTGTGCCGATCCCGGAAAGGCCCGGCTGAATTCTTGGCGCTGCTAATTCCGGCGGTAAGACAGTGATGGCGTGGCTAAAGCGACTCGATGTACGGAAGCAGCGGTTCCAAATCCGGGTCATCCTCGGCCATTTCTTTGATCGTCGCCTTGCCTCCGATCCGGACCGCCTGATCAAACCAGCGTCGGGCGGCCTCCAAATCCCCCATCTGGCAGGAGTAACAGGCCAAATTGTACGGAATCACGCTTTCGTCTGGAAATTTAAGCACAATGGCATGCAACGATTGGAATGCTTCCTTTGTGCGACCCAATTCGTGGAGGCTGTAACTTTGGTGAATCCATCCGGCCGGTAAGTGAGGAGCTGCCTCAATGCAACACCGAGCCGCATCGAGAGCTTTTTCCCAGTCCAGTCGATGGGAATGGATGCGCCATTCGATTTCCAAGACGGTGGGGTGACCCACGCACTCGGGGCTCAAGCGCGCCAATTCCAACTCTGCCTCCATGGCATCTCCCAAACCCAGCCAACCCTCCGCGGCCAGGAGGTGGTGGCGGTCCGGAAAGCCCAACTCTTCCATGTACGGATGGCTTTACGGAACCCAGCGCACCAGCGTAAAGGTCAAAATGGATCAATCAGCCGCCGTCCCCGTTGCTTTTTGGCCAAAATCACCCAGCCTCACCGGCCCGATGACTGACACAGTTCGTACCGATGGGCGCCGCTGCGACCAACTCCGACCGATCCGCTTCCAGAACCACATCGCCCCGCACGCTGCGGGTTCGACGCTGATTGAATGGGGAAACACCCGGGTCATCTGTGCTGCCACCGTCGAGGAATCAGTGCCCCGGTGGATGAAGGATCAAAAGGTTCCAGGCGGTTGGCTCTCGGCGGAGTACTCCATGCTCCCGTACTCCACTCTGGACCGAAAAGCCCGGGACATCTCCAAGCTCAAGCTCGACGGGCGCTCCCAGGAAATCCAACGCCTCATCGGACGGTCGCTCCGGGCCGTGGTGGACTTGGAACGCCTCGGCGCGCGGACGCTGTGCATCGACTGCGACGTGCTGCAAGCCGACGGGGGCACGCGGACCGCCTCGATCACCGGCGCCTTCGTGGCCGTCAGCCTGGCCATTGCCAAGCTCCAATCGGCCGGTTTGCTCAACGACAATCCCATCACGGGTTCGGTGGCGGCCGTCAGCATGGGGGTTTTCAACGGAGTACCGCTCCTCGACCTGAACTACCCCGAAGACAAGGATGCATCGGTCGACATGAATTTGGTCATGAATGACCGAGGCCAATTCATCGAACTTCAAGCTGCCGGTGAAGAAGCCACCTTCTCGGATTCCGAACTGGCTGCCTTGCTGGCTCTCGGACGAAAAGGAATCCAGGAATTGATCGTCGCCCAGCGCCAGGCCCTGATCACGCCATGACCCAACTCTTCCTGTGCCGGCACGCCGAGGTGGAGGATCTCTACCACAAGAAATTCGGCGGCACGATCGACATGGCCCTGTCTGCCCGAGGGCATACCCAGGCCCAAGCTCTGGCCTCATGGCTGAGCCGCCACTCCTTCGATGCGGTGTACGCCAGCCCCATGCAGCGGGTCCAATTGACGCTGGAACCCTTCCGCCGCCAGTTTCCCGGAACACCCGTGCTCATGGACGGATTGCGCGAAGTGGACTTCGGCGCCTGGACGGGCTGCGGCTGGGATGAAGTCGAGCACCGCTTCGGGATGAGCGCCTACGATTGGCTGAAGCACCTCGAAACAGACGCCATCCCGGAAGGTGAAACCCTCGCCCAATTCCAAGGCCGAGTTGGGCAGGCCATCGAACAAATCCTCCGCGCATCGGCAGGCCAACGTGTGGCCGTGTACGCGCACGGCGGCGTGATTCGGATGGCGCTGGCCATCTTGCTGGACCTGCCGTTGAGCAAGTTCGAACACTTCGAGATCGACTATGCTTCAGTGACTTGGCTGGACATCGGCGAAATCAAGGCCGGCCGCCCACGCACCGAAGTCCAACTCCTCAATTTCACCCCTTGGCGAGACGCATGAGCAAACTCCTCCGATCCATTTCCATCACCACTTCCCTGTCTGCTGAAGATGCCGTGGGCGTCCTGCTGGAACTGGAACGCGGTCAAACCCCCTCCTCCTTCGCCGACGCCGTCACCCGACTGGCCACCGTGAGTGTTTACGGGGAGATCGCCACCCGCGATGTGGCCGGCATCAAACGGCGACTCCGTGAGGGCCTGCAAGCTTTGGCAGCCGATGGGATCGAGGTCGCGCCGGCGCGAATCCAGGTCAAAAAGGTGCCCGCCCGCGACTGGTCTGAATCGTGGAAGCGCCATTTCAAGCCGCTGGATCTCGGCCCGCGATTGCTGGTCAAACCCACCTGGAGCCGCCGCGCACCGAAAAAGAGCCAAGCTCTGGTGGTTCTCGACCCGGGACTGAGCTTCGGCACAGGCCAGCATGCAACCACCCGATTCTGCCTCGAGCAACTCGTCGCCCTCCGGGATCCCCAGTCGGCGCAGTCCATGCTCGATGTCGGCACCGGATCCGGAATCCTGGCCATCGCGGCGGTCAAGCTGGGCTACCAACCGGTCAGCGCCTTTGATTTCGATCCCGACTGCGTGCGAGTCGCCAACGAGAACACCGAACTCAACGGCGTTGCGGAGATCCTGAAGGTGACCCAGGACGACATCACGCAAGTTCCCAAGAAACCCAAACAACGCTATTCGGTCGTCTGCGCCAATTTGATCTATGATTTGCTGATCGCTGAACGCGATCGCCTTCTGGCCCGCGTGGCCCCCGGTGGATCGCTGGTTCTGGCCGGAATCCTGGAGACCCAGTTCAATCTGGTTCGCAAGGCCTTTGAGCAGGCCGGATGGCAAATGCTCGCTTCGAAGGTAGACAAAGAATGGCGATCTGGCACTTTCACCGAAAAGGTCACCGCCCGAAAACCGCGATGATGACTCGTTTGCCGAAAAACGCCTAAAAACTCATCTCCTCTTCACCGCAATCCAGCGGCCGGGGCGAATGCCGCGCACCGGCCAACCCCATGAAGGCAATTGTCGATACGATCAGGAAGTCGCCGGTACTGACGCTCATCGTCAGGACGGTGATTATCGCGCTGGCGTATTCCCTCTCGGGGCAATTCGGCCTCTGGTCGGCTCAGGAGCGCGAGCTCTGGCCCACCTTGTGGTTCCCATCGGCCGTGGGCCTCACCGCCGTCACCTTCTGGGGACCGAGCGCGGCGATTGGAGTCGGTCTGGGCGCGATATTGATGCGCTCGATCAAAGATCCGTCTCTGGTGTCCCTGCTGAACAGCTTCGTCCCCAACGTCCTCGAGGCCTACATCGGCAGCCTGTTGCTCGGCAAACACTTCGGCCTCCCGAAACGACGGCTCACGACCCAGGAGGTTCCCGAACTGGTGCTCACACTGGCGATGATCACCAACATCGGCGCGATCATCGGCACAGCCACGCAGGTTTTCACCGGGAAGTTCCCCAATTCCGAAATCCTGCGGGCTTGGTGGAGCTGGTGGTCGGGCAACGCCGCTGCAGTCATCCTGATTGCGCCGATTTGGCTTTGGGGCCGCGAAGGCGAGCTCCACGGCGAGGGCAGTCGCGTGAACCGGCGAATCGTGTTATACGTCGGAGTCGCGATGGGTTTGGCCCTAAGTTTTCTGCCGATGCCCGAGGGCCCTACGCCCATGTGGCGCCCGACCCTAGCCTTCCTCCCATACCTGCTCATTCACTGGGTGAGCCTTTCGCTGGGCGCGCGATCGGTCGCCTTCGGCGGGGCCATCGTGGGAGTCGTCATCTCGCTGGCAACCAACATGGGCAGGGGCCCCTTCGCAACCCATGACCCGGTGGCTTCTTACGATGCGGCGTGCCTCTTCAATTTGGTGACCGGCACCTCCACCCTGTGGCTGTCCACCCTCGCCGCGGAGCGCAACCGGGCGGCCCGGGCTTTGGCGAAGCACCAAGAACACCTCGAAGCAACAGTCCAATCCCGAACCCGGGACCTCGAAGAACGAACCCAAGAGTTGCAATCGTTTTCCTACGCAGTTTCCCACGACCTCCGGGCTCCGCTTCGGGGGGTCTCCGGATGGATCTTCGCCCTTGAAGAAGACTGCGGCTCCCAACTGGACGCCACCGGCCATCGACACCTCGAGCGCATCCGAAACGAAGCACAGCGCATGAGCATGCTCATCGAGGGACTACTCTCGCTGTCGCGGATCAGCCCCCAAGAGATCCGGGTCGAAACCATCGATGTCTCATGCCTCGGAATGTCGATCCTGAACCGGCTCGCCGAGGCCCATCCGGATCGGGCCGTCCGAACGGAAGTCCCACCCGGGATTCTGGTCGACGGAGATGCGGCTCTCTGCGAGATCGCCCTCATGAACCTCCTGGAAAACGCTTGGAAGTTCACCTCAAAACGCCCCGAGGCCTGCATCGGGATCGAAGCCGTGGAGAGCCCGACTGGACGGGGATTCCGGGTACGCGACAACGGTGCGGGGTTTGCCCCCTCCAACCGGGACCGTCTGTTCATCCCTTTCCAACGGTTTCACCGCGCCTCCGAATTCCCGGGCACTGGCATTGGTCTGGCCACGGTCCATCGCATCGCCCGGCGCCACGGCGGTTCGGTAGAGGTGGAATCCACACCGGGCGTCGGCACTACGGTCACCATGATGTTGATTTACCCAAAAAAGTCCTCAATCTCAGAGAAATCGGTCAAGGAAAACCATGAATCCTAACAGTGGTCCCATCATTCTGGTCGAGGACAACGAGTCAGACGCCGAAGTCGCACGTCGTGCCATCGAAAAGAGTAACCCTGCAAGCACGCTGGTGGTGGTTGGGGATGGCCTCTCCGCAGCGGATATGCTCATGGGCACGCCGGGACAACCGCCCTGCGCCCGCCCGAGGCTGATGATGATCGACATCAACCTTCCGGGCCTTGATGGCATCGAACTCCTCACCCGCATCCGAAGCAATCCCGATCTCCGCGACGTCGCGGTCGTCATGGTCAGTTCCTCGACCGAGGAGCGGGACATCCGGAAAGCCTACGACCGGGGCTGCAACAGCTACGTCACCAAACCCATTGACATTCGCGCGCTTCAATCCCTCTACGTCAGCGTCACCAACTACTGGACGCTGACCAACATTGGCTGCCCTAAACCTGTCGGATGAACAAGCCGGTCAAGCTGCTTGTCGTCGAGGACAACCCGAGCGACCTCGACCTGCTGCTGCGCCAACTTGGGCGCTCGGGCTTAGATTTTGTACCGATCGTCTCCGATGACATCCAGGAGATCGGCCAACTCGTCTCAGAAGGGATGTTCGAAGCGATCCTGACCGACCACCAGTTGGCTGGGTTCACCGCATCCGAGGTGTTGGCAGAGGTTACCAGCCGGCGGTTGGACATCCCGGTTCTGGTGGTCTCGGGAGCCGTGGGCGAAGACCGCGCGGCCGCGTTGATGCGGCAGGGGGCCGTTGACTTCGTCCGGAAGGACAATCTCGCGCGCCTGGTGCCGGCACTGCAAAGGGAACTCCGGGAGGCCGCGAGCCGTCGTCATCTGCGCGAGGCCACGGAACGACGCACACGCAGCGAGGCTCTGCTCCGCTTCGTGGTCGAGCTTTCCGGTGACAGCTTCTGGGAGTGGGATCTGGCAACGGACGATTTGGTTTGGAGCGAAACCTTTCTCGCCCTCTGCGGAGACGGCATCTCACCTTCGTCGACGATCAATACTTGGCGGGACCGTCTCCACCCGGAGGACCGCGAGGACGTGGTCACAGGCATCGAGTCGACCATCGCCTCCAGCGAGAGCCACTGGTCGGGAACATTCCGTTTCCTCCGCGGTGATGGCACTTGGGCGCTCCTGATGACCCGATGTTTCATTATTCGGGAGGAGGACCGTGCAGTGCGCGTGATCGGGGCGATGTCGGATGTCACCGAGCGCCAATCGATGATCGAGCGCCAGCGTCTCTTCACAGCGCTGGTAGACCAGTCCGCTGAGTCGATCGGGGTGATCGACCCCAATGGGGGGCGCTTCCTTGAGTTCAACTCCACGGCGCACCAGTCCCTCGGTTACTCCCAGGAGGAGTTCTCAACCAAGACTTTCTACGACATCGACTGTCAGCAGAGCCGCGAAGAGATCGCCACGCAACTGCAAGACCTTCAGCAGGTCGAGAAGCGTGATTTGGTCACCCGGCACCGCGCGAAAGATGGCTCGGTGCGCGAGGTCCGCCTCCACTCCCGGCCAATCCGCGTCCAGGGGCGAACCTACCTCGCTGCCGTCTGGCAGGACGTGACCGAGCGCATGGCCATCGAGGCGGAACTCCGCCAGGCGCAGAAGATGGATCTCATGGGCCAGGTAGCCGGAGGGGTCGCCCATGACTTCAACAACATCCTCGCTGTCATGCGGCTGCACCTCGATCTGGCCAAGATGAAGCCGCCGGCTCCCGAGGAGTTGAAGGAGTTGGTCACATCCCTGTCTGGAATGGTGGATCGAGGCACAAGCCTCACGCATCGCTTGCTCCACATCAGCCGCAAGGAACGATCCAAGGTCGAGGAGTTCCTCTTGGACGAAGCACTGGACGATCTCATTAAGATCAGCCAGCGAATCCTGGGAGACCGGATTGAGATTCGCCGCATCCGATCCGCTTCAAAACTCCTGGTGAACGCCGATCGATCCATCATGGACCAGGTGTTCATGAACCTCTTAGTCAACGCCCGGGACGCGATGCCCGACGGTGGCATCTTGACGGTCGAGACACGCATCGCCGAGTCGGCGACGCAGGCGCCGGGCGATGGGTCGCGGCCGGGGCGCCAGTTCATCCAAATCCGCATCAGCGACACCGGCGTCGGCATGTCGAAAGAAACCCTCGCTCGAATTCAGGAACCGTTTTTCACCACCAAGGCTCCCGGCAAGGGCACGGGTCTGGGCCTGAGCACCGCACGCCGACAGCTCAATGAACACGGGGGGTGGATGTCTGTCGAGAGCGAGCCAGGCCGTGGAACCACCTTCACCCCTCACCTACCCCTGTCACCTTCGGCGAGCGTGGTTTTCAATCCCGCTCACTAGCCAATGGGCACGCCCCAAGCGCGCCTCGTGATCGAGGTGCCCCACTGCAAATGCTCAAAAGTCGGGCCCTCGCGAAAACCGGTTGCCGGGGCCTGGTCCGCCGACCGGGGCCCCGGCACTCAGCACAGGATCAGAACCGGAAACGGAGCTGACCACTGATTCGGAACGGCTGTTCCGGATAAATCACGTCATTGCCCGCGAAACTCGGATCGATGGAGGTCCAGTTCCGTTGGTCGGTGATGTTGAGGAAGTTGATTTGCACGTCCCACTTCGGCTGGCGGTAGAACACGAACGCGTTGATGACGTACTGCATGGGGATGCGCAGCGATCCCTCTTGGTTCTGCCACTGTTCACCGGTGACTTGCGGGCCGAAGCTGGCGCCAAAGCCGTTGTCCAACTGATAGGTGACGTAGGAGTTGAACATCACCTGAGGCACACTCGCAGCTCGGGTCTTACCGCGTTTAACCGTAGTGTAGTTCGGAGAGCCAAGGCCGGTGCCCGAAACGCCATCCACCAGGAAGCCCACCGGGTAGCCATCCAGGTAACTGCCCGTCTGCTGGTAGCCGAAGTCATCCTGCTCCGCGTTCTGGTAGGTGAAGTTGGCGCTGGCGTTGAAGTTCCGGTTCGGTTGGTAGAACGACTCGAATTCGAAGCCCATCGTCCTGACGCCGACCGGGTTGCCGACCAACTGCGGGACCTGCCGGGTCTGCTGGAAGACCGATCCGCTCAGGAACACCTTGTTGTCGAGGAGGCTGGCCTTCTGTCCGAACTCGACCAACTCGCTCTCCGTCGAGAGCGACTGCTTCAGGGAATCCTCGGTGTTGCCGGTGCCGTTGACGCCGCCGAAGTTGGAGCTGCCCTGGATGGCGTTGACCACATTGTAGGTGGCGTAGCTGCTCAGCACCGGAGTCCACTTGTAGATGCCGCTGATGAAGACCGAGGTGTTGAACACATCGGTGCTCACGTTGTAGTTCGACCCCGCGGCCTTGCCCACGTACTCGGGACTCTTGGCTTGGGCCCCGATGAGGTCGCCGCGGCCGCCAGCGATGATGGAGAACTTGTCATGCAGCTTCATGTCCCACTGGGTAAAGAATCCGCTCTGGGCGATCTCCGAGTTCTGGTCGCCGACAGCGAACCCGTTCGATCCATAGCCTGGGGCGCCGGGGATCAGCAGGGAACTGCCGCCGTAGGTGTTCACCAAGGGCGTGGGCGGCAGCCGGAAGGTCGAAGGCGGCTGGGTGACGTCGTACAGGAAGAACGGCTCCACCGAGAAGTCCAGGTACGAGACCATCGACTGGTAGCGCAAGTCCACGCCACTGATGGTCTTGATGGGCAACTCGTAATTGGCGACAGCCGGGGTGATTTCGTAGTGCAACTCCGAACGGTTGTTGGCCATCCAGTTTTCCGGCACCCATTCGGTGTAGCCATAACCGGAAGCCTTGCGGGACTCCATGGTCTCGCCATAGGTCCGGTTGACGATTTTCCCGAAGTCGTTGATCTGATAATTGGCGATGAGCTGCGAGGAGAACTTCTGGCCCGCCGCGCTGTCGAACGGGGCGTTGATCGTCTGCCACGGATACACCTTCACCCGGGTGGCAAGATTGGTGTTGAGCAGGGCGAAGTTGGCGTTCTGACCGTATGGACCGATGGAGGTCAGCGCGTCACCGAAGCGGTTGTTCGGCAAGACGGGGCCGGCGATGTAAGTCCAGTCATCGATCAACTCCTGGGTGACACGGTTGATGCCGATGACCTCGTTGAAGCGGGAGGTGTAGAACTGCGCGTTCCAGTCGACCGTCAGCTTCTCGTTGGGACGCCACGTCAGCGCCGTGAAGATGTCCTGCGTGTTGTCCTTGACGTTCCGGTAGTAGCCCTCGGCCTCACGACCCAGATAGCTCACCCGGAAGGCGAGCTTGTCATTGATGGGTCCGCCGAAATCGATGCCCCACTCCGGATTGAAGTAGCTTTGACCACCGGGAACGTAGGTTCCCCAGCGGCTCAGAACTTCTCCGTGGAATCCGTCGAAGTACGGCAGCTTGGTGACGAAGTTCACGTAGCCGCCCGGACCTTGTCCTTGTGGTCCGTAGACCGCGGATCCCGGTCCCTTGACGATGTCCATGGCCTCCACGCCGTTGAAACTCGCGAGCACCGCGTTACGGCTGTAGATGGTGCGTTGTCCGTTCTGGTAGATTTCCGAAAGGTCACCGCGGATGACCGGCACATTGGCCAGACCGTAACGTGACGGGGTGTAAACGCCCGGCGAGTACTGATTGAAATCCGTGGCGCGGGAAATCGCACGGGCTTCCATCTGAGCCTTAGTCACCAGCGACACCGAGCGGGGAGTCTCCAGAACGCTGCGGTCATCCCCCATGACGGACTCGACCGGACGAGCCGTCGGCAACACGGTCTCCTCAATGGAGAGCCCCTCGACAACGACTTTATCGAGGACGTTGGTGGACCCGGGAGTCTGAGCCATGGCCCACTGTCCGGAGGACAGTGCAAGGGC
>Ga0255096_1000236_pt1 | contig 30726 bp, 29 predicted proteins | sample Colum_Atlam_RepA_2_FD_188563 | JGI IMG/M metagenome (GOLD analysis project Ga0255096, IMG submission 188563) | Freshwater microbial communities from Columbia River, Oregon, United States - Colum_Atlam_RepA_8d | ecosystem: Environmental > Aquatic > Freshwater > River | place: USA: Oregon... | reverse complement strand
GTGCGGGGTGCGGTTGTAGAGTTGCACCTCACGAAAAAGCACAAATTATACCGGAACTTTCCGGCTTTTAGCCAAGTCACAGCGTGTAATCGCGCACCCCCGGTTGAGGTACCTCCAAGTCCATGTTGAAGAAGCTAAGAGGCATGTTTTCCAATGATCTTTCGATCGATCTGGGAACAGCCAATACCCTGATTTATGTCCGCGAACGCGGCATCGTTCTCAACGAACCCTCTGTTGTTTCCATCCGCATTCACAATGGCCAAAAGACTGTCACCGCAGTAGGAGCTGACGCCAAACGCATGCTGGGCCGAACGCCAGGCAACATTACTGCCATCCGGCCTTTGAAAGACGGCGTCATCGCCGATTTCCAAGTAACCGAAAAAATGCTGCAGCACTTCATCCACAAAGTGCATGAAAACAGCTTTATCCGTCCTAGCCCGCGCGTGTTGGTGTGTGTGCCGTGCAAGTCCACGCAAGTGGAGCGTCGTGCCATCCGGGAGTCAGTGATGGGTGCCGGCGCACGCGAAGTGCGTCTGATTGAAGAGCCGATGGCGGCAGCGATCGGCGCCGGCCTGCCGGTCGACCAAGCCAGTGGTTCGATGGTGGTCGATATCGGCGGCGGTACCACCGAGATTGCGATCATCTCGCTCAACGGTGTTGTCTACTCCGAATCGGTGCGTGTCGGCGGCGATCGTATGGACGAAGCGATTACCACCCATGTGCGCCGCAACTACGGCTCACTTATCGGTGACGCTACGGCGGAGCGCATTAAGAAGGAAATCGGTTGTGCTTATGCCAGCAAGGAAATCCGCGAAATCGATGTGCGAGGGCGCAATCTGGCCGAAGGCGTGCCACGCAGCTTCACGCTTAACAGCGACGAAATTCTAGAGGCGTTGCAGGAACCTTTGTCTGCTATCGTGCAAGCAGTCAAGAGTGCCCTGGAGCAGTCGCCGCCAGAACTCGCATCCGACATTGCTGAGAGCGGTCTTGTGCTCACTGGTGGTGGTGCACTGTTGCGTGATCTGGATAAGCTGCTCAGCGAGGAAACCGGCCTGCCTGTCATCGTTGCGGATGATCCGTTGACGTGCGTCGCCCGCGGCGGCGGCAAGGCAATGGAACTCATGGATACGCACGCGCTAGATTTGTTGACGGTTGATTGACCAGGTCGGGGTAACTTCCCATCAAGTCGCTATTTGTCCAGAACACTGCGCAAGGCTACAAACTGGTCGGGTTGGCCCTGTTGTCGCTGATCCTGATGTTTGCGGACAGTCGTTTCGATTATCTGGGCAGGGTACGCTACTACACATCGGTAGCGGTGACACCGCTGCATTTGATGGCAGATTTGCCTTCCCGTATTTCCGCTACGTTCAGTGGAGTCTTCCAGTCACGCAATGCGATTGAAGCCCAAAAGGCGAGGCTTGAGGACGAGTTGTTGATGCTGCAGTTCAAGCTGCAGAAGCTTGATCATCTCGAAGCTGAAAACCTGCGCCTCAATGAGCTGTTGAAAGCCTCGTCGATCGTAAACGACATTGCAGTGCGCGCGCAGTTACTGGGCGAGTCACCCGATCCATTTTCGAAGCGGCTACTGATCAACAAGGGTAGTAACGAAGGCGTGTACGTTGGTCAGCCTGTTGTGGATGCGTACGGATTGATGGGGCAGGTGGTTGAGGTTGATCCTCTCACCAGTTGGGTGTTGCTCATCACGGATCCTTTGCACGCAACGCCAGTGCAGGTGAATCGAAACGGTGTCCGCGCAATTGCTGCCGGGACCCCTGACAGTCTGCACCAGTTAACGCTGGAAAATGTGGCCATCACAGCGGATGTGCAGGTCGGTGATGTGCTGGTCACATCGGGATTGGATCAGCGGCTGCCAGCGGGCTACCCCGTTGGTGTTGTGCGCAGCATTGTCAACGATCCCGGGAAGGCATTTGCCACCATTCACGTGACTCCCACCGCACAGCTTGATCGCAGCCGCAATGTGTTGCTGGTGTTCAGTACTCCGGAGCCTTTGGCGCTGCGCGTTGATGAGAAGCCGTCGGCGTTCGTGTCTGATCCGGTTGGGCAGCCGGCGTTGGACGCAGCATTACCGTTAGCGACTTCAGTTGCCGGTACCGCAGTCCTGGCAACGTTGCCTGGCGCTACTGTCGAGGCTACTACTACGGACAATGTTGTGCCGCCCGGTTTGTCAGCGGATACTTCAGATGCCTCCGCAGTTGGTCCCACGTCTTCAACGGACGCAGCGCCTCCCGGTACTGTGCCCCCTGATGAGGAAGGTCCCCGCTATTTCGAGGGGAGGGAGTAATGGTCGATATTAGCGGTCAGTCACGCAGCATGTGGGTCATCGTGTTGTCGCTGGTATTGGCGGGTGTGCTGGCGATCGTCCCGGTGCCGACCTGGCTGGAATTGTGGCGACCTGACTGGGTGGCGCTGGTACTGGTGTACTGGGTCATTGCGCTGCCGCATCGTGTAGGTATGTTCATTGCGTGGATTGTTGGTTTCCTGCTGGATGTGCTGGAGGGGACCTTGCTTGGACTCAATGCCATCGTGCTGACGATGATGGCGTACATCGCGCTGACGCTGTACCAGCGATTGCGAATGTTCACCCCACTGCAACAGAGTATGACCATACTCATGCTCGTCGGCACCGGCCAGCTAATCATCTTCTGGGTGCAGACTGCTACTGGGCACAACACTGCGGACAATCTTGTTTTCGTACTGTCAGCCGTGACAAGTGCATTGCTGTGGCCATTGGTATTTGTCAGCCTCCGCTACTGGCGCCGTTCTTTCCGCGTCAATTGAAGAGCCTTACATGACCAACTGGCAACGCTGGCTGCAGGCTCCGCATACGGTATTTTTTCGTCGCATGCTGTTTCAGCTGCACTTGTGGGTCGGAATTGCCTGCGGCTTCTATGTGGTCATGATCAGCATTACCGGCAGCGCTATCGTGCTACGCCCACAATTCAGTAGCTGGTTCACGCACAATCAAGTTGTCTCTACAGAAGGCATGGCGTTGACCGGTGTCGATCTGGAAGCGCGAATTGCTGGAGTCTATGCCAACGCTACGATAACCCGCGTAGCGGAGTCGACTCGCGAGGGACGCGCCACCTATGTCGCAATGGAGAAAGACGGCAAGGAAGTAACCAGGTATTTCGATCAGTACTCCGGACTCGATCTGGGCAGCACCTATCCGTGGCCGGTTGCAATGGTGGAATGGCTTACCCACCTGCATGATGAGCTGCTGCTGGATCGGGAGGGGCGGAAGCTTAACGGTCTTGGTGGCATCCTGTTTCTGGCTATGGTGATCAGCGGACTTGTGCTGTGGTGGCAGGGCAAACGCCGCTGGCGCGAAGGGCTTGTGATACGCGCCGCCAGTTCCCGCAGCCTGTTCTGGCAGTTCCACAACGTCCTCGGATTCTGGTCGCTGTTGTTGCTGTTGGTGTGGGGTGTGACGGCGATATATTTCGCCTGGCCGGAACCGTTTGAATTGTTCATTGACTGGATGGACGACGATCTGCAGGACGATACCCGGCCTGATGGCTGGCTACTGTGGTTGATCCGCCTGCATTTCGGTCGTTTTCGCGGTGTGATGTGGGCCAATGTGCTGTGGATCATTCTGGGTTTGTTGCCTGCTATTCTGTTCATTACCGGATTCGTGCTTTGGTATAGGCGCGTGCTTAAAAAGCTGTGGCAGGTTGGTAATGCTACTGTTTCATCGATCCCTCCTGATGAAGGGGCCATGTAGTACACTTTGTCAGTCGTTTTCAAACTGCAAGGCCAGATGTCCATGCGTGCCATCAAAACATTTTTCATCCTGAGCCACCGCTACATCGGCATTCCACTCAGTTTCATGTTCGTGATGTGGTTCGTTTCCGGTTTCTTCATGATCTATGCCGGTGGCATGCCCAAAGTAACGCCGGACATGCAGATCGACGGTTCCGAACCGATTGATTTCTCCGCCGTTACAGTAAGCCCTGCGCAGGCGCAAGAACTTGCAGGTTATGACGTCCCGGCCGCTACGCTGCGCACCATACTCGGCAGGCCAGTGTATGAACTGGGGGATCCAGGGTACAGCAGTGCTTTTGTCTATGCGGATGACGGCAAACTGATGCAGTCACTAAGCGTGGAGCAAAGTGCCGAGCTTGCCAGTCGCTTCCTCGATATCCCACTCAACCAGTTCCATTACAGTGAAACGATGGAAGACCACACCGACCAGTGGACATTCACCGTACAGCGTGACTTGCCGCTGCACAAATTCTTGGTTGATGATGGTCTAGGTACCGAAGTTTACGTCTCGCCCGATAATGCCATCGTAAGCACCTACACGACGACGCAAAGCCGCGTACTATCGTGGCTTGGCACCATTCCGCACTGGCTGTACTTCGAGGGTCTGCGTGACAACCAACCATTGTGGTACCGGATTGTCGTATGGTCGTCGGTACTGGGTTGTGTATCGGCTGTACTCGGACTTTTTCTTGGAGTCATGCAGTTCCGCAAGAATGTCAAACCGTTCGATATTAAACGGGCGATTCCCTATCGCGGCTTGATGCGCTGGCATTACATCCTCGGCTGCTTGTTTGGTATCACCACTCTTACATGGGTTTTCAGTGGTTTGGTGTCCATGGAGCCTTGGGAGTGGACAAATGCCACTGGCGTGAGTGTGCCGTCAAGCGCGTTGAGCCGCAGCGAGCTGAAACTGCAGGAATTTCCAAAATTGAATGTGGTGAACTGGGGGCAAGTCAGCGAGTACCCGGTGAAGCAGATTGATTTCAGGCGGGTGATGGGAGCGCCATACCTGTTGGCGGATTTCAGTCCAGATTCTGGTTCATTGGGGGGCAAGCGGGATCGTTTGCACCAGCCCTATAACATCAACGGGCAGCTGCAGTCTCAAAGCGCGCTGGTAGATCCGCAGAGTGGTCGCTTGCAACAGGGTTTCGATCCGTCATTGCTCGCTACCACGCTCGATGAATCGATCACTGAGGCTGGTGTGACCGACTATGAAGTGCTGGATGAGTACGACGATTACTACTATTCGCGTGGCAACCAGTTGCCATTGCCGGTGCTGCGCGTGAAACTCGACGACGCCAACGAAAGCTGGATTTACGTTGATCCTCTCCAAGGGCAGGTCTTGTCGTTGATCCACAAATACAGCCGTATTGAGCGCTGGCTATACAGCGGTCTGCACAGTCTGGATTTCGCATTCTGGTACCACAAGCGCCCACTATGGGACATTGGAGTACTGTTCTTGATGGCTGGCGGTTTGGCCACCAGCATACTGGCGCTTTATTTCAGTATGCGTCGTCTAAAACTCGATCTGGCCGCTCTCATACGTAAACTGGCCGGCCGTAAGAGTGCGCAGGGAATACAGCACGTGGCCTAGGTGGCTTGCAGGAGCCTAGTCTGCGTGGATTTGCAAGTGCAACAGTTCGACTGCACGATCGAAGTTGCCTGTCAGCACTAATCCCATTACTTCGGGCTGCAACAGATCCAGCTTACCGTCATAGGCGGGCTTGATTGTCAGTGCCAGTGTCTTGCCGCCGTCGACGAAGGCCGCAAGTTCGTTGCCGACTTGCATCGCCGTGCCTTGCACACTGGCAGGCAGGAACAGGTAGTAGTTCTGCATCTGTGATTTCAGCTGTTCACGCAGATTAGGCGCAGGTGTTCCCATCCGCTGCGCTGTCATATCCACCAGCCTGGTGACAAATCCCTGGTCAGTCAGCCGCAGTTCCGCATGCGGCAATGATGCAGCGGCTAGTGCACGTTGCTGCAACAGCGCCGCAGCAGCTGGATCTTGAGTCTCACGCATGACTTGCAGTGAATTTAGAGGCAGGTTGCGAGTTTCGGTGTTGACAACGAGCTTGAACCAGTCGGGCAATACCAACGAGGTGTTGTAGACGATCTGCTCAGAGTTGCCAGGGTTATAGTTGTAGGAATACTGCAATTGCAGCGGCAAAGTGTTGTCGGCACTGAATTCCTTCAGCACCGTTTCCATCACTCGATTGCCGGTCCCGCTGAGGTCGGGTAGTCCGTCGGGAAAATGCAGCCCTGTTGCGCTTAGCGTCATATGCCAGGGAGTCTGGTGGAAGAAATCGATGTCGCTGATGGCGATGTCGTTTATGACCAGCTTGTTGCCGGCCTGCTCAAGGTGCAGTGCGCTCATCCTCAATGAGCCGGTTGGCAGCAGCCAGAGGCTGGCGTAGTCTACCTGTTCGTAAGCGCCACTTTCGACCAGTGCCTCCAGTTGATTGTCCACCATGCGGTGGGCCAGCCACAGTGCAATTCCATATAGTCCTGCTGTTATAAGCGCAGCGCCAGACAGGGCGACCAGCAGTTTTCTTTTCATGGACCTCAGCTCTTACGGTGGACAGCAGCATCTGCCACCAACTCCAGTCCGCGACGAAAGGGGCTGTCTGCCAGTGAGGAGAGGTTGTCGAGAGCTGTGGCAATTCGCTGTTCCGCCAGTTGGCGAGTGTGGGCGAGGCCACCTGAATGGCGCACTACGCTGATGATTTCCTGCAGTTTTTCGAGGCCTCCACTGAGAACGGCATCGGTAATCAGTTGCCGTTCGCCGGCAGTGCCGTTCTGGATTGCGTAGATGAGCGGCATCGTCGGCTTGCCCTCGGCGAGATCGTCGCCGACATTCTTGCCCAGTTCCACAGCATCGCCCTCATAATCGAGTACGTCGTCGATCAACTGGAATGCCATGCCCACTTCAAGGCCGAACGTGTGCAGTTGCTGCTGAACCGCTGTCGGCGCTCCGGCCAGGATGGCAGCCGTACTGCAGGCAGCAGCAAACAGGATGGCGGTTTTGTTCCTGATAACCTGCAGATACGCTTCTTCTGTAGTGTCAGGATTCTTCTTGTGGATCAATTGCAGCACTTCACCTTCGGACATCCGGTTGGTAGTGGAGGCCATTACATCCATGATCGGCATGCTGCCGATGCGAACCAAAAGTTCGAAGGCGCGCGAATAGATAAAGTCGCCGACCAGTACGCTGGAGGGGTTGTCCCATTTGACATTGGCAGTGGGGCGGCCACGCCGCATTTCCGACATATCGACCACATCGTCGTGAAGCAACGTGGCGGTATGCAGGAACTCAATGACGGTGGCCAGGTCCACGTGCTGGCTACCCTGGTAGCCAAGCGCACGGGCACAAAGGAGCACAAGTGTTGGTCGCATGCGCTTGCCACCGGCTTCAATGATGTAATGACCGATGTTTTCGATCAGCGGCACCTGCGAGTACAGCTCAGCCACCACCTTGTGGTTGAGGGCAGCGAAATCATCCGCCACGACGGCATGGATATGCTTGACCATGGGTTACCTGGGCTGACTGGTGGGACGGGCCGGTGCCTGGCAGGCAGGCCGGAGAGAGGCCGGCATGCTACTGGCTGCAAGGGACGGATTCAACGCGGTTACTGTCCCCCCACGGCGCCATCTTTGCCTGCCTTGGCGGGATTCGCGAGTGGTTGAAAACAGAGGTTGCACCATCGGGCGGTATTTCCGTACAATCGCCGCCCTTCGCAGGGGGTCCAGCTCGGCATACTCCCTTTTGAAAGCAAGTGAACCCAAGCCCGCTGTATTGCCGAAGACAAGGCGGGCTGCCGGGGCGGGATATTGGAGCGCGTTATGTACGCAGTAATTGAAAGTGGCGGCAAGCAACACCGTGTAGTTGAAGGTGAAGTGCTGAAGCTGGAAAAAATCGAACAGGCGACTGGCGCCAGCATCAGCTTTGACAAAGTATTGATGGTAGGTTCCGGTGCTGATGTCAAAATCGGCTCTCCCTACGTTGCCAGTGGCAAGGTCACTGCCGAAATCATCAGCCATGGCCGTGCCGACAAGGTAAAAATCATCAAATTCCGTCGTCGCAAGCACTACCGCAAGCAGCAGGGCCACAGACAGTGGTTCACGGAAGTGAAGATAACCGGCATTAGTGCCTGATCAGCGACACGATTTCGGAACAGTTCCAGGAGTAGACAATGGCTCACAAGAAAGCAGGCGGTAGTACCAGTAACGGCCGCGACTCAAATTCCAAGCGCCTTGGTGTAAAACGCTTCGGTGGACAGCAGGTTCTGGCTGGCAACATCCTCGTGCGTCAGCGTGGTACTCGTTACCATGCTGGTGAGAATGTGGGTATCGGCAAGGATCACACCTTGTTTGCAAAAGCCACCGGTGCTGTTGAGTTCAGGATCAAGGGCCCGGCCAATCGTTGTTATGTAAGCATCGTGGTAGCAGGCGCAGCATCGGCTTGATCCAATCGCAGTACTCCGAAAAGCCCTGTTTAACAGGGCTTTTTCGTTTCATGAAGACCGGTTTGCACCAGTTGGGGTTGCTCGGCGCAGTCGAAGGGGCAGTTGTCTCGAAGGCTGCAGGCGCTCACAAACACCATCAAGCAGCATTATGAAATTTGTCGATGAAGCAGAGATTACCGTGGAGGCCGGCAAAGGCGGCAATGGCTGCCTGAGCTTTCTGCGGCTAAAGTTCATTGAGCGCGGTGGCCCGGATGGTGGCGATGGCGGCGATGGTGGCAGTGTGGTGCTGGTGGCTGATGCCAGCCTCAATACCCTTGTCGACTTCCGTTTCCAGCCGCGCTATCGAGCCGAATCTGGCAAGAATGGTGGCGCCAACAATTGCTCGGGTCTTGGCGGCGATGATCTCGTGGTGCGCGTCCCGGTTGGGACCAGTGTTTATGAGGCGGACACGCAGGAGTTGATGGGAGACCTGGTACATCCGGGGCAGCACCTGCTGGTAGCCAAGGGAGGCGTACATGGCCTCGGCAACGCCCGCTTCAAATCCAGCGTCAACCGCAGCCCGCGCAAGATCACTCCGGGCAAACCCGGTGAAATCCGCAGGCTGCAACTGCAATTGAAACTAGTGGCAGACGTAGGGCTGTTGGGCTTGCCTAATGCTGGCAAATCATCATTGATTGCGGCCGTGTCGGCAGCGCGCCCCAAAGTGGCGGATTACCCCTTTACAACGCTGGTGCCCAATCTTGGCGTCGTCAGCGTCGGCGAGGAGAGCAGTTTCGTGATGGCGGATATCCCGGGTCTCATTGAAGGCGCCTCTGGAGGTGCAGGGCTGGGTATCCGATTCCTCAAACATCTGGCGCGTACCCGTGTACTGCTGCACTTGGTTGATGTGGCACCGCCGGACGGTGGTGATCCGCTCGAAGCTGCCAGAGTAATCATCCAGGAGTTGGAACAGTTCTCGCCCGTGCTGTCAGTACGTGAACGCTGGTTGGTATTGAACAAGATGGATCTGCTGCCTGAGGAAGAGCACAAGGCGATGCGTACCCGTATCGTCAAAGCCCTCAAGTGGAAGGGCAAGGTGTTCTGTATCTCTGCCGCCGAGCGGGAAGGCACACGCGAACTGTGCGAAGAGCTTATGCAGACAATAGCAGACCAGAAACGTCTGCTGCTTGAAGATGACGACTACCGGTTGCAGGAAAAGAAAACGCAAGAACAGATGGAATATGAAATCCGTCAGAGCATCGCATGTGCCCGTGCCTTGTGGCGCGAGCGCAACAGCAAAGATGCCGGTGGCGAAGATGACGATGATTTCGACGTCGAAGTCGAGTACGTACGGGAGTAGACGATGGGCAAGCGCGATCTGCTGAAGACCGCCCGCACCTGGGTCATCAAGATCGGTAGCTCATTGCTGACCGACAACGGCAAGGGGCTGAATCTCGACAGCATTGCTCGCTGGGCCAAGCAAATCAGCCAGTTGCAGGATCAAGGGCTCGATGTGGTGCTGGTATCGTCTGGGGCCGTGGCAGAGGGTGTGGCGCGCCTTGGATTGCCTGGGCGTCCTACTGCGATCCACGAGCAACAGGCCGCTGCTGCCGTCGGCCAGATGGGTCTGATCCAGGCCTATGAGTCCCAATTCAAGCAGTTCGGCAAACACACCGCCCAAATCCTGCTTACCCACGATGATCTTTCAAGTCGTAAGCGCTACCTGAATGCGCGGTCCACATTGCGCACGCTACTTGACATGAAGGTGATCCCGGTCATCAACGAGAACGATACCGTTGTTACCGACGAAATATGCTTTGGTGACAATGATACCCTTGGCGCTCTGGTAGCTAATCTCATCAATGCCGATGTGCTGGTGATACTTACCGACCAGCAGGGCGTGTTTGATGCGGATCCGCGCAGCAATGCCACCGCCAAACTGATCAGCGAAGCCAGCAGTCACGACGATATGTTGATGGCGGTTGCCGGAGGTGGTGGTGCGCTTGGCAAGGGCGGCATGGTGACAAAGATCCGGGCAGCCCGGCTTGCATCCCGCTCAGGTACCGCAACCTGTATCGTGCATGGCAGCAGTCCGGACGTGTTGGTGGCACTACAGCGTGGTGAGTCGCTGGGCACGCTGCTTTTACCGGAAAATCAGCCGCTGGCGGCGCGGAAGCAATGGCTGGCAAGTCATCTGCAGGTGCGGGGGGTGCTGGTGCTCGATGCCGGTGCAGTACGCGTGCTGCAAGGGTCAGGCAAGAGTTTGTTGCCCGTAGGTGTCAAGTTCGTCTCCGGTCAGTTCAAGCGTGGTGATCTGGTGGCTTGTCATGATGAAACCGGCAAACCTGTCGCCCACGGGTTGGTGAACTATGACATCGACGAGGCTACGCAAATCATCGGTAAGTCCAGCGAGCAGATTTCCGCATTGCTCGGCTATGACGGCGATCAGGAATTGATACACCGCGATAATCTGGCACTGCTCTGACGTTGAGCTTCCCTGACATACGGACATAAAAAAACCGGTCATGAACCGGTTTTTTTGTGTATGGCACGCCTGGAACAGAATGGCTTTGTCAGGATCGGGCGTTTTTGCAACGCCTTCCATGCGTTTTATCAGGCAGCTTTCAGCGCTTTGATCGAATCATTCAGGCGGCTCTTATGACGGGCAGCCTTGTTTTTATGGATGATGCCTTTGTCAGCCATACGGTCTATTACCGGTACTGCTTCGTTATAGGCAGCGGTTGCAGCGGCGTAGTCTTTGGTCTCAATGGCAGCTACTACCTTTTTGAGGTAGGTGCGAACCATCGAGCGGAAGCTCGCATTGTGGCTACGATGTTTTTCGGCCTGTTTGGCGCGTTTCTGTGCTTGGGCGGTATTGGCCAAGGGAAGCTCCTGAGCTCAACGAGGGTGATTGGTAATTGGGTTCAATGTTTCAAGGTCGTTTTGGTGACCCGAAAAAAGGCGTGCACTATGCTTTCGCGAGGGCTGAAAGTCAAGCCTGAAACGCCGTTAACGTAGCTGGCATGCTAGGCAGGGTGCCAGTAACATGTGGAAAATTCTGGGGTTTTCCAGCAATCCATGCAGTCTGCACCTCCATCTGGTACCGAGTCGGGCGCCCAAAGTGCCAATTCCAACGGCTTACTGAAATCGTCGATAGTCACCTCAGGCTCCACGCTGCTTTCCCGCGTGCTTGGCATGGTACGGGAAACCGTGTTCGCTGCCCTGTTCGGGGATAACGCTGCCGCAGATGCGTTTTTTCTGGCGTTCCGTATTCCCAATTTTCTGCGACGGTTGTTCGCCGAAGGTGCCTTTTCGCAAGCCTTTGTGCCAGTGCTGTCCGAAAAGCGCAAAGTCGACCCGCGTGAGGCAGTGAAGCTGTTTATCGACAAGGTGGCGGGATCGCTGGGACTGGCGCTGGTGGTGACTACGCTGTTGGGCGTGGTCGGGGCGCCGCTGATAGCGGGACTGTTCGGCATGGGCTTCCTCGATGATCAGTCCAAGTTCAGTTTGCTGGTTGAAATGCTGCGTATCACTTTTCCTTACCTGATCCTGATTTCGCTCACCGGGTTTGCTGGTGCAATCCTCAACAGTTACGGCCACTTTGCAGTTCCAGCGCTAACGCCGGTAATTCTCAATGTTGTGTTGATCGTCACTGCCTGGCTGTTGGCGCCGTTGTTCGCCGAGCCTGCCATCGCATTGGCATGGGGCGTATTGCTGGCAGGCGCATTGCAGCTGATGTTCCAACTGCCGTTTCTTGCACATCTGCGCATGCTGCCGCGTCCGCTGTTGGACCTGCAGGACGCCGGGGTGAAGAAAGTCATCGGCCTGATGTTGCCGGTCATGTTCAGTGTGTCGGTGGGGCAGATCAACCTGATCGTGGATACAGCGTTGGCTACTTCCATCGAGGGCGATGGTAGCGTCAGCTGGCTCAACTATACGGACCGGCTTGTGGAGCTGCCGCTTGGCATTTTCGCCACCGCCATCGCCACCGTGATCTTGCCCGCGCTATCGCGGCTGAAATCCAGCGGTGACGATGCCGCGTTTTCGCACACAGTCGAGTGGGGCTTGCGCTGCTGTTTGTTGGTGGGATTGCCGGCGTGTCTGGCTCTGCTGATTCTGGCAGAGCCGATGGTGATTACGCTGTACCAGCGCGGGGCATTCGGCGTGGACGCTGTACTTCCGACAACTCGAAGCGTACGCGCTCTGGGATCGGGCTTGCTGGCATTCATGGCAATCAAGATCCTGGCGTCTGCCTATTTTTCGCGACAGGACATGAATACTCCGGTGCGCTGTGGTGTCATTGCCATGGTCAGCAATATCGTGATCAACCTGATACTGATCGTGCCAATGAAACATGTGGGTCTGGCACTTTCGACGGCTATCTCGGCCTTCATCAATGCAGGGTTGCTGATGCGCGGATTGGTTCAGCGCAAAGTGCTGGTGATCACACCTGGATTCTGGAATGTGTTGGCCAGGATGCTGGTGGCCAATGCATTGATGGTGATCGCACTGCTTTTGTTGCAACAACCTCCAGAGGCATGGCTGCAATGGAATGACCTGTCACGGGTTTTCCACCTGCTGGCGCAATGTCTATTCGGCGGGCTGGTCTATCTCGCCGCGTTGTGGGTGTGTGGTCTCAGGTCAGTTCATTTCCGGGCCTGACCCTGCCCTGTTGCCCCTGCGTATAATGCTTCTTCGTATGATGGTTCACTTTTGATGCTTCAGGTTTTCCACACTACAGTCTCGGCTCTGGCCCAGCTCGGCAACTGCGCCGTTACCATTGGCAAGTACGATGGCATGCATCTGGGGCACCAGAAAATCCTGCGTGAATTGAAAGCAGAAGCCGGCCGACTCGGAGTACCGACGCTGGTCATTCTCAGTGAACCCCAGCCGGAAGAGTTCTTCGCTGGTAGTGCGGCCCCCCCACGCCTCAATCACTTTGCCGACAAGGTCGCCTTCCTGGACAGCTTTGGCATCGATGCCGTGTATTGTCTGCCGTTTGACGGCGAGACCAGTAGTCAGACCGCTGAGCATTTCGTAAGTCATACGCTGCTTGAGGGGTTGGGAATGAGGGCAATCGTCGTTGGCGAGGATTTCCGCTTCGGCCACAACCGCAGTGGCAGTATTGAGACACTGCAGCAGTTGGCAGTCGCTGCAGGCTTCAGCGTTCGAGCAGTCGAGCCTTGCATCGACAATGATGAACGTATCAGCAGCACATTGATTCGACAGTACCTGCAGCAGGGCGATTGCGGGCGCGTTACCGAATGTCTCGGTCGTGCCTATGCAATAAGTGGCACCGTGGTGCGCGGCAAGCAGCTGGGGCGCCAGCTTGGTTATCCGACGGCGAACATCAGGCTTGTGAGCAGCAAGCTGGCTCTTTGCGGCGTGTTTGTGGTTCAGGCAGAGCGTGCAGGAGTTCTGCTGCCGGGCGTTGCCAGCCTGGGCTACAACCCTACTGTCAGTGACGACGGCCAGATGTCGCTGGAAGTATTCCTGCTTGATTTTGACGGTGATCTTTACGGTGAAACGATCAGAGTGCATTTCCTGCAAAAGTTGCGGGATGAACTTAAATTCTCCGATCTACCACAACTGCAGCAGCAGATGGCCGCTGATGTTACTGCGGCGCGCGCCAGTCTGGGAGCTGCATAGTCAATGATTGCCAACGATATCCAAAAGGCAGGATTGAAATCGTCGCGGTTGCTGTTTTTCTTGGCGATCATAATCGTGGTGTTGGACCAGTATTCCAAATACTTATGCACGATTTTCCTTGATCTGGGTTTTCCAGTCAGTGTGTTCCCCGGCTTCGATCTTTTGCTTGCCCACAATCAGGGAGCAGCTTTCAGTTTTCTCAACAATGCGGGTGGTTGGCAGCGTTGGCTGTTTTCCGGCATTTCATCGGTTGTCAGCGTTATACTGATAGCGTGGCTATGGCGTCTGCCACGACAACAGCAACTGCTGGGCATTGCCCTGGCCTTAGTGCTCGGAGGCGCTGTCGGCAATCTGGTTGACCGCCTCCTGCTTGGCTACGTAGTCGATTTCATTAGCGTTTATTACGAGCAATGGCGCTTCGCGACGTTCAATGTTGCCGACACCGCAATATCGTGCGGCGCTGCACTGCTGGTGTTGGATGTGTTGCTGCATGGAGCAAGCCATGAATGAGTTGGCAAGAGACGGTCTGTTACCACTGCGCGACCTGGACCGCGATCACCAACACGACGCTGCACAACCTGCGCTGCCTGCCAATGGCATCCTGCGTGGTGTGAAGGTGTCGCTGAATTTTGCGCTCAAGCTCGCAGATGGTCAGGTAGTCGATAGCAATTTTGGTGCGACGCCAGTCAGCTTTGTCATCGGCGATGGCAATATGCTGCCGGGTTTCGAATTGGCACTGATGGGCCGGCAGGCGGGTGATCGCATTGATGCAGTAATTCCGGCTGCCCGGGCATTCGGTGCCGTCAACCCCGACAACCAGCAGCGTTTTCCACGTTATCTGTTTCCGCCTGATCTCGCCGTGAGTGAAAACCTGTTGGTCGAGTTTGCCGATGCTTCCGGCTACAAGCAGGCGGGCCGCGTTGTGCACATCGGTATGCATGATATCGAAATCGACTTTAATCATCCGCTCGCCGGCAAGGACATCCTGTTCTGTGCCGAGATCCACAGTATCGAGCCAGCTGCGGTACGAACACCATGAACCAACCCCGTTTCTCAATCCTGTTAGCCAATCCGCGCGGTTTCTGTGCCGGTGTCGATCGTGCCATCGATATCGTCAATCGCGCGCTCGATCTGTTCGGTGCTCCGATTTATGTGCGCCACGAAGTCGTACACAACAAGTTTGTGGTTGAAACGCTGAAGCAGCGTGGAGCCGTTTTCGTTGAAGAATTGCGTGATGTACCGCGTGAACAGATCAATGAACGTGAGCCGATTGTAGTGTTCAGTGCACACGGAGTTTCGCGTGAGGTAAAAGACGAGGCTGATCGTTTTGGCCTCAAGGTGTTTGATGCTACCTGCCCGCTAGTCACCAAGGTGCACATGGAGGTCCAGCGCTACAGCCGCGTCGGTGAGGAGTGCATACTGATCGGGCACGCGTTTCACCCGGAAGTGGAAGGCACCATGGGGCAGTACGACAGTAGCAAGGGGGGCAACATCTACCTGGTAGAAAGCGAAGACGACGTAAGGCGCTTGCAGGTGAACAATCCACAGAAGCTGGCCTATGTCACCCAAACCACGCTATCGATGGATGACACGTCGCGCATCATCGACGCGTTGCAAACCAAATTCCCCGCTATCAAGGGGCCACGGAAGAAGGATATCTGCTACGCGACACAGAACCGGCAGGATGCAGTCAAACAACTCGCGCTGGAAACCGATCTGGTGCTGGTGGTCGGATCGCCCAACAGCTCCAACTCCAATCGTCTGCGCGAGTTGGCTCAGCGCAGCAAATGCGAGTCCTATTTGATCGATACGGCAGATGAAATCAGTGATGTATGGCTGGAAGGCAAAAGCCGGGTAGGCGTCACAGCGGGCGCATCGGCTCCAGACATTCTCGTTCAGCAGGTAATCGCCAGGCTGGAAAGTTTTGGTGGCGCTACACCGCGCGAGATGGACGGGGTAGAAGAGCACATGATCTTTTCGATGCCAAAGGAATTGCGTATCTGACGACGCAACTGCTTGATCAATCGAGATTCAGTTTTTTCAGGCGGTAGCGGAATACACGGAAGCTCATGCCGAGTTTCTTGGCCGCTGCGGTACGGTTCCAGCGGCTTTCCTGCAGGGCCTTCTCGATGACCTGTCGTTCAATCGTCTCCAGATGTTTGTCGAGCGAAAAACCATCCGACTCGATATCCGGCAATGGAGTTTCGTGTGGGTCCTGTGCGCTTTCAAGCTCGGGCAGATCGTCCAGCGTGATCACTGCGTTGTCAGCCAAGGCACAGGCGCGATGTAGCATGTTCTCGAGTTCGCGCACATTGCCGGGGAATGAATAGCGCTGTAGCGCACCCAATGCATCTGCATTGAGTGCGATGGCTTTGCCGAAGCCGGCAGCTGTGATGGATTGCAGGATATGGTTGACCAGCAGTGGCAGGTCTTCTAGGCGCTCACGCAGCGGCGGTACCTGTAGTTCTATCACGTTGATGCGATAGTACAAATCATGGCGGAATTGACCGGCGTCGACTGCTTTGGCCAGGTTGCGGTGGCTGGCACTCAGCAGGCGTACGTCCACCGGTATTTCGTTCTGTGCGCCTACCGGGCGTATCGACTTTTCCTGGATTGCCCGCAGCAGTTTCACCTGCATCAGCAACGGGAGGTCTGCTACTTCGTCGAGGAATAGTGTGCCGCCGTTCGCTGCCTGGAACAGCCCGGTTTTGTCCTGTTCAGCTCCGGTGAAGCTACCTTTCCTGTGGCCGAAGAATTCACTTTCCATCAATTCTGCCGGAATGGCGCCACAGTTGATGGCGATAAATGGCTTGTCCTTGCGAGAACCTTGGGCGTGGATGGCCCGTGCTGTCAGCTCCTTGCCGCTGCCCGATTCGCCGGCTATGAACACTGGTGCCTGGCTGCGCGCCAGTTTGGTAATTTGTTGTTTCAGCCCCAAAACTGCAGCGGATAGTCCGATGATGTTGCCTTGTGTCTGTGGCGCAATCTCTGGCTGTGAAGCTGCTTCCTGCGACAAACGCAGAGCGCTTTGTACCAACTCACGAAGTTTCTGCAGATCGACGGGCTTCGATACAAAGTCGAAAGCACCGGCTTTCAACGCGCTGACTGCTGTTTCGGTGCTTCCATAGGCCGTAATGACTGCGACTGGCATGCGGTCGTAGTCGCGCTGGATGTCTTCGAGAAGTTCGAGGCCACTGCCATCGGGAAGCCGCATGTCCGTAAGACAAAAGTCGAATGCACTTTCTGCCAGCAGACGCCGTGCAGTGGCGAGGTCGCCGGCCGGGGTTGTAAGCAGGCTCATGCGACTGAGCGTAATTTCGAGCAGCTCGCGGATATCGGGCTCGTCGTCGACTATCAGGACTCGTTGCTGCATGGCGTAGGAAGCAATGAAGGCAAGTGAAGGGGGTGCTTGTCAGAAATAGGAGCGGTCTTGGTGCGGGAAGGCCAGGCGGAAAGCGCTGTGACCGTCGGCCGTCCTCTGGTAGTAAAGACGCGTACGGTTAGCTTCGCACAATTCCTTGCAGATAAACAGGCCGAGGCCGGTGCCGCCTGTCTGAGTCGTGAAGAAGGGCTCGAACACCTGCTCTACATCCCGCTCGGGAACGCCGGGCCCCTCATCAATTACATCAAGCCTGGCTTGCTGCGTGGCAGCATCGTAGTCGAGGCGAACAGTCACCAGCGATTTTCCTGCATACAAATTGCTGTACCTCAGCGCATTGTCACAGAGATTGATCATCACCTGTTCCAGCTGGCTCTGGTTGCACTGTATCCACACCGGTATTTCAGGTGCTTCCACCCTGCACTGCACTGCGTGTTTGTAGCTGGACTGCAGACGATCAGGAAAGCGATGCAGCCACGAAACAAGTTCTATGTTTTCTACAGCGGCTGCCTTGTGTCGTGACAGTTCCAGTACGTTCTGGATGATCACATTCATGCGAAGGCAATGCGTATTAATGATGTCAAGCAAACGTGCTTCCGATTGTTGCAGTTGAGGCGATTCATTGAGCAACTGTGCCGCATGGCTGATTGCTCCGAGAGGATTGCGCACTTCATGCGCTATGCTGGCGGTAAGACGTCCGAGTGACATCAGCTTCAGGTGCTGGGCCCGGCTACTGAGCTGCGAGTCATCCTCGAGGAAGACAAGGAAATTGACGCTGTTGCCCGTTTGCAGATAGGTGAAACTGGCGATGATTTCCGGGCCATCATTGTCATGGCGGAACTTGACCTGACGATTACCGGGATGGTGCAGCCATTCATTCAACTGTTCATGCAGGATAGAGGGTAACGCAATGGTCTGTGTTTCCTGCAGGCCCAGTCCCAGCAGGTGGCGAGCAGCTTCATTGCAGTGGAGCAGTCTTTCGTCCTGATCGATGACGATGATGCCTGTCTGCATGCGACGGATGACTTGTTCATTGATCTGCTGCATCGCCTGGATTCGAGCCGCCTGCCGGCGATTGAGCACGTCTTTTTCCTGCAGTCGTTTGCCCACTGTCTGGATACTGATGGCTGCGATGAACAACAGCAGCCCCAGCAGACCGGCCTGTACGTAATATTCTTCAGCGAACGGTGCAGTGATGTAGTGATAGAACTCCCCGTAGATCAGCGCGATCGATGCCACTGCTGCAAAGAATGTACTGATGCGGACGCCGAACAACAGGCTGCCGCTTGCCACCGGTAGTATCAGCAGCGGCGTGATGCCGCTACCCACGCCACCGCTGGCGTAGCACAGCGCAACCAGCAACAGTATGTCGGCAAGGATGATACTGGCAACGCTGGGTCGGCCATACGGCTTCTCAAGCAACTTTCGTGGCAACAGGAAGGTCAGCACGTTGAAGACGACGTAGCCGGACAAAAGGCGCAGGAACAATGTCGCGTCTACCGAACCCAGCGGTGAGGTGTCGGAGCGGTAGAAATAGCTGATCAGCAGGATAAGGCCGAGTAGCAGCCGGTAAATGTTATAGACCGTGAAAACCTGCCGGTCCTGATGACGACCTTCTGCTTCGTTATTTTGGGGTCGGAAATACTGGCCGTAGGCGCCAGGCATGTCAGTTTTGCCGGCGGCCGAGCCACGAACGGCGATGCTCATCGCCACAGAACCACTCGGTATCAAGTGCTACTGCTTCAGCTTGTGGTAAATGCAGTCCACACTGTCTGCACTTGACAATCAGTGAGGGAGATTGTGGTCGGGTCTGTTTACGCTGGTTCCGCAGAATCTCCTGTTTGCGCAGGTAGTTGCGCACCAAGGACCACAGAAAATAGCCGATAGCCAGCCAGGTCAGCAGTCGTATCAGTCCCATACGGGCACCGTTTTGCCAATTGAGTGTGTTATCGCGGACAATACCGTACCTTGATGCAGTGAGACAATTTTAGGTGCACGTTACCCCTTCGACATCCGGCCACCTTGGCATTGTCATGGCCCAGGTGAACCCGCTGGTAGGCGATATTCCGGGCAACGCCCGTCTGGTACTTGATACTGCAAAAGCGGTCCTTGACCGGCAATCTGCCGATCTCATCGTTTACCCCGAACTGGTGCTGACGGCTTATCCCCCTGAAGACCTCCTGTTGCGGCCTAGTCTTGATCTGCGCATTGATGCTGCGCTGCAACAATTGTGCGAGGCCAGGGTGCCGACGACGCTTGTCGTTGGCTACCCCGGCCGCGTTGAGGGCAGGTTGCACAACAGGCTTGCGGTAATCCGCAATGGCACCATCATCGGCCACTACAGTAAGCAGTGTCTGCCGAATTACCAGGTGTTTGATGAGAAGCGCTATTTCGAGGCTGGCGCTACCCCGCTGGTGCTTGATCTCAACGGACTGCCGGTGGCGTTCACGATCTGTGAGGATCTTTGGTTTGCCGAACCCATGCGGCAGGCTGCTGCTGCAGGTGCTGCACTGGTAGTCAACATTAATGGCTCTCCCTACAGCCGCAGCAAATACGCCGACCGTTTGCGCAGCATGCAGCAACGCGTGGCAGAGACAGGACTGCCACTGGTGTACGTCAATCAGGTGGGCGGCCAGGACGAGCTCGTGTTCGATGGTGCATCGATGGCGCTGGCTGCCGACGGTACGGTACGGGTGCGAGCGGCACAGTTTGCTACGGATATGCAGCGGGTCGACGTTGAATGGAGCGCTGGTGCCGTGGCACCGTTAGTGCGGCACGGCGAATGCGCTCCACTGTTGACTGATATAGCCGAACTCTACGCAGCATTGCGGCTAGGACTCGCGGAGTACGTCAACAAGAACGGCTTCAAGGGAGTTGTACTCGGCCTCTCCGGTGGTATTGATTCCGCACTCACACTTGCGCTCGCGGTCGATGCGCTTGGCAGTGAACGTGTCAAGGCAGTAATGATGCCGTTCGACTACACCGCGCCAATGAGCCGTGAAGATGCAGCAAAACAGTCAAGTTTACTCGCTGTCGATTACAGCGAGATTGCCATCGCTCCGGTGTACCAAGCCTTTTTGCAGTCCCTGCAGGGCGAATTCGCCGGCACTGCCGCTGATCTCGCTGAACAGAACCTGCAGGCCCGCTGTCGCGGTGTGTTGTTGATGGCTATTTCCAACAAGCACGGTCTGCTGGTACTGACCACTGGCAACAAAAGCGAAATGGCAGTCGGCTATTCCACGCTGTACGGTGACATGGCGGGCGGCTTTGATGTGCTCAAGGATGTGCCGAAGATGCTGGTCTATGCGTTGGCGGAGTACCGCAATGCACAGGGTGAAGTGATCCCTCGCCGCGTTATCGATCGTGCGCCGTCCGCCGAGTTGGCTCCGGGTCAGATCGATGAAGACAGTCTGCCGCCATATCCAGTGCTTGACCGCATACTCGAACTTTATGTCGATCAGGACCAGAGTCTTGCCGCCATCTGCAAGCAGGGCTTTGATGTCGCCGTGGTCGATAAAGTGATCCGCATGGTCGATCGCAACGAATACAAACGTCGCCAGGCACCGGTAGGTGTGCGTATCAGCGAACGTGGCTTTGGGCGAGACCGCCGTTACCCGATTACGTCGGGTTGGCAGCCCGGAGAGTAGGCAGCGTTTTCAGCCTAAAAGTAAGGCGTGCAGCACGATCGGCTACTGATCGCGGATGCACCACTTGCGCAGCAGTTGCAGCGCCGCCGCAGTCAGCAGCAAGCCGAAAATCAACACCATCACGGGCACTGGCGTTCCGGTATATACCCACGCCAGCACCGGCCCAGCCACCGCACCAATGCCGAAACGCATGGTCCCAATTACTGCTGAGGCTGAGCCCGCATGATGAGGAAATTCGATTAACACCAGCGCATCGGCATTGACCCATGCAACGCCGAGACATCCCACCAGGAAGAAAAAGGCGACAACTGTGGGCACCAGCCCCATGTGCAGCAGTGTGCCGCCGAGTAACACGGTTGCCGGAATCAATGACAATCCCAGCGCGCGTTCCAGCATACGGCGCGGGCCAACGTGTGATACCAGCCGCCTGTTGGTTACATTGGCGAGGATCAGTGCGCCGGCAGAGCAAGCAAACAGGTAGCCGAACATTGTTTCGCTGACGCCAAACCAGGTGATGTAAATGAATGACACTGCAGTCAGATAGGTGAAGAACGATAACGCCAACAGCATGTAGGTTGGCAGATCCCAGTAGATCCGGTGGTTGCTGAAAATGATGCGGTAGTTGTCCAGCGGTGACTTTGTAGCGGTGACCGCATTGGCGGGGCGGGTTTCCGGCAGCAGTTTCCATACAATCACCACCAGCGCGCCTGCGTAGCACAGCTGGAACCCGAACAGGCTTTGCCAGGCCCACAGCGCCAGTAGGGTAGAGCCGACCAGGGGTGCTACCAGTGGCGCCACCAGCATGATGATCATCACCGTCGACATACCCTTGGCAGTGTCCTTGCCGTAGCAGTCGCGGATCATCGCCGGAACGGTAACCGTCGCAGCGCTGCCTATCATGCCCTGCACCAGACGCAACAACAGGAATAATGTCGCGTTGTCACTGAAAGTCAGCAGCAGGCTTGCCACAGCAAAACCTGCAAGCCCGATCAGCGCCAGCGGTTTTCTGCCGTACTTGTCGGCCATGGGCCCCCATACCAACATGCCAAGACCGAAACCGAGCAGGAACAAACTGAGCGAGTTCTGGATGGTAACAAGGCTGGCACCAAGGTCCTCGGCGATCTGCGGCATCGCCGGCAGATACATGTCGACCGCCATCGGTGGAAGAGCGGCGATGGCCGACAGCAGTGGCAGCGGCAAGTTCGTACGCAGTGAGGCGGAAGGGGCGGTATGATCCATGGTAATCCGGGTTGGTGTCTGGTTCAGGCAAGGTTTTCGGGCGTCATGTGCAACCAGCGCTGCTGCATCACGCCCTTGAAATTGAGATATTCACTGCATTCGTTGAAGCGGGCGTGATCGATGCCCTGCCAACGTAGTTGAGGTGGCGTATCGAACTCCATGTCGGTAGCTACTGTGGTCAACTGTTTGTTGCGTGGTAGCAGGTGTCCGTGGGCTTGTACCAACGCCTGCACCCGCACGGCGCCGCGGAATTTCATAGCCGCAATCCCATCGTGGTTGGCGAGAATGCTTTCGATGCTCTCGTACTTCTGCAGAATTTTGGCAGCTGTGGCGTAGCCCACGCCGGGAATACCGGGGATGTTGTCGATCTTGTCGCCTGACAGTGCCAGCATGTCGGCAATCTGGCCTGGCAATACCCCAAAATGTTTCTTCACGCCTTGAGCGTTGAGTACGGTGCCGCGCGCAAAGTCCCACCATTGGTCGGATTCGCCCAACACCAGTTGCGTCAGATCCTTGTCTGCACTGACCACAGTGATAGGGTGACCCTGCTGGCGATAGCGGTGGGCAAGCGAACCGATGATGTCGTCGGCCTCAAAACGTTCGCTGCTGAAGTCCGAGATGCCAACTGCACGGCAAAAGGTTCGGCACAGAGCGAACTGGTGCCTTAGTTCTTCTGGTGCTGGCTCGCGATTGGCCTTGTATTCAGGGTAGATCTGCTTGCGGAAAGAGTCGCGCTGGCTTGCATCGAAAGCGCACGCAATTTGCTGTGGTCTTGCTTGCCGCAGCAATTGGTAGAGGAAGTCACTGAACCCGAACACGGCATTGACGGGCTTGCCGTCACGATCGGTTATGGTTGGCTCGTAGGTGTGCCAGGCACGAAAGATGTAGATGCTGGCGTCAACCAGGAAGACTCGGGGCAGTTGCATGCTGGCATTATGCAGCAGCGAATGCTGCCTTGCATCGCTGTTGAATGCCTCTCTGACTGTCAAGGCGTCGGGATCCGGTTTTGCTGTGTGCGCTTTCAGGCTTACATGAGGCAGACAGTCAGGCAGATCTGAGGATTTCGTGCTCAGTCAGGCGCAAGACTGAAGCAGTCCGCGTCCATCCATGCCGGAAATCCGCGGCGCCATTCGCGCACCGTTTCCAGCTCAATGGTGCACGGGTGCACGCCGGCAGCGGTGCCAGCTTGCAACGCTTCCTGGCCTTGCGGTGTTACCACAGCGCTGTGGCCCTCATAGTCAAGGTTGTTGCCGTCACGGCCGATACGGTTGACACCAGCGACGTAGCACAGGTTCTCGATCGCCCGCGCCTGTAGCAGCGTGCGCCATTGGGACGTGCGTGCAGCCGGCCAGTTGGCGACATAGAGCAGGAGATCGTAGGGCTCGCTGTCGGTGTGGCGGCTCCAGACCGGAAACCGCAGGTCGTAACAGACGAGCGGCAATATTCGCCAGCCCCGCCATTCGACACGCAATTTTGTTTTGCCTGCACCGTAACGTTTGTGTTCATCGAGCATGCGGAAAAGGTGACGTTTGTCGTAGTGGCAGCTGCTGCCATCGGGTTTGACGAAATACAGGCGGTTGTAGCGTTGGCCACCAGTAGTCACTGCAACACTGCCGGTGATGGCGGCGTCGAGGATGCGTGCCATCTGGAGCAGCCAGTCGAGCGTGGGGCCTGGGTGTGGTTCAACGATGGCACCAGTGCCCATTGCGAAGGCACTGGTGAACATCTCGGGCAGGATGACGAGATCCGTTTGACCGGCCAGTGGCAACAACCACTGTTCCAACTGCTGGCGGTTGACCGCGGCCGCTTGCCAGGCAAGGTCCGGTTGGATCAGCGCCAGCCGCATGTTGTCTATCCCCAAAGCGCATCAGCATGATGCGCAATGTGATCGGCGATGAAAGAAGCGATGAAGAAGTAGCTGTGATCGTAGCCAGCATGCAGGCGCAGCGTAAGCGGATGCTTGTTGGCGATCGATGCAGCCTGCAACAGCTCCGGCTTGAGCTGGTTGACGAGGAAACCGTCGTCCTGGCCCTGGTCGACCAGGATATGCAGCTTCTCTTTTGCTTTTGCCAGCAGTGCGCAGGTGTCGTACTGCTCCCAATCGGCTTTGTTGGAGCCGATGTAACGACCAAGGGCTTTCTCACCCCAGGGGCAGTTGATGGGAGAGCAGATTGGCGAGAATGCGGACACGGCTTTGTAGATACCGGGATTTTTCAGCGCGATGGTCAGCGCGCCATGGCCACCCATCGAGTGGCCCATGATTGAGCAGTTCGCCGTGTCGAGCGGCAGATCGCTGGCAGCCAGTACGGCTGGCAGTTCTTTCACGACGTAGTCGTACATGTGGTAGTGGGTCGACCACGGCGCCTCGGTGGCATTCACGTAGAAACCGGCACCATGACCAAAATCCCAGGCCTTGTCCGGATCGCCCGGCACATCAGTGCCACGCGGGCTGGTATCTGGACACACAATTGCCACACCGGCTTCGGCAGCGTACTGCTGCGCACCGGCTTTCTGCACGAAGTTGTCATCGGTACAGGTCAGCCCCGACAACCAGTAGATCGCCGGTACCTTGTTGCCAGCCACAGCGTTGGGTGGCAGATACACCGAGAAAATCATGTCGCAGTTCAGCACTGCGCTTTTGTGTTTGAACTTGACTTGCTTGCCGCCAAACATCTTGTTGGCGCTGACTTGCTCGATACTCATGGGTGCTCCTGTAACCATTCACTGTTGATTCCCTCGCTGAGCTGGAGGGGCTGGGTCTGGTATAGGTTTCTGCGACCCTCTGAGGCCATGGATGGCCGAAGGGAGCCTACAAGGATGTATTCACGGCGTGTCGCAGGGGCCTATACCAGACCCAGACCGTGCGCCGAGCGATCAATACCCCAAAAGAAAAAGGGGCCACAAGTGACCCCTTTTTCCAAACAACAAGATCAGTACAACACCACCGAGCGAATGCTGGTGCCAGCATGCATCAGATCAAACGCATCGTTGATCTTTTCCAGCGGCATCGTGTGCGTGATCAGCGGATCGATCTGGATGCGGTTTTCCATGTACCAGTCGACTACTTTCGGCACGTCGGTACGGCCGCGGGCGCCACCGAAGGCGGTACCGCGCCAGTGACGACCAGTCACCAGCTGGAACGGACGGGTGGAGATTTCCTGGCCTGCACCGGCTACGCCGATGATGAAGCTCTGGCCCCAGCCTTTATGGCAGCACTCTAGCGCCTGGCGCATGACTTTGACGTTGCCGATACATTCGAACGAGTAATCCACACCACCGGTCATGTCGACGATGGTGGCCACAACGTTCTCAACATCTTTCGGGTTGATGAAGTCGGTGAGGCCGAACTGGCGGGCCATTGCTTCACGTGCAGGGTTGAGGTCGATACCGATGATGCGGCTGGCACCCGCCATGCGAGCACCCTGGATAACGTTCAGACCGATACCACCGAGGCCGAATACGGCAACAGTGGAACCGATTTCAACCTTGGCCTGGAAAACTACGGCACCGACGCCAGTGGTCACGCCACAACCGATGTAGCAGATTTTGTCGAACGGGGCGTCTTCACGTACTTTGGCCAGTGCGATTTCCGGCAGTACGGTGTAGTTGGAGAATGTGGAGCAGCCCATGTAGTGCAGGATCGGCTTGCCGTTCAGTGAGAAGCGGCTGGTGCCGTCCGGCATCAGGCCTTTGCCCTGGGTGGAACGGATGGCCTGGCACAGGTTGGTGCGCGGGTGCAGACAGTAATCGCAGTTGCGACATTCCGGGGTGTAGAGTGGGATTACGTGGTCACCTTTCTTCAGGGTTTTTACGCCCGGACCTACGTCCACCACAATACCGGCGCCTTCATGGCCAAGGATCGCAGGGAATTCGCCTTCCGGGTCGTCACCGCTGAGGGTGAAAGCGTCGGTGTGGCATACGCCGGTGGCTTTCAGCTCCACCAACACTTCGCCTTCTTTCGGACCCTGCAGGTCCACTTCGCAGATTTCCAGGGGTTTGCCAGCGGCGACGGCCACGGCTGCACGTGTTTTCATGGAGTTGTTTCCTTTGACTTTGGAGTAGTTGTTGAGCGACAGCGCTGCATCGGGCCGGCCTGGAAACCACCAGAACCACGACCGGTTCCCCTCTGTGGAAAACGGCAACACTTGACGTAAATATAGCCGGTTCGAGAGGGGATTGGGTAGGGTAAATCGTAAAGCAAACGTGGAATTCCCTGGGCGCTGTCCAACGGTTTGAATAGCCCTGCCATGGTCACAGCCCTTGGGTATAATCCGGATATGTGATTCTGTCTGCAGACCGATGTTTGCCAGTTGTTCGAACGGTAGTCATTGATCGTAGGTAGTTGATAGTTCTGATTAATAAGCAGTCGACGAGGGTGGTCATGGCGCAGGTTACGTACATAAAGCACGATGGTTCCAGTTACGAAGTCGAGGTTGCAGCTGGCACCTCAGTAATGCAGGCGGCAGTCGACAATATGATCGACGGCATTGTCGGCGAGTGTGGCGGTTCGTGCAGTTGCGCAACGTGTCATTGCTATGTGGATGAGGCGTGGGTCGACAAGCTTCCCAAGGCAGATGCCATGGAGAAGGACATGCTCGAATGCGTGCTTGAGCCCAAGGCCAACAGCCGGCTGAGCTGTCAGGTCATTGTCACCGAGGCGCTCGACGGCCTGGTGGTGAAACTGCCGGAATCCCAGTTCTGAAAAGTTTTTACGGAAAGAAGGAACTTTTTCCCCAAACACCCCTCAAAGGTTATGTGGGCATGGTTCCCCCCGTGTCCACTCCCCTACGTTGTGATTAGTTTGTGATTGATGTGTGAATGATATTGAGCCCGGCTTCTTAGCCGGGCTTTTTTTTGGATGAATGGATGTGGGTTCCACTTGGCGCTGAGGAGAGCAGACAGGGATGTTGTGACAACGAGTGTTTTCCGGCCAGGGCTTGGGTGGATCCGTGCTCGATGCGATGGTTGATATCCTCACGCAGCCTCGTATCAGGCAGTACCCTCACTGTGATGGCAAAGGCGTGGTAGCGCCACGCGCTGTGAGTCCCTGCTGTCAGGGGTATGGCCGTATGCCGTCCGTGGGCTGAATATCCAGATCCTGCAGTATCCCTGGGTCATCAAGTTCTAGCCGGATGACCTTGTCACGGAACTCCCCGAACAGTTGCCTGGCTCCGCTATCGCCCTGCGGGTTCGCCAGCTGCCCGAAATAATCACTGCCTATACCTACAGGATTGCCGCGTTCGCCATTGTGGTATGGCACAACGAGGAGGTCCGGTCTCAATGCAGCCTCTACTGCTACAAAACTCTGGGGTTGCACCCACGCCATGTCAGCCAGGGCGATTACCGCGCCGGGCCAGCCGGTCAATGCAGGCAAAGCGGCGGCGAGACTGTGGCCCATGCCCATGCTGGCGTCTGTTGCCAGCACGATCTGCCAGTCGTCGCGATAGTGCGCAGCAAGCTCTTTATCCTCTGCCCGCAGAACCAATACGCGCCGTGCAAACACCATGCGCACCGTCGCTAAAGTCTGTTCAAGCAGCGTAGAGCCTCCGGGGAGCATGAAGCGGCGCTTGTCACTACCGAAACGACGGCTACTGCCGGCAGCCAGTACAACGCATCCTGAAACAGCAGCAGTAGTCGGCGTGGTCATGCGCGCTTGGCAATGCTGGCACGCAGTTGGGTCAGCTCGGCGAGAATCGCGATGGCGATTTCCGGTGGTGTCTTGCTGCCGAGCGGTAGTCCTACCGGTGCATGGAGCCGGTCAATCTGGCTCTTTGGTATGTCTAGACTCAGCAACCGCTCGCGGCGTTTTGTCGACGTCCGGTCGGATCCCATTGCGCCAATATAAAACGCATCCTGGTTAAGCGCCTCCATCAGCGCCATGTCGTCGATGCGCGGATCATGGCACAGCGCGATGACTGCCGTTTGCTGGTCGACAATCTTGCCGCGCAGCCAGTCGTCGGGCATGCCGACCGTCAGCCTGGCCTTTACAGGCGGGGAATTGTCCACCAGCTCCTTGCGCGGATCGCAGATTTCCACTTCGTAATCGAGCGCCTGTGCCATGTCGGCGAGGTACCACGCCACCTGCACAGCACCGATCAGCAAGAGCTGGAACGAGGGACCATAGGTGTGGTGCAGGATATCCCCGTCAAGCTGCAGCGGCTGGAAACGGGCAATGTCGTGGACACTGGTGGCACCAGTGCGAATATCAACCTGGCGCTGCACCAAGACGCGCTTGCCGACCGAGTCGGCCAGCGAACGGTAGAAAGCCGCTGCTGCCGGCGCAATCGGTTCGATCAGCACCTGCATGCTGCCGCCGCATGGCAGGCCCAGTACATCTTCCACCGCCACGCCGTACTTCATCAGTGCCGGGGTCGTGGTGGCCAGCTCGCCCCTGAACAGGCTGGCGCGCATGTCGTCTTCAACGCAGCCGCCTGAGAGCGACCCGCAATGCAGGCCGTCTTGGTTGCAGACCAGCAGCGAGCCGATTGGACGCGGTGAGGAGCCGAAGGTGTCGGTGATCGTGCACAACCAGCAGTGCTTGCCGGCTTCTAGCCAGCTGGCCAGTTGGGAGAGGACTTGTTGGTCTAGGCTGTTCATGTCGCCCGTTTTCAAAGGAAGCTTGAAAACGGGCGATTATTCAGTGTGAACGTTGTTTCGGCAATGATTCGGCAATCAATCAGGTTCGTAGCGATCCATGATTTTGCGTACCAGCCCACTGCGAACGATGTCGGACCGCTCGAAGCTATGGATGTAGACGCCCGGCAGATCCTTCACCTTGCTGATCGCGTCTTCCAGGCCATTGGGGCCACGCAGGTCGCTCTGGCGGATGTCGCCGTTGATCACCACCTTGGCGTGTTCACCAATGCGGGTAAGGAACATCTTCATCTGCGCCGGCGTGGTGTTCTGTGCTTCATCCAGAATGACGAATGTGTTGTTGCTGAAGGTCTTGCCACGCATGTAGGCGAGTGGTGCACCAACGATGCGGCCATGGCGCAGGCAGTAATCGACGACACCGGAACCGAGTCGTTCGTTCAGAATGTCGCGGAAAGCATCAATGTATACGGCGTATTTGTCTTCCACTTCCCCGGGCAGGAAACCAAGATTCTCTCCCGCCTCTACTGCCGGGCGGGTCAGGATGATGCGTTCGATGCGGCCGGATTCCAGTGCTTCCGCTGCCAGCGCACCGGCGCAATAGGATTTGCCTGTGCCGGCCGGGCCGATACCGAACGTGAGGCAATGGTTGCGGATGGCATTGATGTATTGCTGTTGGGCAGGGGTTTGCGGAGAAAGCGGTGTCTTGCAGCGGTGGGATGCGTAGGCAGTGACGAGTTGGGAGTTATGGGTCGTCAGGTCAACAACATTATGGTTGTTGTTGTCGTACTGGCGGTACTTCTGCTTCTTGCGTGATTCCTTGTCACGTTTCGACTCCGGGGTATAACGATTGTCGAATTCGTTGCTGCTGCGCGCCTGTCGGCTGAACTGTGCTCGTTTGGCCATGGAAACTGCCTCCACCCATAGTTACGGAAATAACCTGCATCTCGAAAGCCTTGCGGCTTTCCATCGGGAAACGTCGGGAATCGTGGAATGTCAGTGGGTGAGGGATACCCTCCGGGCAGGCGTGCTGCCTTGCGGTAATCTATGGCGGGCCCGGTTCAGCACCGGGCGGCTCTCATCCTGTCCAGATAGGCCTCAATTGTTGCGATTGGTGTCGCAATCATATCCAGGGTCATGGGTCGGTATGGCAGGCCTGCTGTGTCACTGCACGATCAGCAGACTTGTCGAGATACTGCCACGCGGTTTTGTGCAACACAAACGGTTTTTCCGGATTATTTTGGGCACTCACAGCGGTATGAAAAGAACATATAAAGTGGCGGTAAAGCACGGGCTTTAGCGTGGGATGCCCGGCGCCGTTCGTGTATGCTGCAGGTCCTTTTTCACGGAGGCGGAGTACATGAACCACATGACAAAACAACAATCCGCAATGCTGCGTCTCGCTACACTGGTCGCGGCTCTGTTGGTGGGCACAACTGCCCAGGCCCAGCAGCAGGATTTCAGCCAGATCCAGATCAAAACCAACAAGCTGGCCGACAACCTGTATTTCCTGGAAGGCTCTGGCGGCAACATTGGTGTCTCCATTGGCGACGATGGCGTATTCCTGATTGACGACCAGTACGCGCCGCTGTCGGAAAAAATCATCGCTGCCATCAAGGCACTGAGCGACAAGCCGATCCGCTTCGTCTTCAACACCCATCATCACGGCGACCACACCGGTGGCAATCAGAACATGGGCAAGACCGGCGCCATCATCGTGTCACATGAGAACGTGCGTACCCGTCTTGCGGCAGGTTTCACCGGCGGTGACCTCAACAAGGCACTGACGGCAGAGCAGAGCATCGGCCTGCCGGTCATCACGTTTGAGGACTCGGTGAACTTCCATCTCAACGGCCACGACATCGAAGCCATCCATGTGGTGCCTGCGCATACCGACGGTGACTCGATCGTGGTGTTCAAAGATCTCAACCTGATCCACACGGGCGACGTGTTCCGCACCGTGGCGTATCCGCGTGCCGATGCAACGGCCAACGGC
>Ga0255096_1000233_pt1 | contig 31163 bp, 33 predicted proteins | sample Colum_Atlam_RepA_2_FD_188563 | JGI IMG/M metagenome (GOLD analysis project Ga0255096, IMG submission 188563) | Freshwater microbial communities from Columbia River, Oregon, United States - Colum_Atlam_RepA_8d | ecosystem: Environmental > Aquatic > Freshwater > River | place: USA: Oregon... | reverse complement strand
GATTCCGTGCAGCGCATTCTGTCGCTGCCCGACGATACCCGCATTTTTGTCGGGCATGACTACAAGGCCCCCGGACGCGAGGTTTATGCGTGGGAAAGCACGGTTGGGGCCCAAAAGGCCCTGAACGTGCATGTAGGCGCGGGCCGAAGCCGTGCCGACTTTGTAGAGTTGCGCCAAAAGCGGGATGCGACGCTGGCGATGCCGCGTCTTATTGTGCCGTCGTTACAAGTCAATATGCGTGCGGGCCAGATGCCGGAACCCGAAGACAATGGCTTGAGCTATCTGAAGGTCCCGATTAACGGTCTGTAAACCTTGATCGGAGGATAGAATGATCTGGCAAGACTGGGCTTGGGGCTTTGCGGGCGGTCTGATGATTGGCTGCGCTGCCGCGATATTTCTGCTGTTCAACGGCCGGATCATGGGCGCATCAGGCATTATCGGGCAACTGATCGACAGGACTGGTCTGGGCAATTGGACCGAGCGCGTGGTGTTTCTGGCAGGGTTGATTGGTGTTCCGGCACTTTTGGCTTGGAACTTTGGCGGCAGCCAGACCCACCTGACCGGCAACTGGCTGGTGATCATCGTGGCCGGTGTTCTGGTTGGCGTCGGCACTCGGCTTGCCAATGGCTGCACCTCTGGCCACGGCGTTTGCGGTATTTCGCGCTTATCGTTGCGTGGAATTGTCGCAACCGTTTTCTACATTGTTGCGGGCGGCCTGACGATGGCCCTGATGCGCCACGTTTTGGGGGTGATCTGATGCAGCGTCATGGATTTGCGTTTTTGTCCGGCAGTTTGTTTGGCGCGGGGCTTTTGGCTTCGGGCATGACCAACACGTTGAAAGTGCAAGGCTGGCTGGATGTGTTTGGCAACTGGGATGCCACCTTGGCCTTTGTGATGGGTGGGGCAATTTTGCCGATGATCGTGGCGTGGCAAGTCGCAAAGCGACGGCAGGTTTCCTATCTGGGGCTGGCACTGCCAGCAGTGCCGCGGCGTGAAGTAAGCGCCAATCTGGTGACTGGATCGGTGCTGTTTGGCATGGGTTGGGCATTGGCGGGTCTATGCCCCGGCCCGGCGATGGCGTCGCTTGGCTTTGGTGGCGTGGGTGGTGTGGTCTTCCTATTGGCAATGGTCGGCGGTATGGTTGTGGCTCCGGCGGTGCGTCGCCGGATTGACCAAGCCGCACCCGCCGCCAGCCCGAGGAGCAAAATGGATATTCGCGCCCTAACACCGAATTATGCTGTATCGCCGCAGATCGACCCGTCTGATCTGCCCGCGATCAAGGCTGCAGGCTTTACCACGGTAATTGACAACCGCCCTGATGGCGAAATTCCAGCACATCTGCACACAGCGCAAATGCGCGCCGCGACCGAGGCCGCCGGGCTTCAATTTATCGCCAACCCGGTGATCGGCGGGGCGTTGACCATGGACAACGTGCGCATTCAAACAGAAGCAATGGCAGCCGCGACAGGGCCGGTGTTTGCCTATTGTGCAAGCGGCAATCGCTGTTCAATTGTCTGGGCGCTGATGAATGCCGGCAACCGTTCGACCGACGATCTGATCCGCACCCCGGCAAAGTTTGGCTACAATCTGGAACCGATCCGCGCACAAATTGATGCCTTGGCCAAAGAGACCAGCGCAGATCAAAACTAACTATCTCGCGACACCGCAAGCCTCAAAGAAACCCGCCCAAAAGGCGGGTTTTTCAACAGAACCAAACCCTTAAGCGGTTTGCCGCAATAACGCATCGCCTTCATCCGGGAGTTCATGCGTTGGGTGATCAGAAAGCGCCACAACGGCCTGCGACAAAACCATGGCGGCTGGCGTGCCGTGAAGCCTCCCCGGCGTTTGCTGACTGTCAGGTGACAGCCGGATCGCACGCATGCCGCGATTTTGGCCCAGTTTGCCTTCGGCCAAGGCACGCCCGTCCAAGCCTTCAAAACTGATCTGATCAATTCGGGCACGCGGCAATGTAACGATTTCCCCAACCCGCAACGCCATTACCCGCGTCAAAGGCAACGAAACCCGCGCCAAAACCGCGTCTAACACGCAGCCTGCATCTTCAACCTGTGCGGCCAACGCATCGGCAAACGCCGGACCATTTTGAACGTCGGGCGCGTCAACGGCCGCCACCGTGGCAGGCAATTCACCGCGACCTTCGGCTGGCAAAATCAGCAAGATTTCACCGCTACGCGCGCCCAAGCCCAGCGAAACCTCTGCGGTCAAGACGCGATATTCAACATCGTCCAACAGCAATGCCAGCGGGCGCGGATCTTCTAAAAAGCTGGCATAGCGAAAACCGCCCGCCCACACCAAATCGACCTCTTGTGCGAGCGCGACTTCCAACTCTTCCAGCGCTGCATCTAGGGTTTCCGCGACCATTGCAGCATCCGTGCGCGTCGGCTTGCGGGAAACCAAAGCGGCGCTGCCAACTTTGCCCAAGGTTTGCGCTTCAATCATGGCCGCCAACACCGGCTGTGACAGCACCAGAAGACCGATGCCATCACTTGGGCCTTGCAACAGCGCAAGCAATGCGTGTTGCGGCGGCAATTCCAATAGCTCGGTCAAAGACCGCCGCACCTGCTTTACAGATACCACTTCAAGCGGCATTTGCAGATTGTCGCGCGCCGCGCGTGCCAAAGCCAATCGCCAACCACGATCTGCCCCCGGCGCACCTTCTGCCAGCATAGCTTTGGTTGCCGCAATTTTTCGCCGGATCACCCCATCGACGACAGCTTCTGCCACTTTGCATCCCCTTCACGGACCGCATCTTATCGGTGATCTAGTCACATCAAAGCTAAGAAAAGGTTTACAAAATCCGCTAAACTGCAGGCTTTTCCAACCGCAGCGGCACGGTAACGCGAAACGCGGCCCCCCTTTGGCCGGGCAAATACGAAACCGTCCCGCCCAGATTGGCCATCACCTCACGGCAGATCGCTAGCCCAAGCCCAGCACCACCGGCCCGCTGCTCATCGGTCAGACGGGCGAATTTTTCAAAAATCAACCCTCGCGCCTGCTTGGCAATGCCGGCGCCGTTGTCGATGAAATCCACCACGACACGACCGCCTTTTTGCGCACTGCAATGCGCAAAACCGGTTCGGACGCGTCGCAGTATTTTCGCGCGTTGGAAATAAGATTGATAAACACCTGCACCAATCGATCAGGATCGGTGCGCAGATAGATTTCCTCGCTGGAATAGTCGCGCTGAATATCGAAATCCCGTTCGGGCCGCGTTTGGCTTGAAGCGGCCAGCGCGCGGTCGATCATATCCCCCAGATTGGCCAATTCTAGGCTAAGCTGCACCGTGCCGTTTTCAAGCACCGACAGGTCAAGCAAATCATCCAGCAGGCGCGTCAGACGCTTGGCTTCGGTGTGAATGATATGGCCGTAATCCGCCACGATTTGGCTTGGCAGATCGCCTTCGGTCAAAATTTCGGAAAATGCGCGAATAGAGGTCATCGGCGTGCGCAGTTCATGGCTGATTTGGCTTAAGAAGGCGTCTTTCTGCACCGAAAGCTGGGTCAGCTTTTCATTCACCTCGCGCAACTGCCGCGCGGTGCGCGACAATTCGCTTTGCTGATCCTCCAGCCGGGCCGAATATTCCATGATCTGAGCCGTTTCATTCGCCACCGCCATCAGGTCTTCAACCGTCACCGTCGCACGGCCGAACAACTGGCTGATCATCGCATGCGCGGTGGCAGCCCCAACAGAACCGGCCAGGCGACGCTCAAGCGCAGCCAGAAACGTGGGAGTCAAATCGGGCAAGAACCCTGCCTTGCCTTGCGCAGTGGCTTCGGCTTCGAAAAAGGAAATCGCGGATTCGTCGCCCAATATCCGCTGCGCCATGTTCATCAAGGCCTCTGGCTCGGCCTGCCCATGCGTCCAGCCAAGGCGCTCGGCCTGCACCTCGTCATCAAAGGCGTTTACAAAGCTGGCGCCTTGAATCCGTTCCACCGGATCAGGAAATGACAGCAGCGACCCCAGCGCATAGGCGGCGATATTCAGCGCCAGCGACCAAAATATCGAATGGATCAACGGGTCCATACCATCGGTGCCAAACAGCGCCTGCGGTCGCAGCCAATGCAGGCCGAACAATCCTTGTTCAAACAGCGCCGCAGACATCACAGCACCTGCACCGAAAGACGGCAAAAACAGCGTGTAGCCCCACGTCAGGAAGCCAATGCTTAGGCCAAGCCCTGCCCCCAACTTGGTGCCACCGCGCCAAAAAATACCGCCCAACAGGGCAGGCAACACCTGCGCCATGCCCGCAAAGGCAATCAAGCCAATAGCCGCCAGTGCCGCCGATCCACCAGAAAGCCGGAAATAGGCCAGCCCCAGCGCCAGAACGCCCATAATCGACAGCCGCCGCGCCAATAAAATACCGCGACGCAAGTCGCCCGACAGCGCCGCCTTCGGGCGCAGCCACAGCCACGCCGGCATCAGCACATGGTTCGAAAGCATGGTCGCAAGGGCGATGGTTTCAACGATCACCATCGACGTGGCGCTGGAAAATCCGCCCAAAAACGCCAGCATCGCCAGCCCACCCTGCCCTTCGGATAATGGCAGTGTCAGTACCAGCATATCCGGGTTTGATCCGGCAGGCATCCGTTCCAAGCCGATAACGGCGATCGGCAGAATGAACAGGCTCATCAAGAACAGATAGGCCGGAAAGGCCCAAGACGCCCGTGCAACATGGGTTTCGTCGACGCTTTCCACCACCAAGACCTGAAACATGCGCGGCAGGCTGATCACCGCAGCCCCCGACAAAAAGATTAGCCCGACCCAGCGCCCCGGTTGGATGACCCAATTCGGATCTGCATAGGTCTCAATCCGCTCGACCATCGGGTATAGGCCACCGCCCAGCCCCCAAACTACAAATATGCCTACCGCCAAAAGCGCCACAAGCTTGACCACAGCCTCGACCGCAATCGCCATGACGATACCGTGATGCTGCTCTTTGGCATCCAGATTTCGGGTGCCGAAGGCAATGGTAAAGAAGGCAAGACCAACCGCGACCCAAACGGCGGTGGCGTCACGATTGGGCATTTCCCAGCCATCGGATGCTGATGCAAAAACTGAGAAACTTAGCGTAACAGACTGTAATTGAAGCGCAATATACGGAGTTGCCGCAACCACCGCGATCACCGTCACCAAGACACCCAACAGGTTGGACTTGCCATAGCGCGCAGAAATCAGGTCGGCGATAGAGGTCACACGCTGTTGTCGCCCGATCCGCACCAGCTTGCGCAAGACCCACCACCAACCGACAAATACCAGCGTCGGGCCAAGGTAGATCGTCAAAAACTCGAGCCCTGATCGCGCGGCATAACCAACCGCGCCATAGAACGTCCAAGCCGTGCAATAGATTGACAATGACAGGGTGTAGACGACCGGAGATCGCAAAAACCCCATCGCCCCAACGACGGCCCGACGTTCGATAAGGAAAGCCACAAGGAACAAAAATGCGACATAGGCCAGACAGGTCAGCACCAAAACATTGAACGGCATCACGCGTCCTCGGGCGGGTCTTCGGTTTCGGGTCGGGCGAGGCTGGGGGCGATATAGGCCGCGACCCCGATCAACAACGCCCAAACGCCAAAGACATAGACCAATTTGCTCCCAGCCCCGGTCGCGCCCCATAGCAGGGGTAACAACAGCAAAAACGCCCCCACCAAGGGCAACAGCCGCGCCGCATCGCGCAGACGGCGCTTGCGATAGACCGCGCGGGCCAAAAACAGGGGCGCACGCGGGCGGCGCATCACGCCTCCAACAACTCGCGCACCTTGGCGCGAATTTCCGAGTTATCGAAGGGCTTGGTCATGAAGGCAGAAGCCCCCGCACGCTCTGCCGCCTCACGATCACGGCCCTGACCTTTGGCGGTCAGCATCAACACCGGCAAGGCGGCGGTGGCCTGATCCGCCCGCAGCGCCGTCAAAATCTCTAGCCCGCTCATCCCCGGCAGCATGAAATCAAGGATCACCAGATCGGGACGCAACCGCGCCACTTCGGCCAAAGCCGTTTCACCATCTTGCACCACCGACACCTGCCAGCCATCGCGTGACAAGATAAAGCGCAGAGCCTCGGCGATATTCGCCTCGTCCTCGATCAGCAGCACCTGGCGCATGCATTCCCCCAACCCCTGCGGCCGACTATCACGACAAACGCGCACACTGTCAAAACTTACCCGGTCAAGATCGACGGCTCGCGCCGTGCCGGGCAAGACACGCGTTGACAGATGCGACAGGTCGACCCGATTGCAAGTGCGGGTTCCGGCCCACGCGGTTCTGGCAGGATAAGCATCGCGGCTTCGCGCAACTCTGGTCCGCGAAAGCCAGACGGAAAGCGGGGCTGACAGAACGCCCGCACCCGAAATCGCGCCGCCTCTGGGCCGGCGGTTTCGATCACGGTTTCAATCGGCGCCATCGGATGCGCCAAGGCCACAAACAGCGGCCATAACGGACAGGCGGCGCCAAAGCGCGGCAAAGCGAAGCCGCGAATTGGTTTACGGAAAGTCAGCGTGCCTGACGCGTCGCAGATCACCAAGCCGGCAGGTTCTGATGGGCGCAGTGCAATGCGGCGAAAACATGCCAGAACATCCGCACCAAAACGTGCCGCCAAGGCTGCCGGGTCGGGGCCAACTTCGGCCAAGGCCGCTTCAAAGGCCACGTCTGGCAGCGTCGCGGCATCCCGCGCAGTTTGCGCCACCCAAGCCGCCGCAAGCTGCCGCGCGGCAGCAGACACCAAGCCAACAGGCTCTGCCGCCTGCCAATTTTGCGCCGCAAGCCATGCCTCGACTTCTTCTTGCGGCGATGCCAGTCCCTGTTCTTCCGCCTGCCCGCCACTGTCCAGATAGCGCACCAACGCCTCGGCCCCCAAAGCAAGCCGCTTGCTGTCGTCTTGCAAGTTACCCAAAAACCGCGCCTGCCACTCGGGTTCAATATCATCGGTGTCGGCCAAAATTGCCGCCGTTGATCGAACCGAAGCCACCGCCGACAACACTTCGTGCAACGAAGCCGACAAATGCGGATCGTGAGTCATCCGATCATTCATCGCTTCTAACGCGCGCTCCAACCCAGCAACGCGCTGATGCAGACCGATCAGCACCGCCGCCCAGCCCGGATAACGCCCCGCAAACTCTTCGACCCGGTCTAGTTCCGCCCCCGGCAAGCGCGCAGCGGCGGCACGCAAATCGTCCAACACAGCACCGCCAACACCCTCTTGAAACGCGCCCACCGGCTGTCCCAGGGCCTGCGCCAACCGGGCCAGCAAGTCTTCGGAAATGCGCCGCCGATTATGCTCGATCAGGTTCAGATAAGAGGCCGAAATGCCAACGCTGTCGGCCAAATCCGCCTGACGCAACGCCAAGGCCACGCGGCGTTCGCGCAGACGGCTTCCGGTCAGGGCAGACATTGGCATCATCGCCTCCTAGGTTGTCAATAAATTGACAACTTTACACACTATTCACAAGACCGAACCTAACCACCCGCCATTGACGGAAAATCTGCGCCGTAAAACGACACCGCACGAATACTGCAATCTTGTATCGCCACGTGCAAATGCGCACCCTCGTTCACGCCCGGTTCTGCACTGTCTGCAGCCAAGGCAGCACGGCCCTTGGAAATTTGCCCAACAGACCGTGGCCGCCAGAATAACAGCTGTTCGTCTACAAACTGCTCTAACTGCGGCTCGCGCTGACCATGCGTAATTTCACGAATCCGCTCCATCGCTGCCAAGCAATAGGCGGCTTCGGCGGCTGAACTGGGCATATCGTAAAGATAGCCGCTACCCGGTGATTTCTGCCCGCTTTCCCAAGTTAAAAATAACAGTGCGGCCAACACAGTTGCGGCCAGCATCCCCCAAATCCATTTCACTTTGCGCCCTCTTCGTTGCCACGACTAAACCACGCAAAGGTTAAAAGAAAACGGGCGCAGCCAATGGCCACGCCCGCCTTTTTCAACAACCGCTAACGCTTATTGCAAAGCTTTGTCGGTGACTTGATGCGTCCAGGCACCTTCCGGCTCTTTGGTGATCACCGGGTCAGACCCGCCCGACATCAGCGCAGCGACGGTGCGCTTGTAGTCTGCCTCGTCCAACGCGCCATTCGAACCGGCGGTCAGTTTGGCAATCTCGCTCATCATCTTGGTCTGGTGTTCGATGGTCTGCGCGCCGGTCGCGTCGTTGTCGATCACGATCTGAGCTGCTTCGTCGACGTTACCTTCAGCGTATTTCCAGCCCTTCATCGAGGCGCGCACGAAACGCACCATCTTGTCTTCAAACGCCGGGTCTTTCAGCTTGTCTTCCATCACATAAAGACCGTCTTCCAGCGTCGCCACGCCTTCGTCTTCATATTTGAAGGTCACCAGATCTTCGGGCTTCACGCCTGCGTCGATCACCTGCCAGTATTCGTTATAGGTCATGGTTGAAATACAAGCAGCCTGCTTTTGCAACAGCGGATCGACGTTGAAGCCCTGCTTCAACACGGTAACCCCACCGGCCGAACCGTCGGTCTTCAGGCCAAGCTTGTTCATCCAGTTCAGGAACGGATATTCGTTGCCGCCAAACCAGACACCCAAGGTCTTGTCATGGAAATCAGCCGGGGTCGCCACGCCGGATTCTTTCAAGCAAGTCAGCATCATGCCCGAAGATTTGAACGGCTGCGCAATGTTGACAAGCGCCAGACCTTTTTCGCGCGCGGCTAAGGCCGACGGCATCCAGTCGATCACCACGTCAGCACCACCACCCGCGATAACTTGGGTCGGGGCCACATCGGGGCCGCCCGGAAGAATGGTCACGTTCAGACCTTCTTCTTCGTAAAAGCCTTTTGCAGCAGCGACGTAGTAGCCTGCAAACTGCGCCTGCGTGACCCATTTCAATTGCAGCGTCACATCGTCAGCCGCCATGGCGCTGGTGGCAAACGCCGCGAACAGCGCACCGGTAAGAAGCTTCTTCATTCTCAACCTCCAAGTTGAGGCCCCTTTGCGAGGCCTTTGTTAATTCCGTCTCAGTTCCGTTGTGACGGATGCCAGAAGGTCATCCGTTTTTCGATCAGCGCGACCACGCCATAAAACGCCGATCCCGCCAAAGCCGCCACTGCAATTTCGGACCAAACCATATCGAGGCCAAGCCGCCCGACCTCTGCCGTGATGCGAAACCCCATGCCAACGATAGGACTGCCAAAAAATTCAGCAACAATCGCGCCAATCAGCGCCAGAGTTGTCGCAATTTTCAGCCCGTTAAAGATGAATGGCATGGCCGCCGGCAGGCGCAGCTTCAGCAAAGTCTGCCAGTAGCTTGCGCTATAAGTTGCCATCAAATCGCGCTGCATCTGCTCGCTTGCGGCAAGCCCGGAAACCGTGTTCACCAGCACCGGGAAGAACACCATCACCACCACCACGGCGGCCTTCGATTGCCAGTCGAAGCCAAACCACATCACCAAAATCGGGGCGATGCCCACAATCGGCAGCGCAGCCACGAAATTGCCAACGGGCAGCAGCCCGCGCTGCAAAAACGGTGATCGGTCTATCGCAATCGCCGTCAAAAACGCAGCCCCACAGCCAATGACGTAGCCGCTGAGTGCCCCCTTCACAAAGGTCTGGCGAAAGTCGGCCCAAAGGGTCGGAAGTTCTTGCACAATCCGCGCGCCAATCGCCGAGGGCGGCGGCAAGATTACGCCCGGCACGTTCAGCCCACGCACCAAACCTTCCCAGACCACCAACAGGGTGATCCCGAAAATCGCTGGAACAACCAGTTTCCCCAGCTTCGATTTCACCAAGGCGGTATGGGATAGCCGCACGTTCACGGCCCAAGCCGCCAGCCAAAACAGCAGCGCGAAAATCACCCAAGTCATCGCGCCATCCCCATCCGCTTCAAGGTCCGCCGCTCTATCGCACCAACCACCGCCACCAGCACTGCAGCCACCAAAGCAGCGGCAAACAAGGCCGCCCAAATCTGCACCGTCTGGCCATAGTAAGACCCGCTCAGCAACCGCGCGCCAAGCCCTGCCACTGCGCCCGTCGGCAATTCGCCCACAATCGCACCGACCAAGGACGCAGCAATGCCAACCTTAAGGCTGGTGAACAGATAGGGCATCGAAGACGGCAACCGCAGCTTCCAAAACACCGAAGACCGGCTGGCGTTATAGGTTGAAAGCAGATCAAGCTGCATCTGGTCGGGGCTGCGCAAGCCCTTTACCATGCCAACAAGCACGGGAAAGAACGACAGAAACGCCGATATGATCGCTTTGGGCACCAGGCCTTGGATCCCCATCGAGTTCAAAACCACAATGATCATCGGCGCGATGGCCAGAATTGGAATTGTCTGGCTGGCAATCGCCCAAGGCATCACGCTTAGATCCATCGCCTTGTTGTGAATGATCCCAACCGCCAACAAAACGCCCGCAGTCGTCCCGATGACAAAGCCCAGCAGCGTGGCCGAAATTGTCACCCAGCCATGATACACAAGGCTTTTCTTCGAGGTGATCGCCATGCCGAACGTCGATTTCACCAGTTCTGTCACCACCTGATGCGGGGTCGGCAGCACAGGTCGGTCTTGGTTAAGCGTGCCTGACACCAGCTGACCAAGACTCACCTCGCCGCCGTCGCGGGCCGCTTGATCATATACCCAAGCCGCGTTCAGCTTGACCGCCGCCGCATACCATAGCGCGACAATCACCAGCAGAACTGTCAAGATTGGCAAGACCCGGTTCATCCCTGCCCCCCTTGCGGCCAAGCAATCATCGCCACAGCGACAACGCCCAAGCAAACGCCCGCCCATTGCAATGCGCTAGGCCGTTCGCCGAAAAACACCATCGCCACCGCCATCACCGCCACCAGTTGGAAGATCACCGAAAGCGCCAGCGCAAGACCAAGCCCGTTTGCCCGCATCACCTGAACCATCAGCGTGTTGCCAAGGCAAAACAGCGCCAGCGCCGCCACCAACACCCAAGGCCCACCCTTTTGAGCGTAGACCTTCAGCACAGAGTTTGCGGCCATGAACACCGCAGTCGAACTGGCCAACCACGCCAAAACCACGAGGTTCATTGCCCGCCCCCTATGCTGCAGTGCAGACCAAGGCGAAGGGTGCTGTCGCTATTCATCCGAATGCCCCGCCCGCAACCCTTCCCGCACCCGATGCGAGATTTCGATGAACTCTTTGGAATCGCGAATATCCAAAGGCCGCTCTTTCGGCAGCGGGCTGTCGATAACGTCGGTGATGCGGCCCGGACGCGGGCTCATCACCACGATCTTGGTGGAAAGATAGACAGCCTCTGGGATGGAATGGGTCACAAACCCAATGGTCTTGCCGGTCCGCGCCCAAAGCTTCAGCACTTCTTCATTCAGCCGGTCGCGCACAATCTCATCCAACGCGCCAAAAGGCTCGTCCATCAGCAGTATATCGGCATCAAATGCCAAGGCCCGCGCGATGCTGGCACGCTGCTGCATGCCACCAGACAATTGCCAGGGGAATTTCTTACCAAAGCCCGAAAGCTCCACCAGTTCAAGCACCCGCGCAACGCGCTCCGTTTGCTCGGCCTTCGAAAACCCCATGATTTCCAACGGCAGCTTGATGTTGCCCGCAATCGTGCGCCACGGATAAAGCCCCGCCGCCTGAAACACATAGCCATAGGCCCGCTTGCGACGCGCCTCGTCCGGCGTCATGCCATTCACCGTCAGCGTGCCGCCCGTCGGATGTTCCAAAGCCGCAATGGCGCGCAGAAATGTTGTTTTTCCACACCCACTTGGCCCGATGAAGGACACAAACTCGCCCTTTCCGATCGTCAGGTTCACGTCCTTCAAGGCGTGCACAGGCCCATCATTGGTGTTGAACACCAAATTCAAGTTCTTGGCGTCGATCACTGGGCTTGTCACGTTCTGCGTATCCTTCATCACACCCCCGTTGCCGGAATTCCCGACCGCGCGACGGGGCGCGGAGAGGTCAAATCTTTCCAAGCACTTAGCGCACGGTTTACCGCAGGCCGCGCTTCTCGCGCCACAAACTTGCCATGGCCCTCGCGCGTTTTAACAGCCCCGTCTTCAATCGCAACTTGTCCGCGCGTCAGCGTATAGCGTGGCAGACCTTTTACAGTCTTACCTTCGAACACGTTGTAATCAATTGAAGATTGCTGGCTTCCAGCCGAAATTACCTTGGTCTTTTCCGGGTCCCAAACCACCAGATCGGCATCAGCCCCCACCAAAACCGCGCCTTTTTGCGGATAGCAGTTCAGAATTTTCGCAATATTCGTCGATGTCACAGCGACAAATTCGTTCGGCGTCAGCCGACCGGTGTTGACCCCATAGGTCCAAAGCATCGGCATCCGATCCTCTAGCCCGCCAGTGCCGTTGGGAATTTTCGCAAAGTTGCCAACGCCGAACCGCTTCTGTTCGGTGGTAAAGGCACAATGGTCGGTGGCCACAACCGACAAAGACCCAGATTGCAAACCTGCCCACAGGCTATCCTGATGAGTTTTGTTGCGGAACGGCGGCGACATGACGCGGCGCGCGGCATGATCCCAGTCGGCGTTGAAATATTCACTTTCGTCCAGCGTCAAATGCTGGATCAGCGGTTCGCCCCAAACCCGCTTGCCCTGCATCCGGGCGCGGCGAATGGCCTCGTGGCTGTCCTCGCAAGAGGTATGCACCACATAAAGCGGCACGCCCGCCATATCGGCGATCATGATGGCGCGATTGGTCGCCTCGCCTTCCACCTGCGGCGGGCGCGAATACGCATGCGCCTCCGGCCCGGTATTGCCTTCGGCCAACAGCTTTGCGGTCAGTTCGGCCACCACATCGCCGTTCTCGGCATGCACCATGGCAAGCCCACCCAAATCGCCAACCCGCTTGAAAGATTGATACATTTCATCATCGTTGACCATCAACGCGCCCTTATAGGCCATGAAATGCTTAAAGCTGGTCATCCCCGCCTTGACCGAAGCCTCCATATCCTCCCAGACCTTCTGGCCCCACCAGGTGATCGCCATGTGATAGGAATAGTCGCAATTCGCGCGGGTAGATTTGTTGTGCCACATCTGGGCCGCATCCATCAGCCCCTGGCCCTGACCGGGCAAAACAAAGTCGACAACCATCGTCGTCCCGCCCGCCAGCCCCGCGCGCGTGCCAGATTCGAAATCGTCGGCCGAATAGGTCCCCATAAACGGCATCTCCAGATGCGTATGCGGATCAATCCCCCCCGGCATCACGTAACAGCCCGTGGCATCCAACACTTTATCGCCGGTCAGCCCCTGCCCGATTTCAATAATCTTTCCCTGATCCACCAGCACATCCGCCTTATAGGTCAGATCCGCCGTTACGATGGTGCCGTTCTTGATGACTGTGGTCATGGCTCACTCCTGATCCGAATAGCCTTCATCTTGGCCTAAATATCCTGGGGGTGCGGGGGCTAGCCCCCACCCTGTGTCCTCACCCAACAACGACCGCCGTTTCCAAAACCGCATGGAACAACACATCGGTCCCCGCCGCCGCCCATTCCGGGCTGATCTCTTCGGCCTCATTGTGCGACAGCCCGCCCACGCACGGGCACATCACCATCACCGTCGGCGCAACGCGGTTGATCCAGCAGGCATCATGGCCTGCACCGGAAATGATATCCATGTGGCTCAGGCCCAGTTTTTCCGCAGCCCCCCGCACCACTGTCACCAGCCCCGCGTCAAACGTCACCGGGTCGAAATGTCCGACCGCCTCAATCGCGCAGCCCAAGCCCAACTCTGCCGCCACCGCATAGGCCGCACGCTCAACTTCACCGCGCATCAGGTCCAGCTTGGTTTGGTCGGGCGACCGGATATCCACCGTAAATATCACCTTACCCGGGATCACGTTGCGGCTGTTCGGGAACACCTTCACCTGCCCCACCGCTCCCACTGCCCCCGGCTGATGCCCCATCGCGATCTGATGCACCCGTTCGGTGATCCGCGCCATGCCCAGCCCGGCATTGACCCGCATGTTCATCGGGGTCGATCCGGTGTGGGCATCTTTCCCGGTCAGGGTGATTTCCAGCCACCACAGGCCTTGCCCATGCGTGACGACGCCAATATCTTTGCCTTCGGCCTCTAAAATCGGCCCCTGTTCAATATGCAACTCGAACATGGCGTGCATTTTGCGCGCACCAACAACTTCGTCGCCAACCCAACCGATCCGCGCCAATTCGTCGCCAAATTTCTTGCCATCCAGATCGGCGCGACCATAGGCATAGTCTTGCGTGTGCAAGCCCGCAAACACGCCCGAAGCCAACATCGCAGGCGCAAACCGCGCGCCTTCCTCGTTGGTCCAGTTGGTCACCACGATCGGATGTTTGGTCTTGATGCCAAGGTCATTCATCGACCGCACCACTTCCAACGCGCCAAGCACCCCCAGAACGCCATCATAGCGCCCCCCGGTCGGCTGCGTATCCAGATGACTGCCCATGTAAACAGGCAAAGCCGTGGGGTCAGACCCTGCGCGGGTTGCAAACATGTTGCCCATGGTGTCAACGCCCATGGTCATCCCCGCTGCCTCACACCAGCGTTTGAACAGATGCCGACCCTCGCCATCAGCGTCGGTCAAGGTTTGCCGATTGCAGCCGCCGGCCACACCCGGTCCAATCTGCGCCATCTGATCAAGACTATCCCAAAGACGTGCGGAATTGATCCGCAGGTTTGCACCCGGCGTCGACATCGCGTTCTCCCTAAGGGCAGAGGTCTTGTTGCCCCTTGTCCCGAATCTTTTCCTGACCGTATGGTCAAGGTTAAGGCTACAGAAGCTGACCAAGCGGTCAACGAAAATCTTGAAGGTGTCTCGTGGTAACTGAACCCGTCCGGCCGTTACGGCGCAACGAAATCCGGCAGCAAAATGAAACGCTGATTTTGCAGGCAGCGGAAAAAGTGTTTGCAGAGGCTGGGTTTGGCGGCGCAACCATGCAGTTGATCGCAGATCTTGCTGGCCTGCCAAAGGCCAACCTGCACTATTATTTTGCAACCAAAGAAGACCTTTACCGGCAGGTTGTGCAAAATATCTTCGAAATCTGGCTGCACGCTGCCGACAGCATGGATAACGCCCCCGGCCCGGTCGAAGGCATTGGTGCCTACATTGACGCCAAAATGGAAATCTCGCGTCGCCACCCTGACGGATCAAAAGTTTGGGCCAGCGAAGTCATGCATGGCGCGCCGGTGATCCAAGACTATCTGGAAACCACACTGCGCGACTGGACAACCGGACGCGCCGCCCTGATCCAACGCTGGATTGACGAAGGCAAAATGGCCCCGATCAACCCAGAGCATCTGCTGTATATGCTGTGGGCAACAACGCAGCACTATGCTGACTTTGGCCACCAGATCGAAACGCTGAACGCAGGCCCCTTGACCGATGCGCAATGGCAGGCCGCCAAAGCGTCAGTCAAGGCCATGATCCTGCGGGGAATTGGCGCAATTTAAGCGGTTTTCGTTTGCCCCGTTGCGAAAACTCAAACATAGCTGGGCCTGCGACGAAGTATTGTATCAAATTTAGAAACGGTTTGCCCCTTATGGTTGACGACCTTACCGCAGATCTGCCGCAGCCCGATGCCTTGCAGACGCCCGCTTATGTCGCCCTTTTGCTGGCTGAATTGGCGCCAGAACGGCCGACAACCATAGTCGATGTTGGTGCAAACCCCATAAACGAAACCCCCTATTCCGGCCTGTTGCAGGCTGGCGGTTGCCACGTCATTGGCTTTGAACCGCAGGCAGAGGCTTATGCCGCGCTACAGGCAAGCAAGTCAGCCGCGGAAACCTATTATCCGTTCGCCGTGGGCACTGGTGCGGCCCAAACCCTGCGGCTTTATAAAAACTCTGGCATGACATCGGTGTTCGACCCTTACAAACCGGGCCTGCGGATGATCGGCCATCAGGGCTGGGGCAAGATCAGCGACCGCATTGAGTTTGACACCGTGGCATTGGATCAGGCCACCGATCTGCCAGACTTCGACCTGATGAAAATAGACATTCAGGGTGCCGAAGTGCAGGTCTTCCAAGGTGCTAAAAAGGTTATGCAAAGCTGCATCGCGGTGATTGTCGAACTGCGCTACTTGCAAATTTACAAAGGCGAACCCATGCTGGGCGGGGTGGATACCGAGTTGCGCCGCCAAGGTTTCGGGCTGCACAAATTCATGTTCAACAAGTCAAAGATGTTGATCCATTCGCAAGCCGCACGGGTCAAGACGCGCAGGATGCTGGATCAACTGCTTGATGGCGACGCAATTTATCTGCGCAACATCGCCGAACCCGACAAACTGTCGGTTGAACAGCTTAAACACATGGCACTGTTGGCGGCGTCGGTGTTCGACAGCCACTCTTTGGCATTATATTGCCTAGATGCACTTGCCGCGCGCGGCGCCGTCGCCGAAGACTTGGCAAGCCGCTACGTCGACGCATTGCCAGCGCATCTGCGCACCGAAAAAAGGGATCAGGATGACCAAAGCCGCGCTTGAAGCCGAATACGCCAGCCTCGTGTTCAAGACCTTTGATGAAACAACGGCGCTTGCGCTGGGTCAAACCTTGGTAGACCTCGCGCATAACCTACCCGTCGTGATCAACATCCGTTCGGCAGATCGCGTGTTTTTTCACGCGGCGCTACCCGGTTCGGCACCACTGAACGACGATTGGGCGCGGCGTAAAAGCAATACAGCACTGAAGTTTCAACTGCCTTCGCTGCTTGTTGGCGAAGCCCATCGTTCCAAGGGCGAATCCCTTGCCAAACACGGCCTGAGTGAAACCGATTTTGCCGATCACGGCGGCGCAGTGCCGATCCGTGTCGCAGGAGTTGGCGTGGTGGCCTGCGCCACGGTGTCGGGCCTGCCGCAAGTCGAAGATCACGCGTTGGTGGTACGAGCTATCCGCGCCATGCTGGCCTGATCACTTCAACTCTATTTCAACAAAGATCATCGCCAGCGCGCCGTCGTTGACGACGTTATGCTCAACCCCCTCTTGCTTGCGGTAGGCGGTGCCTGCGGGGACCAAAACCTTGCGCGTACCGCCGCCCGGCTCTTCTAGCAGCGTATGGCAATCCGTAACGGCGGTGATCACATAATCCATGCCGTGGCGATGCCACCCCGTCTCGGCCCCCGGCGCAAATTCAAAGCGCGTCACACGAACGCGGTCGTCATCAACCAATAGCGTGGCGGTGCAATTTGGGCGCATAATGCTTTCCTTTTTCGCCACCCTAACGTGCCCGCTCCTTGGGTCAATACGGGCTTTGGGGTTTACATTTCGCCCAAGGATGCGCCACCCTAAGCTCCCAAAGCCTAAATCGGTAAAGCAATCGCCATGACGAAACCTCGCACCCGCATTCAAGCGCGCAACTCCAAAGCCATTCTGGATGCGGCGCTGGAAGTGTTTTCGCAACATGGCTTTCGTGGTGCGACACTGGATCAAATCGCTGATGGCGCCGGCCTGTCGAAACCGAATTTGCTATATTATTTCCCGTCGAAAGAAGCCGTGCATGCCGCGCTGCTTGGTCAATTGCTGCGCACATGGCTTGACCCATTGCGGGCCATCGACCCCAATGGCGACCCGCTGACCCAGATAATGGCCTATGTTCGCCACAAGCTGGACCTGTCGCGCGACTTCCCACGCGAAAGCCGCTTGTTCGCAAATGAAATCTTGCAAGGCGCACCGCGGATGCGCGACGCCATCGAAGGCGACCTGAAGGCGCTTGTCGATGAAAAGGCGGCGGTGTTGCTGCGCTGGATGGACGAAGGCAAAATCGCCCGCCTTCCGCCCGTGCATCTGATATTTTCAATTTGGGCGCTGACCCAGCATTATGCCGACTTCGACGTGCAGGTTCGCGCCGTCTTGGGGCCGGGCCACGATCCCTTTGCCGAAGCAGGCGACTATCTGACCACATTGTTCGAAAAGCTGCTGCGCCCGGCACCGTGACCCAACTACAACACCCACCGCGCGAGCCGCTGGACGTTTGTCCGCTTCGGGTATAGTCAGCAAGCCAGCAAGAGTTTCCGGTCGAAGGTCATGAACCAGCCAAACGAAACGTCAGTTCGGACCGAAAACCCGACGCCGCTTCCCCCGCACGCAGATCATAACCACAACAAGAACCTACCAAAATTGGTTCTTGGTTGCATTGGTGTGGTCTATGGCGACATCGGCACCAGCCCACTTTACGCCATGCGGGAATCGCTACATGCGGCCAGCCGCGACGGCCTGTCTCGCGATGACGTGATCGGGGTGATCTCGCTTTTGATTTGGACCCTGATTCTGATCGTGACGATAAAATACGTCGCGCTGATCATGCGGGCCGACAACAAAGGCGAAGGCGGCACCCTGTCATTGGTGGCATTGGTGCAGCAATCGCTGAAAAGTCGGCCGGGATGGCTGCTTGGCATCGGCGTCATCGGCATTTCGCTTTTCTTCGGCGACGCGATGATCACCCCGGCCATGTCGGTGCTGTCTGCCGTCGAAGGTCTTGACCTTGTGGCCCCGGCCTTCGGCGAATTCGTGCTTCCGGTGACCTTGCTGATCATCCTTGGTCTGTTTCTGTTTCAAAGCCAGGGCACCGAACGTGTCGCAATCCTGTTCGGGCCGATCATGGTGGTCTGGTTTGTGGTCATGGCCACGCTGGGCATCTACCATCTGTCCGATGACCTTTCGATCCTGACGGCATTCAACCCTTGGCACGCTGCGGTGTTCATTGTCGCCAACGGCACCGCATCGTTCTTTGTGCTGGGGTCGGTGTTTCTGGCCGTCACCGGTGGCGAAGCGCTTTATGCCGACATGGGCCATTTTGGCCGTCGCCCCATTCGCATGGCTTGGGCGTTTCTGGTATTCCCGGCCCTGACGCTGTCCTACCTTGGCCAAGGCGCCTTGGTGCTGTCGCACCCCGAAGCAGCTTCTGACCCGTTCTTTCTGATGGCCCCTGACGCGCTGCTGCTGCCTTTGGTGCTGCTGTCGGTGGCCGCGACCATCATCGCCAGCCAAGCCGTGATTTCTGGCGCATTCTCGATGATGCATCAGGCCGTGCAAATGGGCTTGCTGCCGCGCCTTGAGATTCGCCACACCTCTGAAACCCAATTGGGCCAGATCTATCTTCCCAAGGTCAATTTGATCCTGATGGTGGGGGTTCTGTGCTTGGTCGTCGCCTTCGGGTCGTCGTCTAACCTCGCCTCGGCCTATGGCATCGCCGTGACGGGGGATATGGTGATCACCACCATTCTGGCGTCGGTTCTTTTCCTGAAAGCTTGGAAATGGCCGCTATGGGGCGTGATCGTGGTGCTGCTGCCGATCTTTATGATCGAATTGATGTTCCTGTCCGCCAACCTGATCAAACTGCCCGACGGCGGTTATGTGCCAGTGATGATGGCGGCCACCTCGTGCTTCCTGATCTGGACATGGGTGCGCGGCACCGCCCACGTTCAGCGCAAGGCCCATGACTCTGCTGTCGAACTGCCGAAATTGATCAAGATGCTGGAAAAATCGCATCCGATCGAGGTTCCGGGCACCGCAGTCTTTCTGACCCAAGACCCCGATACTGCCCCTTCGGCATTGCTGCATAACCTCAAACACAACCGCGTTCTGCACACCCAGAACTTCATCGTGACGGTCGGCGTGGCAACAACGCCGAAGGTAAACGACGAAAACCGCATCACGCTGGAACGGCTTAGCCCGCATTTCCTGCGCGTGCGCTTGGTGTTTGGCTACATGGAAACGCCGAACGTGCCGCGAGCTTTGGCTTTGGCGCGGCGGCGTGGCGAAAAGTTTGACATCATGACCACGTCGTTCTTCCTGAACCGGCGCACCTTTCGGTCGGCCCGCAATCATGGCCTGCCATTCTGGCAAGAGCGGGTGTTCATCTCGTTGACCAAATCGGCATCGGATGCGACGGCGTTTTACTGCCTGCCGTCAAACCGGGTTGTCGAACTGGGCCAACAATTGGCAATCTGACACGTTGGCAATCTGACCAAGCGGCCCCCTTTAAGGGGCCGCAGTCAAGCTCACAATGCCCGCATAACTTCTGCTGCGATTTCGAAAGATTTCAGCCGCTTGGCATGATCGTGAATCATCCCCGTCAGCATGATCTCATCGGGCTGGAAACTTGCAATCAGCTGCGCCAGCTGGCCTTTCACCGTATCGGCAGACCCAACTGCGGCACAGGCAAGCGCGCGATCAACCTCTGCCCGCATCTGCGCTGGCACCTCTGAAAGATCGTGCTGCGGCCTTGGCAGCTTGCCGGGCTTGCCCATCCGCAACCGCGCGAATGCCAACACCTGCGATGACCGCAGATACCCCGCCTCTGCATCGCTTGCCGCAGCACAAACACCCGCTGCCATCATGAAGTACGGCTGCTCTAGCCATTGTGACGGGCGGAAGGTTGCACGATACGTCTCGGCCGCCTGTTCCAACATCGCGGGCGCGAAATGGCTGGCAAACGCGTAGGGCAGGCCAAGATAGGCCGCCAACTGCGCGCCATACAGGCTTGACCCCAATATCCAAACCGGTACCTGCGTCCCCTCCCCCGGCACCGCGCGGATACGGGCGTCGGGATGCGGCACGTCAAGGTAGTTCAGCAGTTCCAACACGTCTTCGGGGAACTGGTCTGACGCCTCCATATTGCGGCGAAGCGCACGCGCGGTGGCCATGTCGGTTCCCGGTGCCCTGCCAAGCCCCAGATCGATTCGTCCGGGAAACAAGGTCGCAAGGGTGCCGAACTGCTCGGCAATCATCAGCGGCGCATGGTTGGGCAACATGATGCCCCCAGAACCGACCCGAATTGACGTGGTGCCGGCAGCAACATGGCCAATCACCACAGCAGTCGCGGCAGAGGCGATGCCCGGCATGTTGTGATGCTCTGCCAACCAAAACCGATGATAGCCCCAAGCCTCGGCATTGCGGGCAAGGTCAAGCGTGTTGGCAAGCGCCTCGGCGGGGCCTTGGCCCTCGGCCACAGGCGATAGATCAAGCAAGGAATATTTCATCTTAGTCAGATAGGCTGTTGCAGCCGATACGCCAATAGCCCAACCGCAAAAACAAATTGTGGCACAAACCCGGCAATTCTCCGGCAGCTTGACGGCAAACCCGATAAATTCGCGGAACATAGCCGCTGCCAGAATACGGGAACTCTGATACCTTCTGACGTGGGGGTTTCTTGGGTATGAAAGGGCAAGAGCATGAGCCTTGTCACAACGATTCCTGCGCCGTTGGCGCCGTCAAATCGCTTAGCGCCGCCGCTAAACGCGGCAGAAGTTCAACCGTCAGGCACCGCACCGCGCATTACAGAAGCCCTGCCAATCTGGCCCGTTGCAGCCCCAGCCAGTGCCGAAGCCGTGGTCAAAGAACACAGCGCGGCCAAAGAAAATGACCGCCCGGCGCAAGCCGAATATGAATTACCGAATGAATCCAATGGCGTAGAGCTTGATCATATCCCCTACACCGGCGACGAAGCAATTTTGCTTGATGATTTGCCGCGCGCAGAGCCAGTGGAACCAAAGGCAAAAAGTGACGCAACGGCATCGTCAGAAATGCTGCCAACGCGGGCCGAAATGCAGATAAGCACTGAAACTGAAAACGCGGATTTACCAGACGCAGCACTGTCGGAATCTGCAACGCGGGCTTATCTTGCCGAACGCAGCATTGCAGGCCTTCGCCCGCAACCGCCCACCGCAAAATCTGAAATGGTCGATACCACGCCCGAAAACACGCCCCCTGTGACCGATGAAGCCGCCGCGCAAGCTCTGCCAAGCAATCAGACGCTTAAAAAGCAAATCTGATCGGCCCCGAATTGGGACCGATCAGATAAGCCCTAGTCATCACTCTGCCGCTGTCACCGACGGATTGTTCGGGTGCGTCGTCCAGTTGGCGTAGTCACCCACCTTGCGTTTGGTGCGCTCGTCCACAGCCCCCTTCGGCAATTCGACCATGCTAATGCAATTTTCAACCGGGCACACGTTGACGCACAGGTTGCAGGCCACGCATTCATCATCCTTGACGGTGAAGGTGCGGTCGTCAGACATCGAAATCGCCTGGTGGCTGGTATCTTCACACGCCGCATAGCAACGCCCGCATTTGATGCAATCATCCTGACTGATGTGAGCTTTCGTCACGTAATTCAGGTTCAAGAACTGCCAATCGGTCACATTCGGCACCGCACGGCCCACCAGTTCGGCGGTCGAAACCATACCTTTTTCGTCCATGTACTCTGACAGGCCCGAAATCATTTCTTGCACGACCTTGAAGCCATAGGTCATCGCCGCGGTGCAAACCTGCACGTTGCCAGCACCCAAGGCCATAAATTCGGCCGCATCACGCCATGTCGTAACGCCACCAATGCCAGAAATCGGTAGCCCCGCCGTTGCTGCGCCGCGGGCGATCTCGGCCACCATGTTCAGCGCAATCGGCTTCACCGCCGGGCCGCAATAGCCGCCATGCGTGCCTTTGCCGTCAATCATCGGCTCGGGCGAGAAACTGTCCAGATTGACCGACGTGATCGAATTGATCGTGTTGATCAACGAAACCGCATCCGCCCCACCCCGCTTTGCAGCCTCGGCTGGTTTACGGATGTCGCTGATATTCGGGGTCAATTTCACAATGCACGGCATACGGCTGTGCTTTTTCACCCAGCGCGTCACCATCTCGATATATTCGGGCACCTGCCCCACGGCAGAGCCCATGCCGCGTTCGGCCATGCCATGCGGGCAGCCAAAGTTAAGCTCAACCCCGTCAGCCTCGGTATCGGCAATGCGGTCAAGGATGTCTTTCCACGAATCTTCGTCGCAAGGCACCATCAGGCTGATGATCAGCGCCCGGTCACGCCACTTGCGCTTGACCTCTTTGATCTCTTGCAGGTTCACCTCTAGCGGGCGGTCGGTGATCAACTCGATGTTGTTCAGCCCCAACAGGCGCCGGTCCGCCCCCCAGATCGCACCATAGCGCGGCCCCGAGACGTTAACCACCGGTGGCCCTTCCGAACCCAGCGTTTTCCAAACCACACCGCCCCAGCCCGCCTCATAAGCGCGCTCGACGTTGTATTTTTTGTCGGTCGGCGGTGCCGATGCCAGCCAGAACGGGTTCGGGGATTTGATGCCGATGAAATTCGTCGTCAGATTAGCCATGATGTCCCCCTTACGCCGTCAATGCGGCATGAATGGCTTCGGCGGCATCGCGCCCCTCTGCCACCGCCGTCACCGTCAAATCTTCGCCACCGGCAGCACAATCGCCGCCCGCCCATACTCGTCCTGCCTGCTTCACAAGCTTTGCACCTTCTTGTGCAATCGGCGCCGCGACCAAGGTTTGGCCAATTGCCTTGAACACCTGATCGGCCTTCAGAACAAAGCGTTCGCCCAACTCAAGTCCGTTGGCACCTTCGGTGGTATAGGCGAATTCTACGCCTTCAACGGCGGCGCTGCCCAGCACCCTGACCGGGGCCGCGCCATAGATAATCCGCACACCGGATTGGGTGGCGTGATCTTGTTCATACTCCGACGCGCTCATCTTTTCCTTGCCGCGGCGGTACACCATCGTCACCGATTGCGCGCCAAGCAGTTTCGACTGCACAGCGGCGTCAACAGCCGTCATGCCGCCGCCAATCACCACCACATCGCGGCCGATCGGCAGCGCGGACTTGTCAGTCGACTGCCGAAGTTCCGCAATGAAATCAACGGCGTTGCGCACGCCATCCAAATCTTCGCCCGCCGCGCGTAGCGCATTCACCCCAGCCAAACCAATGCCCAAGAACACCGCATCATATTCAGCCTCAAGCACGGCCAGTGAGATATCGCGCCCCAGTTCGAAGCCAGTTTTCACGGTAATGCCGCCAATTTTCAGCAGCCACGCAACTTCTTGCTGAGCAAAATCATCTACGGCCTTGTAGGTCGCGATGCCATATTCGTTCAAACCACCGGCTTTGGCCCGACGATCAAACACAACCACATCATGACCATGCAACGCCAAACGGTGCGCGCAAGACAGCCCCGCGGGCCCCGCACCAACCACCGCCACTTTCTTGCCAGTCGCTTTGGCAGGGGTAAACGGATGCACGCCCTTTGCCATCAGCGTGTCGGTGGCAAACCGCTGCAAACGACCGATTTCCACCGGTTTGCCTTCGGCCGTTTCGCGCACACAAGCCTCTTCGCAAAGCTGCTCTGTCGGGCAAACCCGGGCGCACATGCCGCCCATGATATTTTGCGCAAAGATCGTTTTGGCGGCAGCGTCAGGGGTGCCGGTTGAAATCTGGCGAATGAAAAGCGGAATATCGATGCTGGTCGGACACGCCGTCATGCAGGGCGCATCATGGCAGAAATAGCATCGATCTGCCGCAACATGCGCTTCATGGGTGTCAAAGACCGGCTGCACGTCAGAAAAATTGCTTCCATAGGCTGTCGCGGGCAAACGCGCTTTCGCAATTCCGGGTGTATTGGGGCTGTTGGACAAGGCGGGACACTCCCTTTTTCTTGTGATTTTCATCACGCTGCCACAGCTTCATTTTTTTATCAAACGGTAAATTTTATGGCTTTGAAGATTTTTGAGGCCGAAAATCTTAAGCATAAAAGCTGCATCCGATGTTGGCCCTTTTTTCCGGCGTTCGGTTTATGTATACGTTACCGACCAATAGCAGGGTTTGGCCCGCCCAGCTTCAAAGCAATGACGCCAAAAGAGGACGGCATGAGCAAACAATCTTCCGACGCAGACGTTGCGTTTATCTCGGCTCTTGCAGAGCTTTTGAATAAAAATGACCTGACCGAACTGTCGGTAAAACGCGAATACGCCGAGGATGACAGCCTCGAAGTGCGCGTGGTCAAACAGTCGAACATCGTGCAAATGACTGCCGCAGCGCAGCCCGTGCATTACGCGCCGGCACCTACCGCCGCTGCACCGGCAGCTGGCGCGGCCCCTGCAGCCCCGGAAGATCCGGCGCAGCATCCGGGCGCAGTCACCTCGCCCATGGTTGGCACCTGCTACCTGGCGGCAGAACCGGGTGCGACCCCGTTTGCAACCGTTGGCGCCACCGTGACCGAAGGTCAGACGGTTCTGATCATCGAAGCGATGAAAACCATGAACCACATTCCTGCGCCGCGCGCCGGGACCGTGAAGCGCATTCTGGTGACCGATGGTACCGCCGTGGAATACGGCGCGCCGCTGATGATCATCGAGTAAGCCCATGTTCGAAAAAATCCTGATCGCCAACCGGGGCGAGATCGCCCTTCGCGTGATCCGCGCCTGCCGCGAGATGGGGATCAAATCGGTGGCGGTGCATTCGACCGCCGATGCCGACGCGATGCATGTGCGGATGGCAGACGAATCTGTCTGCATCGGCCCGGCCTCATCAACCGACAGCTATCTCAACAAGGCCGCGATCATCTCGGCCTGCGAGATCACCGGGGCGCAAGCCGTGCATCCGGGCTATGGCTTTTTGTCGGAAAACGCGGCGTTCTCGCAGGCGCTGGCTGACCACGGCATCGTGTTCATCGGCCCGACGGCCGAGCATATTCGGATCATGGGTGACAAGATCACCGCGAAGGAAACCGCGAAGGCACTGGGTATTCCGGTGGTTCCGGGGTCTGACGGCGGTGTGGCTGATTTTGAATCGGCGATTGGCGTGGCGGCGGGCATCGGTTTTCCGGTGATCATCAAAGCTACCGCTGGTGGCGGTGGTCGCGGCATGAAGGTGGCCCATAACGCTGAAGAGTTGGAGGTTGCGTTCCGCACCGCCCGTTCCGAAGCGAAGGCTGCGTTCGGCAACGACGAAGTCTACATCGAGAAATACCTGCAAAAGCCGCGCCACATCGAGATTCAGGTCTTTGGTGACGGCAAAGGCAAGGCGGTGCATCTGGGCGAGCGGGATTGTTCGTTGCAGCGGCGCCACCAGAAGGTGTTCGAAGAAGCGCCGGGGCCGGTGATCACGCCAGCTTTGCGGGCCAAGATCGGCACGATCTGTGCGGATGCGGTTGCGAAGATCAACTATATCGGCGCGGGCACGGTTGAGTTCTTGTATGAAGATGGTGAGTTCTTCTTCATCGAGATGAACACCCGCTTGCAGGTTGAGCATCCGGTTACGGAAAGCATCTTTGGTGTCGATCTGGTGCGCGAGCAGATCCGGGTGGCGGCTGGGCTTCCGATGTCGTTCACGCAGGACGAGTTGGAGATCAACGGCCACTCGATCGAAGTGCGGATCAACGCGGAAAAGCTGCCGAACTTCTCGCCCTGCCCCGGCAAGGTGCGGGTGTTCCACGCGCCCGGCGGGCTGGGTGTGCGGATGGATTCGGCGCTGTATGGCGGCTATTCGATTCCGCCTTATTATGACAGCCTGATCGGCAAGCTGATCGTGCATGGCCGTGACCGGCCAGAAGCCTTGGCGCGGTTGAAGCGCGCCTTGGGCGAGCTGATTGTGGACGGGGTCGATACCACGGTTCCGCTGTTTCACGCACTGCTGGCCGAGCCTGACATTCAGAACGGGGATTATAACATCCACTGGCTGGAAAAATGGCTTGCCGCGCAGTTTGGCAACTAAGAAATGGGCGCCTTCGGGCGCCCTTTTTCATACGGTCCCGAGTCGGGACCGTTACCCAGCCTTTTGAAATCATAGACTTACAGAGCCGACTTCAGGATTTATTAACACTTTCGGCCATTTGAGCCGCCGTCATTGCACCTGTCGGCCAACCACCCTACCCCCCATTTACCCGTGCCAACCTTCGTTCTGCGTGGAAGCCTGCACTGCCGCGTGGTAACAGGCAGATCACCGCAGGCGCGGCATGTCTGAACGGGTGTATTGACGGGGGGCGACGGCGAAGCATGCAAAAGATCACCCCGGAAATCCTGTTGCGTGGCTATGCCATGGGCATTTTCCCGATGGCAGAGGCGCGGGATGCCACAGAAATCCACTGGATCGATCCGCGCAAGCGCGGGGTGTTTCCGCTGGACAGCTTTCACATCTCGCGCAGTCTGGCGCGGCATATGCTGCGCAGCACGTGGCGGATCAGCGTGGATGAGGATTTTGACGGCGTGCTGGCAGGCTGCGCGGATCGGCCGGAAACCTGGATCAATGACGAAATCACCGCCCTGTATCGCGCGCTGCACCATGCGGGCTTTGTGCATAGCCTAGAGGTGTGGGACGGCACCGAGTTGATTGGCGGGGTTTATGGCGTGGTGCTGGGAGCGGCGTTTTTTGGCGAATCGATGTTTTCGCGGCGCACAAACGCATCGAAAACCGCGCTGGCCTATTTGATTGATCGGCTGCGCGCCGGTGGTTTCGTGCTGTTTGACACACAATTTCTGACGCCGCATCTGGCGACACTGGGCGCGGTGGAAATTCCGCGCGCAGATTATCGTCGCAGATTGGAAGCGGCGCTAAACGCCGAAGCCAGCTTTACCCCCGCAGGGTATCAGCCGTTGCCGTCATCTGTGGTTGCAGGGTCTTCTGCCGGGGCGGCATCGGGAGACGCCTCGTCCGCAGGGGCGGCTTCGACATCGGGCAGCACCAAATCCGGCACGTCACAGCGCAACACCCAGACATCGTAGCGAGGGTGATCCAAGGCCGAAAGTGCCGGGCTAGACGCGGTCATCCAGCCGTTGAACACCGGATCAGGGGTGGCGGCATCCAGCACGGTCAGATGCGCAAAAGCCTCTGCCGCCGGATTGTCGGGAAAATAGCGGCAGTCATCCAGTTGCACCGTCAGGCGACCGACGGTTTGCGATTGGCCGTTTGACAGATTGAGATCGGTGATCGCGCCCGTCAGCTTATCCAGCAAGCGCAGTTTGCCGCCGGGGGCGTCATCTACCGTCTGCGCGCCCGCGACCGAGGCGCTAAGCGCAAAGGCCAAGGCGAGGCGGTTCATGGCGTTGCAGGCTCTGCCGGGGCGGCGTTGCTGCTGCCACCGCTGGAGGAGACGAATTTCATCAACAGCGAAATCAGGCTGACCGCGCCTTGAGTATCTTCGATTTCTGCGCCGGGTGCCAGATTGTCGGGCGAACCGCCCGGCATCAGTTCAACGAAATTGCCGCCAAGCAGACCTTCGGACGAGATAAGGATCGCGGAATCGTCGGGCAGTTGGATGTTGTCATATATTGCGATGGTGGCATCGGCAAAGAAGGTCTGCGGATTAAGCCGCAGATCGGTGATGGTGCCAACCTTGACGCCCGCAAGGCGCACATCAGAGCCTGCGGTGATGCCTTCGACCGACCGAAACGACGCTTTCAGCGGGTAAGTGCCAGCCTCGGCTGTCAGGCCCTTGCCGCCAAAGGCATAGCCCATGAAGCCGATAGCCACCGCAAGAACCGCAGCCCCCGCCAAAATTTCTGCGCGATTCTCGGCCATTATTCGGGCTGCCACGCCTCGTAATCCCGGCGCAGCGCGGGGGCTGCGGCGCGGATCGAACCGGGGGGTGCGTAGGCGGCGATGGTGCCTGTCAGGTTTTCCTGATGCGGCTTTTCCCAGGCCTTATGCTTCAGCGGCGCCTTGGTGGGCGGCTGGTTCCAAGTGAAGTGCAGCCAGCCATGCCAATCGGGGTTGACCCGGCTGGCTTCCATTTCGCCGTTGTAAATCACCCAGCGGCGTTTGCTGTCGGCGGTCTGGTAATAGATGTTGCCCTGACCATCCTCGCCGACCTTCACGCCGCGACGGGCGGTGAAGATCTGGGTGCCCAGCGTTTGGCTGTTCCACCATGTCAGAAGTCGCTTGAGGAAGTACATCAGAGCCTCCGAGAGTATTTGCCTTGATATGGCCGAAAGGGGCGGAAAGGTCTAGGGGGCAGCTGTGCCAACTGCCGCTTTCCGCGCGGCAATCTGCGCCAAATTTGGCAGAAGATCGGCGGCGGCCCGACAAACCAGCGCGCCTTCGGCGGCAAGTTGCCCGCCAACGTCTTGCGGCAGGCTGGAGTTGGAGCCTTCGGGGATCTGGTTCAGGCGACCGCCGATCAGGATCGGCAGATCAAGCCCCTGTTCGGTCAGCCCGTGGCGCAGTGCCTGATAGTAGCCAAGCGCGACGCCGTTATAGGTGGAAATCGCGATGGCGTCGGGGCGCAGCTGTGCGGCAAGCGTCACCAGCCGCGCCGGGTCGGTCGAGGTGCCGCCATCAAGCGCAGTGGCGCCCAGCTGGTTCAGCATTTCGTCGATCAGCATCTTGCCGTGTTCATGCACATCCGAGGTGGCGACCAGCACCCGCAGGCCGTCGGCCCGCGCCGGGTTGGGGCCAAGCGCGGCGGCGGCCATATGGGCGATTTCCGACAGGATGGTGGCGGCAACAATCGGCACACGGCCGCCCATTGCGCGCGGATCGGGGCGGCCCGCGCCATAGGCCGCCTCGATCCGGCGACCGCCCATGCGGCGCAGCGCCAGCAGCACCTGAAACACGTCGGTGGTGTCGATGCCCGCTTCGGCCAAGCCGGCCCACAGGCTGGCGCGAAACCGGGCAGCGCCTTCGCGCAAAAGGGTGGTCTGGGCGGCGACGGCGGCAAGGTCGATCATCGGCTGCCAGGTGGCGGATTGCTCGATCAGGCGGCCTGCGAAAAGCTGCGCCTCGATCACCTCTTCGATTTCGGGGATACGCTGGTTTTCGGTGACGGGCACCGGGTTGATGGCGTGGCCGGTGGGGGCAAGCCGCTGGCCCAAGGCATCGACCAGCAGGTAAGCCGACAGCGCCGCCCAGTTCTGCGCCGGGGTGCCACGGTAAGACGTGGTGTTGCCATAGATCATGGTGCCGGGGGCGGCGTTTTCGGCGGCAAGTGCTTGTTGAAAGGCAAGGCGCGACAGCGGGTCGCTGAAGTGGTGGCCAAAGGCATGACCGATGGGCGCGCCGACAAGGGCGGCGATGTCACGTTCGACCAGAATCATGCCAAGCGCGTTGGCCAGATCGGTGAACTGCGCGGCAAAGCCATCGTCGATGTTGGAGTGGATCATCACCGGCTGAGTTTGCGCGGCGATCAGGCCAAGGGCAGTCACCGTGGCGCGGGTCGCGTCGATGTCGTCGGCATGGCCCGGCACGCGGAAAGTGAAATATTGCCCAAGGTTGCCAATGGCGGTGGCCCCTGCGGCCAGCGCGGCTTGGGTGTTTTCAAGCGCGGCGGGGAAGCCCAGCACGAAATCGCCAAAATGCGCAGCAACGGGGGCGGCATTGGCGAGGCGGACGAAGTCTTCGACCTCGGGCAGGATCATGCCCGTGCCGCGCTGCGCCTTGGCGCGGTGGGCGCGGGGGAGCGCCATCGACCAATCCAGACACAGGCCATAGCGGTCAAGCCGGGTGTCGGCGGCATCGCAGGCGGCCCAAATGTCGTGATAGGCGCGGATGCTTTTGGCGGGATCGCGAAAGCCGATCTGGGCGTGCTGCATTACCCGCCCCGAAGTCATGGCGACGCGTTTGTAGTCCAGTTCGGAAGCGACGTTGTAATGGCGCAGGAAGGCGGAGGGGCCGGTGCGCCAGACCGAAGCCAACGCGCGGCCTTCGGCCAGCAGGTCTGCGCCAAGTGGCAGATCGGATTCGGGGAGCAAGTCAGCGCGGTTCATGCGGTGAATGATCGGGCACGGCGTTGCAAAGGTCTAGGTCGGATCGACATATATCTTGGTAGGATCGCGGCTACGGCGTGGCGAGTGAAACTGACGGTGCAGCGGTGCTGGGGCTGGCTGCGAAGCCGGGAGTTGGCTGCGCTGGTCGGTGCGGTGGGTTTACGGCGATGGTTTGCGGGACGACTTTGGGCGTCTTTTTGGGATCATGGCGTGTAAAGCATTGTTTATTTAGATTTACTGGCCCGCACGGCGCGGCGTACTCAACCCTCCTGCAAGGCTAGCGCGACCGGGAGTTGAAGTGGCCACACACCACATCGGGCAGCAATTCGAGCGTGGTGGTCTAACCTTCGAAAGCCCCCCTATTGCCAAACGCTGGCGTGACACCAGAGACAATGCTGCGTCCTGCACTTCCCAAAACGCTCTGGCAGATCGCAGCGACACGAGTGCAAACGAAAGACCCGCAGGCAACTGTTCGTGGCAGGTGCGGCCCAATCGCCTCCCCCTTTGGTATCGCGCAACTCGTATCGTTTCGCTGCCAGCACAGACCTCCGGTCTAAACTTGGACCGCGAAGAATCCCCAATTCACCCTTGGTAATCCCGACCTGCGATCCGCGCTAGGGCTGGTTCGCGGCGGGGTCGGTGTAGCGCAGGTAAGCCGCCAGTCGCGGGCGCGGGGCATAGATTTGCAGCACATCGCCTTGCGGAT
>Ga0255096_1000232_pt1 | contig 31344 bp, 26 predicted proteins | sample Colum_Atlam_RepA_2_FD_188563 | JGI IMG/M metagenome (GOLD analysis project Ga0255096, IMG submission 188563) | Freshwater microbial communities from Columbia River, Oregon, United States - Colum_Atlam_RepA_8d | ecosystem: Environmental > Aquatic > Freshwater > River | place: USA: Oregon... | reverse complement strand
GCGCACTTCGCCGTCAGTCACGATGTCGATACCGGCTTCTTCCTGATCAGCGAGTACGCTCAGCACGGCATCATCCTGCGCTTCGAGCAGGAACTCGGGTGCGATGCGCCACATTTCATTGCTGATGATGCGGGCTGGCAGTCGGGTCTTGAGGGCGTGGCGGTCAATCAGCCACTCGGGTTGGGCATAGCTGCCCACCAGCGCGGTTCTTATTCTTTTGTTCATGGCTTCCCCAGGGTTTTGAGAGAGCCGCGAGTAAATCAGAGGGCAACTGCTTATTCAACGTGCCACTCGCCGGCAGCAGCCAAATCAGTTCTAGTTGTCGTCCTTGCCGCCGGCGCCCGTGAATTGCTTGCGGTAGGAGCGCGGCGTCTGCCCGTAGTGCTTGCGGAAGGCGCGTGAGTAGTGGGCGGGGCTGTTGAAACCGCAACGCAGCGCAATGGCTGTGATGGACGAATATTGGTTGGCGATATCGCCCAACTGCGATGCGCTCTCTTCCAGCCGGCGGCGCAGTATGTAGTGCGACAGCTTTTCGGTGCCATGAAACAGGCCGCGCAGATAGCGCGAACTCACTCCCATGCCTTCTGCAATGGCTTCCACACTCAATTCTGGATTGCTGAGGCCGGATTCGACCCATTGTTTGGCCTCGGTAACACGGCGCACGGCCGTGCTGCCGAGCGTTGGAAAGTGGCCGTTGTAGACCCGCGCGATGCTACCGAGGAAACGGTCGGAGATTGACGGTGCAAAATCGCGCAGGTGTCCCTGTTTCAGTGGTTCCCACAAGCGAATCAACGGCATGAACAGCGAATCTTCCTTGTCGCTGCCAAGGGCCTGTAGAGTTTGTCCGAGCATGGCTTCGGGTACCGGGATATAGCGTTGCAGTACCTGACTGGGCACGCTGATCAGGAACAGTTTCACCCGATCGTAGACCAGCATCTTGCGGGGTTGGCTGTTGTCGAGCAACGTGAATTCTCCGGTTTTCATTGCAGAGGTACCCAGGTGATGCGAGACGACGACGTCACCCTCCATCACGTACATCAGGCTGAAACGTTTGAAGTTCGGGTCCTGGAACTCTTCGTTCTTGCGAGACACCACCGCGCCATTGCTACTTACGCGCGCCAGAGTCAATGCGCCAAGTGCAGCGGTTTCGGCCTGTGCGCGGTAAGTGCTGCGATCAGCGGGCTCCACTTCCACACTGAACAACTCGGTGTTCAGTGTGTAGAGATGATTGGTATGCGGTTGGTCCTGCACTTCCACATTGGAGTAAAGCTTGAACATAACCTGTGATCGCAACGGTCGTTGGTGATTATTGCTTCGCCGGAGGTGGTGCGAAAGCCTGGGTTGCGGCTTGTTCCAGGGCATCGACCCTGCCCAGGTCCGGATACAACGCTTTCATCTTCGAGATCAGTTCCTCCGCAGTGGCAGATTGCGCCTTGGCAGCGTTGAAGGCATCGATATAGGCGGGGATGAACTGCAGCACGTCCGCATCACTGTCGGCGCCCTGTGCCTGGTGACCCGCTACAACAATCTTGGGATTCAGTGCTGCAATGCGTGCCAGCGTGGCGTAAACCGGACCTGTATCAGCGGGTGGACGCAGGTGGGAATTGAACACGATGTCACCGGTCACCACTGCATCGAGTTCCGGAATATGCACGAATGAATTGCCCTGACCATCGAGCCCGACCTGCTCACCGGTGATGGGGAATTCGTGGCCTTCCAGTACCAGTTTTGGTTCGGTCAACGCTTCCGGCAGGATGGCCTGTTCCGACGGCAGGTCATCGCCATAGGTTGGATACCAGAAATTGCGGCGCCCCGGCCATGCAGTGACGATGCGCTCGCGCACCTGTGGCAGTGCCACATATTGGGCATCGGGGAAGGCTTCGAGGATGGCGGCTACACCGAGGAAATGATCGGGGTGGGCATGGGTGGAATAGATTGTCGTCAGCGTGCGTCCGGTAGCCTTGATCTTGTCGACCACCTGGCGGGCTTCACTGAGCAGGAATTGGGGATCTATCAATAGCAGTTCGTTGTCGCCATAGACCAGTGTGGACGTCACTGCGTACCCATGCGGTGTGGAGGTAAATACATCGAGATGCAGCTGGCTTTCGCTGGCTGCGAACACCGGATTCATTGCCAGGGCAAGCAGAGTTGGCAGCAGGGGTTTGAACAAGGCAGTCGCTTTCATCAGGACACTCCGGTTTATTCTGGGCTTTCGGTCATTGTTAACGCATTAACCCACGCCGACAAAATAATATTTGTCTTTTGCGGAACGTGCAGTTGCCCAAATGGGGTCCGGGGGCTGCGTTGACCGGTCCCTACCATCCCCGTAAGCTGGCCGCCCTTGCCGAAAACCAACCAAGAAGGTGCTTGCATGACTGCCCAGTATCACAAAGAAGGCGAATGGTGGGTCAGCCCGTTCAATGTCAAACCGGAAGTGACATCGAAGTTCAATTTGCCGAAGAAAGTCGAAATCCACGATGCCACCTTGCGTGACGGTGAACAGACCCCGGGCGTGGTATTCAGTCCGGAAGACAAGATCGCTATGGCCGAAATGATGAGTGATGTCGGCATCGATCGCATCGAAGCCGGCATGCCTGCTGTTTCTCCTGACGACTACAAGGCCATCAAGGAGATCTGCAAGCTCGGACTCAAATCGAAAATTTTCACCTTCGCTCGCGCCATGCAGGCCGACATGGACGCTGCGGTGGATTGTGGCGCCCATGGCGTCATCATCGAAGTGCCGATCGGCTATCCCAAATTGATGTGGCAGTTCGGCTGGACCTGGGAAGACGTCTTCAAGAAAAGCCGCGATGCCATCAACTACGCCAAGCAGCGCGGTCTCTATACGGTGTTCTTCCCGTACGATACCACCCGTGCACGCGAAGAAGATCTGGTAAATCTGCTCGACGCCATCATGAACGAGTCACCTCCGGATTCAGTCGGCGTGGTCGACACAATGGGTTGCGCGTTACCGGAAGCGATCAAGTACATGGTGCGGCTGGTGCAGAACCTCACCAAGCTGCCGGTTGAAATCCACACCCATAACGACTTTGGTCTTGGCGTGGCTACCGAGCTGGCGGCAGTAGAGGCGGGTGCCACCGTGGTGCATTCCTGTGTCAATGGTCTGGGTGAACGCACCGGCAATGCGGCGATGGAAGAACTGGTATTGGCGCTCGAAGTGCTCTATGGCATCCCGATGAACTACAACATGAAGAAATTCCCGGAGCTGTTTGCGCTGGTGTCGAAGATCTCCAACATCCCTATCGCGCAGAACAAGCCCGTGGGCGGTTCGCGCAACTTCACGCGCGAGTCCGGCATCGGTGTCGATCTGGTGATCAAGGAGCCGCTGGCCATGTTCGGTACCCATCCGGCGCTGACGGGCCGTACCGGCGATATCGTGCTCGGCAAGAAGAGCGGCAAACGCTCGGTGACGTTCAGTCTCGAGCAGATGGGCATCAACGATACGCCGGATGACAAAGTCTCCGAGATCCTGAACCGGGTGAAGGCACTTGGTATCAAGAAGAAAACCATCATCACTGATGCCGAGTTCCAGCAGATCGTGAAAGACGTGCTGTAACTGATCGTTGGTAAGTCGAGAAGGAGCCGAAAGGCTCCTTTTTCATTGCGTGACTCCGACAATCCACTTCAAGCTGGTCGTCATCAGGATCTACTCGGGCATGCGCGACGAGTGGTGGTCGATGATCAGCCACTCGCTGCCCACTTTGTGATAGACAAAACTGTAACGCAGTTTTACCGGTGGATTGTTGCCGATTCTGGTTTCGTAGTTGCCGGTATTCACCGCTACATCACCGTACACTCGGATATGTTGCGGTTCGACAAAATCCATCGTTGGCGGCGAGCTCAGCGCGGCGAAGTACTCACGGATCAGCGCGTGGCCTTCACGGAGCACCGGCGAAATGGTCCCATGCAGGATGGCATCGTCGGCATAGAGCGACACCATGTAGTCCGGATCACCCTTGCTGATGCCGGTGACCCACTTCTGGCCGGCGGCACGAACGTCGTCTTCCTGTGCTGCCAGTGCGGCATTCATGGCCAGGCTGCACAGCAGCAACAGATACAGTGTTTTCATGGGTATGGACCTTGATAGGATAGCCACTGATTTCAGCACAGGATTCCTCCATGACCTACGCTTTTCCTCCCCGCCCGCAACCGACAGTGGCGATCACCGGCAGTGACACGCTGTTTCCTGTCAACCGCATTTACTGTGTTGGCAAGAACTACGCGGCCCACATCATCGAGATGGGATCAATGCCGGCACGTGATGCCGTCTGTTTTTTCCAGAAGCCGGCCGATGCCATTGTTACCGACGGCCGGGTACCGTATCCGCCCGGCACCAGCAACCTGCATTATGAAGGCGAGCTTGTAATGGCGATCGGCAAAGGGGGGACCAACATTGCGCCGGCAAACGCGCTTGATCATGTATTCGGTTATGCGCTCGGCCTCGACATGACGCGGCGCGATCTGCAGACCGCTGCAGGGCGGGTCGGCCATCCATGGGACAACGGCAAAGCATTCGATTTTTCGGCTCCGTTGTCGTCGATCATGCCCCTGACGCAGTGTGGCCACTTCGATGAAGGCTCCATCAAGCTGTGGGTCAACGGCGAGCTTCGCCAGGATGCGGATTTCAACGAACTCATCTGGAAGAACAACGAGATCATCAGTGAGCTGTCGAAGCTATACACGTTAAAGCAGGGCGACCTGATCTTTACCGGTACGCCGGCCGGTGTCGGGCCGGTAGTCGCCGGCGATCGCATTGTGCTGGTCATCGACCGCCTCGGCGAACTTGCCGTCCAGATCACGCAGGGCTGAATGCCCCGATGAGTCTGCGTTACCGCTTGATACTGCTGAGTAGCATGCTGGTGCTGATTGGCATGCTGCTGGGCATCACCTTCCAGGTGACTCAGGCGCGAAAACGCGTAAGTGATGAACTGGAGGCAGCAAGCGAACTGGCTTTCCAGTTGGTCGACACCATGCTCGGGTCGGTCGATGCTGTCGATCCTGCAGTGCGAACCTTGCTGTTGACTCGCTTGCAGGGAATGGAGGCAGTGCGCCATCTCGATATCCGCCTGATTACCGGCGAAACAGCCGTGCCCCCGCTGCAAATGGGCGTCACCGATATGCTGGCGCCTTCCTGGTTTGTCCGGCTTGTGCAGGTACCGGAAGTTGTAAGACAACGTGCGCTGGACGCCGGCAACAGTGTGTTGATTCGCAGCAATGCGGCTGCCGAGATTGGCGAAGTGTGGCAGGAAAGTCGCGATTTTCTGGTCGTTTTGGGACTGGTGCTGGTAGTCCTCAACGGAATTTTGTACGTCACCATGGGGCGGTGGCTGAAACCTGTACAACAGATCGTCGAAAGTCTTGATCTAGCCGAACAGGGCGATTTCAGCGGACAGGTGCCAGTAGCCAGCTTGCCAGAGCTGCGCTCCATTGTGGAAAAACTCAATGGCATGACAACGGTCCTGCGCAGCAGCCAGGCGGAGAATGAACGGCTGGCGTCATTGTCATTGCAGATCCAGGAAGAAGAGCGTCGCAACCTCGCGCGCGAGCTGCACGATGAAATGGGGCAGGCGCTCAGCGCGATTAAAGCCATTGCTTGGTCGTTGCAGCAGCGAACCCACAATACGGAATCGCCGTTGCGGCAGGGCGCCGAAAAGATTGGAGTCATCGCCACCACGATGAGTGGCCATGTGCGCGCCATGCTGGGTCGCTTGCGGCCGGCACTGCTGGATGAACTCGGCTTGGTGGCTGCGCTGCAATCGATGGTGCAGCAGTGGAACCAGACACACAAAGGCTGCGAATGTGTGCTGCAGGTGGCCCAACAATACAGCGAAGTAGCCCCCGAACTGCAGATTCATGTCTATCGTATCGTGCAGGAGGCGCTGACCAATATCGCGCGTTATGCTGCTGCCCGGCAGGCATTGGTGTTGATGCAAGTGCAGCAAGACTTCCGCATCCTCATCAGTGATGATGGCATTGGCTTTGATACGCGCCTTAAGCGCCCGGGAATCGGACTTACTGTGATGCGCGAACGTTGCCAGGCGCTCGGGGGCCAGATGGTGGTGATAACCAAGCCTGATGAAGGCGTGCGTATCAATATCAATTTTCCGCGCAGCACGCCCCTGAACAGCGCACCAGACAACACTGCCGCTGATGGCAACGGAGAACTGTGATATGGCAATGACCCCGATCCGCGTGATGTTGGTGGACGACCATGTTGTTGCACGCGCCGGTTACCGTTTCCTGCTGGAAAACCTGCCCGACATTGAAGTAGTGGCCGAGGCCGGCAGTGGCGAGGAAGCGTTGCAGCTGTTTTCGTCCATCAGGCCTGATATGGTGATTCTCGATCTGACGATGCCGGGCATGGGAGGGCGTGAAACGCTGGTGCGTCTGCGCGCAGAGTGGCCGGACTGTCGCATCCTGATCTGCACCATGCATGAAACGCCGGCGTTGATTGACCATACGCTGCAGGCCGGTGCGGCGGGCTACATCAGCAAGAACAGTTCGCCTGAGGTGCTGGTGAATGCCGTGCGCAAGATTGCTGCCGGCCAGCGCTACATTGACGCCGAACTCGCGCAGACCATGCTGGCCCGCAATGGTCGTACGGAAGTGGTAGGCATGACGGCTCTGTCACCTCGCGAATTCGAAATACTCTGTCTTTATGCCGAAGCACATAGCGTGGACGAGATCGCTGCCAAATTGTCACTCAGCAGCAAGACAGTGGCCAACAACCTCACTACGATCAAAGACAAACTCCAGGTCAGTACTACGGCCGAGCTGGTCCGGTTGGCGATCAGCAAAGGCCTTGCCTCCGTATAGACGGCAACACATTCTGCCAACGGAGTCGGTGCGGGATTTTCTCCCGTAAAAAAGTGAATGTTTCCCTGCCGTGCTTAGTCACGGCTCATTAGGATCGCACCGCGGTTTCAAGCAGTAAATCCGGAGTAGTCCCGTGTTCTTCAACATCTCGCGCCGCCATTCCATTCGCCCCCTTTGCCTGGCCATCAGCACCAGTGCGTTGCTAATCGGTTCAGTGGCGGTTGCACAAGCACCCGTAGCCGAGGTGATCGTGGTGACGCCGGTGCCCGGCCAGAGTATCGAGCGCCAGCGCATCGCTGCCAATATACAAACCGTCACGGCGGAAGAGATTGCTCGCAGTCATGCTGCTGACCTTGCATCGTTCATGAACCGTCGGCTCGGCAGCGTGCATGTCAACGATGTGCAGAACAACCCGTTCCAGCCTGATGTCAATTTCCGTGGTTTCACGGCATCTCCGTTGCTCGGCACTGCACAGGGGTTGTCGGTCTATTTTGATGGGGTACGTTTGAACCAGCCATTCGCTGACGTGGTGAGCTGGGATCTGGTCCCACAGAGTGCGATCGATAGCGTGACCTTGATGCCGGGTTCGAATCCGCTGTTCGGTCTCAACACACTTGGTGGTGCCCTCAATGTGCGTACGAAGGACGGCAACAACAATGCCGGTACGTCGCTGCAGGTGTTGGGTGGCAAGTTCGGCCGCAGGGCCGCAGAGTTCGAGCACGGCGGCAGCAACAGCAACGGCCAGCACTGGTATCTCACGGGCAATCGCTATAGCGAAGACGGTTGGCGCGTAGACTCGGCGAGTGACGTACGGCAGCTGTTCGGCAAGCTTGGCGTCACCAGCGAACAGGCCACGCTGAATCTGTCGGCTGGGTTGGCTGACAACGACATGTATGGCAATGGTTTACAGGAAGGACGTCTGCTGGCCGTAGATCGCAGCAGTGTGTATACCAAGCCCGATTTCACCCATAACCGTGGTGCACTGGTGAATCTAGATGGCACCCGTGTGCTGCGCAACGGCCTTACTCTGGCCGGCAATGCCTGGGTACGCACGATCGATACTGACACCCTAAATGGCGACATTAACGAAGAGTCGCTCGATCAGTCGTTGTATCAGCCAAGCGTATCCGAGCGTGCGGCGTTGACTACTGTGGGCTACCGTGGCTTTCCTGCTGCTGGTGAAGCCGCCGCCAACACCCCATTTCCTAAATGGCGCTGCATAGGCCAGGTATTGTTGAAGGACGAGCCGGGCGAGAAGTGCACCGGCTTGCTGAACACCAGTGTGTCTGAGCAACACAATGACGGCTTCAACCTGCAGCTGATGCAGGACAGTGAACTGGCCGGCCGCCACAACCAGTTGATCATTGGTGGCGGCTTCGACCGCAGTGACGTGGAGTTCGAACAGAATGCCGAACTCGGTTACCTGAACCCTGACCGCAGTGTCACCGGGCTCGGCGTGCTCGCCGACGGCGTCAATGCCGGCGATATCGATGGTGAGCCGTTTGATGCCCGTGTCGATCTGGTTGCCGATACTCGCACTTGGAGTGTATTCGCCAGTGATACGCTGGCGCTGACTGCCACGTCTCATCTGACGTTGTCGGGCCGTTACAACAAGACACGCATTCAAAGCCGCGATGCCATCAATCCAGGCGGTGGTGCTGGATCGCTGGATGGCGATCATGAGTTCAATCGTTTCAATCCGTCGATGGGATTGACGCATGCATTGGCGAACGGCAGGTCGGTCTATGCTGGCGTTAACCAAGGCAGCCGCGCGCCCTCTGCGATCGAGTTGGGCTGTGCCGACCCGGCCAGTCCGTGCAAGTTGCCCAATGCGATGGCCGGTGACCCGCCGCTGAAGCAGGTAGTGGCTACCACAATGGAAGCCGGTGTGCGCCAGAGTGGCAGCATAGGCTGGACCCTTGGCATGTACCGTACCGATAGCCGCGACGATATCCTGTTCGTGGCGGATGACACTGCCGGTTACGGCTATTTCCGCAATTTCGGTAAAACTCGCCGCCAGGGCTTCGAGGCAGGCCTGGTTACCGAACTCCTCACCGGTTTCACGCTGGGTGCCAACTACAACTGGATGGATGCCACGTACCGCAGCAGCGAAGTGCTCAACGGCGAGTCCAACAGCAGCAACGAAGAAGCAGAAGATGGCCTGCCCGGTGTAGAAGGTGAGATCGAAATCGGATCCGGCGACCGCATTCCGCTGATTCCGCGCCAGATCGTCAAGTTGTTTGCTCAATGGCAGGTACTGCCGTCGTTGTCACTGAGTGCTGACCTGATGGCGATGGAAGGTGTGTTCGCCCGCGGCAATGAGAACAATGCGCATGAACCTGACGGAGTCTATTATCTTGGCGATGGCAGCACCGCAGGTTTTTCTGTGGTCAACCTTGGTGCCGATTGGCAACCGTTGCAGGATCTCAATGTCTTCCTGCAGGTCAATAACCTGTACGATCATGAATACGCTACCGCCGCCCAGCTTGGTGCTGTTGGCATCACGCCAGCCAACAGCTTCCAGGCAAGGCCATTCCCGGCCAATGCAGTGGGCGAACGACCACTGCAGCATTCCACGTATTACGCGCCAGGTGCGCCGCGCACTGCATGGCTGGGAATGCGTTACCGCTTCTGACTTGTGCGGTGTGCTCGACGCAGTACAGTGACCACCAATAAAAAAGCCCGCAAAAGCGGGCTTTTTTATTGATAAGGTGAGTGTCAGAACGTGAACTTGAACAGGCTGGCACTGAGGTCACTTGCAGAGATGCCCACAAGGGTGATCGAGTTGTCGGGGCCGAAGTGGTACGTAATGCCATCGGCTATTTTCGAGACGCCGGTGACTTTCAGTTTCAACTGCTCGATCGTCGTAACACCGACCACGTCAAACGCCAGTTTGTCGACGGCTTTATTGAAGTCAGTCACGCGATAGTGACCGCCTTTGTTGAAGCCGAAAATATCGCTGCCGCCACCGCCTGTCAGCGTGTCGTTGCCACTGCCGATCAGCGTGTCGTTGCCGGTACCGCCTGTAATCTTTTGGGCCTTGTTGTCGCTGGCAATGATGATGGCGTTGGATCCGTCATTTCTGATTGTGCCCGGGCCAGCCAACACTGCGGCTTCCACGTTGGCCAGTGCAACGGTCTTGCCGCCGGCATTGCCGATATTGAGCGCGAATACCTGTCGGCCTTTGCTGACCCCTGCATCGAAGTAAATCTCGTTGGCACCTGCCAGCGAATCGATGCCCTGATAGCTGCCGTCGGTATCAACCAAAGCAAAAGTTTGCTGCCCCGGGGCCAACACCAACTCATTATTGCCGGAGGCGGAGAGTTCCAACAGAGCGCCAGGGCTGGTTTTTCCAAGAAAGTCGATCAGGCGAACGCTAACGTCTTTGCCGCCGCCCAACGAGCCCAGCAGATCATCGACAGCGCCGGTTAGCGACTGCTGCTGCTGGCCTGCAGCGGAGTTCGGATCAACATTCGGGGAGAAATAGCCGCCGATTGCGGTATTGAGGTAGCTTTCAGCAGCATCAGGAGTTTGGCCGTCTTTGCCCGAGAAGGTGATGCCCACTCCCGCAGGGATGTCGACTTCCATGGTTATATCACCGTTGGTGATAGGTCCCTCAAGTTCACCAGTGCCAGGCGTCAAGGCACCTTGCCTCTCGCCGCCGGGGCCGGTGCCGTTTAGCAGTTTGCCGCCGTCAAAGTCTACCGCAGGGCCGCCAGCGAAGTCGGCAAGCAGACTGTCAAGCAGGGCTCTGTCACTTGCATCCAGCAAGCCACCGGCACCATCAACTGTGCTGCCGCCGCCAAAAAGTGAATCTGATGCCATGTCTAAATCCTTGATATTGGGTCAAATGGGACTCGAGCAGTAGGGTGTTAGCGTCACTGGCACGCAGAATACCCACACTTGACCACACGGGATCATAAACGCAAAAATGCCAGAGCGATGCAAGCAGATTCCTTGCCAAATTTTTGCCGGCCTGCGGATTTTCTTGAAAAAACATAGAATCGGCGAGTCTTGCCTAGAACCTTGACCTACTGGGCAGTCGGTGGCCGGGAATTGACCAAAGCGGTTTGTTGCTGCCACCTGGAGCGTCGGCTGCAAAGACAGAGACCCGCCTTGCCAAACCCTCGTGACTGAATCCGGCGGGTACGGGAATGGTGATGCGAAAACCAACCATGGACTCGGACAGGTTGAGCATTTTTCGTACATCAGGTCTCGCAAGCCGGTTCACAACCTGATGACTCATGGAGACGTCGTCGATACGCAAATCCAGCCAATTGGCGGGGCCACCGCTGCCGTGTACCGCCCAACCGACAGCCTTCAGCAGGCGATAATCAGCTTCCACCGATTCCAGAAAGCCAATAGCAACCGACGAAGGCGTGGCCGATGACAAGGGCGCGGCAGCAGCGCTGGTAGGCTTCCGCGGATTTTCCAGGTGCGCCACATACTGCTGCGCGGAACTGTGGCGATGTGATATCGGCTCCAGTGGGGTTATGCCGGTCATGCTCAGTGTGCTCACCATGTACCCGGCCGTGACAAAGGCAAGGGTCACCTCATCCCGGCAATCGAGCGGAACGAACCCGTCAAATGCGAACGAGCCGTGTCCAGCCCTGGCCAGCCATAGGCTGACAAGTTGTGGCAACAGACCGGCGGTGATGACACGGCGGCAAACCTCATCCAGACGCGATTGATCAAGATCGTTGCCAATGGCGGCTTTCAATTCCGGCGAAACCTCCAAACGTCCGTGCAGGATTTCCGTCAGACAGGCATCACCTGAAACCACTGGGATGCCGGCCGGTACAAACAGCGAGCGTGCAACACTCGTTTTCCCTGCACCCGACGCTTGCAGCAACAAGAAGGCGATCGGTTTGCGCTGTGCGACGTGGACAACAAAACGCGGCACCGGATCACCGCTCTGATTCACGCTTTTCCCCAATGTTTTCCACGCGTAGGGTTGCAGTATCTGCGCAAGTTGTGACCACGTGGGGAAGCTGCGTGTGTCACGGCCACGCTCAACCTGTACCCACTGCGCCGCATCCCCGTCAGCCACGCCCAACTCCAGCACCAAGGTTCCATCCGGCCCCAAAGACTGCATGAGCCTGTGAATCAGTGCAGCCTGGTCAGTGGCGTAGTGCAGTGCCGAGGCCAACAGTATGACGTCAAATTTTTCAGCAGGCAGCACATCCCACTGTTGGCAGAGAAATTCCGCCTTGGGGAAACGCGCACATGCACGTGATACAAAAGCCGCAGACGCATCAATGCCGACCACGCGGTTGGCCCCATCAAACAACGCATAGCCGCAGAAAAAGCCTTCGTTGCAGCCAACATCGAGAAAACTCTTGTGTGCCAGCGCGGGCAGTCTCAAGGCTTTCAATTTCAGCAACGAGTCAGAGTCACCCGGATTCTGGGGAAAACTCTGGTATTGCGTAGCGGATTTTTCCGGGGTCAGGCTGTGCACGATTGTCGGGATTCCGGGGCGGTATTTGTGTCAAACAGCGTTGCAATTGGCACGGCAATGTCGCTGAAGTCAGGTCTGCAGACAATAGCCTGTTTGCGGCGATGCATTATCCATCGGCAGAAACGTTGGGAATTCTGCCCGAATTGAGACCGCGGAATAATCGCTGGTACGCCGGAGGGGCCAGCATCGCACCAAGGAACACAGGGCTCCATCGTTACCCCCGCTAGACGGTGGTGTGATCGACAGCACTGCACTTGCTGTTTATTCTGCCTGGACTCTACCAAGAACAACCACAGGCGAATCCATGCAGCCGTTGTCGTCCCTCTCGTCGCATCTCTCGTCGGCCCGTGCCGGCATACTCACCACAGGGGGTGCTGTTACCGGACTGGCGCTTGGTCCCAGCGTGATTGCGGTACTGCTGATCCTGCTTCCACAGTATCGTTTCAGGGCAGGAGCAAGTGCAGAATGACCAATAACGCAGTAACCCGGCGTTTCGGTTGCAGTGACGCCCAGACCAGCACAATCGGTCAGGGTAGCTGGATGATCGAAAATGCCTCACCGGTTGCCGCCGTGGCGGCGTTGCAGCATGGTATTGATCGGGGCCTCACCCATATCGACACTGCCGAGATGTACGGTAATGGCGCCGTCGAGCGTCTGGTAGCGCAGGCGATCAAGGGGAGGCGTGATGAGGTATTCCTGGTATCGAAAGTACTCCCCACAAATGCATCGCGCAGCAACACCATCAGGGCTTGCGAACAATCGTTGCAGCGGCTCTGCACCGACCATCTTGACTGCTATCTGCTGCATTGGCGCGGTTCTATACCGCTGGCAGATACTCTTGGAGCGTTCGAACATTTGCAGCAGCAGGGCAAGATCAAGTCCTTTGGCGTCAGCAATTTTGATGTCGATGATCTCGATGAGGCGCTGAGTCTGGTCGGCCCCGGCAAACTCGCGTGCAACCAGGTGCTATACCACGCTGAACAGCGCGCTATCGAACATGCAGTAATCCCATGGTGCCAGCGCAACGATGTGGCTGTGGTGGCCTACAGCCCGTTCGGTCATGATGCGTTTCCATCGCCGCAGAGCAAGGGTGGCCTCGTGCTGGCGGAGATTGCCGCGCGACACCATGCCACATCCCACCAGATCGTACTGGCCTTTCTCTGTCGCATACCGCAGGTTTTCACGATCCCGAAGGCGTTAACGCTGGCGCATGTCGCAGCCAATGCCGCCGCTGCATCATTGCAACTGGGCGCAGATGAACTCGCAATGCTGGATAATGCCTTCCCTCGTGGCCGCAGGCCCCGTCATTTGCCGATGATCTAGTTGTATGACTGCCAGTAAAAATCCCGATTCCATGCGTCTCGACCGCCTGCTGAGCCAGGTCAGCGGTCTGAGCCGCAATCATGTCAAATCACTGCTGCGCGGTGACAACGTGGAGGTTGATGGCGTCACGGTACGTGATGCCGCGCTGCAGGTGAGCGAGTTGCATGCCATCACGCTGCGCGAGGAAGTCGTGGAGTGGCCGCGTGAACGCTATGTGATGCTGCACAAGCCCGATGGCTATGTCTGTTCAACTGCTGAAGGCGCCTATCCACTGGTGGCGTCGCTGATCGACATGCCGTGGGCCGCGCGGCTGCACAGTGCCGGTCGTCTTGATGCCGACAGTACTGGTCTGGTGCTGCTGACCACGGATGGCCAATGGAGCCACTCGCTGACGAGTCCGCGCCGCCAGTGCGTCAAGAGCTATGTGGTAACGGTCAAACATCCGTTGCAACCTGAGGTTGTTCAACGTTTCGCTGGCGGGCTGGTATTGAACGACGATCCGCAGCCGACGCTGCCGGCGCAGCTTGAACTACTCGACACCCACACTGCGCGAGTACACATCACCGAAGGTCGCTACCACCAGGTAAAGCGAATGTTTGCGGCCTGCAGCAACCGCGTGGTGACACTCCACCGCGAGGCAATCGGTCACCTTGTGCTGGATGCTGAACTGCAAGCAGGGCAATGGCGCGAGCTTACGGCTGAAGAGGTCTCCGGTGTCTGACGACGCAATCACTCAGCTGCTGCAGCATGCCAGTAGTGACAGCGACGCTGTGCTGCTTGTACTCGATGAAAACCAGAGTCCTTTGCCGCCACCACGCCATCCCGAATCACGCGCTCTGACTAACCGTTACGATGTCTGTACTGCCGCCCGCCGTCAGGGCTGGCCGTGCAGTTTCAGTGATTTCACTCTCAGCGCCGAGCTGCTGCTTGGCTGTAAAAGGGCGTTGTATCGCGTGTCGAAAGAGAAGCGTGTCGTCGAGCATGTGTTACAGGCGCTTTGGCAGCAACTGCCTGTCGGTGGCGAGTTGTGTATCGCCGGTTACAAGGATGAAGGTATCAAGACGTTTGCCAAACGTGCCTGCACAGTCTGGGACTGCAGCCACTCGCTGGTGCGTGGTGATGGTCAGTTGCATCTGTACACGTTCGGCAAGCAGTCCGAGCGGACAGAAATGTTGCAGACAGGCGACTACCACGCGCTTCAACCCATCAGTGAATGGCGTGGGGTGCCGGTACTCAGCAAACCCGGCATCTTTGCCTGGGATCGGATCGATGACGGTACTGACTTTCTGCTCGATTACCTGGCTCGCCTGCTTGCAGGCAAAACGCCCGCAACGCTGCGCACGCTTGATCTGGGCTGTGGCTATGGCCTGCTGGCACTTGCCCTCGTGCAGGCAGGTTGCGGCGAAGTGGTGGCCACTGACAACAACGCCGCTGCGCTCCGTGCATGCGAGGCCAATCTGCAAGTAGCGCCATCTGTGCAGCTTGTCAGCGTGGTAGCCGATGATTGCGGCGGCAACCTGCGCGGCAGTTTCGATGTGATCCTGTGCAATCCACCGTTCCACCAGGGGTTTGACGTAGAGCAGGATCTGACCAACCGCTTCCTCGAAGCCGCATTCCGTTTGCTCAGGGCCGGCGGGCAGGCGCTGTTCGTCGTCAACGCGTTCATTCCGCTGGAACGCAAGGCCATGAAGTGGTTTTCACAGGTGGAAAAAGTGGCCGACAACGGACACTACAAACTGGTGTTGATTACACAGTAGCCGGACAACTGATTACTGTGCGCGTAATTCCGCCAGCATCTCGGCGCTGTCCCATTCGAACGAACCCTGCCACGTGCGCACTGGTGTGCCGGTGGTGGCGTACAGCACCGATGTTGGCATGACGTCGATGCCAAGGCTGCCGACGTAGCTGTTGAGTTTGACGAAGTTGCCGGTGAAGTCGCGATCCAGCAGGAATTCGTTGATCGTATCCAGTGACTCATCGGATGCCAGCAGGAACACATAGTTCTCGGCTGCCAGTGTGTCAGCCGCGCGTGCGATCGATGGGATTTCCTTGATACAGGGTGCACACCAGGTGGCCCAGTAGTTCACGAATACTTTCTTGCCTGCATAGTCAGCGATTTCCACCGGGTTGCCTTGGAGGTCCTGGTAGGACGAAGCAGCGGTAGCCGGCGTAGCCAACGCGGATTCTGTGCCCGTAGCAGGCGGTTGGGTTGCTGGTGCGGCAGCCGTTTCTGCTGCAGGGGCGCCACCGCCACAGCCTTGCAGAAAAAGGGAAAGGGCAAGGGAGGCAATGGCAACGGGTGCGGACAATCTCATGGGCAGCAAGCATCGTATAAACAGTGAGAGCGTCAGCTTATTTTCCCGGCCAACGCCAAGTCAAAGCCGATTTTTTGGATTGCACCACCAGAAGCCTGACAGATTTTCCCGCCGGGCCGGTCATTGTGAGGGCGGGGATCGTGGCCTATCATTCGGCGGTCTTTCCCAATTGACACCTACCTTACAAATACGAGGGCACGACAATGAAAATGAAGAAGTTGCTTATTTCCACACTGATTGCAGGGGCTATGGCTTTGCCGGCTTTCGCCGCACTTGAAGCCGGCAAAGAAGCGCCGATGTTCACCGCACAGGCGTCGCTTGATGGCAAGGCATTCACCTATTCGTTGAAGGAGTCGCTGGCCAAGGGTCCGACCGTGGTCTACTTCTATCCGTCCGCCTACACCGGTGGCTGCAACGCCCAGGCTCACGCTTTCGCCGTCAACATGGAAAAATTCGAAGCCGCCGGCGCTTCCGTGGTTGGCGTGTCACTTGACAGCATCGAACGTCTGAATGACTTCTCTGCCGATCCTGAATTCTGATGCCGATGGTGCAATCGCCAAGTCGTATGAAATCTCTGTGCGTGATGCCCGTGAAGGCGCGAAGGACACCCGCGGCGTTGAAATCGGCCACGGCTTCGCCGAGCGCACTACTTTCATCGTAGGCAAGGACGGCAAGGTTGTAACCACCGTTGGTGGCGTTGCTCCAGAGGAAAACGTCATGCAGTCGCTGGCTGCCATCGAAGCGCTGAAGTAAAAATTTGATTGCGGCGGCATCGCCGGCGCTAAGTGTCAAAGGCCCTCACTGGCAACAGCGGGGGCTTTTTTTTTGGCTATGTCTACGCGTCAGTGGCAGTTGGTCGGGACTCGCCAAAGCGAACATGTCAGTACGGCAGACAATCGCAGAATCTGTGCCGAATTCACGAGAAATGACGGCTTTTCCTGTGACATCGGTCATGCTTCCTTGTTTAATGGGCGCTGGGGCTTTGTACAGCAGGCGGACATACGAACCGGTGCAGCAGAGTTGACTTTCTAACCAGCAACGGAATGCAACAAAAACATCAGGAGTAGTGCAATGAAACACGGAGTTTCCATTAATGACGAAGACCATCAAGTTCAATCCTCCTTACCGCGCTGATCATGTCGGCAGTCTGCTCAGACCGCCGGGGCTGCAGGCCGCGCGTACCGCATTCTTCAGTGGTGACATCGACAAGGATTCCCTGACTGCCGTCGAGAACGAGGCGATACGCCATGTCGTCGACATCCAGCAACGGGCTGGTCTGCGTGCCATCAGCGATGGCGAGCAGCGCCGCACGTTTTTTCACGTCGACTTTCTCGAACAGATCGGTGGTGTCAAAGCCGAGCTGGCCAAGTACGAAATCAAATTCCGTGGCGGCCACAAGGATGTAACGCTGGTACCACCGGTATTGACCGTGACAGGCAAGCTTGTACGCACCCACGGTATTGCTACCGACGATTTCCGCTTCCTCAAATCGGTAGTACCGGCGGGCTTGACGCCCAAGGTCTGCATTCCGTCGCCAACGATGTTGCACTTCCGTGGCGGCCGCAAAGGTATCGACGAAGCCGCCTACCCTGATCTCGACAATTTCTTCACCGATCTTGTGCATGTGTACCAACAAGAGCTTGCCGAACTGTACTCACTCGGCTGCCGCTACGTACAGTTGGACGATACCAATCTGGCCTACCTGTGTGATCCTGCTCACCGCCAGCGCGTCACGGAGCAGGGCGAAGATCCGAATCTGCTGCCGGCGCTGTACGCCAAACTGATTTCCGAAAGCGTCAAACTGTGCCCTGATGACATGGCGATCGGTATCCACCTGTGCCGCGGCAACCACCGCAGTGCGTGGGCAGCGGAAGGTGGTTACGAGCCAGTGGCCGACATCATGTTCAACGAGTGTGGTGTCGATACTTTCTTCCTTGAATATGACGACGCCCGCTCCGGCGATTTCAGCCCGCTGCGCTTCGTGCCGAAGGGCAAGAGCGTGGTGCTGGGTGTGGTCTGTTCAAAAACTCCGGTGCTGGAGAGCAAAGACTCCATCCGTCGCCGTATCGACGAAGCCACAAAGTACATCCCGCTTGAGCAGTGCTGCCTGAGCCCGCAATGCGGTTTCGCGAGTACGCACGAAGGCAATGATCTCAGCGAAGCCGAGCAATTGGCCAAGTTGCAGCTGGTGGTTGAGCTGGCCAGCGAAATCTGGAAAGACTGACCCTTTTCGCCCCTGGCTGGGGCGCATTCACCCCGCCCCGCCTTCGTGCAGGGCGGGGTTTCTTTTGGGCGGAAATCCATCCCGTCACAGTGGTCTAACACCGGTAGTCCGACTATCCTTGCGCGGATAGCGAGGAACACACTTGGCCACTTACTCTTGAATTCACCTACCACCCGCCACTGGCCGCCGTTGCGAGACCTGCTCGACCGCCGATTTCTCATTGTGTTGCTGATCGGTTTTTGCAGCGGATTTCCCTGGGTGCTGCATGGCTCAATGCTGACCTTGTGGCTGCGAAGCGAAGGTCTCACCCGTACCACGGTCGGCCTGTTTGGTGCTGTCGGCACCATGTATGCCATCAACTGGTTGTGGTCGCCACTGATCGATCGCGTGCGTATCCCCTTGCTCACCCGTCGGTTCGGCCAACGCCGCAGTTGGCTGTTGCTGTGCCAAAGCGTGATGGTGGTGTTGATGCTGTTGATGGGCACCACCGATCCGGATGTGTCGTTGTGGACGATGGCGGCAATTGCGCTCGGTTTTGCCATCGTATCGGCCACCCAGGACATCGCCATCGATTCCTATCGCGTGCTGTTGTTCAAGCCGGAAGAGAAAGACACCAAGCTACCGTTTGCCTCGGCGATGGCGACGGCGGGTTGGTGGTCGGGTTATGGTTTTGTAGGCGGTGCACTGGCGTTGTTTCTCGGTGGCGAAACCATCGGGTTGGCGTGGCCGGTTGTGTATCAAGTGCTGGCGCTGCTGACACTGGGGGTGATAGTGCTTGTCATGCTGCTGCCGGAAATGGAAGAGAGCAGGTTTGCTCCGGGCCAGCGGATTACTGACGCACTTGCTGTTACGGCAACCGCTGCGTCAGTGCTGGAACCTTTCAGTGTCCGGCATTGGCTGGCGCAAATGCTGGTGGCACCGTTCCGCGAATTCTTCCAGCGCTGTGGGCTGCAAATGGGGCTTGCGATTTTGCTGTTCCTGTTCACCTTCCGCATGGGCGAAGCCGTGCTCGGCCGCATGTCGTTGGTTTTCTTCGATGATATCGGCTTCACAACGGATCAGATCGCCCTCTACAACAAATTGCTCGGTGGTCTTTTCACCGTGACGTTCTCGGTACTGGCGGCGTTGCTCAACACACGCTATGGCATCGTCCGCGGCATGCTGGTGGGCGGTATCTCGATGGCGGCTGCCAATCTGCTGTTCGCGGTGATAGCGACGGTGGGACCGGTGCCGTGGCTGTTTGTGCTGACGCTGCTGATCGATAACTTCTGCGGGGCTTTTGCAACAGTGGCGACTGTCTCGTTCATTTCTTACTTCACCTCACGCACATTCACCGGTACGCAATTCGCGTTGATGACAGCGCTGTCGAACTTTGGCCGCACCACACTGGCGTCCTACAGCGGCGCCATCGTCGATGGTCTCGATGGTAACTGGGCGCTGTTCTTTGTGCTTACCACGCTCGCGGTGATTCCGGCGCTGTGCCTGTTGGTATGGGTCGGACGCTTGCTTGATCGCTATGAAAGGGCGCAATAGCCCAACACGGTAAGGCGTCGCATCACCACACCACTGTTCCACACGCTATCTGCAGAGCCATGGCGCCACCTTACGATGGCAGGTGTCCGGTTTTGATCCACAGCACCGCATCTTCAATTGCATAAGGGCAGTGCATGGTACCGGGTGGTTGTCGCAGCCAGGTGCCGGCAGCATAGGTGCCGAACTCATCCTTGATGACGCCCTTCACCACGTAGATTTCCTCACCACCCGGATGTTCCTGCGTGATGCCGGGAGCGCCGGCCGGCAGTTCCACCAGCACCACTGATTCAGTCTTGTGCTGGTGCAGGATCTGGTAGCGCACGCCATGCGGGCCATCGTGCCACTGGCCTTCGCCGGTCTGGATCGCAATGCGCTGCTCATCATCAGGCTGGAACTGGTGCAGTTTCACCAGGATCAGACAACCCTCGACACTGAACGGCGAATGGCGGAAGCCGAGCGGATTGCGGAAATAGGTGCCGGCGTCGAAATCGCCGGTTTCATCGGAGAAGGTGCCGGCCAGCACAAAGATTTCTTCGCCGCCCGGATGGTTGTGGCCGTTGAAGCTGGCGCCGGCGTCGTAACGCACAATTGACGTGGCATGGCCACGCTCGGCTTCTTCGCGCGCCAGCGGTTTGCGCCAGACCCCGGCCTTGGGGCTTGGCACCCACGGTTGGCTGTTGGTGTCGATGATGACGCGCTGGCTGAAATCCATGTTAAGCATATGAATGACCCTGGTTAACCGATTGTCATAACTTTGCCACAAACTCGCCCGTGGATAACCAGTTTCGCTGGGGTTTTTGGCGGGGCAAGAGGGAAACCCGAGCAGCAGCGTGGCAGCGCACATAGTTTGCCGGACAGACGGTGTAGTTTGCCCAGGCATGAGGTATTTGCTACGGATTTTCCTGTATGTCCTGATTCCGGTGTATGGCGCCACCTTCATACTGCCTGTTGTTGCCGATGAAGTCGCAGCGCACCAGTTGCTAGCACGTTACCAAGCCCTGCAACCACGTTTACGCCAGAACCAGTTCATGCGGCCGGTAGTGCTGGATTCGCATGAGCTGGCCGACGAAGTGGAGGGCGAAATCTTCGTGGTGCTTGACTACCCGTTCGCCGCCGTCAGTAACAGCCTGACCAGTGCGGACGATTGGTGTGACGTGATGTCACTGCACATCAACACCAAGTACTGCCGGGCACAGACAATATCCGGCGGCACTCAGCTGATCGTGTACATCGGCAAGAAGACAGCGCAGCCACTGCAGGACGCAGCACAACTGCAGTTCAGCTTCACCACCGTTGCCCCTACGCCAACTTACTTTGCCATGGGCCTTGATGCTGACAAGGGGCTATTGGGTACCAGCAATTATCGAATCAGGCTGGAAGCGGTGCCGCTGTCGGCTGAACAGAGTTTCGTGCACATGACCTTCTCGTATTCGATGAGTCTGATGGCGCGGGTTGCAATCAAAACCTATCTGGCCACCATCGGCAGGGGCAAGGTGGGTTTCACTGTTCTTGCTGGCGGCATTGGTGGAGATCCATCTCACTTCATTGGCGGTGTGCGCGCGGTGGTAGAACGAAATACGATCCGGTACTACCTGGCGATCGAGAGTTTTCTGGCAGCAACCAGCGAGCGGCCATCGGCCCAGCTCGACAGCAGATTGGACCACTGGTTTTCAGCAATTGACATGTATCCCCAGTTGCATGAGTTGGACCGGGCGCAGTATCTGGCCATGAAGCATGATGAATACCAGCGCCAGCAGTCCGACAGGCCGTTGCCGCTTCCGTAGCCATCAGAAAACGACAGTGTCACCCTGCCGTGGAATTTCCGATAGCAGTTGTAAATCAGTGCGAAGTTTCTCCTGCAATATTTTCAGCGTGTCCGGCTCCCCGTGGACCAGCATTACCCGTGGTTGTGGTTTGAAGTTGCCCACCCAGTGCAAAAGATCGCTCTGGCCGGCATGAGCCGAGAAGCCGCCCAGTGTTTCGACGCGCGCGCGCACGGCAAACTCGCTGCCGAACATGCGGATCATTTTGGCGCCATCGACAATAACGCGGCCCAGCGTGCCTCGGGCCTGAAAGCCGCAGAATATTACGGTGTTGCGCTCGTTCCAGATGCGGTGCTTGAAATGATGTTTGATACGACCGCCTGTGCACATGCCGCTGCCCGCGATGATGAGCGCGCCCTGCTTGATCTTGTTGATCGCCAGTGAATCCTCCTGGCTCTTCGAGAAATGCAGTTGTGGCAGGAAGCATTGGATCGAATCGCAGAAGCCGCCCTTGATTTTCTGCAGGTCAGTCTTGTCGAGCAGCTCATAACATTCGTCGTATATCGTGGTGATCTTGATGCCCATCGGGCTGTCGAGAAAAATCTGCCATGGGTCCAGCTTGCCCTGCGACTGCATGACGCCGAGGTGATACAGCAGGTCCTGACTGCGGCCGATGGCAAAGGCTGGAATCATTATGTTGCCTTTCTTTTGCCAGGTGTCGTGCAACACGGCTTCGAACTGATCGAGCGTCGCCTCCATCGAACGGTGGTTGCGGTTGCCATAGGTGCCTTCCATCATCACGATGTCGGCTTTCTCCACCAGCGCCGGGTCGTTCATCAACGGGCCGTTGCGTTTGCCGAGATCGCCGGAGAACACCAGTGTCTTCTCGCGATCAGCTTCGGTGACTTTGAGATCAACGATACCGGAGCCGAGTATGTGCCCGGAATCGTGGTAGCACAGCGTGACATGGTCATTGAGACGCAGGCATTCGCGGAAAGCGATCGGATGCATCAGCGTCAGCGCTTTGCGGATGTCGTCTTCACCATAGGCAGCCATCAGCGGTTCGGCACCACGACGGGCGCGCCGCAGGTTTTCGTATTCAAGATCCTTTTCATACAGCCCTAGCGCATCGTCCCACAGTACTTCCACCATTTTGGCGGTGGCGCGCGTGCAATACACCGGACCGCGGAAGCCTTGCTGCACAAGGCGCGGGATGTTGCCGCTGTGGTCAAGGTGGGCATGCGAGAGGATTACCGCATCAAGTCGGGTGGGATCGAATGGAAAGCTTACTTCGCGGTTGCTGTCGAGGTCGTCGCCACCCTGGTGGATGCCGCAGTCAAGCAGCAGACGCTTGCCGCCCTCGGTTTGCACCAGATAACACGAGCCGGTGACTTGTTGGGCAGCCCCGATAAAGGTAAGAGTGGCCATGGCAATTCTCCTGGATCATCCCGCTGTGATGGATTCCCGGTAGCTATACCATGAAGCTGGCGCTTGGGGATCGATCCAGGACAACTGTCATCCAGAATTCTGGCCGATATGAACGGACTGCAGGCTAAACAGCAGAAGTCACAGGCTGACGCGGCAAAGTGGGGAGTGCGGATCAAAGTCCAGCCAGTTGCCGGCAACGATGTTGCCGTCCGGCTTTTCTATGTCGGTCGCTCCGTAGGAACGCAGGATGCTGACCGCGCTGGCTTGTTGTGCTGCGCCGGGTGCCATCGCAGCCACCTGCATCCCTGAATGTCTTCGCAGGTGCGCCGTCATTGCGATGGCTGCTGGGGTGCCGATCGCGTCATGCATATTGCCCACGGCGCCCAGCAGCGAGCCGACATAAGCGCCGACGCCGCCGGCAGCGACGGCCGCCCCTGGTCCCAACCTTTCCAGAACCGCCAGCCCCATTGCGGTCCCAAGCGCACCGCCAATGGCAGCGCCTGAGAGAGCGCCGTTGTAGTCGCCCTTTCTGTCCACCGCGGCATCATCGTCGCTGCCGCTCGCTGTCTGGTCCTGTTGGCCAGCTGGGCTGACATAGAACGTCGCAACCTCCATCCTGTCGAAGCCTGCCAAACCGAGGGCAGCCAGGGCTTCATCTGCGGCAGACTGCAGTTGGAAGCGGCCTGTGATGATGGTGGTCATGTGGGTTCTCCGGATCAGGGAAAGGCGGAGACCCAGAATCGGACACTGTTTGGGCGCAGTCTGTACGTTACACCACGCTCCCGATCACCAGCCGCTGTTGTGGTTCAGCCAAACATGGCCAGCAGCCGGTAGTAGTGACGCTTCAGGCGTTCCCACGCCGGCGATACGGCGGTGATCGTCATAGTGATACAGCCCATCAGCAGCACCAACACCAGGATGTCCCACAGTGGCCGGTTGTTGTAGAGCGAGGCGAAGTCGAGCGCGTGCAGCCCGTAATAACCCCAGCGATTGCGGCGATCCGTCACTTCGGCCTTGATCAGTTGCCCATGCGAGGGGCTCAGGTAGAGCCACGTCTGGTTGGGATCGTCGTACTTAACGCGCAGCACCGGCAGCGTACGCACGCTACGGGGCAACCCGAGGTCGAAGGAATCAACGGTGTGGTAGTAGTAGTCGTCGTATTCGTCGAGCCAGGTGAGTTCGGTGTAATTCTGGCCTGGCATCGCCGCGGCGGCCATCTTCAACAGATCGGCTTCGGTGAAATCGCTGAACGGTTGCGCCAGTACATCAGTAGCTGAAACATAACGATGATCCCACTCGAGTGTGGGCGTCAGGAAATCCAGCGCGCTGCGTGACACCCAGTGCAGTCGCTCTTGTTCATCCGGCGCACGATAGGCGATGTAGTAGGGCTGGCCATTGACGACCTGCAACTCCAGTTCCTTGACCGGGAATTCTGTCCCGATTTTTTGCAGTGCTTCGTGCATCGCATCAATCGTCAGTGGCGCAAAGTCCACCGGGGCGCCATAGCCCTGCACGGTACGCGCGCCAGCCTGTAACTGCTCTTCTGTGTAGAACGATTCAGTGACTGACGAAAACACCGACATCGAGACCAGCCCGCTCAGCATCCACGTGAACATGAATGTGCCGAAGATGAGACCTGCGTAGTGATGCCATCTCCACCAGCCGGTATACGGCGTGCGATAAGTTTGCTCTTGCCGCGTGAATTGCGGCTTGCTGCTGAAGCGCCAGATGCCGAGCACAAGGCCCAGCACTGTCGTGCCAAGCCCGATCCAGCTGACCCAGTGCAGCAAGGGAGTCCACCATTGCTGTTGGCGCCAGAAGTACAGGGTATGCATGTTGTAGCCGAAGAAACCGAGTACGCGCGACAAGTAGGTGGTTTTCATCACCGCTTCGCCGGATTTTTCCGACACGTAGTAATCATCGCCGTTGCTCATTGAGATGCGATGCATCGGGAAATGGGTTTGCATGGCCGGCAAATGGGTGAACATATCGGGCCGTGTCAGGTAGGCGTCGTAGTACATGGTCTGGTCGAACTCGGGATACAGCTTCACCAGCGTGTAGATCACGGTGTCCTGGTTGAGACCGTGCATCAGTTCGCCGGTATCTGCATACACCAGCGTCCAGCTACCGAATACCTGACCGGTATTGATCCGGTAGACCGGGCGGTCATCATGCATCGAGATGCGCAGCCGGAACGGTGTGCCGCCAACTTTGGCCAACGCCTCTGCCGGCGACACTTTGGCGCTCGACAGGTCCAGTACCGGCATGCGTGCCAGTCGCTCGCCGGCACTGAGGTGCGGAATGCCTGAGTACATCAGGATTACGCCGGACACCGTCCACAGGATGAACATCAGTCCCACCAGGATACCTAGCCAGCGATGGAAGAAGATCAGCGAAAAGCGCCAACTGAGCAGCTGTTTGAGTTTCATCAGTAAATCAATGCGTTATGGGGTATTGTGGTGGACAGGGTTGGAAGCGGTTTCTTCCAGGGCCATCGCCGCAAGTTAGCAGAAGTCGGTGGCCATCGGCAGCAAATAAGCGCTAACAGCTGTCACGTTTTGCCTGCGTTTCTGGAAGAATGCACTCCCTATCCCATATTGCCTGGAATCACCATGAACAACCTGCTTGAACCCCTCAATGAAGACGAACTCGCCGAGCTCGACCATTTCCTGCTCGACCACCTTGTCGATGAGGATGGCGATGTCGGCGACGACGGTGTTGCCTCCATATTCGAACTTGACGGACTGTTTGCAGCCCTTGTCAGTGGCCCGGTATTGGTGAAACCCGAAGAGTGGATGCCGGTGGTGTGGGGTGAGGACGAGCCCGAATGGGAGAGCGAAGACCAGTTCGATCGTGTGGTGGCATTGATGATGCGCCACCTGAACACGATGGCCGCCACACTGGAAGAAGCGCCGGAAGAATTCGATCCGCTGTTCATGCAGGACGAGGAAGACGGCGAAGAGTTCGTGGTGGTGGACGACTGGTGCGAGGGCTATATCAAAGGCGTGAAACTGGCCACTGCACAGTGGCGTGCCGGCGGCAGTGAAGTGGAACGCCTGCTGAATCCGCTGCGTTCCTTCACCAGCGTTACCCAATGGCACGGTCACACCCTTGGCGAAGCCGAGACCGACAAACTCAGCGATGCGATCGCACCGTCCGCGCGGGCGCTGTCTGCCTTCTGGAAAGGACGGCGCAACGCTGGCTGAGTATCAGTCCTGCAGTTCCCCGTAGCGGAAACAAGTCACAAGATGGTCGTTGACCATTCCCACGGCCTGTATCTGCCCATAAGTACTTCGACCTGACAAGTTGAAGGTGATGTGAGCATTTGTGGGTAGAATCGTGCTGTCTACGGGAGGAACAACCCTATGCCACCTACCATCAAGGCCCGATTGCTGCAAAGCGCTGTCGCCTGCTTACTTGCCTGCGGTACTGCCACTGCGGCCATGGCCGGCGAAGTGCCGGTCTATGCGGACATCGACCACGTGGAATTCTTCGTCACCGATATCGAGCGTTCATTGGCGTTCTATACCCGCCTGTTCGGCAATGATCCATGGAAGCACAAGCAGGCCGACCGCCACTACATCACACTCGGCAACAGCTACATGGCGCTCGAGCAGCAGCAGGATGCTCGCATCGACCATCTGTGTTTCGGCATCCGCGATTACGACATCAATGCCGTGCATCAATGGCTCGATGCGCAGTCGTTGCAATGGCAAGACTACCCGAGTGGGCAGGATCTTCGTGTAGATGATCGCGATGGCACACGCGTACAACTGGCAGCGCAGCCCACCTGGGACGCGCTGGCGCAAGGCAGTGTGGAAGCAGAGCCGCGCGCCAATGCACCGGCTCCGCTGTTTCATCCGCTGGCGCTCGACGAGGTGTACATCACGGTCAGTAATCTGGAAGTCGATTCGCTGCACTATGCGCGGCTGCTCGGAGAAACCGGCCGCCTGCAGGCCGGCTCGCTGTGGTTCGACATTGGTAGTGCACGGCTCCGACTGAGCCAGACGCCGGTCGGGCAGCAGAGCGGTGTTAACTACTTTTCGGTGCTGGTCTCCAACATCGATCTTGAAACTGCCGCTGAGGCCGTGTTCAAGGCGGGCGGCATCATCGAGAACATCCTGCCCAATGGTTTCAGCTTCTGGGACCCTGATGGCATGCGGGTGGAAATCCACGTGGCCAATCAATTCTGAATTGCAAAATCAGGATTGAATTTTTCCTCTTGAAATAATTTGCGTAGTCTCCATTTATTGGTGGCAGCAGATGCCCGAACGGGATTTGCCGCAGCCGCCGGTTCATTGTGAACGGTGGCCTCTACCATCCATTGTGACTATCGCTTGATGAGGAAATTGTCATGACTGCGTTTGATTTTGCTCCGCTTTACCGCTCCACTGTCGGTTTCGACCACTTGGCATCGCTGCTTGATTCGATCACCAACACCGATCGCAACCAGCCTGCCTATCCGCCCTACAACATTGAATTGCTCGACAAGGACCAATACCGCATCACGATGGCGGTTGCTGGTTTCACCGAAGACGAGATCAGCCTGACCAGCGAGAACAATACGCTGACAGTGTCTGCCGCCAAACCGGAAAAAAACGGTGATGGCACCAAACGCACGTACTTGCACCAAGGCATTGCCGAGCGAAACTTCCGCCGCCAGTTCCGTTTGGCCGACCACGTGAAGGTGACCGGCGCCAGCCTCAGCAACGGTTTGCTGAACATTGATCTGCAACGTGAAATTCCGGAAGCGATGAAGCCGCGCCAGATCCCCGTGAACGGTGTGGCGGCCCAGAAGTTTCTGAAGTCGGCCTGATCTTCCACCGCAAGACCCATCTCCTCCTTCGCCTCCATGCGCCCCTGCATGGGGGCGTTTTTTTTGGAGTCACGCAGGTAAAGGTTTGAGCCCGACCTCGATGGCAAACCTGCTCAGTCTTTGGATATCAAGCCTTGTAAAGCGGCGGCAACGCATACTTGTTGCCGGCAGCCTTTGTAGCCACTCCTCGTTTGTGCAACTGCGCAACGCAGTCATATAGCGCCTTGGTGTTGACGTCGGCAGGGTTGCCGCCATACATCGCCGTGTCGAGCGAGCGCAGCAGGTCGGTGAGGGCATCGTCCTTGCAGGCGCTGGCAAGCTGGGCGAGGGTTTGCAGGCTGCTGTCGTGGAAGCTGCTCTGGCCCCATTTCAATACGGCCTTGCGGATGTCGCCGAAGTGGCGGTTGTCGCAGGCAGTTTTCAGTACCCGCAGTGCGGTGTCAGCATCGACAGCGGCGGCAGCATGTGTATCAGCTTTGCCGGCCACAGCGTCGGGCATGCGCAAGGCTGAGACGGCCTGCGGCGCGCCGGTGGTTTCGACATAGGCGAGTTGCTGGCGGCTGCGTAACCACAGGAAGCAGGTGAAGGCCCACAGCGTGGCGAACAGTGCCGTGGTGCTGATCCACAGCGGATTGCTGCCAACGGCTACAGAACCGGCAGGCGGCACGGCGGCGCCAGTCATCGGGTCAGTGTTGGTCCCGGGGGCGACGCTGTTGTTGTCGGGTGCGTTGGCGGCTGGCAATACCATGATCGTACGTGCCGGCAGCGTGGCATATTCCATCAGGTCGGTCTGGGTGTTCCACCACGGCATCTTCACTTCCGGCAGTACGAACTCGCCGGGCTGCGATGCCACGATCGCCGTGCCTTCCGAACGTTTGCCCACTATACCGTCGCCATTGGCAGTGTCTTCGCGCACCGGTTGGTCAGGATAGAAACGCAGACCAGGCAGGTCCTGGTATGCGATGGCCGGCAGCAGCGAGCTACTGAGACCACTGGCCGTCATCGTAACGTTGCGGGTGATGGCATCGCCGACATGCACATTGGCAAGATCACCGCTCCAGGTTTCTTCCAGGGTGAGTGTTGAAGCCGGCAGCCAGGTAAGGCCGTCGAAGGTGTCGGGTTGGGCTTTGACGTTGACGATGTGTTCATCGCTGACGAGGCTGATTTCGCGCACGGCAGTACGGCCGGGCAGGAAGCGGTTGATACCGCCGCGGCGGCCCACGGTGGCGTTGAAGAACACCGGTGCGATGCGGAAATCACCGCTCTGTTGCGGGTACATAACGAACTTGCGCTCGGTGACCTGGTAGTTGATGCCGTTCACCACTTCCTGGAAATTGCTGTCGCTGCCGAGTTGCTGCACTACAGCGTTTTCCACTTGTGGCGCACTCAGTTGCGCGCCCTGGTCGAAACCGATCGAGTAGTAGATACGGATCGTGTACAGCAGTTGTTCCTGCACATAGCTGTCGGTTTTGCTGATGGTGGTGCGCAGGAAAATGTCGTCGTTGTTGTCGCCGGTGGCTGCCGCAGCGTCGCTGACCGTGATCGTGATGGCGTCGGTGGTTTGGCCGCCGATGCGGAAAGCGGGGATGGCCAAGGCGCCGGTAGAAAGCGGCCGCAGCATGATGCTGTACTCAGTCCATGCCTGGATGTTGCCATTGGTGTTGGTGTAAGTGCTGCGTGAGCTTAGGCCTCCCACCTGTTCGAAATTCTGGTTGAGTCCGCTCAGTGTCGGGCGACTGTTGCCCAGGCTGACATCGAGTCGTAGCGTCAGCGTGATCACATCATTGATCGTGATGTTGGTGCGGTCGACCGACGCTGTTAAAGCGGGCTGTTGTTGCGCGGCGGCAAACGGCGCCAGTACGGTGAGCGCGATCAGCACGAGTGTGGCCAGGGTGGATTTCATCAGGCTTACCATGTCTGTTTCTTCGCGGGTTGTGGCGCCGGGTTTTGCAGTTGCTGGAACTGCTCCTGCTGCGCCTGATAACGAAATTTGTTGCGCAGCAGCTCGCCCGGATCATCGGGTATGCGCATCAGCCATTGCTGCATCGCCTGTTCTTCTTCGTTGGGACGATCAGCATCTGATGGCTGCTGGTCTTCCTGCTGCTGCTCGTCCTGCTTTTCGTTTTGGTCCTGCTTTTCCTGTTCTTCCTGCTGCTTTTCCTGTTGCTGCTGGTCCTGTTCGCTTTGTTGCTGTTGATCCTGCTGCTGTTGTTGCTGTTGCTGCTGCTGGTTCTGCTGTTGTTGGTCCTGGTTTTGTTGCTGGTCCTGTTGCTCTTGTTGCGAACTCTGCTGCTGATCCTGTTGCTGGTCGCCGCTCTGGTCCTGCTCCTGCTGCTCTTTTTGTTGCTGCTCCAGCAGTTTTTGCACGATCGCCTTGTTGTGCTGTGCGTCCACATGATCCGGCACCTGCGCCAGCGTGCTGTCGTAGGCCGTTATGGCGGCATCAAACTGGCCCAGGCGGGCGAGGGCATTGCCGCGGTTGTAGTTGGATTCCGGGTCATCAAGGGCAGTCAGCGAGTTGACGGCGGCCTGGTAGTCATTGCTGCGGTATTCGGCAGCGGCACGCCATGAGGGATCTTCGAAACGGGCGGCAGCGCTGGTGTAATCCTCGGCCTCGAACGCTTTGCTGCCCTGTTGATCGCGGCGTTCCAGCAGGTCCTGCCATTCCCACGCGTAGGTTTTCGGTGCCGGCAGCGCCAGTACGCCAAACACCAACATCAGCAGCCAGCCACGGCGGAACGCCAGCGCCGCCAGTGGCAACACCAGCAGCAGCAACCATGGGCCGGTTTCCTGCCAGGCGTCGAACTCGCGATCATCCACGGCTTTGAGGTTTTCGTCGGTGGGCAGCAGTTCCTGCTCCAGCAGTGCAACCACATCGGCATCAGTCAGCTGGGCATCGGAATAGACACCACCGTTGGCAGTAGCCATCCGCTGCAGCGGCGCACGTTCAAGACGCGGAATCACGATAGCGTTGTTGTCATCACGCAGGTAGCCCTGTTGGCCCATCGGGATCGGCGAACCGGCTTCAGTACCGAAGCCAATGACCGACAGTGTGTGCCCGGTGCCAGCGAGCAGGTTGGCCACAGCGTCGACATCGCTGTTGATGATGCCGTCGGTCAGCAGCAGCAGGCGCGCTTGTGTAAGTCCACTGTTGGCGAGCAACTGCATTGCAAGTGTTACACCCGCAGCCGGATCGCTGCCAAGTATCGGCATCACGTTCGGCAGCAGCGAGGGCACCAAATTGCTTATTGTTTCGACGTCGTCGGTCATTGGCGTCACGGCATGGGCGTAGACCACAAGGCCGGTCTGGCCTTCTTCGCGGCGATATTCGAGGATGTCCATCACCTTGCGCTGCGCCCGCACGGCACGGTTGGGCGCAAGGTCGGTGGCATACATCGACATCGACATATCGACAATGAGCACCACGGCGTCTTCACGTTGCTGCACCGGCACGGGCGCTTCCTGCCACACGGGGCCGGCGAGGGCGAGCACGCACAGCATCCACACGGCCAGCAGGCCATACAGTGGCAGTGATTGCGCCGGCGAAGAACCCTTGTCGAGCAGGTAGGGCAAGAGGCGCGGATCAATCGCACGCACCCAGCTGTTTTGCCGGGTCTGCGCCAGTTTCAGTAGCAAGATCAGCAGTA
>Ga0255096_1000229_pt1 | contig 31451 bp, 20 predicted proteins | sample Colum_Atlam_RepA_2_FD_188563 | JGI IMG/M metagenome (GOLD analysis project Ga0255096, IMG submission 188563) | Freshwater microbial communities from Columbia River, Oregon, United States - Colum_Atlam_RepA_8d | ecosystem: Environmental > Aquatic > Freshwater > River | place: USA: Oregon... | reverse complement strand
TGCTAACCTCTCCCATGGACGCTCTCCTCTGTAGCGGTGCTTCAACACCCACCACTATGGCACATCGATGCCGCCGGGGGCGTCCAACCCATCGCTTACGCATTACGGAAACACGTTCAAAAAGGGCTGGGCCATCAAGACCCACAAAGCACCTTTGGGCTATGGTCTTGCCAATATGGCAGACCCGTTTGCCTTGCACCATGGGCACCCGACGCACATGCCGGTTCCCATGGACAGCCCCATTGCACGCCTGCTGACGATCAAACACCTCAACCCCAAAGCTGACAAGCAGGAAATTCGCACCATCAACGCCTTTGGTGATGCTGTGCTGACCAACCACAACTGTTATGTTTATGTTACGGCGATGATCTTGGCGAATGAAGCTGTGTTCAACGAACAGCCCACTGCACCCGAGCGCATGTTGCAGGCGGTCAAAGTCATCGGCGAACTGTTTCGCACCAAGAACTGGGCAACCATGTTGGAAGACAATCGTGCGTTGCTGGGCAGTGTGGTGGGCGACAAGATTGGAAAGTGATGCACCATTATGGTGCATCACTTTACCCAGCTATCTTCGTAACTTAGACAATAAAGATATCTTGGTACGACAGCGCCGTGTTTGCTGTCAGCTGCGCAATTTGCACTGCTGCTGTAGAACCAGTTCCATCTGCATCATAATAAAGAGCGCCGGTGCTCAAGTTGTAAATGATCCGGTCGGAGGCATCATGGCTTGCGGTTACCCCTGTGCCTGACCAGAAGGCATCGACACTGAGTGCCCCAGTGTTTGCGCCAAGCCCCGCCATTACCGACTTCGCAAGCCAGATATCATCATTTGCGCTGACGAAATCGCTGATGCTGTCTTTGTTGCTGCTTGCGTTTGGTGCCGTGTTGAACACGAATACGTCAGAGCCGCTGCCACCTGTGAGGGCATCATTGCCAAGCCCGCCATAAAGCGTGTCGTTGCCAACGCCACCAACCAGTGTGTCGTTCCCCGCGCCACCATCAATAATGTCGTTGAAGGCAGATCCAGTCAGAGAGTTCACACCGGCATTGCCGATAATCGTCAGTCCATTTGCCACTGCTGCAGCATTGATATTCAAAGCCGTTGTTGCTGTTGCCACGGCTGATGCTGCAGTGCCGGTGCCGATGACCACACGCTCTAGGCCTGTATCACCCGCTGCAAGCGTCAGAGTGCCTGCTGCTGTTGCGGCAAATCGCAATTCATCTGTGCCGCTTGCACCACTATCTGCGATTTCCGCCACTGTCTTATCGCCCAACACTGCGAGCATGTAGATGTCAGAGCCTTCGCCACCGTTTAGTGCGTCGATCCCGGCACCCCCAGTGATCGTGTCATTGCCTGCACCGCCATCAATGCGGTTGGCGTTGGCATCGCCGGTCAGTACGTCATTGAAGGCCGAGCCGAGCAGGTTCTCGAATGTAGTGAGGGTGTCTGTTCCTGCGCCGACAGTGTTTTGAGCCGTCGTTAGCGCAAGGCTTACGGTCACTGCTGCACCTGCATTTGCATAAGACGCTGTGTCTGTGCCGTCACCGCCCGTCAGCACGTCATTGCCTGCGCCGCCGTCCAAGATGTCGTTGCCAGCGCCACCGATGAGAATGTTAGCATTGGTATCGCCAGTTAGGCTGTCATTGCCTGAACCTGTCGTCAGGTTCTCGATGCCAACGAAGGTGTCCGTGCCATAGCTTCCGGCTGATTGGCCTGTAAGCACCGCAAGGGACAGCGTCAGGTTCTCTGCCGCTGCTGCATAGCTGGCGGTATCTGTGCCGGTGTTGCCGTTGAGCGTGTCATTGCCCAAGCCGCCAATAAGGATGTCATTGCCTGCGCCGCCATCAATGCTGTCGGCATAGCCTGTACCTGTCAGAGTGTTGATCCCGGCATTGCCGATGAGAGTTAGGCCATTGCCTAAAAGGCTTGCATCGATGTTCAAGGCAGTGGTTGCTGTGGTTACCGCCGTCGCAGCGGTTCCGGTGCCAATTGTCACCAGCTCAAGCCCGGTATCTCCGGCTGCAAGCGAGAGTGTTCCTGCGGCGGTAGCGGCAAAGCGCAATTCGTCTGTGCCGCTTGCCCCGCCATCTGCAATCTCCGCTGCCGTTTTGTCGCCAACAACAGTCAACAGATAGATATCTGATCCTTCACCGCCGATCAGAGTGTCCGTCCCGGCGCTTCCCGTAATGGTGTCATTGCCCGCGCTGCCATCAATGCGGTTGGCATTGGCATCTCCGGTCAGCGTGTCGTTATAGGTGGAACCAAGCAAATTCTCGAAAGCGCTGAGCGTGTCAGTTCCCGCACCAACGGTGTTTTGCGCTGTGGTTACGGCAAGGCTGGCTGTTACAGCCGCCGCCGCACTGGCATAGCTCGCAGTGTCTGTCCCAGTTCCGCCCATTAAAACGTCATTGCCCGCGCCGCCGTCCAGCGTGTCGTTGCCAGCGCCACCATCCAGAGCGTTTGCGTTGGCATCACCAGTCAGGCGGTCATTTCCTGAACCCGTCGTCAGGTTCTCGATGCCAACAAAGGTGTCTGTGCCATAGCTTCCGGCTGATTGGCCTGTAAGCACCGCAAGCGACAATGTCAGGGTCTCTGCCGCTGCTGCATAGCTGGCGGTATCTGTACCGGTGTTGCCGTTGAGCGTGTCATTGCCCAAGCCACCAATAAGGATGTCATTGCCTGCGCCGCCATCAATGCTGTCGGCAAAGCCTGTGCCCGTAAGGCTGTTGATCCCGGCATTGCCGATGAGGGCCAGCCCATTCGCCGCGCCTGAGGCGTCAACGTTGATCGCTGTCGTCGCCGTTGCAACAGCTGCCGCCGCTGTGCCAGTGCCAATCACAACCCTTTCGACTGCGACGCCTGAAGTCAGCACCAAGGTACTGGCTGTTGCAGTGGTAAACCGCAGTTCGTCGCTGCCGTTTCCGCCTGTTACAGCCTCACCCGTCGCAAGGTCTGCGGCAAGCGTAAAGACGAACATGTCATCGCCATCACCGCCAAGCAGACTATCGGCTCCAACCGCGCCCGTGATCGTGTCATTGCCCGCACCGCCATCAATAAGATTGGCTGTGGTGCTGCCAGTCAGCACATCGTTGAATCCGGAGCCGAGCAGGTTCTCAATTGTGGTCAACGTATCTGTGCCAGCCCCAACGGTGTTCTGTGCGGTCGTCAGCGCAAGGCTGATGGTCACTGCTGCGCCTGCATTTGCGTAGGACGCCGTGTCTGTGCCGTCACCGCCCGTCAGCACATCATTGCCAGCACCGCCATCAAGCGTGTCGTTGCCTACGCCACCGATGAGAGTGTCATTACCAAGAGCACCAGAGAGGCCGTTGGCGTTTGCGTCTCCTGTCAGCGTGTCATTGAACGCTGAGCCAATCACATTCTCTACGCTAGCCAAGCTATCAGTGCCTGCGCCAACAGTGTTCTGGGCAGCAATAAGCGAAAGGTTAACTACAACCCCGGCGGTGGCTGCCGCGTAAGTGGCGGTATCAATGCCATCCCCGCCAGTCAGGCTGTCATTGCCTGCGCCACCATCCAGCGTGTCGTTTCCTGCACCCGCTGTAAGGCTGTCATCGCCGTCGAGACCAGAAAGGCTGTTAGCCTCGCTGTTGCCGGTGATTGCGTTGTTCAGCGCATTGCCGGTGCCGTTAATTGCGGCCGTGCCGGTCAGTGTCAGGGTCTCAAGATTGCTCCCGAGCACATAGCTGATCGAGCTCTGCACCAGATCGGTGCCTTCGTTGGCGTTCTCTGTGACCACATCACCCGCGGAATCCACCACATAGCTGTCATTGCCCGTGCCGCCAGCCATGCTGTCGTTGCCCACACCGCCATCAAGGGCGTTATTGCCGCTGTTACCGGTGATCGCGTTGTTCAAGGCATTACCTGTGCCAGTGATCGCGGCACTGCCGGTCAGTGTCAGGTTCTCAAGATTGCTGCCCAGCACATAGCTGATCGAGCTTTGCACCAGGTCCGTGCCTTCGTTGGCGTTCTCTGTGGCCACATCGCCAGCGGCATCGACCACATAGCTGTCATTGCCTGCGCCGCCAGCCATGCTGTCATTGCCAGCACCGCCATCGAGGGTGTTGGCGCCGCTGTTGCCGGTGATTGCGTTGTTGAGGGCATTGCCGGTGCCGTTGATCGCAGCACTGCCGGTCAGTGTCAGGTTCTCAAGATTGCTACCCAGCACATAGCTGATCGAGCTCTGCACCAGATCAGTGCCTTCATTGGCATTCTCTGTGACCACATCACCAGCGGCATCCACCACATAGCTGTCATTGCCTGCGCCACCGATCAAAGTGTCGCTGCCCGCTCCGCCATCGAGCGTGTTGGCTCCGCTGTTGCCTGTGATCGCGTTGTTCAACGCATTGCCGGTGCCGTTGATCGCGGCAGTACCTGTCAGTGTCAGGTTCTCAAGATTGCTACCCAGCACATAGCTGATCGAGCTCTGCACCAGATCAGTGCCTTCGGCACTGTTCTCTGTGACCACATCGCCAGTGGCATCAACCACATAGCTGTCGTCGCCCGCGCCACCGATCAGGCTGTCATTTCCTGCGCCACCATCCAGCGTGTCGTTTCCTGCACCCGCTGTAAGAGTGTCATCGCCGTCGAGACCAGAAAGGCTGTTAGCCTCGATATTGCCTGTGATCGCGTTGTTCAACGCATTGCCGGTGCCATTGATCGCGGCAGTGCCGGTTAATGTCAGGTTCTCAAGATTGCTACCGAGCACATAGCTGATCGAGCTCTGCACCAAATCAGTGCCTTCTGCACTGTTCTCTGTGACCACATCACCCGCAGCATCAACCACATAGGTATCATTGCCCGCGCCACCAGTCAGGCTATCATTGCCCGCGCTGCCGTCGAGCGTATTGGCTCCGCTGTTGCCGGTGATCAGGTTATTTAGGGCATTACCGGTGCCATTGATGGCACCACTGCCGGTCAAGGTTAGGTTCTCAACATTGCTGCCTAGCACATAGCTGATCGAGCTCCGCACCAGATCGGTGCCTTCTGCACTGTTCTCCACGACGACATCGTTGGCGCTATCGAGCACATAGGTGTCATCGCCTGTGCCGCCCGTCAGGCTGTCATTCCCCGAGCCACCATCCAGCGTGTCATTGCCAGCACCAGCTGTAATCGTGTCATTGCCGTCGAAACTGAGCAGGTTGTTGGCTCCGCTGTTGCCAGTGATTGCGTTGTTCAGCGCATTGCCGGTGCCGTTGATCGCGGCAGTACCTGTCAATGTCAGGTTCTCAACATTGCTGCCCAGCACATAGCTGATCGAACTCTGCACCAAATCATTGCCTTCATTGGCATTTTCTGTGACCACATCACCCGCAGCATCCACCACATAGGTGTCATTGCCCGCGCCACCGGCCATGCTGTCGTTGCCCGCTCCGCCATCGAGCGTGTTGGCTCCGCTGTTGCCTGTGATTGCGTTGTTCAGCGCATTGCCGGTGCCATTGATCGCAGCAGTGCCAGTCAATGTCAGGTTCTCGACATTGCTACCGAGCACATAGCTGATCGAGCTCTGCACCAGATCAGTGCCTTCGGCACTGTTCTCTGTGACCACATCACCCGCAGCATCCACCACATAGGTGTCATTGCCCGCGCCACCGGCCATGCTGTCGTTGCCCGCTCCGCCATCGAGCGTGTTGGCTCCGCTGTTGCCTGTGATCGCGTTGTTCAACGCATTGCCGGTGCCAGTGATCGCAGCAGTGCCAGTCAATGTCAGGTTCTCGACATTGCTGCCAAGCACATAGCTGATCGAGCTCTGCACCAGATCAGTGCCTTCGTTGGCATTTTCGGTGACAACATCGCCAGCAGTATCGATCACATAGGTGTCATTGCCCGTGCCACCAGCTATGCTGTCATTGCCTGCGCCGCCATCGAGGGTGTCGTTGCCTGAGCCGCCGTTGAGCGTGTCGCCACCGCTTTCTCCGAATAATTCATCGTTGCCCTCAAAGCCATAAAGCAGATCATTTCCATTTCCAGCATGAAAGGTATCAGCACTTTGACTCAGAAAAATCTGATCATCGCCGTTAAAGGATGATAGAAATAAAATCCTATCGTCATCAGAAGTGCTCGAAGAAACAGTTGCATCTAATTCAGAAGCTGAAACTGACAGATCCATCACGAGCCAGTTAAAGATTGCTTCGCCCTCTGGAGCGTAAAAGTTACGGGACCCGAATGTTTCAAAAGTGCCCGAAGTGGCAGAGTTTTCATAAAAATCAACATCATCGTATGAGTACGCAGAAATAGTACCGTAGTGAGCAAAGAAATTGGCATTGAGCGGAGTAAAGGTATCAATCAAAGTTTGTGGAATAAGATCGTACCATGAGTACACGATTGGCAGGTATTCCGCGGGCTGAAAAATTTGGGGATCATAGCCGAAATCGCTACTTAGCTCTTTATTTCCCAGCGTTACAGTAGTGTCGTTGAACTCTTGGCTTGCAAAGAATATCGCCATTTTACTCTACCCAATAGATCAGTTAAGCTCTGAGCGATAAACTAATGTGACCTAGATATGTCACATATTTGCTCCGCTCCAACGACTTGTTTAATAGGCTTGGCGTTAGAAGCCCATATTGAACTTATGCTGTGGATGCCACCACGCGACAGTAACCAAAACAAGATCAGCTCATGTTAGCTGAAGCTTTAGTGAAACTCGATATAACTTTGGCTTGACAAACTGCTCTTGTGGCCGACCAACACAGCAAGAGGTGATGCACCATTATGGTGCATCACTTTAGTCGGCTATTTTCGTAACTTAGACAATGAAGATATCTTGGTACGACAGCGCCGTGTTTGCTGTCAGCTGTGCGATTTGCACGGCTGCTGTAGACCCATTTCCATCTGCATCATAATACAAAGCGCCGGTGCTCAAGTTGTAGATGATGCGGTCATCGCCATCATGGCTTGCGGTTACGCCAGCTCCTGACCAGAAGGCAGCACTGCTAAGTTGTCCAGTACTTGAACCAAGCCCCGCCATTGCAGTCTTGCTCAACCAAATATCGTCGTTGGCACTTACGAAATCACTGATGGTGTCTTTGTTGGTTGAGGCATTGGGTGTGGTGTTGAACACGAACACATCCGAGCCAGCGCCGCCGACCAATGTATCATTTCCCAATCCGCCATAGACAGTGTCATTACCAGCACCTCCAGTGAGGCTGTCGTTACCTGACCCGCCGTCGATGCTGTCGTTGTAGCCCGAACCCGTCAGCGTGTTGGCACCTGCGTTGCCCAGCATCGACAGGCCATTTGCCGCCGAGGCCGCGTTCACGTTTAGCGCCACAACTCCACTGCTATCGGCTGAGGCCGTAGTCCCAGTTCCAATCACCACTTTTTCAACCGCAACACCAGAGGTTAGGGCAAGTGTGCTGGCAGTTGTCGATGTAAACCGCAACTCGTCCGCCCCGCCACCACCGTTTAAAATCTCGCCAGTGGCAAGATCGGCAGCAGCTGCAATAACAAATCTGTCATCGCCATCACCGCCATATAGCAAGTCTGCACCGGCGCCGCCTACAAGCGTGTCAGCACCGGTTCCACCTTCAAGTTGGTTAACTGTTGCTGTGCCAGTCAGCAGATCATTGAATTTAGAACCGATAACGTTTTCGATGGTCGCAAGTGTATCTGTGCCACTACCCACAGTGTTCTGCGCGGCTGTCAGCGTCAGGTCAACTGTCACACCCGCAGTCGCACTAGCGTAAGACGCAGCATCCGTTCCATCGCCACCAGTCAGGACATCATTGCCAGCACCGCCATCCAACGTGTCGTTGCCTACTCCGCCCGTCAGGTTGTCATTGCCCGCGCCGCCACTGAGGCTATTCGCATTGGCATCACCTGTCAGCGTGTCGTTGTAAGCAGACCCGATCAAACTCTCTATGGTCGCAAGTGTATCTGTCCCAGCACCGACCGTGTTTTGGGCCGCCGCCGTCCCCAAATTGACCGTCACAGCAGCCGTAGCGCCACTATATGAGGCGGTATCAACGCCATCCCCACCCGTTAGGCTGTCATTGCCTGCAGCACCCTCCAAAGTGTCATTCCCGCCGCCACCAATAATTGTGTCATTGCCACCACCGCCCGAAATGCTGTTTGCTGCAGAGTTGCCGGTTAAAATGTTGTTGCCGGTATTACCTGTTCCATTGATCGCGGCACTTCCTGTTAGGGTCAGATTTTCGACGTTATTTGACAATGTATAAGTCGTAGCGGAAGACTGAACGAGGTCGGTACCCGCCGATCCACCTTCAACAACAATATCCGTTGAACTGTCGACGATATAGGTGTCATCGCCGGTTCCACCCGTAAGGCTGTCATTCCCCGCCCCACCGTCCAGCGTATCATTGCCGGCATCGCCAAGGATTGTGTCATTGCCGCCAGCGCCAGACAGATTGTTTGCGGCAGTGTTGCCTGTCAAAATATTGTTGCTTGAATTCCCAGTGCCATTGATCGCAGCACTTCCTGTTAGGGTCAAATTTTCAACGTTAACAGCTAATGTGTACGTGGCTGCTGAAGACCGAGCCACATCAGTTCCTGCATTTGATAGTTCCACAATAGCATCTGTCGAACTATCAACTAAATAAGTGTCACTGCCCAAACCGCCGATCAGGCTATCATTTCCAGCACCACCATCCAGCAAATCGTTGCCATCACCAGACGAAAGCGTGTCGTTTCCCGACAAGCCATATAGACTGTCGTTGCCGGCAGCACTTTCCAATGTATTATTCGCACCACTTCCAGTTAGAATGAACGTGTAGCCGCCTGATACACGCAGATTTTCAATGTCTACAAACACTTCGGCAGGAGTGTTTGGGGCAGAGGGTGCGTAGGCTAAGCCCCGGTTCAGATCAAATCCAAGGACTGTGCTATAATCCACGCCCTCATAGAAGCGAACAAACGTATCTACTCCGGCGCCGCCGTCGATTGTGTCGAAGCCTACGCCGTCGTCGATTGTGTCATTCCCATCGCCGCCGTACAATTTGTCATCGCCAGATCCACCAAGCAGCGTGTCAGCACCATTTCCGCCAAAAATAAGATCGTTGCCGTCGTTACCCTCAAGGTTTACAGCGTAGCTAACTCCTGCGGCTGACATGGTGTCAGCACTTTGGGATCCTCGAAAACCCTCTATCGCAGAAAAGTGATCTGTGTCGCCCCAAGGGTCTAGGACTATACCGGCCAAGACATTCAATGAAATTCCGCGTCCAGTATCGACTGTGTAATACAGATCTTCGTAGCCCGACCCTCCAACTATTGTGTCATCGCCCTCTCCCGGTGCAGCACCTTTCCATTTGGTATCGTTGGAGAAAAAGATCGTGTCATTCTCTGACGTCAGTTGAAACCATCCTATGTATTGGAATGTGTCTACAACCCGACCGTCGCCTGAAACAGCAGTACCCGAGCCATTCTGGCCTTGAACAACTGTAATCCCGCCGACATCGATCAGGTCGCCAAGCTGCAGGTCGTCATCTCCACCCGAATTCCAGGTCGCAACACTGCCAATTATGGTGTTGTTGCCAAGGCCAGGGCTCATAAAAGTACCCCATGAACTGAACTCTGAGCTCACAAGGGTGTCGTCACCGTCGCCGCCGAAAAGGAAACTGCCCGTCTGATTTGAGGTGAACGCATCCCCTGTCACCGTAAGAACATCGTTGCCATCACCACCTTCAAGCCTGTCGTGCCCTCCACCACCGTTCAGTGTGTCATCGCCCTCGTGGCCGAGCAGATGATTGCCAGCCGCATCGCCAGCAATATAGTCGCCAAATTGCGTACCAAATATCATTTCTATGTTATACAGAATATCTGTTTTGCCGAAACTATCTATGTCAGAATGCGCTGCAATCGTTTGAAGTCCAGAACCTTGATTAATATTAACACTAATCGAATAATCTGAAATATTGACAATTACGCCATGCGTACCAGCGTCATCCCGCCACCATTCTGTTTCCTTTTCAAAGGCTACAGCGTCAAATCCATCACCACCGTAAAACTTATCATTTCCATTATTTCCAGTGAAAAAATCATCCCCACTGCTTCCATTAAACGTATCATTGAAGCTTGATCCAATAACAATTTCAATACCGAAAAATGTATCAGTTCCGGTTAAGTTGCCAGTCACAACTCCGGAAGAACCATCCGACTTATTTACAGTAATACCCGAAGCGGCATCGTAGTATTCTGCGTGGTCCCATCCTCCATCGCCGCCGTCAATTAAATCATTTCCACGTCCGCCATTGATGAAATCGTCATTTGTACCGCCAATAAGAGTGTCGTTACCGTTACCGCCGTTGAGGTGGTTGCCGCCATCTTCGCCAGTTAAGCTATCATTGCCCTCTCCACCGTAGAGATCATCATACCCAGCGCCACCATAAAGGCTATCGTCGCCGCCATTTCCTTCTAAGTAGTCGTTGCCAGCGTCACCGTTAACATAATCCGCTGTGTCGCCATAACCCAAAACGGTATCATTGCCGTCACCTGCATAGGTTATGTATTGAATGGTAGAAGAGAGGGTAATGTTGTCGTCACCTCCATTAGCATAAACCTCACCCCAATACTCACCGTCTTGCGGTGTTTCGTTTGGCATGACAATTATATCTGACCCATCTGTTCCAGCTACAGCAATCAGTCGACCAGTTATGTTTGATAAGTCAGTTATAATTCTCAGCGTATTGGTATAGTTGTCAGTGCCGTATTCTTCGCTGCCCATCCACTGCAGATACTCAACGACTGGCACACCATTTTCATCAAGAACGATTTCTGTGCGATGACCTTGTGCTGTTTCATGCATCAGAGAGTTGCCGTCATACACTAGTCGATAGGCGTCTCGCCCTGCTGTGTCTAAGACTTGCAGTATATCAGCGTCACCACCCGCATCATCAATAACATCATAAACCGCAACGTCGCTTTGAACAAAATAAACATCATTACCGTCACCTCCGCCTAGCCAATTATTGCCTTCACCACCGTAAATGCTGTCATCGCCCGAGCCACCAGTAATGTAGTCGTCACCAGTACCACCAAAGAGCATATCATTACCGTCACCACCTTCGATGCCGTCGGCTCCAGCATTTCCGTATAAGTAGTCATCACCAGCCCCCCCCCAAATTTGATCATTGCCAACGTTTCCAGTCATGACATCCGAGAAGGCACTTCCGATGATACGGCCTATGCCAAAGAATTTATCAGTATTTCCCCATCCATCGTCAGTCACAATTCCGCTTGTTGCGGTGTTCCAAACGGCAACAATTCCTCTAGTTTGTAATGCTGATCCGTCACCTGCCAAGTAGTCGAGTGCTGAGCCGACGCCCCCATAAATGGTGTCGTTGCCTGATCCAGCAAACACGTATACAGATGTGCCAACATGTATTTCGTCATTGCCTCCCTCTGCAAAGACGTATGTGTTGTTGCCCATATAAATCTTGTCGGCAAAATGTGTTCCGTGGAGTGCTTCAACACCAACAAGCGTGTCTTGCTGCCCGCCGGATTTTACAACCCTGTTTGCGCCAACGTTTCCGACCTGAGATGCAGTGTTGTTGAAAAAAATCCCAGCACTAAGAGATTGGTACATTACCACATCACTGTCGCCACTGCCGCCGTCAATTCGATCATTTCCGGTGGAGCCTATAATCCAATCAATGCCAGCCAAAGCATTTATCGTGTCGTTTCCACTGGTCCCAAAGAGTGATTGGTCATCGTATATCGTACCGGTGATCGTTCCCATCTGGGGCTCCTGTGACGCTTACAGCTAGTCCCATTATGGCACTTAGGGTGCCTTACACAACGATTAACTTCCTTAGAAAACTGCCGAAGGCAATGCCTTCGGCAAGCAGACGACTGCATGCGCTCGCCATGTTGGTGAACTGACGTCCACCGTGATTTCGCGAACGAAACCTGTCCAGAATGTTATACAAATAGTAATCTATAATATTTGGCATTTTCATCCAATGAGATCAGCGGCTTAATGCGCGAAATCTATCCGGTAGCTCTATGATATATGTGACTTTAAATTGTACGTAACAAAGCCACACATTTCACCGGTGCAAAACATGAAACAGGCCAAGCTGCTCAACCCCGCAGAATTCAAACGCCTCACAGCCGTCATCGACAGCAAGCGGCACAGTGTGCGTAACCATGCTGTTGTGGCGCTCAGCTTCTACGCTGGTCTGCGTGCCTGTGAAATCGCCGGACTGCGTGTTGGCGATGTTTACGAAGCCAACGGCACTGTGCGCGACAGCTTCTATTTGCGTGCAGAACAGACCAAGGGCAGCGATGGCAACACAGTGCTGGTCAACAAGAAGCTTGCAGCTGCATTGAAACGCTATGCAGCTGCCAATCCCAAACACTGTGCCAATCCCGAGGCTGCTTTGATCTACAGTGGCAAGGGCGGCGGCTTTAGTGCGCAAACAATCGTGAACCTGTTTGGCACGCTCTACGCCGCAGCGGGCATCACAGGTGCCAGCAGCCACAGCGGTAGGCGGCAATTTGTGACGGGCTTGGCAGACAAGGGCATTAACCCTCGTGTTATCCAGATTTTGGTTCGGCACCGTAACTTGAATACTACGATGGTTTACATCGACGCAGGCGAAGGCAAGCTGCGCAAGGCTATCGAGATGGTTGAGTGAATAGAGCGGCGCATACACTATTTTAGTGTATAACGCCGCCATCTAATCCAATGCCGTTCAGTTACCCAGCGCCGTAGCAAACGTCACGGACGTCGCGTGACTGCCGTAGTACTGTTGAATAACTTCGACACTGGTTCCCATATTCCGTGCAACTGCAAACACGCTGATGCCTTTGCGCAGCGCTTGGACAGCATAGAGATGCCGCAAGCTGTACAACGTGAACTTCTTGTCAAATGTATTTGTAACGATCTTGCCTGCTTCCAATACAGCGTTGAACTGATCGCCTAATGTGATGATCTTGCTGCCACTGGGCATGACGAATAGATAGTCATTTGACCCTGCACCTTCGGATTTGCGGCGCACAAGCACACGGTCAATCCAAGCCTTGCAGTTGACGCGAGGGATCACATCACGCTCCCCTGTCTTGCCACGGACGACCAAGCGATAATTTTCGCGACCTTGTTCGTCCTTAAATGGATGAATATCGCGTAGCTTTAAGCCGTTGAGTTCGCCTACACGCATGCCAGTGTTAGCAAGGATGAGCACGTAGTCACGCAGCATGCGCCTACTCGCCACCCACGGCTTGTGATGTGTTTCGTTAATGCGGCGGCGCATGGTTTTGTAAAGTGTCTGATATTCGCTCATTTCGAAAGCTGGCCGCACAATTCGACGTTCGATTTTAAACTGAAAGGTAGGTAAGGGCAGGGAGCCCCGATATCCCCTATCCGTGGCCCACCTGATAAGCGTTTTGCCGTGAGTTAGGTCAAAATGAAGAGTTTTGTCCTGCGGATGCAGCTTGGCGTTTTTGGGTAATACCTTGACATTGCCGTAGTAGGCTTTGCGCCACGGGATAAAATCAGCCAACTCTTTGTTGCCGATCTTGTCGATACGCATGTGGCCTGCATATTCCAACCAAAACTTGTTCACCCGTTTGATCTGGCGCAGCATTGCATCGCTTGTCTTGCCGCGCTGATTATCCAATTCTCGGATTTTTGTGTATTCGGCGATGACCTGTTTAAACGTCGGTGCTGTAAATTGCTCGCCACGTTCCTGTTTGATTTCAAATTCAACCAACTGACGATGTGCAAGTCTGCGTGCTTCTGTTTGGTTATGGGTCTTCAATGACCGGTGCACATACTTTTGTGGCGCTGTCTTCAGCCGCATGTAGTAAATGCTCTCGCGCTTGTAGATTGCGAGGTTGTCCGCCAGATAAATTGTACTCATGCCCTAAAATCCTTTTGCTTGGCTATGATCTGCTGTGAACAGACCAAGCATTGCACGTTTGAGGATGGGCTACGGTAGGACGTGGCATCGTTACGGGCACAGAGCTTGATCTGCCTATAACGCACTTTGGACAGCGGTCGGATTTGCCTAAGCTTTGCCTATAAACACGTTACTTTACAGTATTGTGCAGGGTTTGCGCATAGGCAAGAGGTCGGGAAAAATATCCTAACCTCTTGTTTTAATTATATTAAGCCAGCTTGCCGTGGCAGTGTTTGAACTTTTCGCCCGAACCGCAGGGGCAGGGGTCGTTGCGCGCCGGGTCGCCCCAGGTTGTAGGGTCTGTCGCAACAAATCCGGCCAATGCAGCGGGGGCGGCAACGACGGGCGCTGCGGCTTCGGCGCTGGGCGCTTCGGGTGCAGGCACCGGTGCCGGTGCCGCAACGCGTGCTTGCGCGGCCTGCTGTTGCGCTACGAACTGCGCCATCAACTGCTGTTGTTCTTCCGCCGAAATCGGACGGATCTGCGCCAGCTTTTCGGTCACGTCCTGCCGCAGCGAATTCAGCATCGATTCAAACAGCGTGAACGACTCGGTCTTGTATTCGTTCAGCGGGTCGCGCTGCGCATAACCACGGAAGCCAACAACCGACCGCAGATGTTCCAGCCGCAGCAGGTGTTCGCGCCACTTGCCGTCGATGGTCTGCAACAACAGCTGCTTTTCGATGTTGCGCATGGTTTCCGGGCCGAATGCTTGCAGCTTTTCGTCCATGAACGCGTCACTTGCCGCGATCACGCGTTCGCGGATGGTGTCTTGGTCGGTGCCTTCTTCGGCAGCCCAAGTGATGATCGGCAGGTCCAGCCCCATCTTTTCAAGCAAGGCATCGTGCAGCCCGGCCACATCCCACTTGTCGGCATAGGATTTCGGCGGCAGGTAGAAATCGACCAGATCTTCGGCAACCTGATGGCGCATATCCATCACGATCTCGCCCAAGTCTTCGGCCTGCATCACTTCCATACGCTGGCCGAAAATCGCCTTGCGCTGGTCGTTCATCACGTCATCGAACTTCAGCAATTGCTTGCGGATATCAAAGTTGCGGCCTTCGACCTTGGCCTGCGCGCGCTCCAACGATTTGTTGACCCACGGGTGAACAATCGCTTCGCCTTCTTTCATGCCCAGCTTCGACAGCACCGAATCCAGCCGTTCCGATCCGAAAATCCGCATCAGATCGTCTTCCAACGACAGGAAGAATGATGACCGGCCCGGGTCGCCCTGACGGCCCGAACGGCCGCGCAGCTGGTTGTCAATACGGCGGGATTCGTGACGCTCTGTTGCCAGAACGAACAGACCACCGGCGGCCTTCACCGCCTCTTCGTCGGCGGCATGGTCGGCTTCGACACGGGCGCGCACTTCGTCGGGGTGCAGATGCGGGTCGGCGGTGATCGCCTCCATCACCTTGAATTCGACGTTGCCGCCCAATTTGATGTCGGTGCCGCGACCGGCCATGTTGGTGGCGATGGTCACCGCGCCCAACTTGCCTGCATCCGCCACGATCTGCGCTTCTTGCTCGTGCTGACGTGCGTTCAGCACGTTGTGCGGAATACCCGCCGCCTTCAGCATTTCCGACAGCACTTCCGACTTTTCGATCGAGGTGGTGCCAACCAAAATCGGCTGCCCGGTGGCATGCGCCTCTTTGATCGTCTTCACCACGCCTTCGAACTTTTCGCGCGCGGTCCGGTAAACCTGATCATGGTCGTCTTTGCGCTGCACCGGACGGTTGGTCGGCACTTCGACCACGCCCAGCTTGTAGATTTCCATGAATTCGTCCGCTTCGGTCGAAGCGGTGCCGGTCATACCGCCCAGCTTTTCATAAAGCCGGAAGTAGTTCTGGAACGTCACCGAAGCCAGCGTCACGTTTTCCGGCTGGATCGCGACATGCTCTTTCGCTTCAATCGCCTGATGCAGGCCGTCCGACAGGCGGCGCCCCTTCATCATCCGGCCGGTGAATTCGTCAATCAGCATCACCTCGCCATCGCGCACAATGTATTGCTGATCGCGCTGGAACAGCTTGTGGGCGCGCAACGCCTGCGTGACGTGGTGCACGATGGTCGTGCTTTCGGGTTCGTAAAGCGATTGGCCTTCCGGCAAGATGCCAGCGGCGTGCAACTGCTGTTCGATAAACTCGTTGCCGTCTTCCGAATAGGTGACGTTGCGGGTCTTTTCGTCCAGCTTGTAATGGCTTTCGTTCAGCAGCGGGATCAGCGTGTCAACGCGCTGATACAGATCGCTGCGGTCCTGCGACGGGCCAGAGATGATCAGCGGCGTCCGCGCTTCGTCGATCAGGATCGAGTCGACCTCGTCAACGATGGCAAAATAATGCCCGCGTTGCGCCATCTCTTCGATGCTGCCCTTCATGTTGTCGCGCAGATAGTCAAAGCCCAACTCGTTGTTGGTCGCATAGGTGATGTCGGCCCGATAGGCCTCTTTCTTTTCGGCGTCGCCTTGATAGGGCACCACAACACCAGTGGTCAGCCCCAATGCGCCGTAAACCTTGCTCATCCATTCGGCGTCGCGCTTGGCAAGGTAATCGTTCACCGTCACCACATGCACGCCTTTGCCGGTCAGGGCATTCAGATAGGCCGGAAAGGTTGCCACAAGGGTCTTGCCTTCACCGGTGCGCATTTCGGCGATGTTGCCTTGGTGCAAAAAGATGCCGCCCATCAGCTGCACATCAAAGGCGCGCAGACCAAGCGCACGCTTGGCGGCTTCGCGGCAGTTGGCAAAGGCTTCGGGCAACAGCCCATCAAGGCTTTCGCCGCCTTCTTGAATCCGCTTCTGGAATTCGGCGGTCTTGGCTTTGATGCCGTCATCCGACAGCGCCGCAAACTCCGGCTCTAGCGCGTTGATTTTCGCCACAAGCGGACGCACCGATTTGACCATCCGGTCATTCGGCGTTCCAAAAACTTTACGCGCAAGCGTTCCAAGACCCAGCATGTGTTCTCCGCCTGGCCGTTGCTAACAGGCCGTTCTAACAGGATCGTGTGAGCCTGTGGCTTGCCCGCCTCGTCAGCCTTCCATAGAAGGGCCCCCAAGGCCGGGCGGCCTACGTCACACGCGACCCGTGCGATGTAAGGGGAAGCCCTGCTATAGTCAACGTCGCGCGGGGTCGCGGCACGATCAGGAGAGTGTGAGATGGCAAAAGCGATGCGGTTTTTGACAGGGGCGGTGCTTGCCGCAGGGCTGGCCTTTCCGGCCTTCGCCGAAGATGCACCGACGGCCGATACCATCGTGGCTGTGGTCAATGGCACCAACATCACCTTGGGCAACCTGATCGTCGCCCGCGAAGCCCTGCCAGAGCAGTATAAAGCCCTGCCGCCGGATGTGCTTTTCAAAGGCATTCTGGATCAATTGGTGCAGCAAACCCTGCTGGAACAGTCGATTGGCGACAAGCTCAGCAAGAAAGACACGCTGCAGCTGGAAAACGACCGTCGGTCGTATCTGTCCAACACCGCTTTGGCGCCGATTGTGAAAGCTGCCGTGTCGGACGAGGCGCTGCAAAAAGCCTATGACGACCGTTTCAAAGACGCCAAGCCCTCGACCGAATATCACGCGGCCCATATTCTTGTGGATAGCGAAGAAAAGGCCAACGAGCTGAAAAAGCAGTTGGACGACGGCGCAAACTTTGCGGATCTGGCAAAAGCCAACTCGACCGACACCGGTTCGGGCGCGCAGGGCGGTGATCTGGGCTGGTTTGGTCTGGGCGCAATGGTCAAGCCGTTCGAAGATGCTGTCGTCGCCGCCGAAGTCGGCAAGGTTGCGGGTCCGATCAAATCCGATTTCGGCTGGCACCTGATTTTGGTTTCCGAAACCCGTGTCGCCAAACAGCCGACGCTGGATGATCTGCGGGACGAACTGGCGCAAGGCATCGAACAAAAAGCGGTTGAAGAGCATATCAAGTCGCTGACCGACGCCGCCAAGATTGAAAAACCCGGCGAGGCCATTGACCCGGCGCTGCTGGGTGACGTTACTCTGTTGGACAAGTAAAGTTAGGCGCGGGGGCAAGACATGGCGAAGAAAAACTGGAAGGCATTGGCCAAAGCACTTCGGAAAGACATGAAGGCGCTTATGGGGCACCAACCGGCAACCCTTCAAACCGAAGCGGTTCCGGCGGCCAAAAAGGCAAAACCGGTTTCTCCGCTGGCCCCCGCCAGCTTCCCTGCGCTGCCGCGCATCGCAGGGGTCGAATTTTCTGCGGTCGAGGCGGGCGTGCGCTATGCCAACCGCAAAGACGTGATGTTGGTGCGCTTGGCCCCCGGCACCGCGATGGCGGGTGTGTTCACCCGTTCAACCACGCGGTCGGGCTGCGTGCGCGATTGTCAGGACAAGCTTGCGATGAAGGTGCCTGCCGACGCGGGCGCTGCGATCGTGGTGAACTCTGGCAACTCGAACGCCTTCACCGGCAAGGTCGGGGACGAAGCTGTTGCTGCCGTAACCGGCGGTGTCGCGCAGGCGCTGGGCATCCCGGCCAGCCGGGTGTTTTCGTCGTCAACCGGTGTGATCGGCGAACCGCTGCCCTATGACCGCATCACCGCCAAGATCCCCGATCTGGTCGCGGGCCTGCAAGAAGACGCCATCGAAATGGCGGCCCACGCCATGATGACCACCGACACCTTCCCGAAAGGCGCTGCGGCGACGATTCAGGGCGAGGGTGGCGAAATCAAGATCGCCGGTATCGCCAAAGGCTCGGGCATGATCGCGCCGGATATGGCGACGATGCTGGTCTATATCTTTACCGACGCCAAAATCTCGGCGGCAAACCTGCAAAAACTGCTGTCGCGCAACACCGACGAAACCTTCAACTCGATCACCGTTGATAGCGACACCTCGACCTCTGACACCCTGCTGTTGGCCGCTACCGGGCAATCGCCCGCCGCCGAACTGAAAGGCCCGACGCTGAAGGCCTTCGAAACCGCCCTGCGCGGTGTGATGATGAACCTTGCGCATCAAGTGATCCGCGACGGCGAAGGCGCCACCAAATTTGTCGAAGTGCGCGTAACCGGCGCGGCATCGGACAGCGACGCGCATAAGCTGGCGCTGGCCATTGCCAATTCGCCCTTGGTCAAAACCGCCGTTGCTGGCCAAGACCCCAACTGGGGCCGCATCGTTGCCGCCATCGGCAAGGCCGGTGCAGCAGCAGAGCGCGACAAGCTGACCATCAAGTTTGGCGACATCGTCGTCGCCAAAAACGGCTGGCGCAACCCCGACTACAAGGAAGACGACGGCGCTGCCTATATGTTGCAGCCCGAACTGGTGATCTCGGTCGATATGGGGCTTGGCAAAGCGAAACGGTCGGTCTGGACCTGCGATCTGACCAACCGCTACATCGAAATCAACGCCGATTACCGGTCGTGAAAACCGTTCTTGTCTCTGCCGTTGCGCTGATTGATCCCGAAGGCCGCGTGCTGTTGGCACAGCGGCCCGAAGGCAAGTCGCTGGCCGGTCTGTGGGAGTTTCCGGGCGGCAAGGTAGAGCCCGGCGAAACCCCCGAAGTGGCGCTGATTCGCGAGCTGAAGGAAGAACTGGGCATCGACACCTGGCGCAGCTGTCTGGCCCCGCTAACCTTCGCCAGCCATGCCTACGACGATTTCCATTTGCTGATGCCGCTGTTCGCGTGCCGCCGCTGGGACGGGATTCCGGCGCCGCAAGAAGGGCAAAAGCTGGCTTGGGTGCGCCCGCAGCAGTTGCGCGACTATCCTATGCCGCCCGCTGACCTTCCGCTTATTCCGATTCTACGCGATTGGATATAAAACCGCGCAAAATTTCTACATTTTTTATGAAGCTTTGATGAATTTGTATTAGGAAAATTAACAATCTGCCCGTAGCCTTTCCTTGTGCAGTGCTAACTGGGGGGATTGGCAGATGTTGCGGACGATTTCTGTTGGAAGTTGCGTTTCGATTCAGGGCCTGATGGTCGGTCAGTTGGCTGATGGCAAGGTTATGGTTAAGGTCGATGAAAAGACCTTTGTGGGTTACCCTGTGGCGCAAGTGCGCAAGTCCTGAACTTCACATCAAACGCGCAATGAAAAAGGCCGGGTTTCCCCGGCCTTTCTGCATTCTGCCTTGGCGTGATCAGGCCAGCTTGCGCTGAACCTCTTCACGCTCGAAGATTTCGATGACATCGCCCTGACGGATATCGTCATAGCGTTCAAACGCCATACCGCATTCCTGACCCGAAATGACTTCTTTCACTTCGTCCTTGAAGCGCTTCAGCGTCTTCAGGGTGCCTTCGTGGATCACGACGTTGTCGCGCAGCAGGCGCACGCCAGCCGAACGGCGTGCAACGCCTTCGGTCACGATACAACCAGCCACCTGACCAATGCCGGTAACCTTGAACACTTCCTTGATCTGCGCATAACCGATGAAGGTTTCGCGGATCTCGGCTTTCAGCAGGCCCGAAGCAGCGGCTTTGATGTCATCCACAAGATCATAGATGATCGAATAGTAGCGGATCTCGACACCCTTCTGGTGCGCCGAATTCCGTGCCGAAGCATTGGCCCGCACGTTGAAGCCGATGATCGGGCACTTGCTGGCTTCGGCCAACGACACATCCGTATCGGTGATCGCGCCAACGCCATACGACAGCACGCGCACGCGGACTTCTTCGTTGCCAACCTTTTCCAGCGCTTGCACGATGGCTTCGGCAGAACCTTGCACGTCGGCTTTCACCAACACCGGCAGTTCGGCAACCGACTGGTCGGCCTTGGCCTTCGCCATAAGCTGTTCCAGCGTGGTCGCAGCACCCACCGCCGCACGTTTGTCCTTGGTGACCTTTTCACGATAGGTCGCAATTTCACGCGCTTGCGCTTCGGTTTCCACCACGTTCAGCGTATCGCCGGCAGACGGGGTGCCCGAAAGACCCAAGACTTCCACCGGAACCGACGGCCCAGCTTCGTCAACACGTTCGCCTTTGTCGTTGATCAAGGCGCGAACTTTGCCCCACTGCTCGCCGACAACAAAGATGTCGCCTTTGCGCAGGGTGCCGTTTTGCACCAGAACCGTCGCGATCGGGCCGCGGCCCACGTCAAGCTTGGCTTCAATCACAGCACCGGCAGCCGCCCGTTGCGGGTTGGCGCGCAGTTCCAGAATTTCGGCCTGCAAGGCGATGGCTTCCAACAGATCGTCAATGCCTTGGCCGGTTTTGGCCGAAACTTCCACGTCCTGCACTTCACCCGACATCTGTTCCACAACAATTTCATGCTGCAGCAGATCGGTCCGCACCTTCATCGGGTCGGCGCCGTATTTGTCGACCTTGTTGATCGCCACGATCATCGGCACTTTCGCCGCTTTCGCATGGGCAATCGCTTCAATCGTTTGCGGCATCACGGCGTCATCGGCCGCAACCACCAAAACCACGATATCCGTCACCTGAGCCCCGCGCGAACGCATCGAGGTAAAGGCAGCGTGACCGGGGGTGTCAAGGAACGTCAGAACCTGACCCTTTTCGGTTTTCACCTGATAGGCGCCAATGTGCTGGGTGATGCCACCGGCTTCGCCCGAAACCACGTTCGCCTTGCGGATCGCGTCCAGCAGCGATGTCTTACCATGGTCAACGTGGCCCATGATGGTGACAATCGGCGGCCGGGTGATCAGCTCTGCGTCCGAATCCTTGACGGTTTCAATCGCTTGCTCAACGTCGGCGTCCGAAACGCGCACGGCTTTGTGGCCGAACTCTTCGATCACCAATTCGGCGGTATCGGCGTCGATGGCTTGGTTCATCGTCACCATCATGCCCATTTTCATCAGGCTCTTGACCACGTCGGCGGCACGTTCGGCCATCCGGTTGGCAAGTTCAGACACGGTGATCGATTCCGGCAGCTGCACGTCGCGGAATTGCTTTTCCGGTTTGCCAAAGCCCATTGCCTTCTGGCGGGCCTTTTCCTGCTTGCGCTTCATCGCGGCCAGCGAACGCGTGCGTCCACCTTCGCCCGACAAGGCGTCGTTCAGGGTCAGCTTGCCAGCACGACGACCTTCGTCGCCTTTGGCCTTGGCGTTGCGTTCACGCTCTTCGCGCTCACGGTCAACCTTGCGAACGGCCAACGGCGGCTTGGCCCCCATCGGTGCGCGCGCAGCGGCGTCGTTCGCTGCCGGAGCGGCGGCGGTCGGCGCATTGCGGTCGGCGTTGCGATCCGGGCGCGCAGCAGGCTCTGCGGGCTTTTCAGGCGCAGCGGGCTGACGGCGGGTCGTGCCAAGCACGTCGGCTTTGCGTGCGGCGGCTTTGGCCGCAGCCTCGGCAGCGGCTTCAACGCGCAGACGTTCTTCTTCTTCGGCCTTGGCGCGGGCAGCTTCGACGCGGGCGCGCTCTTCACGCTCCTTCGCTTCGGCTTCTTCGCGTTTGCGGGCGCGCTCTTCTTCGCGCTCACGATCTTCTTCGGCGCGACGGGCGTTGTCTTCGGCTTCACGGGCTTTCGCCACACGCAAAGCCGCCAGACGGCGTTCCATTTCGGCATCAGAGATGCCTGCGGGGCGCTTGGATGGATCGCCCAGATGTGATGCAGACCCCGGCGCAGCCGCTCCGGGCGTGCCGGGCTTGGCAGCCACGGGCACGACCACGCGCTTGCGCTTCGTCTCAACCACAACGCTCTTCGTGCGGCCGTGCGAGAAGCTTTGCTTCACCTGACCGGAACGAGGTGCGCCACCCAGGCCGAGGGGTTTCTTGCCGTCTGTATCGCTCATGCGTCCTACGTATCCTTCAAGGCGGTCTCGCCGCCATCCTGCTGCCCGGTTTGCCCACGCAACCCAGCCAGCCTTGCCGCTTCCTCTACAACACGCGTCGTGAGTCCACCAGCCGCAAGCGCGGCGTGTATGGCACGTTCGCGACCGAATGCCAAACCCAATTCCTCGGCAGATAGGAAGCCGATGTAATTGCCTTCGCCTTCGGGGGCGCGCAGCTTGGTCTTGCCGCGCTCGGACCCGTCAGACGCCTGAACCAAGACCTTAGCCTTGCCCGACGCCAACCAGTCCTTCACCTTCTCGTATCCCATCACCGCGCCGCTGGCCTTGCGCGTCAGCGAGATCAAATCGATCACCCGCCGCAGCATAAGGTCTTCGACCAGATCGGCCAGATTGTCCGGCAGCTTCACCGGCTGGCGGGCGGCGCGAGAAAACAAACCCTTCTTCGCCGCCTTTTCGATGGCCTCACGCGTGGCCGAAACATAAAAGCCCCGGCCCGGCAGGCGGGCCAGAATATCTGGCACCACCAAATCATCCGGCCCCAGACAAAAGCGGATCAACCCCGCCTTCGGTTGAACTTCCCCGGTCGCAATACATTTGCGTTCGGGGTCGTCCTGTAGCTTTTCCCGGCCACCGCGTGTCACGGTTGATACTCCGAGGCCTACGATCAGGCCTCGGCCTCCTCGTCTTCGGCGTCGTCATCTTCTGCGACGGCCAGTTCGGTCGGATCGACCCAGCCCAGCATAACGCGGGCTGTCATAACCAGATTTTGCGCTTCTTCCAACGAGACGTCAAACTTCTCAAGCACGCCTTCGTCTTTCTTGCGCTGACCATTTTCCGTGGTCCAGCCACCGGCCAGTTCCCAGTCGGCGCAGGTCGCGAAGTCTTCCAGCGTCTTGATGCCGTCTTTCGCCAGCGCCTCCAGCATTTGCGGCGTCAGGCCATCGAATTCGACCAGGCTGTCTTCCACGCCCATAGCGCGCGCGGCTTCCATGGCTTTGGTGTTGGCGGCTTCCAGATAATCGCGGGCACGCGCCTGCAATTCCCCTGCGGTGCCTTCATCAAATCCGTCGATCGACAGCAGTTCGTCCGCTTCGACATAGGCGACTTCTTCCAGATTGGTGAAGCCTTCCGAAACCAGCAACTGCGCCATCATCTCGTCGATATCCAGCGTGTCCATGAACAGCTTGGTGCGCTCGGCGAATTCTGCCTGACGACGTGCCGATTCATCGGATTCGGTAACGATATCAATGTCCAAACCGGTCAACTGGCTGGCCAGACGCACGTTCTGACCACGACGGCCGATGGCCAGCGAAAGCTGCTCATCCGGCACCACGACTTCGATCTTGCCAGCGTCATCGTCGATCACAACCTTGGAAACTTCGGCCGGTTGCAGCGCGTTCACAAGGAACGTCGCCTGATCTTGGTTCCACGGAATGATGTCGATCTTTTCGCCCTGCAATTCGTTGACCACGGCTTGCACACGGCTGCCGCGCATACCAACGCAGGCGCCAACCGGGTCGATCGAGTTGTCATAGGAAATCACGGCGATCTTGGCGCGCGACCCCGGATCACGGGCAACAGCCTTGATCTCGATGATGCCATCGTAAATTTCCGGCACTTCCATCTTGAACAGCTCGGCCATGAACTGCGGGTCGGTGCGCGACAGGAACACCTGCGGCCCACGCGCTTCGCGGCGCACGTCCTTGATGTAGCAACGGATACGGTCGTTCGGGCGATACGATTCGCGGCCGATCTTTTCGTTCCGGCGCAGAATCGCTTCACCGCGACCGATGTCGACGATGATGTTGCCGTATTCTTCGCGCTTGACCTGACCGTTGATGATCGTGCCCTTGCGGTCTTTGAATTCTTCGAACTGACGGTCACGCTCGGCTTCACGGACCTTTTGCAAGATCACCTGCTTGGCCGACTGCGCTGCGATCCGGCCCAGATCAACCGGCGGAACTTCGTCGATGATCTCGTCACCGATCTGCGGATCAGCAAGGTGCGATTTCGCCTGTTTCACGGTCAGCTGCGCGTGGTGGTTTTCCACTGCGTCGTCTTCAACCACGGTGCGGATGCGCGCAAAGGTGGCGCGGCCGGTCTTGCGGTCGATCTTCACGCGGATGTCCATGTCAGCGCCGTAGCGCGACTTGGCGGCCCGGGCGAGGCTGTCTTCCATCGCCTGGATCACCAGATCCGGGTCGATCATCTTTTCGCGTGCAACCGCCTCGGCGGTCTGCAGAAGCTCTAGCTGGTTGGCAGACGTAATAGCCATCGGAACTCTCCCGGCTTAGTGTTTGGTTGCTTCGGGGGCGTCTTCTTCGTCATCCCCGTCGGTTTCTTCAATTTCGTCGAACTGTGATTCGTCGACAACGCCGCTGGCTTTACGCTGCCGCAGCATTTCGGTGATCAACTCATCGGTCAGAATCAGCTTGGCATCAGACAGCCATTCAAACTGCAACCCGATGGTGACAAGTTCGCCACCTTCTTCAAGCTCGATCAGCACTTCGTCGCCTTCGGTGCCGGCAAGCGTGCCTTTGAAACGGCGACGACCATCGATCAACTCGGTGGTCTCGACGCGGGCTTCCCAGCCCTTCCACATTTCAAAGTCTTTCAAACGGGTCAGCGGGCGGTCAATGCCGGGGCTAGACACTTCAAGGACATAGTTTTCCTCGATCGGGTCCTCCACGTCCATCACAGCCGAAACCGCGGTCGAGATTGCACCGCAATCATCCACCTCGATGCCGCCATCGGGCCTGTCGGCCATGATTTGCAAAGTGCGGGTCGCCCCGCCCATAAGCCGGATACGCACCAGTTCAAACCCAAGTCCTTCGATGACAGGGGTCACAATATCGGCAAGCCGACGGTCCATGGCGGTTTTGGCAATCAGATCAGACATCGCGTGCCTTCAAAACAAAAAACGGGCCGACAGGCCCGCGTGTGATTTTCGGTAGCTTCAGGTTTGGACCCTGAAACAGCTGTTAAGTGCCATATAGGCCCGTTGCCCCTGTGATGCAAGGGAATAGATCATTCGTCGGTCAGCGTCGGGCGCGACCCTGCCTGCAATCAAACACTAGAATGAAACGCCAACACCGACAAACAGGTTGTCTGCGCCAAGCATCATCGGGTGCTGATGCGGCGGATGGTCAGGCAAATGCGGATAGCTTAGCGCAAAGTCACTGTAATTGACGTGGCGGTATTCAAGCCGCACGAAACTGCGCTGCCCAAGTTGATATTCCACCCCGAATGTCCGCGCTATGCCGCTTACATTGCCATGCGCCTCGTCGTTTGCCGCAACGCTGCCTTCGTGCATCGACCTGACGGCCGAAACAACATAGCCAACGGCGGCATAGGGCAACAATCGGCCTGCATCTAACCCAATGCGGCCGCGCAGTTCTATGTCACCCTTTACCGAAAACGGGATATGGTATTCACCGTCGCTGCCTTGGGCTGACCCCATTGTGACCTTAAGTTCGGGGCCAAAAACCACCGCCCCTTTTTGCAGGTTATACCCGGCAAAACCGCCAAAGCTGCTGCCCGGTGCAGCGAAGGGGCGGCTGAACTCTTTGCCATGGATCAAGTCCTGCGCTTGAAAATCGTCATGGCCAAGGCCAAAGCCCGCATAGCTGCCCGCCCAGCTTCGCGCCAAACTTTCTTGGGCTGTTGCGGCGGTAGACAAAACGCAGGCTAGCGAAACGGCAAAAATCACACGCATGATGAAACCTGAAAAGACTCGCTATGAAAACGACGAGTTAAAAATGTAGATTAACCTATACAGTTTTTTGAATATAACTCAATCCGGCACGGCATAAATTCCTGCGGCTGTGCCTGATTCGCCACTTTGCCTGCTGCGCATCAGCCCTGCATGATCACATACAGTTTGCGCACCCGTTCAATCACCCGCCATTCGCCTTTCCATCCCAGCGGCAGCGCAATCGCGTCGCCCGCGCCAAGCTGCACTTTGCGGCCATCGGCATGGGTCATTTCAATCTTGCCGCTGATGAAATGGCAAAACTCGGATGATGCCGACCTGTCGGCGGTAAACCGGCCTTCGGTGCATTCCCAAACCCCAATTTCCACCCGTCCGTCGGGCGAGGTGAACAGCGCAACCGACGCTTCTTCCTGCGCCCCCTCAAAAGACGTGGCTTTGCGGGTGAACTCACCAACCGGGGTATCGGCAAGCGCGTGAAAGGCAGAAAGGTCGATCATCGGGGCGGTCCGTTTTTGGCTAAGGTTAATAATGGGTGAATCGTGGGGGTCTAAGCTGTTGATTTTGTTTGCGCGGATTCGTGTCCGCCAGTGCGACACCCGGCGTCAGATCGGCCGCAGCCGATCCATCACCGAAACCAGCGCCTCGCTGATTCCCGGCTCCGACAGGGCATGACCGGCCAGCGGCACCAGTTTTAACGTCGCCCTCTCCCAGCCCGCCACCAGCTTTGCTGCCGAAATCGGCGGGCAAATCATATCATAGCGGCCCTGAATGATCGCAGCCGGAATATGGGCGATCCGGCGCTTTTCCCGCAAGATCCAGCCGTCGGTTTCCAGAAAAGCCGCGTTGACGAAATAGTGGTTTTCCAGCCGGGCAAAAGCGCGGGCATAATCTGCGGGGCTTTCGCCGTAAAAGCCGTCGCTATGAATCGAGGCCAGCGCGTTTTCCCAGTTGGCCCAAGTCCGCGCTGCCTTGGTTTCTTCGATGATATTGCCGGAAAACAGCCTGCGATGATAGGCGGCGATCAGATCGTCCCGCTCTGCCACCGGAATCGGCGCGATGAACCTTTCCCACAAATCCGGAAAGAACGCCCCCGCTCCGCCGCCATAAAACCAGTCCAGTTCAGACCGCGTTGACAGAAAAACCCCGCGCAGCACCATCTGCCGCACCCGCTCTGGGTGGGTGATCGCGTAAACCAGCGCCAGCGTCGCCCCCCAAGAACCGCCAAACAGAATGAACTGCTCGATCCCCAAAGCCGCGCGGATCACCTCGATATCTTGGATCAGGTGCCAGGTTGTGTTGTTTTCCACCGTCGCATGCGGCCGCGACCGCCCACAGCCGCGCTGATCAAACAGCACAACCCGATAGACCGCAGGGTCAAAATACCGCCGCATCGCCGGGCTACACCCACCTCCCGGGCCGCCGTGCAGCACCAGAACCGGAATGCCATCCGGCCGCCCACACTGCTCGACATAGATGCGATGACCGTCTCCCATATCCATCATCCGCTGGTCGAAAGGATCAACCGGCGGGTAAAGATACTCAACTGCGCGCTTTTGGCCTGATCTGTGGTCCATGATTACCCTATATACAGCACCCAGACTGCGCCGCCACAGGTCGGTGCGCAAGGAGTTCCGATGACCCAGACCAACACGATCGACCCCGCAGAAGTCGCCAAGTTCGAGGCGATGGCCGCCGAATGGTGGGATGTGAACGGCAAATTCAAGCCGCTGCACCTGATGAATCCCTGCCGGTTGGATTACATCACCAGCCAGATCGCCGCCGAATATGACCGCGATCTGACGCAACCCGAACCGTTCAAAGGTCTGCGCATCCTTGATATCGGTTGCGGCGGCGGATTGCTGTCAGAACCGATGGCACGGCTTGGTGCCACCGTTGTGGGCGCCGATGCCGCGCCGCGCAATATCCCGGTGGCGCAGGTTCACGCCGAACAATCCGGCCTGACCATCGACTATCGCAACACCACCGCCGAAGATTTGGCCGCCAGCGGCGAACGCTTTGATGTGGTGCTGAACATGGAGGTGGTCGAACACGTCGCCGACCCGCTGGGCTATCTGACCGCGTGCCAGCAATTGCTGAAACCGGGCGGCTTGATGCTGTGTTCCACCCTGAACCGGAATCCGAAAAGCTTTATGATGGCGATTGTCGGCGCTGAATGGGTGATGCGTTGGCTGCCCAAAGGCACGCATGACTGGGCGAAGTTCATCACCCCAGATGAGCTTTACGATCTGATTCGCAAGGCTGGCCTTGATCCGGTGGATCGCAAGGGCATGGTGTTCAATCCGGTGTCGTGGCGTTGGAGCCTGTCTTCGCGCGATCTGTCGGTGAACTATGTGACCGCCAGCATAAAGCGCGCCGTGATGTAAAATCGCGTCAACGCCCGCCGGTGCAGTCGCAATCGGCGGGCGCGTTTGTTGTAGGTTGGGCTTAGTCGGACGACGACTTTGCCCAAAGATTGATGTCTTTCTCTTCCGAAATGGCATCAATCGCCGCCAGCTCTTCTGCCGAGAATTCCAGATTCGAAATCGCGCCGACGCAATCGGTCACCTGCTCTGGCTTTGATGCGCCGATCAGGGCGCTGGTTATGCCACCATTGCGCAGCACCCATGCAATCGCCATTTGCGCCAGCGTTTGGCCGCGGGCTTCTGCCATCGCATTCAGCTTGCGAACCGAGGTCAGCGCTTTTTCCACCACAGCCGGATCAAGCGATTTATCCTGCGAGGCGCGGCTGCCAGCCGGAATCCCGTTCAGATATTTGTTGGTCAAAATGCCCTGCGCCAATGGCACGAAGGCGATAGAACCGATGCCAAGCTCTTGCAGCGTGTCTTTCAGGCCGTCGGTTTCGACCCAGCGGTTCAGAATGTTATAGCTGGGCTGGTGGATGATACAGGGCGTGCCCAGATCTTTCAGAATGGCCGCAGCTTCGCGGGTGCGTTGGGCGTTATAGCTGGAAATCCCCACATAAAGCGCGCGGCCAGACCGCACGATATGGTCCAGCGCCATCATGGTTTCTTCCAGCGGCGTATCGGGGTCCATGCGGTGCGAATAGAAGATATCGACGTAATCCAGACCCATGCGCTTCAACGACTGGTCGCAAGAGGCGATAAGATACTTGCGCGACCCCCATTCGCCATAGGGGCCACCCCACATCAGGTAACCGGCTTTCGACGAAATGATCATCTCGTCGCGATAGGGTTTGAAATCGGTCTTCAAAATCTCGCCAAAGGCTTCTTCGGCCGAACCGGGGGGCGGGCCATAGTTGTTGGCAAGATCGAAATGGGTGATGCCGTGGTCAAAAGCGGTCTGGCAAATGGCGCGCTTGGTGGCATGCGGTGTGTCATGGCCAAAGTTGTGCCAAAGACCCAGCGACACTGCTGGAAGTTGCAGGCCGGATTTGCCACAGCGGCGATAGATCATACGGTCGTAACGGTTTTCGGCGGCTGTATACATGGCGGACCCCTTGGTTTGGCTGCGCTAACAGTTCGGATCAAAGCGGGCCAACGTCAAGGCGGGCGGCTTGTTGCCCGTTGTAAAAAGTGAACAGGGGGCATCGTTGCCCTTTGTCTGGCAAGTCGGCATAGTGGCCCGGCGGCGGGTTGGAGTGTTCATGTACAAAGGGTCCATCGGAAAAACCGCGCGGATGATGGTTGGCGCCATCGCGCTGTGTCTAAGCGCAGGCACGGCGGGTCTTGCGCTTGATCGGTTGGATTTTGTGGTTTCCGGTGGCGATGCAGTGCTTGAAAAAGACCTGCGCGCGGCTTCGATTTTATTGGCGTCAAAGAAATCCCACCAAGTTGCGGCGCAGGATTTGTTTGCCGATGCACGGGCAGAATATGCCAGGCTGTTGAATGCCTTATACGCGCGCGGCCACTATTCGGCGGTGATTCACGTTTACATCGATGGGCGCGAGGCGGCGGCGATTGCGCCGCTGGATGCACCGGGCACGATTGGCAGCATCAGGGTCGAGGTTATTGCCGGACCGGCCTTTCACTTTTCGCAGGCGCGGGTGGCGCCGCTTGCGGCTCGTACCGCAATTCCGAAGGGTTTTGCGGTGGGAAAACCCGCCGAAAGCGGCGTTATCTTACAGGCGGTGACTGCCGGAGTTAACGGCTGGCGCGCGCAGGGGCACGCCAAAGCGGCGGTGGCCACGCAAAACCTTGTCGCCGATCATGCAAAAGCCAGCATTTCGGCGGATGTGACGTTAAATCCGGGGCCGCGGTTGCGTTTTGGCGCGCTGACGATCAAAGGCACCGAACGGATGCGCGACGCGCGGGTGCGTGCGATTGCGGGCTTGCCCGAAGGCAAGGTGTTTCGACCGCGCGATCTTGATGCCGCGGCGTCGCGCTTGCGGCGAACCGGCGTCTTCAAATCTGTCACGCTGCGCGAGGATGATCTGATCACTGCGCCCGATCTGCTGGGCATTACCGCGACGTTGGTTGAAGAAAAGCTGCGCCGCTACACCTTTGGCGCGCAGATCGCCAGCAATGACGGGCTGACGCTGAACGGGGCATGGCTGCACCGAAACCTGTGGGGCGGGGCAGAGCGGCTGACGCTAAGCGGCGAGATGACGAATATCGGCGTGCAGGCTGGCGGGGCAGACTTCAATCTTGGCGTCACTTTGGATCGCCCGGCGACGTTTACCGCCGATACCACGGCAAGCGTCAGCCTGACCTATGGCAAGCTGAATGAGGCCGACTATGACGCCGACACCTTTGCCGCGACGGTGGGGCTAAGCCATGTGTTTTCGGATTCGCTTAGCGGCAAGCTGGGTCTGGGCTATGACTACGCCAGAATTAGCGATCCGCGGGGGCAGTCGACCTATCGCGCGCTTGCCTTGCCGCTAAGCCTTGTGTGGGATCGACGCGACAGCAAGACCGAAGCCACCCGCAATGGCTATGCCGAGGCAGAGCTAAAGCCGTTTCTTGGCTTTGGCATCACAGATTCGGGCTTGCGGCTGAAGATGGATCTGCGCGGCTACAAGGCGCTGGGCGAGGCGCGGCGTTTTGTATTGGCGGGGCGGGTGCAGGTGGGCGCGGTGTTTGGTGCCAGCCTGCTTGGCACCCCCCGCGATTATTTGTTCTACTCGGGCGGTGGCGGCACGGTGCGCGGCCAGCCCTATCAATCGCTTGGTGTTAACGTGTTGCGTGACGGGTTGGGGGC